>Ga0182017_10000051_pt1 | contig 79934 bp, 63 predicted proteins | sample 712E3DmetaG_FD_120492 | JGI IMG/M metagenome (GOLD analysis project Ga0182017, IMG submission 120492) | Permafrost microbial communities from Stordalen Mire, Sweden - 712E3D metaG | ecosystem: Environmental > Terrestrial > Soil > Wetlands > Permafrost | place: Sweden: Stordalen | collected... | reverse complement strand
GCGCTTGCACATCCATCCGAGGCCTCCTTGCCACGCCAGGCGAAGCATGCGCGACCGGAGACCTTGGCGCAATACCTAACTTGCGCCGAACTGCGCGCAAAAACTAAGCGGAATGCGTATAAGCTATGCTGCCGCGCTTCCCCGCGCGCGCAATCGGAACCCGCCGCTCTACGCCGGATACCCCACGGTCTGCGCGTACAGCACGCGCTGGTCCGGTCGCAGTTTCAGCTCCGTCGCCAGACCCGCCTTGTCGCAGTTGTGAAACCAGGCCGCCAGACCCTGCGACGCGGCGAACAGAAAGACGTTCCCGGCAATCAGGCCGGTAGCGACGTTGTAGTACGACTTCTGCACCTCCGGGTCTTTCAACCCCGGCTCCTGAAACGGCGCCTGGGCGAACTTGGCGACGTCGGCAACGAAGATGAGGTTCACCGGCGCCTGGGCCGCCGAACCCCGCCGACCGCGACCAACCTTCGCGCGCAGGTCTCCCGCGACCACCAGACTGAGCCGGTGCGGCACCGCCTCGTAGAGGTAGACTCCTTCCGGCAGGACGACGTACAGGTCGATCTCCTGCGAGTTGCTGGCCGATGCGGCCGTTCTGCCCGGCCGGCCGGATGGCCCGCCCTCCCGGTTCACGCCCCAGGCCGCCCAGAGCAGGTTTGACAGCATCTGCGCCGGCAGCTTCTCCGGGCTGATGTTGCGGATTGTCCTTCTTTCCCACAACGCGGCCAGCACAGACTTGCCGCCGTCCGCCTGGGGCTTCAGCAGCGTGATGGCTTCGGGCGCCGGCGCCGAGCTGGGCGCCGTACCTGGCGTCTCGCTCCGGCTTGATGTCGGCGCGGTCTCTTGAGCAAAGGCGCGGCCGGTGGCAGCCAGCACCGTGACGGCCGGCACGGTCTTCAAGAATGTCCTGCGGTCCATTTGCTCCTCCGATTTCCGGATGTTGTCAAGCGGCCCGGTAGCGTTCCCGCCGCGGCTCGCGGCCACGCCTAGCGCTTGCCCTGAATGACCTGCACGGCGAACAGCAGCACCAGGGCGCCGATCGTCGCCATGATGAGTGAGCCGCACGTGCCGTACGCGCTGAGCCCGATGAGGCGAAAGATGAAGCCGCCGATCACCGCGCCGATCACGCCGATGCCCAGGTTGCCGGCCAAGCCGAAACCTCTGCCTTTGGTGAGTTTCCCGGCGAGCCACCCGGCGATGGCCCCGATCAGTAAGAACCACACGAGATCCAGCATAGCGGTCACCGAAACGCGGATGTCCGCCAGGCGCAGGCCACGGTAGGGTGGTCAGAACGCTTGGCGAGCCGTACACCCGCGTGTCCTATAGCACTCGGCGTCCTGCGGCTGCGAGCGGTCGCGCCGCATCGTATCTTCTGGTTCCGGTGCCCGCCATCGACCCGCTGAACGTCCGCCCCGCCCGCCCCCCACGTCATGGCGGGTGGAGCACTCAACACGAGCCGGCCCGGGACCGGGACGCTGCGGGCACGGATTGACTTGGGACGCGGTGGTCCACGCTGTATAATGGCGGGAGCGGTTTCGAGTCAAGGTCAAATTCACGTCTTCGACGAACGTAGGAGGTAGCAATGCTCGGCGCACACGCCCTCAGCGTATCTCTGCCGCCGCGATTCCGGCACACTTGTTACCTCTGCTTCCTGGCTGCGTCTGCCACCGGCCTGATGGCCATCGGCGGCATGAGCTGCACGCCAACCACTCCCGCCGCCGGGTCGGGGGACGACGACCGGGGCATGGCCATGGCCGAGGCCAACCAAGCCCGTCTCTCGGCGTTTACGGCCAAACCGGTCGACGCCTTGCCCGGGAGCGCGGGTCCGCCGGGCAGCGTGGCGGGCATCACGCTCGACGATGGCAACCGAGCCTTCATACTGGGCAGCATCACGAATGACGTGCTCGCGGTCACGGGCGTCGTGCTGCAAGACCAGAACGGCGGCTTCATCATGCAGCAGAACCTGTACGGCAACGGCACGGCGATGATCTTCGCGACGGGCGACCAGGCTGAGGTGCTCGACAACGGCGACGGGACCGCGCAGCTCAAGCTGACCCTCAACGCCACCACGCCGGCCACAGTTCTGTACGCCGCCCTTGATCCGCAGAGCAGCGAGGTCACCTTCAACGAAGCGTGGGCGAAGGTCTACAACACGCCGAACGCGGCTTATGAGAATCAATCGACGACGGCGCGGCTGATGCTGCCTTCGCCGGACACCTCGATCTGGGACACACCGCCGGGAGCCACGCTGCCGTGGCCGGTCTGCTACGACATCTCTACGCAGAAGACACGGAGGCAGGCCGCGAAGCCGACGTGCGCGTCGCTGGGAAACTCGCTGGTCAGCGCCGCGAATATAGCCTGTGACGTCAAATCAATGGTCACGAGCCACCTGCCAACGGTCATCGTGAACGCGATCTGCATCGGGGCCCTGCGGACCTTCGAGCACCTCAAGGACCCTGAGGCGCCGCAAACCGTCCGGGTCACCGCTTTCGTCAAGTGGAGCGTCTCCGTGCTGTGCGAGGGTCTCAAGGCCGGCGCCGGCGTGGCCAGCGTCTTCACCAAGTTCAACCCGATCGACCTGGCCTGTTTCGTCTTGAGCTACGTGGACGAGACGGTGCAGGTACAGACCGGCGAGAAGCTGGCGGACAAGCTCTGCGCGCTGCTGGGTGGGACGAGCGATCAGGGCGATCAAGGTGAGGAGGATTGTCCGGTTGGCCAGTTCCGCGCCTCGAACGGACAGTGCGTCGGGTGTCCGGAGGACTCCGGCGGCTGCCCGGCCAACCAGTATCTTGGCCAGGACGGGTTGTGCCACGACATGCCGGCCCCGTGCCTGCTGACCACCAGCACCGGCTGCAAGCCGGACCACGGAAGCGACACGCTGCGCATCCTGGATGTGTCGATCTCGCAGTACGTGGACCCGCCGTATGGCGACGCGGTTGAGATCACCTACAACTCGGGCCCCGTATCGCGGCTGGATGTGATCTTCGAGCCGTGCAGCCTGCCGGGCGTGAATTGCTCGCCGAGCTGCCCGGAGACGTACCGTTTCGCCATGAGCATCAGCCCCGGCGACTTCAACCATTCGATCAACTTCGACTACAATACCTGCGGCACGGGTCGGGGAGACGCCGTGTACCAGGCGACGATCATCAATCCTGCGACCGGGGAGACGGCCTCCATGAGCACGGGAGGGGGCTGTCAGGAGTAGCAGAGACAGGTGATTGCAGCCCGGACGGACGGGGTACGGTCGCAGACGCGTCGTCGAGTCGGAGAACGTCGTGCGGACTATGGGCACGTACCCGTAGCACCTGTGCAACCCGCGCACTAGAATCTCGCCCACGCTCGTCCGACTGCACAGTATCGCCCTGGTGGGAATCGAGGCCCGCGCTTGCGAGATCGGGGTGGATGTCACGGGGCGCGGGTTCGGCGTGACGACGATCGTGGGGCTGCCCGACTCGGCGGTCAAAGAAAGCGTCGACCGCATCCGCAGCGCGCTCAGCAACTCCGGCTTCGCGTCGCCGCGGACGCGGAGCACGATCAATCTTGCGCCAGCCGATGTAAAGAAGGAGGGCCGGCGTTCGACCTGCCGATTGCGCTGTGCATGTTGCTGGCGGACGACCAACTCCGCAGCGACATCGCCGACCAATACTTGATCGCCGGCGAACTGGCGCTCGACGGCCGCGTGCGCGCGATCAAGGGGGCGCTGTCGATGTCGATCCTGGCGCGCGATAACGGCTTCCGCGGCCTGATCGTCCCGCGCGAGAACGCCGAAGAGGCCGCGATCGTGCAGGATGTCGAGGTATACGCCGTCAGCTCGTTGACGGAAGCCGTCGGGTTCCTGGCCGGGCAGCTTCCGCTGGAGCCGATGGTGGTGGACCTGGAAAAGCTGTTCGGGGCGGCGGGGCGGCACAGTGTGCTGACGTTGTGCCCAAGTACCAGCGCCCGCGCAAACGTCTCACGGTAGGGCACTTGCGCCGGCCCCGCCATGCGACGTTGTAGCGTCCGGTGCCCTATTCGCCCCGTGTTCAGATTCGGCGTACTGCACCGGGCGTGTCTGAGGTCTGGGTGCCAGCCTTGCTCCTCGGCCAGGGTCGCAACGGCACGAAGCGCTACCGGAAACAGGACGTCAGCAACGTCGTGCATTCCGCCGGACAGTACTGAGCCCCTGTTCCTGCGTGTGCTCGGCCCCGCAGCGAGGAACAGACCGACAGCCGCTCGGCGAACGGGAGGGCGCGCTGACCCGCTCACGTGCCGTGCCCGTTGAAGTGGATATCGGGGCCCCTCACCTGAGCATCGAAGAAGTTGTCATCGCGTTCCGGTCGCTCTAGTAGAATCCGTTCGTGGAGCGACCCGTCGGCTCGATTCGGCGCGAATGTCTGAAGCACGTGATCGTGTTCAACAAAGCCCGCCGGCTACGAATCCTGGCCTCCTACCTCGCGTACTACCATGAATCGCGAACGCATCTCTCGCTGGATCGCGATGCGCCAGTACCACGGCAGGTCGAGCCGCCGGGCCGCGGCCGGGTGACCGCGATCCCGCAGGTCGGCCGGCTGCACCCCCGATACATGCGGACGGCATGACGCGACCAGGTCTTCCGACCTGCCTTGCCTGCGCGAAAAGCCCATTTCACGGGCTGGCCACGCGCCCACGCGGAACAAACCCCGCGCTGGAGCCCTTCATTCCGACGCCCCCGTTCCGTTTGGCCCACCCAGGCGGTTTAGGCTCTCGGCCGCGACCCCAACCACGACGGATGGAGCATTCGGTATGGACAAGGTGTTCAGAATGTCGGAGGCTGCTCATCGCTGTACTTGCGATGCTCTTCATTCAGGATTCGCAGGCCATCCGCGACCGCGATTGCAGGTTCTCGTCTGCATCTCGTGCGCTCTTGGGTAGCGCCGGCGGCTACTCTGCCGTGCGCGAGTGTGGTAGCATGGCCGGTGAGTTCTACGGCAGCGACGGTGCTCCGAAAGCCGGAGCCCTTGGCGATGCAACCGTACCTATGAAATCGTTACGCGTTGGCCTGGACAGCTACAGTGTGGGGCCGCTGCGGCTCGGACCGCTGGCGCTGCTGGACTGGGCGAAGGCGCACGGGGCGGACGGCGTACAATTCAGCGACCTCTACCTCGAGCCCGGGCAGACGCTTGACGCAGGGTTGCTGGCCGAGGTGGGCCAACATGCGGCCCAGCGCGGGCTGTACATCGAATGGGGCGGCGGCCAGCACATTCCGTATGACACTACGACGTGGCAGCCCCGGGAACTGACGCCGATCAATGCCGCCGCGGCGCGACAGGCTCATGCAGTCGGCGCCCACGTGGTGCGCTCCTGCTCGGGCGGCCTGCTGCGGTGGTCCGACCGGGCGCCGCCGACGGAAGCGCTCTTGCGGGAGACGGCGCGGGCGCTGCAGGCCCAGAAGTCGCTGCTGACCGAGCTCGACATCGTCCTTGCGATCGAGTTGCACTTCGAGTTCACGACCTTCGAGTTACTGCGGCTGTTCGACCTATGTGCGGCGGAGCCCGGCGGCTATCTTGGCATCTGCCTGGACACGATGAACGTGCTGACGATGCTCGAAGACCCCGTGGCGGCGACCGAGCGTATTCTGCCCTGGGTCGTCGCCGTGCACGCCAAGGACGGCGCGCTCCGCATGACCGATACCGGGCTGGAGTCATTCACCACCGAGATTGGCGGCGGCGTGGTGGACTTCGGACGGATTGCGGCTCGAATCGCGACGCTCGACCGGACGATTCACTTCTCGGTCGAGGATCACGGCGGCAGCTTCGCGCTACCCATCTATGACCCGACGTTTCTATCGCGTTTCCCAGACCTGACCGCCGCCGAGCTGGCGCAACTGGTGCGCCTGGCCCACGCCTGCCCCGACACGCTGGTGCCTCTGGATCGCGCAGAGTGGCCGAAGCACTGCGCAGCGCGTATACAGCGGGACATCATTCGCTTGCAGCAAATCGTCAGGCCGCCGGCCATGGCGGAGGGGCGCGCGACGTAGAAGGTGGCAGGAAATTGGCGGCGCAGGCGCGACATGAACGGTTCCAGCTCAGCGACGGTGCGGACCTCGCACGCTGCGCGCGCCAGCTCGGCGTCACGATCCCTTTCTCTGACGACATCCGCACGCTCTTCTCGCCACTCGACGTTGCCGGCCGCCGGTTGCCCAACCGTTTCGCCATTCACCCGATGGAAGGCTGCGACGCCGAGCCGGACGGGGCGCCGGGGCCGCTCACCTTCCGGCGCTACCAGCGCTTCGCCGCGGGTGGCAGCGGGCTGATCTGGTTTGAAGCGACCGCGGTTACGCCGGAGGGGCGGGCCAACCCGCGCCAGCTCTGGATCACGCCGGCCAACGTCGATGGCTTTCGCCGGTTGGTGGATGGGACGCGGGCCTGTTCCAGTGAGAAACACAATGTGCTGCTGGTTCTGCAACTGACGCACTCCGGACGCTATGCGCGGCCCGATGGGACGCCGCGGCCGATCGTCGCGCAACACAATCCGGTGCTCGATTCGCGGCTGGGTCTGAGCCCGGATCATCCGCTGGTCAGCGACGGCGAGCTGGACCAGTTGCAGGAGGCGTTTCTGCACGCCGCCGAGCTCGCCGCCGCGGCCGGTTTTGACGGCGTCGATATCAAGGCCTGTCACGGCTATCTCGTGTCCGAGCTACTGGCAGCATTTGCCCGAGCCGACAGCCGCTATGGCGGCTCACTGGAAAACCGGACACGCTTCCTGCTGGAGGTCGCTGGGCGAATCCGGGCGCGCGTTCCGAGCTTGCTCATTACCAGTCGCTTCAGCGTCCACGACGGTCTGCCGCATCCATACGGGTTCGGCGCCGATACGGAGGAGTTCGCGGAGCCCGTGGAGTTGGCTCGGCGGCTGCACGCCCTGGGCTCCCCCCTGCTCAACGTGTCGCTCGGCAACCCGTACCACAACCCGCACATCGGTCGGCCGCACGACATGCCCGTTGCCGGTGGTGCGACTCCGGACGAGCTTCCGCTGGTCGGGGTGGCGCGCCTGCTGCGCGCGGCCGCCGCGATCCAGCGGGCAATCCCGGCAGTAGCGGTAGTCGGTACCGGGTATAGTTGGCTGCGACACCTGTTTCCGAACGTGGCGGCGGGCGCGATCGCGCGGGGCGATGTGGCGCTGGTCGGGCTGGGACGCCTGGCGCTGGCGTATCCCGACTGCGTGCGGGATCTGGAGGCCAACGGCGCCCTCGATCCGGAGATGATGTGTGCCACTTGTTCGGGCTGTAGCCAGATCATGCGGGACGGGGGGCACGTCGGTTGCCGCGTGAGAGATAGCGACATTTATGCGCAGGAATACCGGCAAGGCCGCGCGTGGGCGGCGGGCCGGAACGAACAGGATAAGCGGCGATGATCCGTCCGCCTGTAGACATCCAGATCGCCGGCGCGACGCTACCCGCGCATACCACGAACACGCTGATCATCGGCAGCGGGGCCGCCGCGCTGAATGCGGCTCTGCAACTCCTGGCGCATGGGCAACGTGACATCATGCTGGTCACGCAGCGCTGGGGCGCCGGGGCATCGAACGAGGCCGGTTCGGACAAGCAGACCTACTACAAGCTCGCGCTGGCCCATGGAACGCTGGACTCGCCGCGGCTGATGGCGGAGGACCTGTTCCAGGGCGGCAGCATGCACGGCGACATCGCGCTGTGCGAAGCCCAGCATTCGGCCCAGGCTTTCTATCACCTCGTCGGCCGCGGCGTACCCTTCCCGCACGATCGCTACGGGGCATACGTGGGCTATCGAACCGACCATGACCCGCGCGGCCGGGCGACCTCGGCCGGACCGTTGACGTCGCACCTGATGTGCGAGTGTCTCGGCCAAGCGGTGCGCGACGCGGGCGTCGCCATCTTCGACCTGCACCAGGTTGTCGCATTACTCACGCGCGAAGCCGGCGGCGAGAAGCACGTGTGCGGGGCCGTTGCGCTCGACCAGCGGCGGCTCGACAGCGGGCAAGGTGGCTTCGTGGCCTTCAACGCCGTTAACGTGATTCTCGCGACGGGCGGCCCGGGCGGGATGTATCGCGCATCGGTGTACCCGGAGAGCCAAGTCGGCTCGACGGGCCTGGCGCTGGCGATTGGGGCCGTGGCCCACAATCTCACGGAATCGCAGTTCGGCTTGGCGTCGATCAAGTTCCGCTGGAACCTGTCGGGCAGCTATCAACAAGTGGTTCCGCGATACTTGTCGACCGATGCGGCCGGCGGCGACGTGCGGGAATTCCTCAACGACGCCTTCCCGGACCTGCGTACGCTGGCGGGGGCTATCTTTCGCAAGGGCTACGAATGGCCATTCGATAGTGCGAAAGTGCAGGACCGCGGCTCGTCGCTGATCGATGTGCTCGTCTATCAGGAAACGGTGCGCCGCGGCCGACGGGCCTTCTTGGACTTCACGCGGAACCCGACCGATCCGGCCGGGCGCGAGCCGTTTGCGCCGGAACGCTTGGATGACGAGGCCCGGGTCTATCTCCAACGGTCAGGGGCGCTGGGGGCTACCCCCATCGAGCGTCTGCGGCAGATGAACGAGCCGGCCTACGAACTGTACCGCGCGCATGGAATCGACTTGGCGAGCGACCTGCTGGAGATCGCGGTCTGTGCCCAGCACAACAACGGCGGGTTGGTCGGCAACGAATGGTGGGAATCGAACATCCGCCACCTGTTCCCGATCGGCGAGGTGAACGGCACGCACGGCGTGCGCCGGCCGGGCGGGGCCGCCCTGAATGCGGGGCAAGTCGGCGGCTTGCGCGCGGCGCTGTTCACTGCCCGGCGCTACGCCGAGCCTCCGCCAAGCGTAGATGATTATGCGCGGCTGGCGACGCCGCAGATCGCTGCGTGCATCGAATTCGCCGGGCAGGCAACCGGTCAGGCCAGTGCGGGCGGGCTGCGACCAGAGCAGGCGATCGACGAAATTCAGCAGCGCATGTCGAGCTGTGCGGCCATCGTGCGCGAGGCCAGCGCCGTGACGGCTGCCACCGAGGCGGCTTGGCACTTGTACGACCGTGTGGGGCGCGAGCTGGCCTGTGCAGCGCCGCAAGCGTTGCCGGCCGCCTTCTGTGCGCTAGACATGTGTCTGACCCACGCGGTGTACCTCGAGGCGCTCGGCGAGTACCTGGAGCAAGGCGGCCAGTCGCGCGGTTCGTACCTAGTGCTGGACCCGCGCGGCGAGCCTCTGGGCACAAAGCTCGACGAGGAATGGCGCTGCCGGTTGGCGCAACCTGCCGACTTCGTGAGCCAAAAGATCCTGGAGGTCCACGTGACCCCAGATCGGCAGGTGCAGAAACGCTGGGTGGACATCCGGCCGATCCCGGACGTGGATGGCTGGTTCGAGACCGTGTGGAACGACTACCGGCACGATCGGATTGTGCGCTAGGAGCAAGAGGATGAATAGCCGTGCGGTGGCCTTCGTGACCGGCGCCGGCCGCGGGATCGGACGTGGCATCGCACTCGCGCTGGCGCGCGACGGGTTCGATATCGTCGGCAACGACATTGCGTACAACCCCGGCGAGCGAGCCACCGGCTTGGCCGAGGTGGAGGACCGTATCCGCGAACTGGGCATGGGTTTCCAGCCTGCGCCGGGGGACATCGCGAACTTGGATGCTCACGACCGTCTGCTCCAGACGGCGCTCCAGCGTTTCGCGCGTGTTGACGTGCTCGTCAACAACGCGGGCATCGCGCCGGAGGCGCGGCGCGATGTGCTCGACACCACGCCCGAGAGCTTTGATCGCGTCCTGGCCGTGAACACGCGTGGCACGTTCTTCCTGACGCAGTGCTTCGCTCGGCAGATGCTTCGCCAGCCGCACGGGCCGGTGTCGCCGGCGATTGTCTTCATCTCTTCGGTTTCGGCCGTGGTGTCGTCGCCGACGCGTGCGGAGTATTGCATCTCAAAGGCGGCGCTCAGCCAGGCGGCGGCGGTGTTTGCCGACCGGCTCGCCGGGGCGGGAATCAACGTCTACGAAGTACGGCCGGGCATCATCGCGACCGACATGACGGCCGCGGTGAAGACGCAGTATGATGCCCGCATCGCGGCCGGGCTGGTGCCGCAGAAGCGCTGGGGACAGCCCGAGGACGTGGGTCGGGCGGTCGCGGCACTGGCGCGCGGTGACTTTGGCTATGCCACCGGCCTGGTGATCGAGCTGAGTGGCGGCATGAACATCCGACATCTGTGACCGGCGGGACAAGGAGGCACGGGGTGAACGAATCTCGGCAACTGTGGGAGCGGCTGCAGCAAAGCCGGCTCACAGCGCTGCTAACGCCGGCCAGTGTGGACGCTTGCGTGCGAGCGTACGAGTCGTTCGAGTCGACCGGCGTAGTCCTGGAGATCGCGTTGCGGACGGATGCGGCTTTGGACGGTATCGCCGCCGTTCGTCGCCGCTATCCGGACGCGTTGCTGCTCGCCGGCACGGTCCTCACCGCCGCGCAGGCGGAACGGGCCATCGCGGCGGGGGCGGCCGGCGTAGTCTCGCCGGACTATTTTCCCGCGGTCGTGCAAGCCTGTGTCGCGCACGACGTCATCTGCATCCCCGGCGGCCTCGGCGACGTCGGTAAGCAGCTCGTGCAGAAGGCGGACCTTTACGGTTGCACGCTGCCGGAGCTGCGAACACGCCACCCCTACCAGTGGGTGCACAAGCTCTTTCCCGTGACAGCGGGCGGCGCGCTGCTGATCGATGTCGCCGCCGCCTGGCAGGCGGTCTATCCCGACCTGGCAGTGGTCTACACGGGTGGCGTGAGGGCAGATCATCTGGCGGAGATCGTCCGGCGCGACCCGCGCGCGATCATCTGCGGCTCCGCACTCACACGCCGGATCGACGACGTTGAGGCGCTGAAGGCAGAGACGCAACGTTGGCTCCGGATCATCCACGGTGGTGCGACGGAGCCCGCCCCGACGGCGGCTTCGCCGGCGGCCAGCGACCGAACAGCCGTGGTTACCTTCGGCGAAATCATGCTGCGCCTGACACCCCCGCACGGCCGGCGTCTCGGTCAGACCACCAGCTTTGAAGCGTCGTTCGGCGGGGCCGAGGCCAATGTCGCGGTCGCGCTCGCGCAGTGGGGTGTCGCAGCGCGGTTTGTCACCGCCGTCCCCGACCAGCCGCTCGGCCAAGCGGCTCTGAACGCCTTGCGCAGTCACGGCGTGAACACGCAGCATGTGTTGCGCCAGGGTACGCGCCTTGGGCTGTATTACCTCGAGGCCGGTGCCGCGCAGCGGCCGTCGCGGGTGATCTACGACCGGGCGCATTCGGCCATCGCCGAGCTGGAGCCCGGCCAGATCGATTGCGCGGCCGTTCTGAGTGGGGCTGACTGGTTGCACTGGTCCGGCATCACGCCTGCCCTCGGCGCTTCGGCCGCGGCCGCCACGCGCGAGGTTGTCCAAGCCGCCAAGCAGGCGGGCCTGACCGTGAGCCTGGACCTGAACTACCGTGCGCAGCTCTGGTCGCCGGAGCGCGCGCGGGAGGTCTTGACGCCCCTGATGCAGTACGTCGACATCCTCCTGGGGAATGAGGACGACGCCGCGCAGGTCTTCGGCCTGAAGGCGGCGCGCACGGACGTGGCGGCCGGATCGCTTGACGCGGCGGCCTACTGTGGCGTGTGCGAGGAGCTGCTCAAGCGCTTCGGCCTGAAGCTGGTGGCCATCTCGCTGCGGGAGAGCTTGTCGGCCTCGGACAATCGCTGGTCAGCGTGCCTGCACGATGGGCACGAGTTCCATGTCAGCCGGTCGTATCCGATCCACGTCGTGGACCGGGTCGGCAGCGGCGACGCATTTGCGGCGGGGCTCATCTACGCGCTCCGCATCGGCCGCCGCCACCGGGACGCGCTCGAGTTCGCCGTCGCGGCCTCTTGCTTGAAGCACACGATTCCCGGAGATTTCAACCTCGTGTCGGCAGCGGAGGTCGAGGCCCTCGCGGCCGGAGCGGCCACCGGTCGGATTCAGCGTTGACGCAGGAGACCGGCACGGACGTGGACGGGCTCACGACGATGGACGACTGGGGCGGTCAGGGCGCATAGCAAAGGAGGCAGCGTTGCATATCTGCGGCCTGCACGTGCTCGATCTGGGCATCGTCATCCTCTACGTGGCGGCCATCATCTGGATCGGCAAGCGCGTCAGTCGGCGCACTAAGAACACGGAGGATTTCTACATTGCCGGCCGCAAGCTGGGCGGCTTCTACCAGTTCTTCCTCAACTTCGGGACATCGACGAGCGCGGACCAGGCCGTCGCCGTCGCGCGCGAGACCTACCGCCAGGGCATCGGCGGAATGTGGATCCAGTTCCTGGTCTTGTTTCTGACGCCTTTCTACTGGTTCACCACGCTGCTGTTCCGCCGCTGCCGGCTGATCACCATCGGCGACTTCTTTGCCGAGCGTTTCGGCAGCCGCTTCCTCGCCGCCGCCTTTGCCGTGTTCACGCTGACCATGGCCTTCATCGGCAGCGGCGTGAGCTACATGATTGCCGGCAAGATGGTGCTGGCGCTCACGCCCAAGCCGGAGAGCGCCTACACGGAATCCGAGCGGACGGCGGTCGCCAGGTTTCGCGAATACCAGCAACTCAAGGCGGAGCTGCCCCGGGGGCTCTCGCCGGAGCGTCAGGCACGTTACGAGGAGCTCAGCGATCGGGCCAAACGTGGCGAGCTGTTGTCGTTCGCATCGTACATCGATCGGCGCATCATCTACATCGCGTACGCCCTGGTCGTGGCCACCTACATCGGACTCGGTGGTTTCTCGGCGGCGGCGATCGCCGATGCGCTGCAGGGCTTCCTGATCCTGATCTTCTCGATCGCGCTGATCCCGCTCGGGCTAAGCCGGATCGGCGGTTTCGCGGGCCTGCACGCCGCGGTGCCGGACTACATGTTCCGCGTATTCGGATCGGCGGCCACCAGCGAGTACGCCTGGTACACCATCGTTGGCATGTCGCTCGCCAACTTGGTTTCGATCGTTGCCGCCGCGCCGATGATGGCGACGGCCGGCTCGGCGAAAGACGAGATGACGGCCCGCGTGGGCATGCTGGGCGGTATGTTCTGCAAGCGCGTCATCATGTTGTTCTGGGCTTTGGCGGGCCTGCTGGCGGTCGGCCTTTACGCGGGTCAGATTCATGACGCGGACCTCGTCTGGGGCTACATGACCCGCGACCTGCTGTTCCCGGGCGGGATCGGGCTCATGCTCACCGGCGTGCTGGCGGCGAGCATGTCGGCGCTCGGCGCGCAGGCCGTCACCAACTCCGCTTTGTTCGTGCGCAACCTGTATCAGCCGCTGGCGCCCGGCCGATCTGAAGGGCATTACATCGCCGTCAGTCGCGCGGTGATCGCGGCCATTCTGCTCGGCGGCATCGTGACCGCGCTATACGCCGACAACCTGCTCAATCTGTTCAAGTACTTCATCTCCGTGCCGGCCGTGTTCGGCGCGGCGATTTGGCTTGGCTTCACTTGGCGCCGCGTGACCAGGTGGGCCGCCATCATTCAGGTATTCGTTTGCTTCACGCTGTACGCGATCATTCCCAACCTGTTTCCCGCGGTGGACGGCATTCGGCGAAACCCGGCGTTCCTCCGCGAGACCAAGTCGCGGACGATCACGGTCGCCACGGCCGCGCTGACCGAAGATGTCGCCGCTGGACGAGCCGACCGCGTGGGCCAGACCATCCGCAAGCCGCACTTGCTGGAGCCGGCCGGGATCTTCTTTGAGGACGTGGTCCGGGCCGATCCAACCGACCCGCAGTCGCCCAAGGTCGGCCGCGGCCGTTTCCAAGCGGAAATCTGGCTCTTGTCCTGGTTCGGGCTCGATTTCGGCGGGTGCAGCAAGGCGCAGCTCGTGGCGATCCGCTTTTTCGTGGACGCCCTGCTGCCATTTGTGCTGCTCTTTGCCCTAAGCACGTTGACGCAGCCGGTCCGCACGCCGGACCTGGACCGCTTCTTTGGCAAGCTGCACACGCCCGTCCAGCCGACGCCGGCGGCCGAACAGGCGGCCCTGGCGCAAGCCGCCGCGCAGCCCGATCTCTATAAACACCAGAAGTTGTGGCCACGATCGGGTTGGGAAATCCTGAAACCGTCGTGGCTGGATGTGGCCGGTTTCGGCGGAAGCTGGGTCTTGGTAGGCGGCGTGCTGCTTCTGCTGTGGCTGCTCGTGACCATTGGCACATGACCGGCGGGGACGGAGCGAGGCCATGTCGAACACAGAACTGCGCGATCGGCGCCGCTTCCTACACGAATGCGCCGGCGTGGTCGCCGCGACGGCAGTCGCCGGCATCTCTGGCTGCGCGTCGCCGTCCGGCTCGAATGACTGGACCAACCTCGCTCGGGCCCGTGATGGTCGTGACGACGATAGACTCTGGCGGCTCGTCCGACAGCAGTTTGCTCTGACGCCAGGCTATGCCTATTTCAACGCCGGGGGCCTCGGGCCGTCGCCACGACCGGTCACGGATGCGTGGGTGCGCGAATCCGCCGATCTGGAGCGCCTCTGCGAGACCGGACACGAACGCATCCAGGCGGTCCGCCGCAAGTTGAGCGAGTTTCTGGGCTGTGCCGAGGACGAACTGGCGATCACACGCAACGCCACGGAAGGCATGAACCTCGTCGCGCGGGGCCTGGCGCTCCACGCCGGCGACGAAGTACTGATCACCACCCACGAGCACCCGGGCGGCGCTATACCGTGGTTGGCGTTAGAGAAAGACAGCGGCATTCGCGTGAATCTCGTCGAGCCGGGCGACGGAGCCGAGGACACGCTGAACCGCGTCGCCGCGGCGATCACGCCGCGCACCCGCGTGGTGGCGGTCAGTCATATCCTCTGCACGACCGGCCTGCGTCTGCCCGCGCGCGAGATCGTGCGACTCTGCCGGGATAGGGGGGTCATTCCCGTGCTGGACGGCGCGCAGGCCGTCGGCATGATTCCCGTGAACCTGCATGATCTTGGCTGCGATTTCTACGTGGCGTCCGGGCACAAGTGGCTGCTCGGACCCAAGGGCACGGGACTGCTGTATATCCGCGCGGAGGCCCGCGACCTTTGGCGCCCGACACACGTGGGGGCCTGGTCCGATCAACGGTACGACCTCGACGAGCGCGTGCTCGAATTCCGTCGCGCGGCCGAGGTCGTCGAGTGCGGCACGCGCAACACGGCGTTGGTTGCCGGACTGGGCGCGGCCGTCGACTTCCTGAGTACGCTCGGCATGGAACGTGTCGCCCGCCGGGGCCGCGTGCTGGCGCTGTATGTCAGGCAGCGGCTGCACGACGTGCCGGCACTCCAGATGTTGACGCCGAGCGACGAGGCCTCATCCGCCTCGATCGTCACGTTTGCGGCGGAAGATGAGGCCGTCGACGTCAGGACTTGGGCTCAGCCGCTGCAACAGCGTTTCAACGTGCGCGTGCGCCCCGTGGGTGAACACGGGTTGAAGGCGTTGCGCGTATGTACGCATATCTGCAATACGCGCGCGGAAATCGATCGGCTGGTGGCCGCCTTATCCGAAATGTCCGCCGCGTGACCGTCGGCCTCTGGCAACAAGCGAGGTGTATCCATGAGCCGTCGTAACCATTGGGCCGTACTCGTGGCGTGTGGTGTCGCCCTGACGACGCACGCCGAGCCGCGTCAGGCGTACCTTGATCTCGCCAAGTCCGTCTACAGCGAGGGACGAGAGACCTGTCGCGAAGAAGTGGAAAAATGGCTCAAGGAATGGAAACCCCAGAAGGAGTCGGGCTACGCACCCCCGGCGGCCCCGGTGTGGCTGTCCGGTCTGGCCGGCGCGCTGTACGACCTGACGGAGAATGAGGAATACGCCGAGGAGGCCGCCTCCTGGATGGCGGAGCATCACCGCTTCAAGAGCAACTACCCCGCGTCCATGCTCCAGGAACGGGCCGAGTACGCCGAGGGCCTGCCGACGCTGACGAATTTCTTCCATTTGCCCGTGTTCGCGCAGGCGTATCTGCACATCAGAAACAGCCCCGCGGTCACGGCCGAGCGTCGCGCGCAGATCGAGGCGAGTATCGCGGAAAGTGCGGACTTCATCCGCAACGATCCCGAATGGGGGCCGATGAACCGTACGATTCTGCGGGCCCAGGCGCTGGCCTTGGCGGCCAAGGCCGTGCCGGATCATCCTCACGCTGCGGCCTGGCGAAAGCTGGCGGCCGTGCTCGCGCGTGACAGTTGGGCCCAGTGGGAGGAGGAGGATGCCGAGATCTACCACCCGGTCTGGCTCCTGGCACTGATCCAATACGCCGATGCGGTCGACGACTCCAGTCTTTTCACTCAGCACACGGTACGCTACTACAGCGACTACTTCCTGCATCTGCTGTCGCCCGCGGGCATGGTCCCGGATTTCGGCGACGCACGCTGGAACGAGAACTGGTCCCTCTACGTCGCCTGCCTCGAGCGGGCCGCACGGGAGTACCACAATCCGCAACTCAAGTGGGGCGCGGCGCGCATCTTCACGGCGATGACCAAGGAGTACGGTTCCCAGATTGGTTTGCCGGCCGGCCTGACGCTGATGTACGCCTACCGCTGGGCCGACGACGACCTGGCGCCCGAAGCACCCACGGCGCGCAGCGAGGAAGTCCTCGAAGAGCTGATTGGTAAGAAGATCGTCTTTCGCACCGGCTGGGACCCCGAGTCCACGTATCTGCTGCTCAACTACCGCGACGAAGGCCTGTTTGCGCGCACGCCCCGCGACTTTCTGCGTCAGACGATTCTCGCCGAGGAAGAGCGCATGCACCATGCCCACTCGGACGAGAACGGCATTTGCCTGCTCATGGACAAGGGCGCGGTGCTGCTCCATGACGCCGGTTATCGCGACAAGATGCCCTCGGGGCCGTACGGCGCCTATCGCGCCGACTACTTCCACAATCGTCTGGTCGCCCGCAAGAACGCGCGCGACCGCGACCAGCCGCTCTATGAGTTTCTGCGCAACTCCGGGGCCTACAACCAAACCACAACGGAGAAGCTGGACTTCTTCGTGTTCCCGGCCGTGGAGATGAGCCGCACTCGGCTGAACGATCCGCGCACTGGCTACACCGCCGATCGCGTGATCGTGTATCTGAAGCAGAACGACATCTTCCTGGTGTTTGACTGCGTGAAGATCCTGAGTACTGACTTCTACACGTTCGCGACCCTGTGGCACGGAACCACGGTGCGCGAGCTTAGCCCCCAGCACTACGTGACGTCCGTGGACGCCATCGGGGCTTACCGCCCGGCGCAAACGCAGGCGCTGCTGATCGACTTCCTGGTGGCCGATGGACGCCCCACCGGGACATTCCCCATCAAACGCTACTGGCAGGACGAAACTGCCGTCTACCAGGCGATTTCCAGCCAGTACCAGGCCGGTCACACGGAGACGTTTGTGACCGCGCTCGTGCCGCATCCGCGCGGCGCGGACGTGCAGCCCCTGCTCGACTCGATTCAACTGCTCGACGTGGACAAGCCACGCAACGGCGTCGGCGTCGCGGTGAAGCAGGGAAACGACGTGCAGTACATCTGCGTCAAGGTCGACCTGGACATGGATGTCGTTCCGGAGGACGTCCGGCCACGGTACACGTTCGACGCGGGACGCATCAAGTATGGCCCAGTGGAAACGGACGCGAGCTTCCTGTACGCGCGGCGCTCCGGCGACACGCTGTCCTACGCAGCCACCAACATGGTGAAGGTGGTCTACGATGGCCGGGTCGTGTTCGCCGCGCGCCCGGCCACGTTCCCCCTGCAGGCGCACGGTCCGTCCACACGCTGTGCGCCGCTCAAGTGGCGCTCCTGGGAGGACACGCTCGACCTGCGTCAGCTCGAAACCGCGCCGTGCTGGCCCTGAGCGCCGCTGGGAAAGTACTTGTAGCCACGCAGATCGACACGCCGTCCTGCGCGGGCCCAGCCCACGCCTGCCTCGCTGGGCAGCCGGCCCGCGGCGTAACACTGCCGCAGCGTCTCGCCCAGCCCCGCCACCCAAGTCAGGCGCCGCGGCGACTCGCCTTGCACGTGGACCAGCTCGCGGGGGAAATCGACAGGGGCGCCGGCGGAGTCCTGTGCGCCATTGGCGCATAGGGTTTGCGACCGCGCTGCTTCCAGCCCGCAGGGTATCGTCCCGTGCCCGGACAAAGCGGCGAGGCAGGTCCACAGCTTGGTGACCTGCGGCTCATCGTTCGGCCCACCGTAGTTGCGACGCGACCCGTCGCTCAGCCGCGCGACGATCGGGCTTTGGCCGGTCGTGTGCGTCACAGTGGCCTGCTCGAACTCAAAGCAGAACTCCGGACCGCTGTCTTCGGCCACGGCGTGCGATCCGTAGAAGAGAATTTCGGCGCCGCCCTCGGTATGCACACGCAGCGCAGCGGTATCGAAATTCTCAATGTCGTTCGCGCGGTGAAGCTCCGCGACGACGTCCACTGGCTGGGCACTGGCATCGACCCGCGGGCCGAGCAAGTAGAGCATGTTGTGCAGGTCGTGCGCCATGGCGTTGTTGGCCGGGCTGTCCAGGACCCACGTGCCACGCGCGTCGCGCTGCCGGCCCGCCCAGTTGTTGCGCTGGTAGTAGATTTCGTCGCGCGGCCACAGGCACAGGCTTCTCAGCCGCCTGGGAGCGCCGAAGTGTCCGGCCAGAATGTCCTGCTTGAGCCGCTGAATGGGCGTCGAGAACGACCACTGATAGCCGACGGCCACCTGCTTGCCGGCCCGGTCACGCGCGCGGATCATGCGGTCCACGTCCTGCACGGTGGCCGCGACCGGCTTTTCGCACAACACGTGACTGCCATGCGACAGCGCCAGGCAGGTCTGCGAGCAATGGCGGTGTATCGGCGACGAAAGGACGGCCAGCTCGGCGGCCCTGGACCGGTAGAACTGCTGCAAGGACCTGTAGATCGGCACGCCGCGCGCCTGTAGCTCGGCCAATCGCGCGCAGTTCTGCGGCGCCGGGTCCACGCCGGCGACCAGCCGAAAACGCGCGTCATCGCGTTGGTCCAGCAGCGCCGCCAGGTACACTTGTCCGTAGCCGCCGAGGCCGGCCAGCACAATCGAAATCGGTTCAGGCATGGGGTTGCGTGACCTCTGGCTCCTCGAGGAGATTGACCTCAGCCAGCGCCGCGGTTCTGCGGTTAAGGCGCAAGGTCTTGATCTCGAAGGCCGACAGCGACAGCTTCACGCGCGCTCCGGCGGACGGCACAAGTACCCGCACGGTTCTCGCACGCCCGGTGGGCTGAAAGAGGCGAATGATCCAATCGCGGCCGTTCTCAGCCTGCTTGACCGCCGTCACCTGCACCGCGTCATCGCTCACGACGACGCCTGGAGCCGGCTTGCGTCCCTGCCCCGACGGCGAAACGCACAACGCACAGGGCTCCTCGTTGTGAACGAGCGCCTCGCGGTCGACGTGCGTCAGGCGCTCCTTCACACGTCCGGCGTTGATCCAGAACCGGAACACGTGCTCGCCCTGGTCCATGCGCGGCGTGTAGCGGTCTTGCTGCGTGATTGGCAGCCCTGACTCAGTCGGATGCCCGGCGTGGGCCGCTGCCCGCAGCAGCGACAGCCGCACTTCGCCCCCCGCCGCGTCAACGCCGTGAATTCGATCGTTGACGACCGTCAGGGCCATGTCCGCCCGCCGCGACACGACGGCCAGCCACTTCTGCATGACCTGCTCATCGCCATCGCCGCGCAGTTCCTCCATGCCGTACACCACTTGCGCGCGATATGCGGCATCCGGGACCAGCGTCGGCACGGACAGCTTCAGCATGCGGTCCTTCTCGTTCCAGTGAACGCGCGTTTCGATTTCGATCTCCGTCCCGACCTTCGGCAGCTTGTAGCGCTGGCAGATGCAGGAATCGCCAAACTCCAACAATGCCTCTACGACGCTGCGGACCGGCCCGTCCTCGATCACGCGCACGCACGGCAGCAACACACCCGGCGTGCCGCTGAAACACGCGCCGCGGGCACGCGACATCCGGTGGAACGAACCGACCTCGGTGCGAAACCGCCGCACGGTCATGCCCCACGGATCGGCATTGTCCGCCATGACCAGCGGCTGACACGCCCCACGACCCAGGTAGTCCCGGCCGCCCACGCGGTACCGGTCGAGCAATCCGGTGCGCGCATTGACGATGACGTCGATGAACGCGGTCTTCAAGCGAAACGCGCCGTGACGCTCCTTCAGCCGTAGGGCCGATCGCCGGGGCCGCATGACCAGCCGGCAATCGAAGCGATTCATGCGGCTCGGGGCGAGCACCGCCGGGAAGACGACCCGCTTGCGGTGGTCCTCATTGATGTTGGCGTGCTCCTTTTCCGTCTGTACCGCCAACGGACGCGCACCTTGTCGCACGTGCGGCTGAAGATAGCCGCTCGTCTTGTGCGGCCACAGCGGCTGAAGCTCGCATTCGACGAGCGTGCGGACAGGGTAGGGGTGAGGATTGTACACCAGAATGGGAAACTCACCGTCGCGCGCCTTGCGTTGCCCGCCGGCCAAAGCCAGAAAGGCACGCTGCTTCAGACGCGCGACAATCTCCAGGCCGTGGTCCAGGCACTGCACGACCGCATCCTCCACCGGCGCGACCGAGCTGCCCGGCAAGGCGTCGTGAAACTCGCTGCTCAGCAGGTCGCGCGTGGCCTCATCGAAATCCGCGCGCGGATATGCCAGCAGGCCCTGCATCGCCGCGGTCGCGGCCATCTTCTCCGTGGCATAGAGCTCGTTTTCCAGCCGGCGGTGCTTCTGCTTGACGCGCGCCATCGACGTGTAACAACCTACGCCCCACGGGTTCAGGTCCCCTTCGTGACATGGCAGATGTTTGCGGTCACGCCGGAGCTGGGCAAAGTAGCGCTCGGGGGTCGAGTGCCGGATGTCTATGTCGCCCGTGGTGCGCATCAGCGCATTCAGCTCGGCGAGGTCCCGCCGCGACGGCCCGCCGCCGTGGTTGCCGACGCCCCACGGCACGATGTCGCAGGTCTGTGCCGGATGGGCTTTCATCCACGCCAGCAGCTTCTGGCGTGCGCCGCCGGGCGGCGAGTTGTAGTGCGAATCCGCCAGGGTCGCGAGAATCTCCGAGCCGTCGTAGCCGCGCCAAATGAACTGCGTCGCCGGCAGGCCCGCGGTGGCGCGGGACGGCCGGCAGAACAGATAGGAGTCATAGCCGCTCTTGGCCAGAATCTGCACGAGCCCGCGGCTGTGCCCGAACGAATCCAGATTCACCGCGGTGGTGACCTTCACCCCGAAAGTCTGTTGAAAGTACCGCTTGCCCACCAGAATCTGGCGGACAAACGACTCGCCGCACGGCATGTTGCAGTCCGGCTGCACGTACCAACCGCCCATGATATGCCACGCGCCGGCCCGCACGAGCCGCCGAATCCGCCGGAACAGCGCCGGGTCGTACTCGGCAATCCAGTGATGGAACATCACTTCATTGCGGTTGAAGACGAAGCCCCGGTTTCGCTCGCAGAGATCAACGACGGTGCGGGCGAGTCCCAGCGCTTCGGCCGCACCTTCCTGCCATTGCCAAAGCCAGGCCGGGTCGAGATGCGAATTGCACAGCAGATGTACAGTCCTTCGCCGCATTTGCCATTCTCCACGCTACAGCGGGCGTCGTCGTCTCGTCCGAGGTTTGCACTCAGTATGCGCATAACTTGTGGTATTCGTCCAGCATGGCCATGTAGTTGTCGTACTGAGTACCGACTGCAATCGAGTGGCTTGCGCCTAGAATGAATCGCCCGCCGGGCTTGGCACACGCGAGGGCGTGCCGCACATCCGCGCGCACATCCGCCGGGCTACCGGCGATGAGATGCTCGACGGCGACTCCGCCCCACAGCGTCATTCGGTTGCCCAATTCGCGCTTCAACGTCGCCAGGTCCATCCCCGCGCTGGCCTGTATGGATTGATAGGCGTCGTACCCGATTTCCAGGAAGGCGCCCTGCAGCGCGCGGATGTTGCCGCAGCAGTGCTTGAGGACCCGTTTGCCAAACTGCGCGTGCAGCCGCGCGACGCGCTGCCGGTTGGCCGCCAGAAAGAAATCGCGAAACATGGCCGGGCTGATAAACGGGCCGGCGTTGTACGCGAAATCCTGGTCCCACAACACGCCGTCGCTGTCAGTGTGAATCAGCCACTCGTCCGCCAGCTCCTGCTCCCCCAGCAGCCGACGCGTGGCGGCCCGCACGACGTCCGGCTGGCGCCGCAATCGGCGGCAGCCGCGCGCCAGCCCGCCCAGCAGCACGATCCCGATCTCGCCGCCCGACGGCCCACAGATGAACTTCTCGTCCTTGAAGCGCTGGACGACGGCATCCAGGATGCGCCAGGAGCGCTCGTCGCGGACGGGCGGCCGCGGCGGAGCGGCAAAGTCCTCCATGGCGTACGTCTCGGCATCCGCAACTGGGTCATGAATGCAGGTGATGTCCTGCGAGGCCGACGAGTAGCGATACACCCGACCGTACTTGTCCTCCCACGTGTCGGTACTCGTGCGCCGCGGGGGCTGGTCATCCGTCTCGGGCGGGATGCGCCACGTCGCCGCCGGGAAAGTCACAATGTCCAGATCGAGTTGCTCATGCAGCGCGATATGGTCCTTGAGATAGCTCTCGGCCACCTCGGCGTGCCGCCCTTCCCAAAAAGCAATCTGCGACTTGGCCTTCGCGCGGAGGTAGGTCTCGTGGCCCAGGATGCGCTCGACGGTGTCGAAATCCACCGCGAACTCACCGATGGGCACGCGATCGGGTTCCAGACCGGCCAGTGTCGCCAGCACGCGCTGCTTCGAGTTCATGCCGGCGCCACGACCTGCACGTCCAGGTCTGCGCTCGGCATCGGCAGGCGAACGCCGGACGGGCTGTAGGGCTGGGATTCGCCGGCGACGACCAGTGCGGCCTTCTCACCCGAGCGTGCACGGCGCATGCCAACGCGGAGCGTATGCCCGCGCAGCCACAACCGGGCTTCAACACGGTCCAGGCCGGCGAGCAGGCGCGGCCGCAGCACGAGTTCGGCATAGCCCGGGCGCACGCCCAGCAGATGGTGAATGAAGAAGCACGCGATCTCCGCCCAGGTCCACGGGATCACGCCGATCTGCGGGCACGGCGGGATCGGACGCGGGCCGTAGAACTCGAACCACGCACCGGCCCGGCCGCCGGGCACACTTCGCAGCCAGTTGAGGACCCGCCAGACCTTGTCGTCGTCGCCCGCCTCGAAGTACGCGCGGGCGACGAACAGTGACGCAAACGGCCACGGCCCCGGCGAGTCCGGCTCGGAACTGACGTGGTACCGGCCATAGCCCCCGTGGTCCCAGCGCTGATTCCACAACTGCTCAACGTCCGCGAGCGTGTTCCGCGCCAACTCCCCCCGCGGATCGACGAACTCCAACGCAATCGGAAGCACCGTCGATGTGTCCGGTTCCAGGTAGTGCGGCTCGGCATTGGCCAAAGGAACGCCGCCCGGCAGGCCCGCCTCCGCGGCCGGCGTGATCGCTACTTGCACTGCTCCATTCACGTCGCGCCGCTTGATGAAACGTCCCCGCTCCACCAGACCATAGCGCACGTCACGAAGCATAGCCTCACGGACACGCTTCGACTCGCGCGTCCAACGCTCCGCCTGCTCCGTCCGTGCGACCAGCCGGGCCAGTCGCGCCGCGCTGTCCAGGCCGATAGCGGCGTAGAGCTGGTGAATCATCTCTATGCCGTCCTGGATCCCATGCACGTCGTGGCGTTCCCAATACTCCCGCCGGTTGTGTAGCAAGCCTGACGGCCCGTGGCGGAACACCGCGCGCAGCGGAAATTCCACGAGGGCGACGATGCGCGGCCAGTGACGCCGCAGGATCTCCACGTCGCCGGTCCAATTGACGTACGTTTCCAGTGCCGCCACGAGGTACCCATTCTGATCCAGCTCGACCTCCGCCGGTTCACGCCGCCGACCGGAGTCCACGCAATCTCCCTCGTCGCTGAGAAACTCCGTGAGCAGGCGCTCGCACATGGTTCTGGCCGTGTCAACGGCTCCGAGGGAAACCAGCGCCGCTGCGGCACAGGCTTGGTCGCGCACCCATTCCAGGTTGTATTGCCAGATGCTGCCGTCCATCATGCCCGCGGCCGTAACCGCCGCCGGAAGCTGGTTCCGGGCGGCGCGGAAGAGATGCTCCAGCGTCGGCGACGAGCAGGTGAGCGCGGCGCAGCGTTCCCAGTAGCTGGCCGCCTCGGCGTGGTCCGGTGCAGCGTCTGACCAACGCACAGCGACCTGGCAGCCATCCCCGCTCCCACGCGACTCATACGACAGCGTGGCTGCCGTCAGTGCATCCCGCGTCAACTCAAGCGGATACTCCCGCGGGTCCTGTTCCGGGCCGGTGCGCAATGCTGCGCGGAGATTGCCCGGGGACGATTTCCGGACCCGGATGATGCGCGTCAGGCACGGCGACCGTTGGTCGTGACAGTAGAAGATCTCCGTGACGCGCAGGTCGTCAGCCTGCCAGGTGACCTGCACCGCGGGCACGCCACCGATATCCGCCCACCGCGCCTCGAGTGTTGGCCCCTGCGGCGCGAACACGCGCGTCCCGACGCGGATGGTGACCGCCGTGGGGGCTAAGCCATGCTGCGGATCGAACGTGAGTGCCCGGCGTTTGGAACGAAGCTGCTCGGGGTGCAGGATGAGCAGCCCCACCGGCGTGCCTTGGCCGGACGTGCACACCTGCACGGCCGCCTGGATCAGGCCGTTGCCGAGAAAGAAGTAGTCCACGCCAGCCAGCGTCGTCTTCGCATCGGGCGGCCCCTGCGTTGGGTCATCCGTGTAGACGTGCTCAGCAACATCCATTAGCAGCCCTCGCGCGGGCTCTGCGGCCCCAGCGTCGGCGAGATCGTCACGCGATGTAAGTGACGCAATCGACTTCCAGCTTCGCGCCGGGCACCACCAGCTCCTTCACAACGACGCTCGACCGAGCGGGCGGGTCCTTGGGAAAGTACTCGACGTAGAGCTTGTTGAACGCCGCAAAGTCGGCCGCGTCGGTGATGTACACCGTGCACTTGAGGACCTTGTCCAGGCTGGAGCCCGCCGCCTCGACCGAGGCCTTCAGGTTCTCCAGCACCTGCCGGCACTGGGGCTCGAACTCGGCGGCTACCAGCTCGCGCGTGCCGGGCTTCTGTCCGACTACGCCGGCGACGAAGACCAGCCGGTCCAGCCGTATGGCACGCGAGAACGTCGGGTACGGACTGCCGGGAATGACCTGCCGGCCTGTGGCCGGGGCCGTTGTGGCTGGCGGCGCGGCCGCTGGCCCCGCCAGGCTGGCCCCCGCGCCCACTGCCAGTATCGTGCCAACCGTACCGATGAAGTCCCGCCGTGACGACTCGCTCATAGCCAGCTCCCTAACCTGCCCCCGATCTGAATCCCGCGCGGCATTGTAGCTGCGCGGACACGGGAGTTGAAGCGGTTCCGTTTGCGCCTCCTGATCCGCGATCATGGCGGCATCCACGGCCGAGAATCCCGCGAGCGTGTCAAGCACATGGGTATCGAGCGAGTCGTCGTCGCGTTCCAGTCGCCTTGGCAGAGTTCGTACGTGGAACGCCTGATCGGTTCGATTCGCCGAGAGTGCCTGGATCACGTGATCGTCTTCGACGAAGGTCATCTGATTCGGCTTCTGAGGTCGTACCTTGCGCACTACCACGAAGCGCGCACGCATCTCGCGTTGGAACGGAACGCGCCGGTACCACGTGAGGTCGAGCCGCCGAGCCAGGGCCGCGTCATCGCCATTCCCCAGGTCGGCGGGCTGCACCACCGGCATAGACGGGCGGCGTGACGCGACGCGCTACTCCGACCGTCGATGCCCGCCCACCGAGCCTGTCTTCCAGGACGACCATGCGTGATTGCAGCGAGAAAGCCCGCGCTGACCACCTTCCGTTTGCATCCCGCCCGACCCGATCGGCCGAGCCTGACCCGTTCAAGCCCTCGCGCGTGGCGCGGACCGCCGCGGATGGAATAGTCGGTATGGACAAGTCCGCATCACTCCCCCCGGCCGCGGTTCTCAGAGGCTGCGATCCAGCCGTCGGTACTGGATCGCCTCGGATAGGTGGGTAGCCGTGATGTTTGGCTCGCCCGCCAAATCCGCAATTGTCCGGGCGACCCGCAGGACCTTGTCGTGGGCCCGGGCGGACAAGCCAAGTTCGCTGACGGCCTGCCGCAGGATTCGTTCTCCGTCGGCGTCGATCGGGCAGACCTTCCGCAACTGCCGCGAGCTCATGCTGCCGTTCGTCGTTGTACTGCCCTTGCCGAACCGGGCGCGCTGCACCGCCAGCGCGCGCTCGACCTGCACTCGGATCGTCGCGCTGTCCGTCCCGGGCTGGAGGTCGCGCAGCGCAGAGATCGGCACCGCAGGCACCTCGACATGGATGTCGATCCGCTCGAGCAGTGGGCCGGAAATCCGAGCCAGGTAGCGGTCGATCTGCGGCGCGGAGCACTTGCACGGCTTGCGCGGGTCCGTGAAGTACCCGCACGGGCATGGGTTCATGGCCGCCACCAGCATGAAGTCCGCCGGAAACTCCACTGCGCTATGCGCCCGCGAAATGGTGACTACGCGATCCTCGATTACCTGTCGCATCGACTCGAGCACGCTGCGGTTGAATTCCGGAAACTCGTCGAGAAAGAGAACGCCGTGATGCGCCAGCGACACCTCGCCCGCCTGCGGGATGGTCCCGCCACCCACGAGCGCCGGCGTGCTGATCGAGTGGTGCGGCTGCCGCACCGGCCGCGTAGCCAGCAGACTCGCACGAGTTGGCAGTTTGCCCGAGGCCGAGTAGATCCGCGTTGTCTCCAGCGATTCTTGCAACGACATTGGCGGAAGAATGGTCGGGATACGCTTGGCCAGCATGGTCTTGCCGGTCCCGGGCGGCCCGAGCAGAAGCAGATTGTGACGGCCCGCCGCGGCCACAAGCAGGGCGCGCTTTACATGCTCCTGTCCGCGGACATCGGCGAAGTCGATGTCGTACTTGGCGGCCTTAGCGAAGACCTGTTCGAGGTCGACGCTGGTCGGCTCGAGCGGAAGCTGGCCCGACAGGAAGCCAATCGCCTGTGCGAGCGAGTCGATGCCGTAGGCCTCGACGCCATCCACGACTGCGGCCTCCGCGGCGTTCTCGCGCGGCAGGATCAGTCCGCGGAAGCCGTGGTCGCGGCACAACAGCGCCATCGCCAGCGCCCCCTTGATCGGCCGGACATGGCCATCAAGGGCCAGTTCCCCGGCTATCAGAAAATCGTCGGTCAGCTCGCTGCGAAGCTGGTCGTCGGCGAGCAACAGGCCGAGGGCGATGGGTAGATCGAACGCCGGGCCCTCCTTCTTGATGTCGGCGGGGGCGAGGTTGACGGTGGTTTTGGTCTTGGGCAGTGCGTAACCCGAGTTGAACAGCGCGCTGCGAATGCGGTCGATGCTCTCTTTGACCGCGGAGTCGGGCAGGCCCACGAGCGTTATCGTGCCGAACCCTCGGCCACTAACGTCGACCTCAACCTCGCACGGGTACGCCTCAATCCCGGCGAGCGCCAGGCTGTTGACGCGAGCAAACATGAAAGGGATTCTACTGACGAACGCACTCGAACAGAAGCGGGCATTGCACGAAGGTGACGTATCCTGCCGTGTGTAATCCCTGTTCGGCGGAAAAGAAGAGCGTATCCTCCGGCCCAAGTTCGAGGTCGCGAGTTCAGGAGGACACGCCCATGCGATTCGTGGCAGCCGAGTTGGATCAGGTCCACGTTACCATGCCGAGCCTCTGGCCGTTGGTCAAGGAGCCCGAAGAATTCTGGGGCGACCTCAGCCGCCACGGCCGGGAGCTGCTCAAAACGCTCCTGGAGGGCACGCTGGAAGCCTGGCGTGACCAGTGGGTCGAAGTCGCCTGGCACCAGCCGGCCGCAGACCGCCGGACGTCCCGCAACGGCTACGACCGGCGGAAACGCTGGGCCACCACGCTGGGCCCGCTGGAGAACGTGCGCGTGCCGCGTTGCCGGGACATAAGGCCTGACCACCCACATGTTCCAGCGGCTGGCCCGCCACGACGAAGCCCTCAGCCAATCGGCCGTGGACATGCTGCTGGCCGGGGTGAGCACGCGGCGGGTCGGCGAGCTGCTGGACCAGGTCCTGGACCTGCCGCTCTCGGCCGGCCAGGTGAGCCGGCTGGCCAAGCGGCTGGACGCCGAGGTGCGGGCCTATCACCTGCGGCCCGTGCCGGACCGCTATCGGTATCTGCTGCTGGATGGCATCCACTTGAAGGCCCGCGGCACGCCGCGTTTGTTCCAAACCGGCCTGCGGCGCAGCCGCAAACGCGTGCTGCTGGTGGCGTTGGGCGTGATGGCGGATGGGCACAAGGAGGTCATCGATTTCCAGGTGGTTAACGGGGAGACCACGTCGGCCTGGGAAGGCTTCCTGCGGGGCCTGTCGCAGCGGGGCTTGGCGGGCCAGCCGCTCAACTTGATTACGACCGATGGTGGCGGCAGGGTGCAGGCGGCGGTGGAGCTGGTCTATCCGCACGTGCCGCGGCAGCGCTGCTGGTTCCACAAGATGCAGAATGTGGCCAACTTGGTGCGCAAGCGGGATCGCCAGGCGGTGCTGCATGGGTTACGCGCCGTGTACAGCGCCGCGACCCGCCGGGCGGCTCTGGCGGCGTACACGGCCTGGGGCCGCCGTTGGCAGGCGCGTTATCCGGAGGCGGTGCGGTGCGTGGAGCGTGATCTCGAGGAGTTGCTGGCGGTGTTTGACCTGCCGGCGGAGCATCGGCGGATGGTGCGGACGACGAATCCGATCGAACGGATGTTCCGGGAGGCGCGGCGCCGGACGCGTTCGATCGGGACGTTCGTGAACGATGCGAGCATCGAGCGGATCGTGTTCGGGTTGGTGGCGTACTTCAATCGCAAATACGCCGCCCGCGTGTGCCCGGCCTTCCGCACAAAACGGCACGTGGCCTGAGGTGCTCTTCTTGAACCCGAATCATTACACACGAGAGTTGACGTTACCGCGCGTGCCGGGCAGATAGTGCGTGGGGGGCAAACATTGTACGATGAATCGCCGCGGCTGTCCGTGGTCGTCGTGGTAATCTGGGATAAGGATGAAGGATGGGCTCCGCGGAGGGCGAAATGGCGGCCCCCCCAGCTCGGGCTGCAGACGCCGAAAAAGCAGCGCAGGACGTCCACGCACGGGACTGGCCGCGGCGCTGGGCCGGGCCCGGTCTCTGCGCGGTCGCCTTTCTCGTCATGGCGGCGATCAGTTGGCGGAAGTGGCCGGATCTGCTGATCGACTTCGGTCACGAGCTTTACATTCCGTGGCAGCTTGCCTCTGGCAAGGTGCTCTATCGCGATATCGCCTTTCTATTCGGGCCGTTCTCGCAGTACTTGAATGCGTTCTGGTTCAAGCTCTTCGGCGTGTCACTGAGCACGCTCGTTTTCTGCAACCTCGCGATCCTGGCCGGGATGACCATCCTCATCTACCGGCTGCTGGTAGAGGCGACTGACAGGTTGACGGCCACGGCGGCCAGCCTGACGTTGCTGCTGGTGTTTGCGTTTGCTCAGTACATGATGATTGGAAACTACAACTATGTCTGTCCCTACTCTCATGAGGCCACGCATGGAGTAGCGCTCACGGTGGCGATGATCTTCTGCCTTTCGAGGGCGGAATTGAGACGCCGGCGCCTGATGCATATTCTCGCGGGAATATGCTGCGGGTTCGCGCTGCTGACCAAGGCGGAAACATCGCTCGCGGCCTGCGCCGTCGCGATTGTGTGGCTGGTGCTGGGCCTCCTGGTGCGGCCGCAGCGAAGCCGTGTCGACGTTCGCGCAGTGTTTGGGTTTCTCGTCGCTGCCGCCGTTCCCGTGGTCGGCTTCTTCCTGTGGTTCTGGAGTAAGATGCCTGCGGTGCTGGCGCTGAAGGGGGTTGCCAGCGCGTGGACTGTGCCGTTGAGCAGCTCCGCGGCTCACAACCTCTTTCACGAGCAGGGTATGGGGTTGGATGACGTGCGCGGCAACCTGCTGCTGGCCTTGGCAGTTTTCGGCGGGATCGCGCTGGCGGTGATCGCCGCTGGCGGCGCCGATGTCGCTACCCGGCGGCTCGCCGCCGGGCGAGCGGTCGTCGGGTTGGCGTGGGAGGCGTTGTGTTCGCCGCGCTGCTGTGCCGGCCTGCGCTGATTCCACGGCAAAACATCGGCCCGGCGCTGCCGCTGACGACGCTTGTGGCGTGGGCGGGGCTGTTGATCGCGCTCATCAGGTGCCGCCGGGACTCGGCGGCCGTCACCCGGCTGATGCCGCTGGTTCTCTGGAGCACGTTTGCGGGCGTTATGCTGAGCAAGATGCTCCTCAACGCGCGGCTGCATCACTACGGGTTCTACCTGGCGATGCCGGCGACGTTGACGCTGGTCGTCAGCTTGATCTGGGCGGTGCCACGGTTGCTCCGGCGGGGGCCGCGCGGGGCGCCCCTATTCCGCGGCTTGGCGTTTGCGGGGGTGGCCGCCAGTGCCGTCGCGTACGCGCGCTTATCCTGCGCTTATTACGCGGTGAAGGGCTACCAGGTTGGCCGCGGCGGCGACGCCATCAGCACCTATGTGCCGGAAGTATCTGGTGTCGGACTCGCCGTCAATGAGGCCTTGGCGTGGATCGAGCACAACACGGCGCCGGAGGCTGGTCTTGTCGCGTTTCCCGAGGGCATCATGTTGAACTACCTCTCCCGGCGGGTTGATCCGACGCCCTATACCAATTTCATGATGGTCGAGCTGCAGGCTTTCGGCGAGGACGCCATCCTGGCCGGCCTGCGCGCGCACCAGCCCGATTTCGTCGTCCTCGTGCACAAGGACACCAGCGAGTTCGGCGTCCGCTTCTTCGGCACCGACCCGCGCTACGGAAAGACGATCATGGACTGGATCAAGGCCGAATACGAGAATGCGCAGCGGATCGGATTCGAGCCCCTGAAGGACGAACGCTTTGGGATCAAGATCCTCAAACGCCGCGCGGGCGTGCATGCCACGCGCGTAGACGGCGACGATCGCCGTCGGGCTGGTGCGGAGCGTGTCAACGCCGCGCATCCTTCGCGGGCGATCGAGGACTGCCCGCTCGATCGGAGCCTGTAGCGGGACGAATGGCTCGCGAGGTCATGTACAACCCCGCGAGTGCGGCGTGCCGGCGAGCAGAGAGACGCAAGGCCGACGGTCGCGACCGCATTGAGTGGAACACGGCACTATGAACAAGCACGTTCTGGCGTATCGACTGGTTTCGGCGGCGCTGGTTGGAATCCTCGTGTTCGCCGCCTGCATGGGGCTGACCTCGGGCGTCCGCCGGCTGGGTTGGTCGACGTCAGCGATGACCGATCAACTCTGGCTCAAGCTCGCGCTGATTGTGATTTCCGGAGCGATCTTCGCGGTGCTACGGCGGCCGTGGAGCGAGTTCGGGCTGGTCAGGCCCCGTTGGGGGCGCGGCGATGCGTGGTGGTTCGTCCTGGCGGCTGTCGCGATGGCCGTGGTGTCGATCGTCATGGTCCTCTTGGGCGAGCGACATCCGCTGATGCGCGAACTCTCTTTCCCGCAGATCGTGCTCGTCGTGTGGCTGCTGAGCAGCGTGGCGGAGGAGGTCTTCGTGCGCGGGTTGGTCCAGGGATTGGCGACGCCCGGCGGGGCGGCCGGCGCGCGAGCCAGCCGGCTGCTTCCGCCCGTCGTCCTTTCGGCCGCGTTCTTCGCGGCCATGCACGTGCCGCTGATCTGGCGCGGCGCGGGGGTGCGCGGCGGGTTGATCATCGTGATTACGATGTTCGTCGTCGGTTGGGGGGCCGCCGAGTTACGTGCGCGCACAGGCAGCCTGCTGCCGGCGGTGCTGGCGCACATTGGCGGCAACGTCGCCGGGGTGCCCGGCGGAATCCTCGGTGTGGTCATCTACCGGCTGGTCCACGGCCAGATGCCAAACTTGACCGGCGGCTGAGTCACGGCGCAAAGCGCGCAAATCGGGTTGTCTCGCGGCTTTCGGCGGCAAGGAGTGCATCAATGCGACACACGTGTCGGAAGCGATACAGTACCGGGGGCTGGGTCGGAGGCTGTAGGTTGGGTCAGAGGGTTTGACGCCGCGGTCGAGCGGGCGTGCGAAGCCGACGACCGTCTTATCGAACGGGGCGGTTGGTTCAGCGCCGCGGCGGCCTCAACAGGACCAGGAAGAGGAGCAGCGTGGTCGGTTCCGGCACGTCCCCAAGGCGCTCGACGAGAGTACCCGACGCTCCGGGCGTCAGCACGAGTTGCCACTCCCAAAAGCCGCTGAAGTCGTCGTTGGTGAGTGGCAAGCCGGTGTTGTTGGCGTTCGTCACGCTGGGGTCGGCCAGACCAAGCCGGGACGCGGTGAAGGGCCCGACTTTGTAGCCGACGTTTGCGCCGTAGCCCTGGAAATCCGCAGACACCGTCGGGCTGGGGTAGTCCCCGGTGACGCGCATGAGATCCGGACTGATCAAGGTCGCGCTGTCGCCGAAGAACGAGCCGTTCAGGTCGAAGTCGGTGTAATTGAACAGATTCAGCGTGAGCGGGGCGGCGGTCGTATTCCGTACGGTGAGCACCTCGACCATGCTCGCGTTGGTCGGGGAAGTGGCTTGGAGGTGGTACTCCAGGTCGGCGGTGAATTGCGGAAACACCCAACTCGTGACCGCCCGGTTGGCCGCCGGTATCTGCGTGCCCGTCGCGTTGTAGAACGCGGTCTGGCGCGACTCGCCCGCCACGCGATACCACCACCAGTTCTGAAAGAGCTGGTCCGTGCCCGTCGCGCCGCCGCTGAGGCGAAAATCCGTGCTGCTGACGCCGCCGCCCGTGCCACTCGTGGGGCTGTCGGATTGCCGGAACACCGCGCCGCCGTCGGTCAATGTGAACCCGGTGCCGGCCTGGGCCAGGGCCAGGGTCGCACCGCAACTGACGAGCAGCGCGGCGATCGTCTTGCGAGTTGCCATCTTCATTCCTCTCTCGAGGCGCCCACGATCCGTCTGCGTGACACGCGCGCCGCGCCTACGTCAGGGAGGCGGCGGGAAAATACCGAACAGCGCGATGATGAACGTCAACGGCAGGTACGGCTGCATGTTGTCGTGCGGCTGTCCGCTGCCTGCCGTGCCGATGGCCTGCGGCGCCAAGGTCGCCGATGTCGGCGGTGGTGCGTAGGCCAACTCCTGTCCAGCGGCCAGCACGTTGTTCGCGGGCGTGGTGCTGGTCGCCGTGTACGGCGTTCCAACCATGTTGTGAGTATGCGGCGGTAGCTGCGTTGAGGTCAGCGCCACGGTTTCCGAGCCAAAGACGTCGCCCATGTTCCGCGGCGTAAGCCCCGGGCCTGCGCCAAGGCCGACTGGTGCCCGGCCGTTGAGGTTGGGCAAGCCGAAGGTCGTCTGGCCGTTGCCGCCGAACGTGGTGCCCAGGAGCGAGAACAGGGCCGTGTTCTGGTTGATGGGCATGAGCTGGCCCTGGCACAGAGCCCAGTTCGTGGGGGCGAAGCCACCGGCGAAAATGCGGATTTCTCCAATGAACGGTTCAGCCACGGGGACCTCCCTTCAGCGCTCGGGTGGTGGGCGACGTTCGAAGCAAGCCTTGACTCGGGAAAATCCCTAGCAGCGCGATAATGAAGTTCAAGCACAGTGACGGTTGGCAGTTGTTGTGGGGCTGCCCGCCGCCGGTGGCCCCGACATCGAGCGCGTTGAACGGCGTGAGATTGCCGGGCGCCGCGTACAGTGCGTTGTCGCCTACCTGGGCGAAGACTTGCCCGTTAGACTGCGGCTGCGTGGCCGCGTCTGTGGACCCCGCGAGCGTGTGCGTGTGGGACGGGACCTGGTTGCCGATCAGCGTCACGGACTCCGTGCCCTCCGATGCACCAGGGGGATACTCGTTCGTCGCGTGGATCGGCACGCGTCCGCGCAGGTCCGGCAGGCCGAAGTTGCTCGTCCCGTTTCCGCCAAACGTCGTGCCCAGCAGAGAAAACAACGCCGTGTTCTGCGAAATGGTGAGAAGTCGTCCGTCGCAGGGCGCCCAGCCCTGCGGGGCGAAATTGAATCCGCATAACCGTATCTCGCCAATGAATGGATCCATGGCCACGCACTCCTTAACCTTGCGACGGGAATATGCCCTGCAGGGCAATGATGAACCTCACGGCGAGAAACGGCTGCTGATTCGGGTGCGACTGGCCGCCTCCGAAGGGCTGAAGGGCGCCGGAGTACATCGGTACGAGGTTTCCCGGCGCTCTGTAACTCGGGCTGGCCGTGCTGGCCGGGACGCCGGCGACGCCGCTCTTGAGTGTCGCGTCGGCCGCACTGCCAAGCGCGGCGTGATTGTGCTGTGCGAGCTCGGCGGTCGAGAGCGTGTGGGTGGCGGCACCGCCCGGCACGCCGAGGATGCGATTCGCGCTGCCCCCCGGGGCGACGCCCGTGCCGATGGGCACGCGGGCGCGCAAATCCGGCAGCGCAAACGTGGTTGTGCCGTCGCCGCCGTATGTTGTCCCGAACACCTGAAACAACGCCTGGTTTTGGGCAATGGAGAGCAATTGGCCTTCGCAGAAGGCCCAGCCCACCGGCGGAAAGTTGAAGCCGGTCATGCGAATCTCGGCCAAGAACGGTTCAGCCATGGGCGACTCCTTCGCAAGCTCGACCGCGCGTTACAGGGCCGCCGGCGGGGGCGCCGAAACCAAATGCGTGAAGACCGCCTGGTACACGAAGCCGTCCGCGTCCTGCCCGACTGGCACGATGAACAGGGATAGCGAACCCATCTGCGGGTGCGTGAACGTGTAGGTGTCCTGCGCGAGCGGCTGGTCGGCGGCCCCGTGGAAGTACGCGGAGTACCCCTCGAATTGCCCGGCCACCCGACGCTCCGACACGCTGGTCAGTGTGAGCGCCACCGGCGTCGGCGTCTGCACGACGAACGTCGAGCGCACGTGCTGGGCAAATCGATCCCGCCCGAGCGGCGTCATGTCTGGTTGGGGAAGCGGCTGTACGAGCGGTAACGCCTGTTTACCGACCTCGGCGGTCCGCGGGATGAGCGTGCCCGCACATGCCGCCGTAGTAGTGACGAGGAACTCACGTCGTGAAACCATGGCGTTCTTCCTTTCCCGGGGACTACGTTGACGTTGCGCCCGCAGGCACGGATGTCGCGGGCTGCCGCTCGGCGTGCCATTCCATTTCGGTGTAGACCGCATCCTCTCGTTGGCAAACGAATCCAAGCCGCTCGTAGAACCGGCGCGCGGGGCTGGACGTGAGCACGTTCAGCCGCACGGGCCGCCGCTGCTGATGCGCTTCGTCCAGCACCTTCATCATCAGCACGGAACCGATGCCCTGGTTGCGCGAGGATGGCAGCAGGGCCACATCGACCACGCGGACTTCCTCTGCATCGCGGTGGACCAGCACGGCTCCGATTGGTTCCCCCGCTAACTCGACGATCTCGCCCCGTGCGTCGCCAAAACGCTCCGCGTACGCGCGGGCTCGCGCGCGGTATTGCATTTCCAGGAAAGCCTGCCGCACCTCGGCCGGCCAACCCGCCGCGTCGAACTCGCTCTGACGCGTGCTCGCGTAGAGCGCGAACAAAAAGGGCTCGTCTTCCAACCGCGCACCACGAATCCGGAGAGCACTCATATCAAGCCCGGCGGGGTGCGCGCAGCTACGTGTGCCACTCCAAAAAGCAGTGGAGCGTCGGACAGGTCGCCAGCGCGCGAACTATCGGATGCTAGGCCCGCCCACGGGCGAAAGGCAAAATGCGCGTCGCGCGTTTTTTCGCGGGGCGCCGCGCGTCAACAGTACCCATGCCTGCATCGACCGAGCCGGCGCAAAACGCGGCGGGGGCTCGGACAGACGGCTCGCCGCAGGCGCGAGCCGGGCTCGTGCTCAAGACCCGCTGGTCAGCACCTGGAACGCGGCGAAGTCTGCCAAGTCCACGTCGGAGTCGTCGTTCAAGTCGGAAGCGGCGAAGAGCACGGGATCGACGCCCGGGGGAGGCGTGGACACGTCCGGGCCGTTCACGCACTGGGCGAAGAGCGCCAGATCACTGTGGTTCACAACGCCGTCGGAGTTGAGGTCCCCCAGCGGCGGGACGACGAACGTGATGACCCCGTTGCCGCCGGCCACACCGTTGCCGCTTGGCAGCGAGGCGGGGCTCGCCGGGTTGGCGATCTCGCCGTCGAGTTGAATGCTCGCGGCGGTCGTCCGGATGGTGTCCTTGACGGTGAGCGTGTACGCGCCGCCCGGCAGGGGGGTGCCGCAGTTCAGCGTCGCAGTGAAGTTCGTGGCCGAATAACTGAGCGTGAAGGGCACCGCTCCGGCGGCCGAATTGAGGGTGAAATCGGAGGCGGCGGCCGAGACGTTCTCGCTGAACGTCACCGTGACGGCCGACGGGGAGCTGGCCAGCGGCACGATGGCGCCCGGCTGCGGCGATATTTGCACAATCTTAGCGGGGCCGTTCACGTAGCTTTCCGACGTCTTGGCCGTCGTCAGGATCCACGCGTTCTCGTCGAGCACGATCGACGTGGCGGGCGCGGCGATCGGGACAACGAACCACTGCGTCAGGGCGTTGTCGAAAACCGTGTATGTCTGGTTCCCGCTGGCGAAGTTCACGCGCACGTCGATCGGCATCGTGTACGTGCCGTAGCTCGTCGATTGTGTTTGCCGGACGCGCAGGCGGAGGTAGTTCTGCCCGTTGATGTTCACGGTCTGCCAGCCGGACGCGTACGCCGGCGCGCCGATGCCGTAGACCCACTCGTTGAAGAACCAGGACAGGTCGTGCCCGTAGCCGGCGGCGGCTTTCGCGGCGAACTGGTCGGTCGTCGCGGCGGAGCCCTCGTACGCGGTGCGGTACGCGGCCAGGATGTTGAAGAACGTGGTATCGCCGACCACGTGGCGGAGCTGATGCAGCACCCAGCCACCTTTGTAGTAGGTGAAGTCGGTGCTGAAGATGCGGTTAACGTCCGTCGTGTCGTAGCAGTAGACGCTGCCGTTCACCGTGCTGGGCCGACGGCTGGCCATGGCGTTGAAGAGCGCCGTCAGGCCGGTCGAGCCGGGCTTGCGCTCATACCACAACGCTTCCGAGTAGTCCGCGAAGCCCTCGTTGAGCCAGATGTCGTTCCAGGTCTTGCACGTGATCGCATCGCCCCACCACTGGTGGCTGAGCTCGTGCACGTTGACCGACTCACTGAACACGCCCTCGCCGGTGTTGGTCTGATGCTCCATTCCGCCGCTGAAGGCGAACTGGTAAATCCCGTATTTCTCGCCGATAAACGGGTACAGGCCGTAGATTGTGCGGTACACGTCGAGCGCCGTGAGGACGATTCCCCACGAATTGCGGTGCGCGGTGGTGTCGCTGGCCGGGTAGATGTTGAACTCGACGGGCATCGTGCCGGTCCCGTAGTTGTACGTCTGCGTCCAGGTGTTGTAGTTCGTGGTGGAGAAGCAGACCAGATACGGGGCGATGGGGTAGTTGGTGGCCCAGTGATAGCGCGCGCGGTTGCCGGACAATGTGTCGGTGCCCTGCCACAGCCCGTTCGAGACCGTCCGCAGCGTGCTGGGCGCCGTGACCGCCAGCTCCACGGTCGCCTTGTCGCTGTTGTCGCCTGACAGACCGGCGTCGCCATCCTTCACCGGCCACCACGTGTACGCGTAATACGGCTCGCTCAACGTGAAGACCAGGGGCTGGCCGTTCTGCGTCGTGAAGTTAATCGACCCGAAGCCGCCCGCGTTGGCCGTGCCGCTGTACGTGACCGTCAGAGTGAACTCGTCGCCGACATTGTAGGCGTGATCGAGCGTGACGACGCGCGTCGTCGTGCTGGCCGTCGTTACGGTTACCGGCGTCGCGCCGTTGATCACCGCCGAGCACGTGTACTGGTTCTGGAGCCGGAACGTGAACTGCGTGAGCCCGTTGATCAGGCTCCGCACGGTCATCGTGTTCGTGCCGGCGATGTGTGAGGTGCTCGGCAGGATCTCGATGTCGAGGTTGTAGTGCAGGACGTCCGTATCGCCGAGCGCTTCGCGTTCGGTCGCCAGACTCTGCTCATCGGTCGGCGGCAGGCCAGCCAGGAAGCGGGCCGCGAGCGCCTGACCCTTGCCGCAGCCGACAATCGGCCCGCAGTCGTCGTCGGTGGCGCACGGAATGGCGGGCGGCGGCGGCTCCGCCAAGAGAGCGTCCTGCGCCACGGCGCCGGAAACGGCACCGATCGTGAGCAAGGCTGCAATAATCGCTCCCCGGGCGACGCAAAGTCGCACGCTACGCATGAGAACGCTCCGTTTCCACCTTCCGGATAACTGGCTCGCACAAAGCCGCTACTTCTCGGATACGCCCCCGAACGCTTGAAGTCAAGGAAAATGTGGGTAGAGCGGGCAGACGGACGTCGTGACAAGATCGACGGGCGCGCCGCGCGCCGGGCCCCAGGGGGCCGTAATGACCAGGTCGGTGAGCGGCACGTGGTAGCTGCTGGATTCTGGAAGCGGGCTTAAGACCGCCCACGTGCTCAGCTTACTGGCCGGGCCCCGCGAATCTGGTGGGACGGTTAGGCGGCGTGAGCGAAATAGCGCAGGTCCCACCTTCGCACCGATTGGTAACGCGGAACATCGCATAACCTGCCGGGGCGCATCGGGGGTCTGCCGGAGCGCCTGGTCGCCCTGGACGCGGCGACCTGTGTTCAGATGCGGCGGCCTGATGGAGTAGCTGCTGGGACTGCTCGTCTCCAAGCACCTCGGGGTAACGACGTGCCGCCCGTTCGAGCAAAACTGGCCGAACTTCTACGGGACTGGCCGCCGGATCGGTCCGCAGACGGTCCGGCACTCGCCACGATGGCGCAGAAAACAGCTCCGGCGATCCGTGCGGACCTGCGGCGGGCACGAGCCCGGTCGATCAAGGCGACGCGCGATCATAAGGAACGCCAGCAGCGCTGAGACTCCGAGTTTCCGGGCGAAGGTGACGGCGCCGGTGTCCGGGCGCGATAGCTTCATGGCGATGGATCGACGTCGATATCGTCCAGCCCCGGCCGGAAGCGCTGCAGGCCGCACCGCTGGGGTCTTGCGGTACACGCGTCGGCGGGCCTGGGATGTGCAGCGAATGCGAGCGCGGATTGCGACCGTCACTCTCGCGCGACGGCCGGCGCCCACGGACTACCCAGTTCCAGGCGCGCACGGGGCGACAGCCGATCGCGCCACATCCGCAGGTTCGCCGCCAGCCGCTCGGCCGACCCGGGCGCGACAGCGAAGAAGCACACCGTCTGCGGCCCTTCGTGGGTCTGGACACGCCAACTGCCAACGAGGGTCCATCCGGCAGGCACTCCCTGTAACCGGCCTTCCACGAAAAAGCTGTGCAGGATCGCGATCTCGACTTGGTGCTCCGTGCAGTAGTTGGCTGCCCAGGCCCGGTTGAAGGAACCAGCGCGGTACGCCCGGGTCACGTCGGTCGTGCCCAGCCCCCACAAATCGACGAGCCGGGACCCGCTGTACCACGACGTCGCCCCGAGGTCGCAAACCGCCACCGTCCGGTCACGGTAGAATTCGTGCAGAAACAGCCCGGACATGTGATTGCGGTCGTACTCGCGCTCGCAAAAACTCGGAACGAAGCGCATCAGGGCCACTGCTCGTCCGACGTACGGCTCCGACAGGCTCAGCGCCACCATTACCACGAGCAACGCCGTCGGAGCGTGGCGGGCCGGATGGGCCAGCAGCGCCCGCCGCGCGCCGGTTACGAGTCGCGCGGCGACTGGGCCCGAGATCAGTACCAGGATCAGAAGCCCCGAACCAACCAGGTAGGCTTCGTAGCGCTGCATCCCAGCCTGGATCGGGGCGAACTGCAGGTGGAGGAAAACGGTCGTCAGCCACAGCACGATCCACGTGCGTCGGCGGGCTGCGCTCTGGTCATCGGACGGCAGCACGAAATACGCGACCGCCAACAACAGCACTGTTTCCAACAGCGCCGTGCAGACCTGAAATCCATGCTGCTGCTCCAGGAAGATGAACCGGAACAGGCCCGCCGCCGATGCCTGCGGGAAATCACCTTTCATCAGAAGCGAGTTTGGCAAGAACGGTCCCCCCTGTCCGAGCGCGTACAGCCCGAACGCCATCATCGGGAAGAACCCGGCTGCGGCCATGAGCAGCACAAGCGCCCAGCGCCGCTGGATCAGCAAGAACAACGCCGCCGCCGCGACGGCAAACAACCCCTCGTACCGCGTGCCTGCCATGAGCGTGGCGAGCACGGCCAGCGCCCACACCGTTCTGGGGCGCGACGGTCGCTCATGCAGGACCTTCACCGCAAAATGCGCAAAGCCAATGAACAAGCACAGGTGCAGCGCGTGCTCCATGCCCATGAAGACCAGGGTCGTCAGGGGAGTCACAAAGACCATCGCGACCAAGCCAACGAGCGTCGCCGCAGCGCCGATCCGGTACGCGCGCAGCACGAGCGTCGACACGGCCAGCACCGCCAAGGCCGACAGCAGACTGAGCCCCAACGGTATCCAGGCCGGCGGAACCAGCCCCGCCGCGAGCGTCAATGACAGCAGCGCGGTCCAGACCGGCGAGGACGACGCGCCGCAGAACACGTGCGGGGAAAGTCCCCATGTGCCCGTCTGCAGGAGGTTCCGCGCCAGCGACAGGTGGATGTAACCATCGTCGATCATGTATCCCACCTGCCCCAGCCGTCGCACGACGACGACCGTGACCAGGGTCACGACCGACAACAGGAGGCCGGCGCTGACCGCCAGCCCGAGAAAACCGTCGAAGTTCTTTTTGCCGATCGCCGACATGGCCGCCTTTCCCGAAAGCACCACGTACGCAGTGCAATGCCCACCCAGCATCAGTCCTGCCGCACAGGATCTCGACCTTCACGAGTGACTTGGCCGGACCCCGCGCTAAGACCCTCATATAATACTGCCGGCGGTCCGAAGGAGGAATCACCTTCTTGCGGAAGTCACTAATTATCGGACCAATCGACGCACCCACCGGCCGACTCACGATAAAATGCGTTCTCCGCGCCATTGCGCACCCGCGCCCATCGCAAGCCGGCCTGTGGGCGTTGTGTTTATGTGCCCGGCCCCGCGAGAAACCGCATGAACATCGTTTTGGACGGTAACTCCCTCTCCATCGAACAGATCGTCGCCATCGCCCGCCAACATGCACCGGTTTCGCTTGATCCCGCGGCCCGGCAGAAGGTCCAACGCTCCCGCGACTTCCTGGAAAAATGCGTCCGCGACGGAATCGCGATCTACGGCGTCACGACCGGCATCGGCGAGTTGGCCCGCGTCCGCATCTCGCCGGAGCAAAGCGCCGAACTGAGCCGGCGGATCATCTACAGCCATTCCGCGGGCACCGGCAACCCGTTTCCGGAGGACGCGGTGCGGGCGGCGATGCTCCTGCGCGCCAACGTGCTCGCGAAGGGCTGTTCGGGCGTGCGGACCAGCCTGCTCGACACCGTCATCGAGATGATCAACAAGGGCGTCGTGCCGTGGATCCAGGAGAAAGGCTCACTGGGCGTCAGCGGCGACCTGTCGCCCATGTCCCAGTTCGCCGAGGTCGCCATCGGCGAGGGCAAAGCCTACTACAAGGGCGAATTGCTCCCCGGCGGCGAGGCGATGCGGCGGGCAGGCGTCATGCCGACCGACCTTACATTCAAGGAGGGCCTCGGCCTGATCAACGGGTCGCAGATGATGACCGGCGGCGCCGCGTTGCTCGTCTACGACGCCGAACGCGTGCTCAAGAACGCGGTGATCGCGGCGGCGATGACGCTCGACGCGCTGCGGGCGGTTGAGCACGCTTTCGACCCGCGCATTCACCGAGCGCGGCCGTATCCCGGGCAGAACGCGATTGCCGCCAACCTCGTCAAGCTCTTCGCCGGCAGCCAGATCATGGCGGACAAGACCGGGAAGGTGCAGGACGGGTACAGCATGCGCTGCACGCCACAGGCCCTGGGGCCGTCGTTCGATACGCTCGAACACGTCCGGAAGGTCGTGAACATCGAGGTGAATTCGGCGGCGGACAACCCGCTGTTCTTCCCGGACGAGCAGCAGTACTTCGCGGCCGGCAATTTCCACGGGCAGCCGATCGGCATGGTGGTCGATTTCCTGTGCATCGCGCTCGCCGAGGCGGCCGACATTTCCGAGCGGCACACGAACCGCCTGCTCAACCCGGTTCTTTCGAGCCTGCCCGATTTTCTCGTCACCGGCAACGGGCTCAACAGCGGGCTGATGGTGGCGCAGTACACGGCCGCCGCGCTCGTGTCGGAAAACAAGGTGCTGTCGCACCCGGCGAGCGTGGATTCGATCAGCGTGTCGGCGGACCAGGAGGACCACGTGAGCATGGGGCCGATCGCGGTGCGCAAGTGCGGCGAGATCCTCCGCAACGTCCGGGCGGTGCTGGCGATCGAGATGCTCTGCGCCGCGCAGGCGATGGACTTCTATAAGGACAAGGACGGCCGGCCGAAGCGCCCGGGTAAGGGCACGGCGGTCGCGCACGACCTCATTCGCGAGAAGGTGCCGTTCATGGAGAACGACCGGGTGCTGCACCCGGACATCGAGGCGGTGCGGCAACTCGTGGAGTCGAACACGATCCTCGATGCGGTCGAAAAAACGGTCGGCCCGCTGCTCCTGGCCCGCGACGTGGAGTTGCCGGGGCCGAATGTGGCGTATTAGGCAGCCGCGGGCGGCTGGAGCCTGCTGGCGCTCAAGGGGCGCTCGGTCCGTCGGTCGCAGGTTCGCAGCGGGAGTGGCCGGGCAACCAGAGGCTGGCGAAGGTCCGGATAAACGACCGAAATGGGCTGAATCGGCGGGACGGCGGGCACCCATGTCCGTGCTGGGGGGCAAGTTGCGGCGCTGGACCTAGCCGACGGAGGGGTGGGGCCGGTCGCCAGAGCTGTCGGCTCGATAGCGGGGGGCGGAAGGAGGCCTGGCCCGGGTCAGGTCCGCAAATCCGGTCGGATTTCTGTTGCACGAGGACCACCGGCGCCGTAGACTGACATGAAGATTGAGAGAGGCCGAGACGCAAAGGGCGTTTCGGATGTGTTTTGCGATACGGAGTGAGGCAGAAGCCACCAGATCATCTGTGCGAAACCAGCGTACGCTTGGGCGCGGATGATCGAGTACCGTCTGTCGTTCGACAACGGGAGACGTGAGAGGAGGAAGGTATGCGATCCAGTTGTTTTGCGTGTGTGGTGGGTCTGTTGCTAGCGGCGTCGCCGGTCTTCGGCACCTCGCTTTACAGCCAGGATTTCGAAGTCGACTCGACCGCGAGTTGGACGGTCAATAACGGGCCGTCGGACGCCGCGGCTAATTTCTTCTTCGACTATTCCACGGTTGGCATCCCCGCCGCGCCCGGCGGCACGGGGACACGCGGCATGAAGCTGCAGGCCAACCTGAACAACGGCGTTTTCGGTGGGATGAGCGCCTCGCCGATCGGCCAGAGCTTCACCGGCAACTACACCGTCGAGTTCGACTGGTGGGAGAATTGGAACGGCCCGTTCCCGGGCGGCGGGAATGGCTCGACCAATATGGGGACCTACGGCATCGGCACCGCTGGGGCTACGACACAGTGGCCGGGTGGCGTCCAGGACAGCGTCTGGTTTGCCGGCACCGGGGACGGCGGCTCGGCCCAAGACTGGCGCGCCTACTCCAGCGCCGCGGCGACGGGCTACCTAGTGGCCAGCGGGGTGTACGCGTTCCCGAGCCAGAATAACACCAACGCCTATTTCGCCACCACCTTCCCCGCCAGGACCGCGCCGGCCGCGCAGCTCGCCCTCTATGCGCAGCAGACCGGCTCCACGGCGGTCGGCAGCGGCGGCATGGCATGGCACCACGTTGTGATTGCGAAGGTGGGCACGACCGCGACGTGGAAGATCGACAATCTGCTGATGGCGACCATCGATCTCACCACCGTCACCCTCGGCGGCGGCGACATCTTCTTCGGCCACAGCGACGTCAACGTCGGATCGTCGACCGACCCGCTTAGAGCGGACCTGTTGTTCACGCTGATCGACAATGTCCTCGTTACGCCGGAGCCCGGGTCGCTGCTCGTGCTAGCGCTGGGCCTGTTGCTGCGACGGCGTTAGACGGTTCTCAACCCAAGAAGCACGTGTCGGCGAGGTCGTCCATGCGGCGACCTCGCCGATTCCGTATTGTGGGGGCGTCGTGTCCGACGGCGCGCGGTTTCCCTGCGGCGCGACGTTGGAAAGGCGGGCCGCGGAGGGTACAATGCTAAATCGCGAGCTGATAGTGGGCTTTAGGATGCGGATAGCAGTCATAGCGCTCATCATCTTGGCCTTGGCGTCCGGGGGTTGGTATAGCTATCAACGTTGGGTCGCACCGCCCGAGCAAGTGAGCTACAAGGAGGCGGAGGTCCGGCGCGGCACGGTGGTGGCGACCGTCTCGGCGACGGGCACGGTGCAGCCGCTGCTGAAGGTACTGGTGGGCTCGCAGGTCAGCGGCACGATCACGCACTGGTACGCCGACTTCAACCAGCGTGTCGAGCAGGGCTTCGTGCTGGCGGAGTTGGATCAGGACCGCTACAAGGCGCAGGCGGAACAGAAGACGGGGGCGGTGGCAGTGTCGCGGGCGCGCGTCGAGGAAGCCCAGGCCAAGCTGGCGACGGCGCGGCTCGAACGCGAGCGGATCGAGAGCGCTTTCAAGCGGTCGGCCGCCTCGGAATTCGAGGTGGATTCGACGCGGGCGGCGGAAGCGGCGGCGGTGGCCGGGCTGCACGCCACCGAGGCCCAGTTGCAGGCCGACGAAGCGGATCTGCGGATGGCGCAGGTCGAGCTGGACAAGACGATCATCCGCTCGCCGATCGAGGGGGTCGTCATCTCACGCGACGTCGATGCCGGCCAAACGGTGGCCGCGTCGCTGTCTGCGCCGACCCTGTTCACGATTGCCAACGACTTGAGCAAGATGCAGGTGAACGCGGCGGTGAGCGAGACGGACATCGGCAAGGTCCGCGAGGGGATGGACGCGGAGTTCCGGGTGGATGCGTATCCGACCCGGCGGTTCCGCGGGACCGTGGCCCAGGTCCGGTACGCCGAGACCGTGGTCGACAACGTCGTGACCTATACGACGCTCATCAACGTGGACAACGCCGACCTGGTGCTGCGGCCGGGCATGACGGCGACCATTCTGTTCCAGACTGCGAGGGCCGAGGACGTGTTGATCGTGCCGAACGCGGCGCTGCGGTTCAACCCGCAGGCGGCGGAGGCGGCCGACGTCGACTGGCGCCGGCCTGCCAAAGGCCAGCCGCTTCAGCCGCGCGTGTTCCAGCTTCGGGGTGGCGTGCTGGGCCAGGTGCCCGTCGAGCTGGGGCTGAACGATGGCACGTTCACCGAGATTCGCACGGCGGCACTCAAGGAAGGCGACAAGATCGTGCTCGAACAGCAGGTGCGCGGCAAGTCCTCCTCCGCGCGGCCGCCGGCGCAACGCATGCCCAGGATGTAATGGACGCGCCCCTCATCGACATACGAGAAGCCTGGAAGTCGTACCACCTCGACGAGGTCGAGGTGCCGGCGGTGCGGGGAGTCTCTTTGACGATTCCGAGCGGGCAGTTCGTCGCGATCACCGGCGCGAGCGGCTCCGGTAAATCGACGTTCATGCACGTGGTCGGGTGCCTCGACCGGCTGGAGCGCGGCTCGTACGCCTTCGAGGGCCGGCTCGTGGACGAACTCACCCGCCGGCAACTCGCCCACCTGCGCAACCACCGCATCGGCTTCGTCTTTCAGAGCTTTAACCTGCTGGCCCGTACGAGCATCGTGGACAACGTGGCCATGCCGCTGGCGTACCAGGGCGTGCGGCGCCGCGAGCGGCGGCGACGAGCCAGCGCCATGCTCGAACGCATCGGCCTCGGCGATCGCCTCCGCCACCATCCGAACCAGCTCTCCGGCGGGCAGCAGCAGCGGGTGGCGCTCGCGCGGGCCCTGGTCACCAACCCCGGTGTCGTGCTCGCCGACGAGCCGACGGGCAACCTCGACACGACCACTAGCCAAGAGATCATGGTGCTGCTCCAGACGATGAACCGGGAGGAAGGGGTGAGCATCGTGCTGGTGACGCACGAAACGGACATTGCGGCCTTTGCGCAGCGTAAGGTCATGTTCCGCGACGGCCGCATCGTGATTGACACCGACCACCCTGAGCTGAGCCCAAGCGGTGGCGAGGAGCGAGCCAAAGCGGGAAGCGAGGCGGCCTGACGTGGGAATCTTCAGCGTCATCGCGGAATCACTGCACAGCCTGGGGAAGAACAAGGTCCGCACGGCGTTGTCGGTCCTGGGGATTGTCATCGGCATCGCGGCCGTGATCGCGATGGTCGCCGTCGCGGCCGGTGCCCAGCGGAAGGTCGAGCGGGAGATCGCCTCGATCGGCGACGACTGGCTGACGATCTCGTACACGGGTATGGACCGCGGGGGCGTGCGTCGCGAGCAGGCCATGCCGCGGAACATGAGCAAGGACGACGCGGAGGCGATCGAGCGGGAGTGCTCGGCGGTGCGGGCCGCTTCCCCGACGAACCGCGTGCGCGGGCAGGCCATCTCGCAGTTCGGAAACTACCAGTGCGCTTCGATGGGCGTGTACCCGAACTTTTTCGACATCCGCCGCTGGCCCTGCGCTGTCGGGCGGGCGTTCGCGCGGGAGGACATGGAGCTGTACACCAAGGTGTGCTGCCTCGGGACGACCGCGGCCCGCGAGCTGTTCGGCGGGGTCAACCCGGTGGGGCAGACGATCCGCGTGAACCGCGTGGCGTTCGAGGTACTCGGGCTGCTGGAGTCGAAGGGCGTGGGCAGTGACGGGCGCGATTTCGACGACGTCATTCTGTTCCCGTTCACGTCCTTCGAGCGGCTCATTGCGGGCAACGAGCCGTCCGGGACGCTATTCGCGGCCGCGAAGGCCGGGGTGCCGCTGGCCGTCGCCAAGGAGCAGATTCGTCAGCTCCTGCGGCAGCGGCATCACCTGGCGGACGAAGACGACGACACGTTCCGCATCTTCGACCGCTCGCTGACCGCCGAGGCCAGCGCGGAAGCGACGCGGACGTTCAACCTGCTGCTGACGTCGATCGCGTCGATTTCGCTGATCGTGGGCGGCGTGGGGATCATGAACATCATGCTCGTGTCGGTGACGGAGCGGACGCGCGAGATCGGCCTGCGGATGGCCATCGGCGCGTACGGGACACAGATCCTCGGTCAGTTCCTGTGCGAAGCCATCGTGCTGTGCATGCTCGGGGGGCTGCTTGGCTTCGCGGCCGGCTGCGGCCTGGCGCGGTTCGTCGCGGCGCAGTACCAGTGGGAGGTCGAGGTGTCCTACTGGATGGCCGGCGTCGCGATCGCCTTTGCCACCAGCGTCGGCGTGTTCTTCGGCTTCTACCCCGCCTGGCGTGCCAGCCGCCTCGATCCCATCGCGGCGCTGCGGTACGAGTAGGTCCGGCGCGGCCTGCTCCTGGTCTGGTCGTACGCCCTCTACCTCCGAATCTGCGTCATCTGCGCAATCTGCGGACGAACTCCTACTGGCAGGTCGTCCCGATCACCGCCACGAACGGGTCGATGTCGGCGAAGGTGACCGTGCCGCTGTGGTTGCAGTCGGCGTTGAGCCAGGGGCAGGTCGGGTGGTGCTGGTTCCAGGCCGACTGGCCGCCGAGGGCTTCGACGAAGGGGTCGATGTCGCCAAAGGTGACCCGCCCGTCGCAGTTCGTGTCGCCGGGGCATGCGGCGTTGTTGATCGTGAACGGCGGCGAGTCGGCGCAGCCGGCATCGGGGAGCGACGGAGTCCCGACTGCACAACGGAAGCCGGCGGCGACGTAGTTGAGGCCGTCGGGCGTGTAGTAGTTGCGATACGCGGACCAGCACCACTCCGGAGAGTCGTTCCAGCTGCCGCCGCGCAGAATACGGTAGGTGCCGGACCCGGGCCCGGTGGGGTTCGTTTGTGGTGTGCTGGCATAGGTGTCGTACCAGTCATAGCACCATTCCGACACGTTGCCGGTCATGTCGTAGCAGCCGTAGTAGCTCTGCGCGTTCTGCGTCGCGTAGCCGCCGTGCGTCATACCGTCGTAGTAGCCGACTGGTGTCGTCGAGGGATAGTCAATTGGCTCGTACGGATCGCCGCTGTTGCCGTAATTCGCCCGGTCGCCAGCGAGGCAATAGGTCCCGCAGCCGTCGGTGTGTTCGCCGTAGCGGAAATGCCGGTGCTGCACGGGGTCCCAGGCGGCGGCCTTCTCCCATTCAGCCTCGGTCGGCAAGCGGTAGCCGGCCGCGGCGAAGTTGCAGGCCCAGGTCGACAAGTCGTAGCACAGCGGCTTGTCCGCCATCGCGCTGCGCCAGTTGCAGTAAGCGACCGAGCCATACCAGCCCACCGTCAACATGGGGTGGCTCTCCTTGTTCGGGGTCGCGGCGAATGCGCCCGTGTTAGGATCCCACGTGATCCGGCTGTACGGCGAGTTGGCCACCGTCTTGCAGTAGGGGTAGCTCGTCCCGCTGCCGTACTTGTACACCACGCCGTCGATCACCGTGATCAGCCCGCCCTGGGCCCCGGCCCAGTTCAGCGCCGCGGCGTACTGCTCGTTGGTGACCTCGTAGGTGTCGATGCAGTACGGGCTGAGATAGACGGTGTGGACGGGCACGGCATCGTACCCGCCGTTCCACGGGTCACCCATCTGGAACGACCCCGCGGCGACGGTCACCATCCCCGGCGGTGCTGGGACATGTCCATCATCGGCACGGACGCGGACCTTGTAAGCGGAGCCGAAGGCTCCGGGCAGGTCCGTCGCGGAGTTCCAGACGATGAGCTTGTTAACGCCCGGCGTAATGCCTGTGCCGACCGCCTCGCTGACCGCCGTGATCGGTACGGTCCACGTCGTGCCGCCGTCGTTGCTGGCCTCGAGCGTTACGGTACAGGCATCGCCGTCGTCGTCGACGAGGTCATAGCGGATGTCCACGAGCTTCGACTCGTCGGTCCGTTGGCTGGCGGTGACGTTGCTGACGGCCGGCGCGTGGTTGTCGGCCACGGCCGTGTCGCAAAGGGCCGCCGCGGCCCAGGCCAAAACGAGCACCGCGTACGCTGTTCTCATGACCACTACTGCTTTCTACCGGTTGCCCGGCTTCACATGCTTTCCGCAACGTCAGGGACGTGCTGCGGGCGCACGTGACGAGACAGATCACTCTCTTTCTGGGGTGGCTGCCGTGCTTCTTTCCCCGGCGGGCCGGGCCCCATCCGCCAATCGAACACACAACCGTCGGGTCAGGGACCCAAGCTACCCTCGAAGTGTACCGCGCCCGGCAGCCAAAACGAAAGGCCATTGTCGGCTCGGGCGCGGTTTCGGCGGGTCGCTGGTTGAAGACGGGTGCCACAAACAGAGACACCGGTTGAAAACCGGTGCCACAGGCCGGGAGCACCGGTCAAAAACCGGTGCCACAGCACAGGCACCGGGGGGGGGGGCGATGCTTCACTCGCTCAAGGGAGTGTGCTGGCGAGCCGCGGGCTGGCTGGCGTCGTGGTCCCCACGGCCAGCTTGGTCAGCTCTTCCTGCGGCATCCGCCCCGCGAGCACATAGCTGACCTTCTGTCGCGTCCAGGACACCAGGCTGACGTCGCCGTCCGTCCCGTCGTGAAACTCCGACGTGCCGTGCTGACACCCGGGGCACGGCTTGCCGCCGCAGTTGCACAGCTTGATCGGGCAACTCACGACGAACGCCGACACCACGTCATTCGGGTCGTCGCTGCCGCGGAAATAGACGTGCAACACGCGCGCCCCGCATTTCTTGCACTCCGGCGGTCCGCACCAGCACGCCCCGTCCAGCCGGTATCCATGCGACGTGATATCCGGCAGACCTGCGGCCAGCGGCGTCTCGGCCTGCAACTCGGCGAGCGTCTTGCAGCCCGTGTTGCGGCGCACCGTCAGGCCGTCGTGGCGGTGCTCGACAGCGCAATGGCGGTACACGTTCGCGAAGCCCGACACCGGCACGTTTGGCGCGGCCTGTCCGCTCCCGGGCCAGACAAACAGCGCCAGGACAACCGCGGCGGCGACTGCCAACCCCGGCAATCCAAAATAATACAGCCGGCGGCTGCGCACGCGGCGCGAAGCCCGCAAGTTCGTCCGAATGCGGGCCTCAAGGCCGCGCGGGACGGGCTCCGACACGAGCGCACGCTGCGCACACTGTCGCAGCGCCTGCCAGCGGGCGACGTCCTCGCGGCCACTGGCGTCTTGCGCCAGATGGGCGTCGATCTCGGCCCGCTGAGCGGGGTCGAGTTCCCCGTCGGCGTATTCGGCCAGGTGTTTTCGCATCTCGAACGGGTTCATTTCTGCGTCTTCACGCCCGGGAGCCGCTGCTCACGGGCAAAATCGTGCAGCGTGCGCGCCAGTTGCTGCCGCGCGCGGTGCAGCCGGCTCATGACCGTGCCGATGGGCACGTCGAGCGCGTCCGCGATCTCCCGATAACTGAACTCCATCGTGGCCCACAGCAGCAGCACGGTGCGGAACTCCGGGGCAAGCTGGTCCAGGGCCTGCTTGACCTCCTGGTCCAGATGTTCGTAATCCAGGTCGGGCGGACCAGTATCGGTGTCGTCGGCCTGGGTCTCGTCCAGCGTCTGCGGGTCGGTCGCCCGCGGTGCCCTCTTCGCACGCTGCTGGCGGTTCAAGAACGTGTTGGTCAGAATCTTTAGTAGCCACGGCTTGATACCAAACTCGCGGACCTGAAAGCGGTCAAAGGCGGCATACGCCTTGAGGAACGTCTCCTGGACGAGGTCCTCGGCGTCCTGCTCGTGGCGCGCCAGGCGCCGCGCGACCCGGTAAACGGTGTCCAGGTGGGGGAGCGCCAGGGCCTCAAATGACTGCTCGTCTGCGCTGCCCATTCCGCGTCGCCGCCGTCCGCCAGCAGCGTCCATTGGTTAGAACCATTCGGGGAGCGAGACAATTCCCGCGCACTCCCGTCGCGCGGACATTATCGGTACGCGGCTGGCGGCCGGCCAGTCCGGCGCAGTACAATTCGGCGCGTTCAGATCAGGGCATGTTGCCAGGGAGGGCAAGCAATATATGGAAGAGGGTGCGCTATGGCGTGGCAACGCTGCGGCGGGCTCGGGGGCCTAGTCATTGTGGCCGTACTGGCGGGGCCGGGAATCGTCGCCGCGCGGGAGCCGGCGGGGACTTCGTTCCTGGCGGGCGACGGCGTGCGGATCAGCGCGGACTACTATGCGCCGGCCGAGGGACGGCCCGGCGACGTGCCGGTGGTCATGCTGGTGCACACGCACCGCAGCGACCGGAAGGCCTGGGAGCCGCTGATCGTGCCACTGCGCGAGGCGGGGTTTGCGGTGCTGGCGCTGGACCTGCGCGGCCACGGAGAGAGTGCGACCACGGAGACGCGGCAGCGGGCGATCGATGGCGATTGGAAGCTGTTCAAAGAGATGCAGGAGGACCTGCGCGGGGCCTACGACTGGCTGGCCAAGCAGCCGCACGTGGACCGGGCACGGTTTGCGGTGGTTGGGGCCAGCGCGGGCGCCAGCGTGGCTTTGCAATACGCGGTCAAGGACCGCAGCGTCGATGCGGTCGTCTGCCTGTCGCCCGGGTTGAACGACTTCGGGATGGATGCGGCGGGCGACATCGGCCAGATCACGGGGCGGCGAATCCTGGTGCTCGCGACGGAGGACCAACGGGATGCGCCCTACACGCTCGAGAAGCGCGGGGCCGGCGTCGAGGTCAAGGTCTACCGGGAAGGGCCGGTGCACGGCACCGACATGCTCGACGCCGTGCCGCAGGCCGCGCGGGACATCGTGGCGTTTCTGAAGAGCGCGGTGGGCGATCGGACGGACACGGTCGTATACGGCAGCATCAACAGCGACGTGTACCACGAGCGGGATTCGGCCTGGGTGAAGCAGATTTCGCCGACCAATCTGCGTTACTATTCATCGCCCCGCGAGGCCGAATCGCGCGGCTTGCGGGCTGCGCGGTCGAAGGGGCCGGGGAAGACCAACGCGGACGATGGCGAGCAGAGTGGCAGTCGCCGGCGCCGCCGGCCGTGAGAAAAACTACCAAGACGCCAAGGCACACAGAAGGGGCGGGTAGCAGGCGATTCGTGACCGCTGTGCCTGGCGGGGGCGTTTTTTCTGCTTGGTGACTGCGCGCGTTGGTGGTCAAATGGGTGGTTTAACGCGCGCGGGCGCGGGCAAAGTTGAGGCGACCGATGTGGATTCCGTCCCTGGCGACGATGGCGGCGATGCTGTTCCTGGCGACCGGCGAGGAGCCCGAGAACCCCTGGAAGGAAAAGGTCGAGACGGCGGTGCGGCACGCGGAGGCCGACCCGACGACCGCGGCGTTGCGCGCAGCGCTCGATACGTGCTGGCGGGCCGACGATTGGGCGGCGGGGATGCGGCTGGCCGAGCGTGTGCGCGAGAAGCACCCGGACGATGGTGAGCTGCGCGGCCTGGCGGCACGGGCGCTCTGGCGCGGCGGGCGACTGGCGGACGCGGAGCGGCTGGCGGAGCGTCTTCCGCTGCGGACCGCCGACACGGTCGGATGCCGGCTGCAAATCGCGATCCACCTGTCGCGGGGCGAACAGGCGGAAGCGGAAGAGTGGGCCCAGCGGTTGGAGCGGCTCGGCCCCAAGACGGCCGACGATTACTACCACGTGTTCGCGGTGCGCTTCTCCGCGGGCAAGCTGGCCGGGCTGGCCGACCTCGTGCGCAAGGCCGAGCGGCTGGCGAGCCCGAAGAATGGATACCCGGAGACCTGTTTGCCGGAGTCGATCGAGGGCGTCGCTGCCTTTCTGGACGCCGTCGGCCCGCAGCCGCTGAATCAGATCGCGCAATACGGCGCGGCCCCGCTCACGCCGCTGGTTTTGTTTAACCTGCCGGCGTGCGACGTGCTGATCGACGGCCACGGGCCGTACCGGATGGTCGTGGACACCGGCGGCAGCATCATGGTGGCGCTGGACCAGACGCTGGCCGATGAGCTCGGGCTCAAGTCCGTCGCGCAAGCGTCGGTGCGCGGCGTGTCCGGAAAGCAGGCGACCGGCCAGGTAGTCGTCGACGAATTGCGGATCGGCACGATCGTGGCCCGGCGCGTCATGACGCGGACGTTCGACGTGCGCGGCGCGATCATGAACGCGGCGGACGGGATCATCGGCACCGGTATTTTCGCGCAGGGGCGGATGACGCTGGATTGGGCCGGGGGGCAACTGCTTATCTCGCGGTCGCGGGACGAGGCGGGCGCCGGGACCGCGGCCGAACTGCGGCTGGTGGGCGATGCGAAGCTCATCGTGCCGGCACTGCTCGAGGGCGGGCCGGCCGTCAGCCTGCTGGACACGGGGGCGGACGTCGTCGCGCTCGCCCCGTCGTGCCTGCGTCGCCTGTTCCCAGACCACGAAGTCAGAACGTTCAACGCCGGCGTGGGCGTCGGCGTGGGGGCCGGCCAGCAGACCGAAATATCGCTCGGTTCGGGGGCGCGGCTGGTCCTGGCCGGACGGACATTCGAGAACTACGGGGGGCTGGGGCTGGACGCGCTGGACAAGACGCTCAGCCCGTTGTTGGGGGTGCAGATCGACGCGTTGCTGGGCATGCCGATGTTCCGCCAGATGAAGTCGGCGACGGTCGACTTCCCGAAGTGCAAGATGTGGGTGGAGTGGCTCGAGCGGTAGCCGGCAGGTTTCGGCTCTCACCTCTTCGCTCTCAGGTCTCAGCTCTTAGCAATCAGGCTACTTCCGTTGGCGGTGCTGAAGTCCGTGCGGGCAGGGTCTTGCTGCAAAGTCCGAGTAAGTAGCAGGTGTCCTCTGGTGGCCGGCGGCGCGGCTGCCAGCTTGCCGCGACCGGGGCGGGGGAGCGCTTGCCGGCGGGGGGGTTTATTTCGCACTCTTTGCTAAGCAGCACGCCGTGTGGTCGCGCGATGCGGCGTGCGGCGTGTTGTTCTCGGGCGTCGGACTTGTGGCGGCGTTCGGGGCCGCGCGGGACGGCGGATCGAAGCGTCGAGGCAGCGGGCCAGCACAGTTGTTACTGGCCGGCGCCGCGGGAGGTCGGAGAAGAACGGCCGTCCGGCGAGCGAGCGCGGGTTCTGTCGTGGGGCCTCGGAAACCGGGTCGCTCGCGGGCCTAGGGTTTGGTAGTCCATCGAGGGAACGCCAGGTTCGACCCGCCTCTCCGCCGTGGATCTCGCCAGAGAAATGGAACCTCGCCGATTGGCGCCGCAGGGCGCACGGAAAGGAACTCAAGATGCGTACGAACCTACTCGTGGCGGTGTTCTTCGCGGCTGCGGTGAGCGTGGCGCGGGCGGATCTCACGCAGTCCTTTCAGAACTTCGACAGCGTCTGGGAAATCGGGTCTTCCGGCCTCCAGTCGTCCTACTTCGGTGACACGAAGCTCGGCCAGCCCGTGACCGGCGCGACCACCGGCAACCTGCTCGAAACGCTCGGACCCGCGCGGGTGTCGTACGGCTCCGGCGTCGGCCCGGTCCCGAGTCCCGGCGGCTCGCTCGGACAGCAGTTCGACCAGGGCGTGCTCGGGCTCCGCACGGACGGCAACAAGCTGGTGCTGCAACTGGCCACGGCGTTGAATCCGCTCACGGGTTACTACTACGACGGCTACAACAGTTGGTACGACCAGGGCGATCTGTTCGTGGACGTCGCGGACGACGCCGGCCTGCGCCACTTCGCATTGTTGAATGCCTGGGGCCGCGATTCGGACAGCAGCCCGATCTCGCTGAACGGCGGGCACTTCTCCGCGGCGCAGACGTTCCACCTCAGCGGCGGGGCGGGCGGCAGCAGCCTCGAGGGGCATCTGGTGCAACTCAGCACGAACAACCAGGTGACGATGACCGGTGGGACGGGCGCGTACGACGGCAGTAACGCTCCCACCGGGCTCGATCTGCGTACCTACGCCTCGGGCGGCGTCGATCTGGGCTCCGCCAGCCTGCTGAACGCCGCGACGACGTACTCGGGGCACACGTGGTACCTCCAAACGTGGACGTTTGACCGGAGCGAGCTGTCGACGGCCAGCGTTTTCGACATCGGTCTGCACGCGGCAGCCAGTTGCGGCAACGATCAGATCGGGGCGCGCTACACCGTGCCCGAGCCGGCGTCGTTGCTGCTGGGAATCCTCGGCGCCTTCCTGCTGCGTAAGCCCTACGCGTAGCCGCTCGTTTACGGACCTGACAGACGAATCCGCGGGCCGGCGAAGTCCTTCGCCGGCCCGCGGTGTAACTGCTGGAAACGACGGGCGGCCCGAACATACTTGCCGAGAGTGCTGCGCGCCTGAGACCGACCCGGGCCCGACGAGCGTTTGCGGCGCCCCGGGCGACTCCCTACCATGCCCGGATTCTGAGCGGAGGCAGGTCTATGGCCGAGATTCTGTTTCACGGCGCGGCGGGGGAGGTCACCGGGTCGATGCACATGGTGCACGTCGACGGCCAATGGGTCGCGCTGGACTGCGGGCTGTACCAGGGCCGGCGCGCGGAGGCGGAAGAGAAGAACCGCGCGTGGCCGATGCCGGCCAAGGAGATCGCCGCCGTCGTGCTGTCCCATGCCCACATCGACCATTCCGGGCGGTTGCCGTTGCTGGTCAAGGAGGGCTTTGAGGGGCCGATCTACGCGACGCCGGCGACGCGCGACCTGTGCGCGATCATGCTGCCGGACTCGGCGCACGTGCAGGAGGAAGACGTTTACTACGTGAGCAAGCGGCGGAAGCGCAAGGGGTTGCCGCCGATCGAGCCGCTGTACACGTATGACGACGCGCTGGCGGCGGTGCGTCACATCCAGAGCATCTCGTACGGCCGGTTTTTTCCGGTGGTGCCGGGGCTGCTGGCGTCCTTTACCGAGGTCGGGCACATGCTCGGGTCGGCGGGAATCCGGCTGGCGTTCGCCAAGCGCAACGGCCACACGCCCTCGCTGTTTTTCAGCGGCGACGTGGGGCGCCCGGACCAGCCGATCATTCGCGACCCGGCGCCGCTGCCGGACGACGAGACGATCGTGTGCGAGAGCACGTACGGCGCGCGGCTGCACGAGCCGGTGGAAGAGGCGCGGACGGCGCTGCGCGACGTCGTGACCCGCACGGTGGCGCGCGGGGGCAAGGTTATCATCCCGTCGTTCGCCGTCGGGCGCACGCAGACGATCGTGTACTTCCTGCACGAGGAGCAGGTGGCGGGCGGGATTCCGCGCGTGCCGGTGTACGTCGACAGCCCGCTGGCGGTCAATGCAACCGAGGTGTTCAAGCTGCATCCGGAGTGCTATGACGCCGAGGCGCGGGCCTTTCACCAGGTCACCGGGGACATTCTGGGCAGCGGCTGCTGCACGTACATCCGGACGCTGGAGGAGAGCAAGGCGCTGCACGATCGGCGCGAACCGTGCATCATCATTTCCGCCAGCGGGATGTGCGAAGCGGGCCGCATCCGGCACCACCTCAAGAACAACATCGAGAACCCGAAGAACACGATTCTCATCGCCGGGTATCAGGCCCAGAACACGCTCGGGCGGCGGATCGCGGACGGCGTCAAGAGAATCACGCTCTTCCACGAGGAATACAGCGTGCGGGCGGAGGTCGTGCAGATTCACGGCTTCAGCGGGCATGCCGACCAGCGCGAGCTGCTGGCGCTGCTCACGCCGCGGTTTGCGACGGCCAAGCGCCTGCTGCTCGTGCACGGCGAGCCGGAACAGACCGCCGCGTTGGCGGAGAAGGCGCGCGGGCTCGGGGCGCGCGAGGTGGTGATCGGCGTCCGCGGCCAGCACGTGGCGTTGTGACGGACTGACACCGGCCGGCTATGGACGCGGTTGCGACGCACGGCCTGAGCAAGCGGTACGGGGCCTGCGTGGCGCTGTGCGCGCTCGACCTGCGCGTGGGGGCTGGACGGCTGTTTGGGTTCCTCGGGCCGAACGGGGCGGGGAAGACCACGGCGTTGCGGATTCTGCTGGGACTGCTGCGGGCGACGGCCGGGCGGGCGGAGGTCCTGGGACGCGACGCGTGGCGCGACGGGCCGGCCTTGCGAACGGAGGTGGGCTATCTGCCGGGTGACGTCCACTTCTACGACGCGCTGACCGGCCGGGCGACGCTGGAGTTCGTCGACGCGATTCGCGGCGGGCGTTGCGGGCCGGAAATCCGCCGGCTCACGGAGTGCCTCGACCTCAATCTCGACAAGCGTGTGCGGGACTATTCCCGCGGCATGAAGCAGAAGCTGGGACTGATCGTCGCGATGATGCATCGGCCGCGGCTCTTGATTCTCGACGAGCCGACGACGGGGCTGGATCCCTTGATCCGGGCGACGCTCTACGGGGAGTTGCGCTCAATCGCGGCGGAGGGCCGCACGGTGTTCTTCTCCAGTCATACGCTGGCGGAAGTGGAGGAGCTGTGCGACGAGGTGGCGATCCTGCGTGACGGCCGGCTGGCGGAGCAGCAGCGCATGGAGCTGCTCAAGGCGCGGGCACAGCGGCACGTCGAGATTCACTTCGATGTCGGCCGGCGGTTGTCGACGCCATTGCCCGATGGGTTGCAGGTGCTCGAGCAGTCGCCGGGGGCGCTGCGCGGAACGTGGCAGGGGCCGCCGGATCGGCTGCTGGCATGGTTGTCACAGTGTTCCGTGCAGGACATGACGCTGGCGCCGCCGGATCTGGAGGAGCTGTTCCTGGCGTATTACCGTTGTCCGAAAGGGGGGGGCAAGGCATGAATCGCGCAGTGTTCTGGAAGACGTTTCGCGACTATCGCCTGCTGGTAACGATCCTCATCCTGGCGATCGTGCTCTTCGAGCTGCTGGCGGTCCGCATGTTGCTGGAGGGCGTCCGCGACCTGGGAATGGTCCGGATTTGGCTGGATCGTCCGCTGCTCAAGACGCTGGTGCGGCTGGTTTTCGGAGGCGACCTCGTCGGCGACCTGACGGCCACGACGTTGTCGACGGTGGCGCTCGCGCACCCACTCCTGTGGGCGTTGTGCTGGATTCTCGTGGTGACGATCCCGACCGGCGTGCTGTCGGGGGAGATCGGACGCGGGACGGCGGATCTGCTGCTGACGCTGCCGCTTTCGCGCGGGCGAATCTACCTGAGCACGTCGGCGGTGTGGATTGCGGCGGTGGTCCCCGCGAGCTTCGCGCCGCTATTGGGTCTGTGGCTGGGCCAGCAGGTGTTTCCGCTGCCCGAGCGGCTCGAGTTCGGCCGGCTGTGGCAGGTATCGGTGAACTTCTGCGCGCTGAACTGGTGCATCGCCAGCGTGGCGATGTGCGTGTCCAGCCTCGTGGCGCGGCGTGGGACGGCGGTCGGGATCGTCGTGGCCGCGCTGCTCGTGTCCGACCTCATCAACCTGCTGGTGCCGTCTTGGGAGGTCGTGCGGCCGATCGCCGGCCTGGGTTTTCTGCACTACTTCCGGCCGCTGGTCATCGTGCGCAACGGGCAGGTGCCGTGGCACGACGTGGGGATTCTGCTGAGCGTGGCGCTGGCGGCGTGGCTGGCGGGGTGGTGGCACTTCGCCCGGCGGGACATACCGGCGGTGTGACGCGAACGGGCACGGGCAAGGGAATCACGGCCGTGGGTCAATCTTTGTCGATCCGCGTCGTCTTCTTGTGGATTTCGCGGGTTTCGCCCTGGGGCGGCTCGTTAGCGTTCGGGTTGCGGCCTTCCCACTGCCCGGTCTTCGCGTCCATCCATTCCTTGCCGCGTACCATGCCGCTCTCGTCGAAGTGGATCAGCGCCGAGTAGTGGCGTTTCAGGTCATCATAGAGCCACTGATCGCCGAGCTCGGAAGTGGGCTTGCCCAGGATCTGCCGCACGTCCTCCCGGCCGTCCACGCCGACCTGGATCATGTCGAAATTGTCGTGGTTGAAGGGCCGCTGACAACCGGCGAGGAACGCCAAGGCGAGAGCGGCCACCAGAAAGCTGAGCGTGCGCGGGTTCATAGACGAACTCCTTGGCCGGGAACGACCGGACGGGTACCAATATAGCTCAACCTACCCGGCTAGACACGCCCGCCGAGCCGAGGATAGCGGGCAGTGGGGCGGCATTCCGAATATGGCGGTACGTGGTCAGAATACTCTCCTGCGCCGGCGGATCGGCGCCGCAACGTGGGCTTGTCGCCCGAATCGAATGGAGCAACCGATGAAGCGCGGCAGCAAAGCGGGGGTGGCAGGTCTGGTCGTGTTCGTTGCGGGTTTTTTGGGCACGCCGGCATGGCCGGCGGACGTTTTGTTCATGGAGCCGGCGGGGGCCACCGAAAAGGGCAGTCCACGGACGTACCGGCAGGTCACGGACGCGGGGCGGCTGAAGACGTACTCCGGCTGGCTCGAAAACGAGTCCGCCAAACGGGCGCTGGACCTGTACGGGGCAGCCTGGGCGACCATGCAGAAGCGGCAGGGCGGCGGCGAGGCCCTGCCCGCGTACTGCATCGCCCTGGAGAAGGGCGGCAACCACGCCGACATCGGCTTTCGCCTGCAAACGGCGGACGGCGTCGAAGAGCACCCGCACCGGCCGTATATCAAGCTCGATCCCGACGAATGGCGATTCAGCACGACGCTGTTGCACGAGACGGGGCACGTCGTGCTCGCGGTTCTCACCGACGGCCGCGAGATTCCAACGCGCGAGCTCGCGTCGATTCCTCACACGACCGCGGCGCTCACCGATCGCGGGACGGCGTTCAACGAGGGCTTCGCGATCCACCTGGAGACGCTGGCGGCCCACCTCACACGCGACCCGGAGCTGCGCAGCCGGTACCAGCACGAGCGCTTCGCGTTCGGCCCGGCCGGCGGCAAGCAGGGCGAGTATTTTCGGCACGCCGCGGACCTGCTCAGCTTCTCGCAGAACATCGCCCGGTACTTCGAGGTGCGCGAGAACAACTTCGCCTTTGCGCCGGCGTTCCGCGGGCCGGATTATCTGCGCGTGCAGCTCGAAAAGAGCCGCGACTTCGCCACGCTGCGCGATGCCGACCAGCTTCTCCAGTCCGAGGGCTTCTACGCGAGCTTCTTCTTCGCGTACCTGGTCCGCGGCGACGGTCTGCCGAGCGCCAAGCTGCTGGCGGAGCGGCAGGAGCGGATGCTCGGCGTGCTCGCGGAGATGTTCGCCGCCTATCCGCCGGAGCCGGACAGCCCACACCTGCTGCGGTTCGTCGAGACGCACCTGCGGCAGCAGCCCGACGAAGCGGAGGGCATCGTCGACGTGCTGATGGACCTCAGCCACGGCGTCCTCGTCGACGCGGACGCGGCTGGGCTCTGGCGCGAATACTATCTCGCGGCCCTGCGGCTGGACCTGAAGGAACTGCCGCTGGTCCGCATGGTCGCGGCGCGCGAGCGGTGGCGGATTGCGGCGCGCGACGACCCACAGGTGCTTTACAGCCGGCTGGGGCCGCAGATTGCCTGCATTGTCCCCGCGCGAGCGGTCAAGCTGGCCGCGCTGGGCGATGAGCAGCCGCTGCGATTCGACATCAACACCGCGGAAGAAGGCATCCTGCTCATGATCCCCGGAATCAACGCGGAGGAGGTGGCGCGCTGGCAGGCCGAGCGGGCACGGCAGCCGTTCAAGGACGCGACGGACTTCCGAAGCCGAGCGGGGCTGCGCCCGGAGGTTATATCCGAATTGCGATTTCCGGAGAGCGGCTGATCGTCAGGCGAGCTCGTTGACCGCCCGCACGACGTCTGCCGGTGCGATACGCCAGTCGTCCGGTTTGGCCGCCGGGTCCCCGGCGAAGACGCGTACGCTCGGCCCCAGGGGCCGCCAAATGCTCGGCGAGGTCGGGCCGAAGATCGCCACCGTCGGCGTGCCCAGGAGGGCGGCCAGGTGCGTGGGCCCCGCATCGTTGCCGACGAAGGCGTCCGCGGCGGCGAGGAGCGTGACCAGCTCCTCGGGCGACGGCGCGCGAACGAGCGGGAACTCGTCAGCGAGGGTCGCTAGCTCGTCGGCGGGCCAGGTTTCCTGCTCGACGTGGCCGACGACGAAGCGAATCGCGCGCTGCTCCTCGCGTCGCAGGCGGCGCGCGACTTCCATGAAGCACGGCAGCGGCCAGCGTTTCGCGCGGCCGCCGCTGCCGGGATGAAGCACGATTCCGCCGCCGGGCCGGCGCAATTCGTTCGGCACGCCGAGGGCGCGGTGCGCCGGGTGCTGGTGGACGCACTTCGGTACGAGCAGGCCCTGGGCCTCCAGTTGCGTGATCCACTGCTCGGTGATGTGCCGCTGCACGCCGTCGCGCGGACGCGGATCGAAGCTGTACAACGCCGCGGGGGCCAACTCGGCCAGGCGTCGGTGCACGGGCGTGTCCGGCCCGCCGAGTGCGTTGAGCACGCGCGCCCCGCGGACGACGCCCGACAACCGCTCCGGCGACGGGTCGTCGCCGTCGCCGAACAACCAGTGCAGTCCCAACCCCTCCGGCGATTGACGCCGAATGCTCGGCCGGCAATGGGACAGGTCGCCGAGATTCGTGCGTGAAATGAGGCGCAGATCACTCGCGGTGCACGCACCGGGGAGGCGCAGCGCGAGTTGGATGGTCAGTACCAAGTCGCCCAGCGCCCCGCCGTGCAGGATGAGCCAGTCGTCGGCCATTGCGTCGCGCTCGTTCGTGGCACACGCGGTCACATTTTGTGCACGCCCTTGATCGTCTGGACTTGCCCGGCGTGGTACACGTCGTGCATAGCTACGCCACGGATCAGCATCGCCTTGCTCACTTTCGAGCCGGCGTGGGTGGCGTCGAGTTGTCCGGCCGAGAGCTCTGCGACCGCCGCGCGCAGCGCCGCGTGCTGAGATTGGAGCAGCGCCACGTACTGCCGCCACACGGCCGGCGTGGGCGGGTCGGGCAACGCAAACCAATTGCTGCCCTTCAGCGGGAAGGAGCCGCGTTTGTCGCCGCGCAGCCAGCGACGGGCGGCGTACTTCCAGTAGGCGCAGTGGACGACGAGCTCGGCGATGGAATGGTGGCCCGTTCGCCACGCGGCCTGCGTGGCGGACAGCCCGCGAACGCTGCCGCGGAGGTTGGTCCCGTGCCAGGACTTCTTGTTGTAGGCTTCGTCGAGCAGGGACAGTAACGGCTCGATTCCAGAACTGGCCTTGGTCTTCATGTGACCTCCCACCGGCGGCACGCCGCGTCACAGCGGGCGTTTATGTCGCCGCCGCCGCACCGCCCGCGGCGGCGGCCTGCTGCCGGCGGCGACGGACCGTCTCGACGGTCGTGGCCTGCTGTCCCGTCGAGGCGTCGGCGTTCTCCATCGTCAACAGCACAGCATGGTACCCCATCTTCGGCAGGCCGTTGTGCCACAGCAGTTCGCCGTTGCGTTTGTCGAGGCACCAGACGCGGCCGTTGGCGCCGGCGAAGAGCAGGTGGTTCTTGATGACGATCGACACGGGCTCGCCGACGCCGCTGCACCGGGGCAGCTTCACCCGCCAGAGTTCCTCGCCGGTCCAGGGGTCGAGGGCGGCGACGATGCCGTTGGTGCCGAGGTAGAGAGGGTTCTCCATTCGCGCCATGTGGCCCTCCTGGGCAAGTTGCTGCTTGCTACTCAGGACTCTTAACTGGACGTGCGATCCAGCCGCCGCCAAGGACGATCTCGCCGTCGTAGAAGACCGCGGCTTGGCCAGGCGTTACCGCGGCCTGGGGCTCGGCGAACCGCACGTCTACATGTCCGTCACGATCGGTGCGGATCTCGCCCGGCGCCGCGGTGTGATGATACCGAATCTGGACTTGCGCCGCTCGCGGCACACCCGTCGGCGGTGGGTCCGCGAGCCAGTTCACCTGTTCCGCGATCAGGGCAGTGCTCAGCAGCTCCGCGCGCGGGCCGAGGACGACCGTGTTCGCCGCGGCGTCGAGCCTGGTTACGTACAGCGGCTGGGCGGCCGCGATCCCCAGGCCGTGCCGTTGGCCGACGGTGTAATTGACGATGCCGGCGTGCGTGCCGAGCACGCGGCCCCGTGAATCCAGCACGTCACCGGGGCGCTCGGTCTCCGGCCGCCGGGCGCGGACGAGCTGGGTGTAGTCGTTGTTCGGGACGAAGCAGATTTCCTGGCTTTCCGGCTTGTCATGCACGGGCAACCCGAGGTCGGCGGCGATCCGCCGGACCGTGGCCTTGTCGGCGATCTCGCCGAGCGGGAAGCGGCAGCGCGGCAGGTTCGGGCGCTGGATGCCAAAGAGGACGTAGGACTGGTCCTTGGCTTGGTTGAGGGCGCGGGCCAGACGCGGGCCGTCCTGCGCAGGCAGCACACGGGCGTAATGCCCCGTCGCGACGATCTCCGCGCCGATCATGTCCGCGTACGCCAGCAGCTTGCCAAACTTGAGTTGCGTGTTGCAGACGACGCAGGGGTTCGGCGTGCGGGCGCGGGCGTACTCGTCCACGAAGTACTCGATGATGCGCTCGAACTCGGCGTGGAAGTCCACGGAATAGAAGGGGATGCCCAGCTTGGCCGCGACGGCCCGCGCGTCGCACGCGTCGCCGGCGGAGCAGCAGCCTTGCTTCAGCCGCGGCAAGGCGGGTTCGGAGGCGGTCCGCGCAGCGGACCCTACGGCCTCGGCCGCCTCCCCGACCCACATGAACACGCCGACGCAGTCGTAACCCTGCTCCTTGAGCAGGCAGGCCGCGACGGAGGAATCCACTCCGCCGGACATCGCGACCAGGACCTTGCCGTTGCGGGACATGGCTTAATCATAGGGATTGAGGGATTGAGGGACAAAGGGATTGAGGCAGCAGCCACGTCGGGAGCGGCGGTGGTCGGCGGCCGCGCTAGACCTTCGTGACGCGCAGCACTTCCTGCGGCGTGGTGTGGCCGGCGCGGCAGATGCGCCAGCCCTCCTCGCGCATCAGCACCAGGCCTTGCTTGCGGGCGACTTGCAGGATCTGCGAGGCCGATGCCTGGTTGATTACCATCTCACGCATCTGGTCGTTCATGACGAGCAGCTCATACAACGCGCGTCGGCCGGAGAAGCCCGTGTTGCGGCACTCCTTGCAGCCCTTCCCACGATACAGCACTTCGCCGCGCTTGTAGCCGAAGTCCGGCGGAAAGAGGTGGGGGTTCTCGGGCACCCATTCCTCTTTGCACCACTTGCAGACGGTCCGCACGAGACGCTGGCCGAGGACGCCTTCGAGCGAGCTGGCGACGAGGAACGGCTCGACGCCCATGTCGAGCAGACGCGTCGTCGCGGTGACGGCGTCGTTCGTGTGCAACGTGCTGAAGACCAAGTGGCCGGTGAGCGAGGCGTTGATGGCGACCTCGGCGGTCTCCTTGTCGCGAATCTCGCCCACCAGGATGACGTCCGGGTCGTGCCGCAGGAAGCTCCGCAGCGCGCGGGCGAAGGTCAGGCCGATCTTGGGGATCACGTGCGTTTGATTGACGCCCTCGAGGTAGTATTCGACCGGGTCCTCAATCGTGAGGATCTTCAACTCCGCGCTGACGATCGACAGCAACGCCGCGTAGAGCGTGGTCGTCTTGCCCGAGCCCGTGGGCCCGGTGACGAGCATGATCCCGTGCGGCCGGGTGATGAGGTCGTGGAACGTGTCGTACGTCGGCCCCTCCATCCCGAGCATGTGCAAATCGAGCTTGACCGACGTGCGGTCCAGGATACGCAGGACGATCCCCTCGCCGAAGGCCATCGGGATGACGCTGACGCGCAGGTCGATCTCGCGACCGTGGGCCTTGATCTTGAATCCGCCGTCCTGCGGCAGGCGGCGTTCGGCAATGTTGAGGTTCGAGAGGATTTTGATGCGGCTGATGATGGCGTTCTGGAAGCGGCGGATTTCGGGCGGGACGTTGGCGACCTCGAGCACGCCGTCGATGCGGTAGCGGACGCGGAAGTCGTTCTCGAACGGCTCGTAGTGAATGTCGCTGGCCCGCTGGCTGATCGCCTCGCTGAGGATCTCGTTGACGAGCTTGATGACCGAGGCTTCCTGGGCGAGCTGAACGTCGAGGTCCTCGGACTCGACCTTCTTCTCGTCGATGATCTCGAGGTCGCCCTTCTCGTCGACCATCTCCTGGAGCACTTCGCCGCCGACGCCGTAGAACGCGCGGATGAGCTTCTGGATCTCGGTGCGTGGGGCGAGGATGGGCTCGACGGGCATGTTGATGCAGGTGCGGACCTCGTCGAGCGCGTACATGTTGTAGGGGTCGGAGGTCGCGATGCGGACGCCCTTGCCGTTCTTCGTGATCGGCATGAGCCCGTAGCGGTGCACCAGCCGGCTCGGAATCAGCTTGAGCAACTCGCGGTCGATGTCGGCCTCTTTGAGCTCGATCACCGGAATGCGGAGCTGCTCGCTGAAGACGTCGAGCACCGCCCGCTCCGTGACGTAGCCCTCGCGAATCAGGACCTGGTCCATGCGCTCGCTGGGCGAAGTCCGCTTGGCGGTCGCCTCGGCGAGCTGGTCCGCCGTGATGAGGCCCTTGGCAACGAGGTCTTCCCCAATCGGCATGGCTGTGTCTAACCTTCTCCTGGACAGTAAGTTACGGGCGCACCTTCCGCAGGCGACCTGCCTGCCCGGCAGTTATTATACCGCCGGGGCGCGGGCGGGATGCGACTCCTATGACAATCATCGGCACGAATTTGCGCCTCCTGTTCTGACCCGGGCCCGCTACCGGCTGCAACCCCCGGTCATCGTAGTCACGGCGAAATGGTATAATAGCGACCAAGTGGCACAGGGTTGCGCAGCGCGCGAGCTGGTGCCCGCGGCGCCAACCGTCTCTGGCCTTTACAGGTGAGTTTATGGCACGCGCAGATTTGAGGGTAGCGCTGCGGTCGACGGTCCGGCCGGCCCGCGGTTTCACGCTGATTGAGCTGCTCACGGTCATCGCGATCATCGCTTTGCTCATTGCGATCCTGATGCCCTCGCTGTCGAAAGCACGCGATGCGGCCAAGAACGTCCGCACGCGCGGCACGATGAAGAGCATCAGCGACGGCCTGGAGCTGTTCGTGGGTGAGAATGAGGACGAATGCCACGGCAACAACTACCCGCCCTCCCACGCCGGCGACGATCCGACCGAGGAGGACAAGGCCGGTGACGCAAACGTGCTCGGGAATGAGCAGATGTTCGGCTGCCAGTGGCTCGTGCGCTACCTGATGGGCAAGAACCTCGACGGGTACGTGCCCAAGCGGAGCGTGCCTAAGATCTGGGATGAAACCGTCGGCGGTCCCGCTGGCTGGGGACAAAAGCTGTGGTACGGCAAGCCGGGCGACACCGGCTGGCCCACCCAACTCACCGAACCCCTGGCGCGGAGCGGCCCCTACATGGGCCAGGCGATCGTTCGCCCGCCGCGCGATCTGGCGGGCTCGCCGGTGGACGATTCGACCGGCGGGGCCCCGAAATGGGTGAATTGGGTGTTCGTGGACGCCTACAACCTGCCGATCCTCTACTACGCCGCCAACTCGCGCTACGCGGATCGGCCAAACGCGACGCTCACGACGTGGGACAGCGACCCGAACGCCGGCTGCCCGCCCGGCATCTACACGTGGCGCGACAATGCGCTCTTCACCGGCCTGACGTCCGAAACCTCGACTTCACGCGACGTTACCATCCCCGCTTGGGACTTCGGCGGCGGCCCGCACAAGCTGACCTTCGGACCGCAGGCGTGGAGGACGGGCGCGACCGCCGCAACGTCGCAACATGACGACATCAGGAGCCACACGCAGTCCTTCGCGTACTGGATCATGAACAAGCAGATCTTCGAAACGACCTTCGGCCTTAACGGCGCCTCCAAGGCCAATGTCGTGCCGACACGGCGCGACACTTTCCTGCTCTGGAGCCCGGGCAAGGACGGCGTGTTTGGGACCGGCGACGACATAACGAACTTCTAGGGCGGCTTCAATTAGGGTGCGTCGCCTTGGGAGGGCGAGCCTCCCGGCGAACCGCGGCTCGGCAGGAGCTTCGCCCTCCCGACAGCAGGAGCCTCGTCCTTCCTGTGGCCAAGCCAGACGCGCGCGGGCCTCCGGCCCGTGCGGCGGGGTTGCGGATCGTTTATCCTGTGCGCCCGAGGCTGCGGCCGCCTAACCGTCGCCGCGGCCGGTTGTCCAAGCTATATGCGAACCCGGGCGGGTGTGCCGCCGGGCCACGGGCTTCTCGGGCTGCAAGAGGTCTACGCCATGCGAGTACTGCGAATGACGGCTGTGGTAGGGGGGTGGTTGCTCATCGGGCTGGCGTCGGCCGGGGCCCAGGACATCGCCAAGGAGCAGAACAAGCTGCTCGCCAAGCGGGCGGCCGAGGCCGACGCCTACCGCAAGCTGGCGGAGATCGTGTACGGGCTGCAAATCAACTCGCGGACGTACGTGCGCGATTTCGTGACGGAGTCCGACGACATCCGCGGCGAGGTCGACAGCTTCATCAAGGGGATTCGCCTCGGCACGCCGACCTGGTACGAGGACGGTTCGTGCGAGGTCCCCGCGGAGGTGACGGTCGCGAAGGTCGTCGAGGTTCTGCGCTCTGCGCACGACCGCTACTACAAGGGCGACGACGTCAAGACCAGTGACTTCGAGTCGATCACGAAGCGTATCGAGAAGAACGTGATCAAGGTCGTTGGAATGGGCGCGCCGCGCCCGGATCTGCCGCCCGACCTGCCCCAGGGGGCCGTGGAACTCCTCGGTCCGCCGCCAAGGGAGCTGCCCAAGCCGCCGATCCCGGCGATCTGGGCGAATCTCGGGCCGGAGGCGGCGCGGGCGCGGCTCATGGCCATCCAGGCCGCGCACGTCGACGCCCTGCGCAAGCTGGCCGAGCGGCTCAAGGGCCTGCGGCTCACGTCGCGCACGCAAGTCCGCGATTTTGTGACCGAGAGCGACGAGGTCCGCGCCGACATGGATGCGTTTCTCAAGGGGGCCGAGGACGTATCGACGTACCTCCATAACGACGAGCTGATTGCCGAGGTCACGCTGCGCGTGCCGACCGAGCAGGTCATCACCACGATCAGGTCGCTGCACAGCCGGCGCTACAAGAACAACGACCCGGACGAGACCCGGGGTCACGACATCGAAGAGGTCGTCAAGACCATCGTGAAGAAGGATTTCGAGGCGACCGGCATGGGCGTCCCGCCGCCGAAGTACATCCAGGCGTACGCCGAGCGGGTCGAGCTCCCCGATTGGGCCGCCGATTACGTCAAAGCGGACGGCGAGGGCACCGACCCCGCGATCGACACGCCACAGGGCAAGCTCAAGGCCGCGCGGGCCGCGGAGATGGATGCGAAGCGGAAGCTGGCGGAGCGAATCGCCGGCCTCCGGTTGCGCGGCGATACGACCGTCCGCGATTTCCTGACCGCGCACGACACAGTGGACACGCTCGTGCAGGCGTTCATCGCCAACGCCGAGGTGCTCAAGACGGAGATCACCGGCGAGACGGCGCATGTGACGGTCGGCGTGCCCGGGATGCAGGTGTTCGGGGCGATCGACGAGGGGATGCGGCGGGCGGCGCGGCAATAGGCTGCGACCGCAATTTGGATTTTCGGTTTTCGATTCTCGGTTTTGGATTTGAGGGATCAGTCATGGTCAAGTGGTGCTGCCGAATCGGCGTGCTCGTGTGCGTGTTGGCCGGCCTCGTGACGGCCACCGGTTGTCACAAACGCACGCATCGCGAAGTACAGGTCCACGAGGAAACGCACGAGGGCCAGGTGCACGAAGCCCCGCGCGGCGAAATGGTCCCGGAGTAGCAGCCCCGCCTATGAGATCGTTGCGTTTCGCATGGCCGGCCGCGGCACTCCCGCTCCTGGCGGCGCTTTTCGGCATCTTCGCCGCACACGCGGCACCGCCGAGCAGCGCGCCGGCCGCCCCCACGGCTGCGCAGCGCAAAACGCTCGAGTTGCTGGCACTCGGCAAGGCGCGCACGGAAGCGCTCCAGCGCATACGTGCGTTGCCGCTCACGCGTGAGGCTGGCGTCGGCGATTGGGTGACGGGCAGCGTTGAGCTGGACCGCGCCCTGCGGCTTTGGGTGCGCAATCGGCCGGCGGAGGGCCAGTTGCGCCAGTATTCCGATGCGGTCTGCGAGGTCGACGTCGCCATTTCGCCGGACGACCTGCGCGACCAGTTGCTACGGCTGCTGGATGAGTTCGGCGCCGCGGCCGGTGTGCGCGGGGTGGACGCGGCGGCGATTCAGGCAGCAGCGAAACGCTGGCCGATGGTGTGGACGACCGGCAGCGCCGCCCTCGCCGAGCATCCGGTCACGGACCGGCCGCCCGGGTGGGAGGATGTCACGAGCACGGGCCTGGACTTGGCACGACAGGCCGCCGAGGCCGACGCGTATCACGCGCTGCTCGATGAGGCGGGGCGGTTGAAGGTCACCGCGGCGCGGCGATTGCGGGAGTTTTTCGACATCAGCGACGCCGTCCGCAACGCGGTGTACGACGGCGTGCGTAAGGAAAGCAAGACCAGCACGCAGTTCGAGCCGGACCAGATTGCCGTCGCCACCGTGCGGATCGGCATCAAGGATCTGATGCGCATCGTGACGAAGGCCCACGACGACCAGTACCGCGGGGAGGACTTCACCGCGGCCGATTTTCGCGAGATGGTGCTCCTGGCCGGGCGGGACGAACTGAGCGCGACCGGGCTCGCCCCGCCGCCGGAGCGTACGATCCTGCGGAACCGCTACACGCCGATCGAGCTTGATGCGCCGGCGTGGGCCGGCGACACGCGAATGGCCGTTGGCCACTTCGAGCCGGTGGAGGGGCAGTCGCCGGATGCGGCGACGCAGTACCAGGCCGCGCGCCTGGACGCGCTCGACCAATTGCGGCGGAAGGTCGAGGCGCTGGTGATCCAGCAGAACGTCAGCGTCGCGGAATTCGTCGGTTACCATCAGGACCTGAAGGACGACGTCGTGCTGTTCCTCAGCGGGGCGCGCGTGATTCGCCGCCAGGTCCGCCCGGACGGTGGGGCGGAGGTCGAAGTGGAGCTGCCGCTGCGGCGGCTGTGGGAAATCGTGCGGCGGGATATGAAGCTCGAGGAAGTCGAGCCGGCTGAGACCGCGACCGGGCCGGCCAGCCCCGCAACGCTGCCCGCCCCGCAGAAGGAGAATCCATGAGAGTTGTGCTCGTCGCTCTCCTGTGTTCCGCGTGCATGCTGGCCAGTGCGCAGCCGGAAGAGGCTCCAGCCCCGCCGCCGCCGGAGCGGGAGCCCGAGGCGAAAGTCGTCCGGGTGACCGCGGAGGGGTACAACCGCGACGACGCGCTAAAGCAGGCGCTGCGGAAGGCGGTCGAGCAGGGGGCGGGCGTGGAGATTTCGGCGCATTCGAACGTCGAGAACTTCGCGCTGATCCGCGACACGATCTACAGCCGGGCGGCCGGCCTGGTCAGCGACTACAAGGTCCTTCAGGAGCGCGAGGGCCCCGGGGGCACTGTAGAAGTCACGATCGAGGCGACCGTCCGCCCGAGCACCGTCGCGAAGATGTGGGGCGAGGTACAGAACGTCCTCGACCAGATCGGCCGGCCCAAGATCATGGTCTGGATCGACGAGAAGATCGACGGCCGCCTGGAGGACGACTCGGTCGTCGAGAGCCGCATCGAGCAACTGTTCCTGAAGGCCGGCTTCGACCTGGTCGAGCGGAAGGCTGTCGAGGACATCAAGCACCGCGAGGCCGCCGACGCCCGGGATGAGCGGGACGCGGCCAAGCTGGCCCGTCTGGCCAAAGACGCCGGCGCCCAAATCCTGATCCGCGGCTCGGCGAACGCCGACCGCGTCGGGGTGCGCGACATCTACGGGGCGAAGGCCGCCTTCTACAACTGCGGCGTCCAGGCGAAGATCTACTACACCGACACCGGCAAGCTGCTGGTGAGCGAGTCGATCCCGACGCGCGAGCGCGGCGTGCGGTCGTACCACGAGTTCAGCCCGCCCGCGGCCCGGGCCGCGCTGGTCGCCGCGACGTTTCCCGACACGGATAATCGGCGTGAGCCGGTGCTGGCGGTCAAGCTGATCGACGCGGTGATGGAGCAATGGTCGACGCAGATCACCGCCGCGGGCGACATCGAGCTGGAGGTCGACCGGCTCGACTTCAAGACGTACGTCGAGCTGAAGAAGGCGCTGGCCGGCTTCAATCCGGATCGCATCCGCTCGGTGGAGGGCGACTTTTCGAAGGGGACGGGCCTATATCGCATCAAAGCGCAGATGTCGGCCCAAACGCTGGCCGAGCGGCTCACCGAGAAGCCGTTCGCGGCGTGGATCGAGGTGCTCGACCTGAAGCCGAACCGCATCCAGGCCCGCGCGGTGGACCGGCCGCACGCCGTGCCTGAGAGCCAACCCTAACGACAGAGGCACAACGCGGGCCGCGCGCGCAACCCACTATGGCGACCGCAGGGCGCGCGAGAAGACCGCGCGACGCAAATGTCGCGGCTCGGGTGGACTGCGTTCCCAACGAGGTAGAACACTAAGGCCAGACCATGATGAGGTTGCCGAGGGACTGGGGGGAGTAGCAGTTGCCGCGGGCGCCGGACCAGGAGGAGTATTCGCCGCGGCGGGCGTCGAGGCGCGTGACGTTGAGCCCCCAGTAGTTGTTGCGCCGCGTCTGCGGGTCGAACGCGCCGAGGGGGATCGCGAGCTCGACGACCCAGGCGTCGCGGCCGACGGTCACGGCGACGCGCGCGCCGCTGGGCCAGACCTGCGAGGCCCCGATCGGCGGGTCGGTGCGGCAGCCCTTGCGGGCCACGAGCAGGCCGCTGGGCTTGACCTGTAAACAGTACAGGTCGCCGCTGGTTCCCGCGGTGGTGGGCCGCGGGTCGATCAGGATTTCGACCAGGTCCTGGCCCCACGGGACGATGCCGTCAATTGGCATGGTGTTGTCGGCGCGCCAGAGCGGGGGCTCGCCGCCGCGGAGCGCGCAGCGCACGCCGATGTAGAGGTTTTCCGGGTCGAGACCGAAGAAGGCCTGGGTGGGCAGCGTCGGGCTGCTGAGCTCCGGGGTGCGGTGGCGGCAGAGGCGAAAATCACCGGCGGCATTGTTCGACGCGAGCGGCCAGTCGTCCAGTTGGCCGTCGATGACGGGCGGGATCTCGAGCGGCGGACAGGCGGCGACGGCCAGGCGGGCTTCGCGGCGAAAGGCCCCGAGGGCGGGGGAATCGAAGACCACGTCGAAGGGGTAGACGCCGTCGGCGTTGTACGCCAGTGACTTGAGGTCCACGTCGAGGCGTGTCGGACGCCGCGCGCCGGGCGCCACGCTGGCGGCCACGTCGGCGGGCGGGGTCCACTCGGGCGGCGGATTGGGCAGGAGCCAACGGCCGTCAATCGGGCGGTTCGTGGCGTTGGACAGGCTCGTGAAGACCTGGGCTTGCAAGCCCTGTGGGGGTGCGGTCAGGCGGACGCCGTCCACGCTGATCGTGACGCGTTCGGCTTGGTTGAAGAGCAGGCTCCACTGCGAGAGGCTGGCGATCTGCTGCTGGCGCGTGGCGGGATTCGGCGCGAACTCGCCGGCCAACTCGCGGAGCATCAGCAGGCGCGCGAGCGCGAGCACGGACGGCGAGGCCGGCCAGCCGGCTTCCTTGGTGCTGAGCAGGTTGTCGAGGCACGCGTCGGTGCCGACCCAGCGGACGACTTGGTCGGCCATCTTCTGCGCCAGAAGCTGCTGCCCGTTCGTCTCGAGGAGCCGCAGCAGCTCGTAATCCTGAATGCCGCGCCGCAGACGCTTCAGCCGCACGGACGCGACGGGACCGCGCTCGCGCAGCCCATACTCGTCGGCGGGGTAGATCAGGGCCGCGCCGTCGGATGCGAAGGCGCCGGCGGCGGGCGGCGGCGTCCGGAACTCGGCGGCGTGCTCGATCCAGAGGGCGGTGACGCCGCACGCATAGGCCTGCCACGGCAGGATGCGCGGGTCGTTGGCGGGGGCGCCGATCGCCAGGGTGCCGCTGTAGGGCGGGTCGCTGGGCATGAACCAAGTGGATTGCCCGAGACGGCGCTGCTGGGCCATGGCGTCGGGCTCGAACCACATGGCGGGCGGGGCCCAGATGTCCACGCCGGTGAGCTCGATCGGCGGTGCATCGAACCAGCCCAGCCCGCGCAGCGAACGGGGGGGCAGATGGGCGATGATCGGCAGCGAGGTTTCGCTTTGGCGGACGATGGCCGCGGCACGCCGGACGTGCTCGACGGCCGCGAGCGAAAGTTGCTCGGGGGGGCAGAGGCGCAGCACAGTGCGCTCGCGCCAGCCGCGCTGCGCGAGATGTTGCTGGCACTCCTGGAGATAGCCGGCCAGCAGGCGGGCGTACTGCTGGGAGTCGAAGCCGCCGTTTTGCTGGGCGCTGGGGTACTCGACGGAGGCGGGGACGGGCCAGACTTCGAGCCGCGTGTGGTCTGCAAACGCGGAGCCGTCCAGCCAGCCGGACACCAGGCTGTCGTATTCGTCCCACTGCACTTCAACCGTGCGGTCGCCGGCGGGGCGGAACTTCGGGAAGGACGCCCACAAGATCGGCGTCGTGCGATGCTCCTCGAACAACTGCATGGTGGCGTTGACGAGCTGGACGGCGGCGAAGTGGCTGGGGACGTCGGGCAGGAGGCGGGTTTGCTCGGCCGAGGTGCGGGGCCAGTGGAGGTAGGCTTCCAGGAGATCGCGCGGATCGACGCGGCAGATCACGGGCAGGCTGCGGCGGGCCGGAAGCGCGAGCGGGAGCACGTCGAGGCGCAGCTCGCACGCTAACTCTGTGACGCCTGTGGTCGTATTCCGCCAGACCATGCGCCCGCGGTACTCGCCGGGCGCGAGCGTGGGCGGCACGCGGATGTCGACCCACACGAGCTCGGTGCGCGGCTCGCTGAGCACGAGGGGTCCGCCGCCGCGCGGCGCGTCCCAGGGGATCAGCACGTCGGGGACGAGCGTGGGCGTTGCGGGGCGGCCGGTGTGGTCGGGGTACCAACTGCGGAAGCGCTCGACGCGCGTGTCGTGCACGCGGTAGACGGACAGTGCCGATTGGGCAAGCGTCTCGGACGCGCCAACCAGGTCGGACAGCTCGATGGTCAACGGACCGGCCGGCGGCCGGGCGGCGCGCAGACCCATCTGGAAAGCGACGGTCTCGTTCAACGCGGCGTGCAGCCGCAGCTCGCCGCGCGACGCGGAGTAGATCTCGTTTTCGAGGGCGGGTGGTGTATCGTGCGTGAGGTCCTCATCCTCGCCGGCGGCCCAGATGGTGAGCGCGCGGGGCGTCGGCGCGAGACAGCCGGCCCCGAGGACGAGGCCGGCCGCAGCGAGGGCGGCGAGCGCCGCAAGGCGGTGTTGAACGCGTGGCGCGCTTATGAACGTGGCAGCGGCCAACCCTGTGCCTCGTAGAGCTTGCGTGGCGATTCGGGGTGATTGGTGCGGGCGGACAGGTAGATGGTCTCCAACAAGGCGCTGACGGCAAGGTGGCGCTCGAGGGCGGCCGCGGCGCGGGCGTGGGCATCGCCGCCGACCCACTCGGCGAAACGGTGGAGCTCGCCGGCGAGAAAATCGGTCGGCAGGGGGTGGCGGTCGCGAAGGGTGCCCGCGGCGTCCAGCAGGGTCACCTCGTCGGCGTTCAATGTGACGGTGGCCGAATGGCCGTGATGCGTGAGCGTCTGCTCGAACGGGGGGGCATCCCAGGCAGCGCGGAGGGCGGCGCTACCGTCGCCGGCGTAACGTAGGGTGGCCAGGGCGGCGTCTTCCGTTTCGCGCGGCGCGGCGCCTGGGGCGACGCGCTGCCGGGCCACGGTCGCGCACAGGGTCTCAGGGAGCCCGCGGACGGCGACGAGGGCCTCCAGCCAGCCGTACGCGTCATGGGTCAACACGCCGCCGCCGGCCTCGGCGAGGTTGCAGCGCCACGACTGGGGGTCTGGCCCGCGGACGGCGACGCGCAACTCGGAGAGGATGGGTTGGAAATCGTCCGGCCATTGCAGCTCCCGCCAAGCGTGGTTCTCCACATGCTCCCACCAGGACGCGACGCGGTACACCGTGGTCTGGCGCGCGACGGCGGCGGCCAGCTCGGCCGCTTCCGCGAAGCTGCGGGCGATGGGCGGCAGCCGCCAGACGGGCAGCCCGCGCTCCAGCGCCATGGCTCCCAGGCCGAGGTCGCCGCGGGTCGTGGTCGCGAGAAGGACGGCTTGCACGTCGGGGTGGCCGATCAGTTGGCGGCGGTCGTCGAACCAGGGTATGTCTGGCAGGGCGGCGGTCTGCGGCATGCCCGACTGGCCGCACAGTTGCACGAGCGGGCAGGCCTGGACGGCGGGCGCGACCAGGGCAAGCCGCTCGCCCTCGGCGATGAGCCCGACCCGCAGCCGGGCCGGCGAGGAGCGGTCGTTGTTCGTCGTGGTCGTCATCGTATAATGCCGCCGCGGGTGCGGTGCCACGCTTCGGATGCGGACCAGCCGGTGCGGTCAACTGTGCTCATCATCCTCGCTACGTCGGCCGCGATGCAAGCGGACATTGTGTACCTGGGCGACGGTTCCCGCCACTGCGGCGCGCTGCTGGTCCAAGCAGGTTACGGGGTCGCGTCGCAACCCGCCTCCCAGGAGGAGCGCACGCCGGACCGCAGCCAGATGCTGCGCGAGGCGTTCGAGCTATTTGGTGACGGCGACCTGGCGGCCGGGCTGCGGGCCATGCAGCGCAGCGTCGCCGACGCGTCCGGGGCGGTGCTCGGTGATCTGGACGCGCAATGCCGGGCGGCGCGCGGCATCCCGCTCGATGAGTTCCTGGCGAAGACGCGCATCTACTTGGCAAGCCGTGCCGGGCACGGGCGGGGCTTCCAACTCAATTCAGCGACGAAGTACGAACGAGCGGCATTGGGCCGGATGCTGGCACGCCAGGCCGAAATCCTGCTCGCGCGAGAGCATGATGGACGAACCGTGGCGGAATGGGCGAGCCAACTCAACGAATACGACGCGCTGAAACCCGATGCGCGGCTGCTCGTCGCGGACGCGGCGCGGGCGGGGGCGCTGCTGGCGGCGCGGCTGCGTTTTGATCCGGCGTTGAAGGAGAAACGCGCCGAGACCGCGCGCCTGACCCGGCTGCGGGCGGACCTGATGCACCTGGCGGGCTGGGTGGCGTCGCTGCCCGGATACATGGACCTGAGCCCGGACGACGGGTGGGTCGACCCGATCGAGCCGCCAATCGCGGGGTTGGCCGCAGCCAGTCAACCCGGCGGTTCGGAGCGCGACGCGCGCGAGGCGGACTCGCGGCCGGCGGATTCCGAGCCGAGTGAGGAGTAGAGGACCATGACGGCATCGCCGCGGTCAGCACCGGCCGTTGCCCGGACCGACCTGCCCGGGTTGGTCAAGCGCGGCAAGGTTCGCGATCTCTACCAGCTCGGCGAGCGGCTGATGATCGTCGCGACCGACCGGGTTTCCGCGTTCGATGTCGTGATGGATCAGCCGATCCCCGGTAAGGGCGTTCTGCTCACGCAGATGTCGCGGTACTGGCTCCAGGCGCTGCCCGCTTGCACGCCGCACCACTTGGAGTACGTCGTCGATGACGAGCACGTGCCGGCGGGCTACGAGCCGCACCTCGCCCAGCTACGGGGGCGGACGATGGTCGTGAAACGGGTCGAGATTCTGCCGATGGAGTGCATCGTGCGGGGGTACATCAGCGGCAACGGCTGGAAGGAGTACGCGGCGACCGGTCGGGTGAGCGGTGTCGAGCTGCCGGCCGGCCTGCGGCGCGGCGAGAAGCTGCCGCGACCAGTCTTCACGCCCTCGACGAAAGCGGAGGTGGGGCACGACGAGCCGATCTCGCTGGACCGGGCGACCGAGGTCGTCGCGCGGTTCCTCGCGTCCCGACGAAGCGTCGCGGGCGATCCGCGGGAACTGCTGGAGCGGGTCCGGCAGCGGGCAATCGACATCTACGACCAGGCCGCGGCGCACGCCGAGCGGTGTGGGATCATTCTGGCCGACACGAAGTTCGAGTTCGGGTTGTCCGGCGGCGAACTCGTGCTGGCCGACGAGGTGCTGACACCGGATTCGTCGCGTTTCTGGCCGATCGAGGAGTACCGGCCGGGTGACGATCCGCCGAGTTTCGATAAGCAGTTTCTCCGCGACTACCTGGAATCGGTGGTCTGGGACAAGCAACCGCCGCCGCCGGTGTTGCCGGAGGAGATCGTCACGCGGACGCGGGAGCGGTACGAAGAGGCGTATCGGCGGTTGACGGCGGCGTAATCACGTCGCGGCGAGGTGTGCGCGGACGTTCTCGGGCGTAATGCCGACCACGGCGACGCGTTTCAGCGGCTGCGTCTGGCCGCTGAGGATCGTCACGTCGCCTTTCTTCACGCCGAGGACACTGGCGAGCAGCGCGGCGACGGCGGCGTTGGCTTTGCCGGCTTCGGGTGGGGCGGCGACCGCCACCTTGAGCGCGCGCCCGAGGACGCCGACCACTCGCGTGCGCGAGGCGCCGGGGACGACCTTCACGGTGAATTCCGCCCCGCGGGCGGTCGCGACGATGGCCAACGCGGCGAGGTTACTTGGCATTGGTGGGGGCCGCGGATTGCGGAGACTCACGACGCGACGGCCGCGTCGCGCGGCCCGAATTCGTCGCCGCGGAACGTGTTGCCGAGATACACCTCCCGTACGCGCGGGTCGTTGATCAGGTCGATGGGCGTACCCGAGCAGATCACGTGGCCCTCGTGGATCACGTAGCTGCGGTCGGTCACCTTCAGCGTCTCGTGCACGTTGTGGTCCGTCAGCAGGAGCGCGATGCCGTGCTCCTGCAAGCGGTAGAGCTCCTTCCGCAGATCTTCGACCGCGATCGGATCGACACCGCTGAAGGGCTCGTCGAGCAGGATCAGCTTGGGGCTGGTGATCAGGGCGCGGGCGATTTCGAGCTTCCGCCGCTCGCCGCCGGAAATGCGGCGTGCGGGGTTGCGGCGGACTTTGGTTAGGCCGAACTGATCGAGCAGCGATTCGACCATGTGCTGCCGTTCCGTCCGTGTCAGCCGCATGGTCTCGCAGATGGCCATGAGGTTTTGCTCGACGGTAAGGCGCTGGAAGACGCTCGGCTCCTGGGAGAGGTAGCCGATGCCGCGGCGGGCACGCTTGTACATGGGCAGGGAAGTGATGTCCTCGCCACCGAAGCGGACGCGTCCGCCTTCGGGCGTGATCATGCCGACGGTCATACGGAAGCTGGTGGTCTTCCCCGCACCGTTCGGTCCGAGCAGGCCCACGATCTCCTGGGCGTCGACCTGGTAGCTAACGTGGTCGACGACCGTCCGGCCGCCGTAGGACTTCACCAGGTTTTCAACCTCGAGCAACATAGGGGTTCTCCCTAACGGCGGAGGATTGTGGATAACCTGTGCAGAAGATCGTAAGTCACGGGGTCAGTGGAGGATGGCACAGGTGCGGCTGGCCCGATAACAAATAGGAACAATCTTGGTCTATTGACAGGGGTGCGAAATCGCGCACGTTGTTGTAAAGAAACGAGTTGCGCACGACAGTGCCTGTTTTCCGCACGCCGGCGAGAGGAGGGCCGGCGGCGGGGGGACGCACCGCGGCGGCTTTCGCGAATTTGCAGCGCCGCACAGCTTTTTTTTTGTTGACAACTCACCGCTCAGCACTCTCGGGCGAAGGTGTCACCGCACGAAGCGCGTGCGTCCCAGATCGGGCACCAGCAAGCGACCGCCGGGCCCAACCCGCAGCAGGCCCGGAAGATACACGAAAGCGGCGGGGCCGACAATCTGGCTGCGGAGAACCGTGCCGGGGCGATAGTCGGGTGGCAGGTGCGGTCCGCGCTCGGTCCACTCGCGGCTGTCGTGGCTGTCGGGGCTGTTGTCGCCGAGGACGAAGAACTCGTCGTCGTGGAGCGTGAAGGGGCGACCGGGCAACGCGCGGCGGGTTTGGGGGCTCCGCGTGTAGTAAACATCGCGGTCGATTCGCAGGCCGCGTAGCTCCAGGCGGACGCCGCTGGCCGCCAGGGAGAGTCCGACTGGTGTGCGGATTGGAGAAGAACGGAGCTCGGCGAGATCGGGCGCGTAGTCGGCATCCGACGTGCAGAGCAGCTCGCGATTGTCGAGCTTCAAGTAGACGCGATAGTCCACGTGGCCGAATTCGATCACGAGGGGCCAGTCGCGGGGGAGGGGGGGCCGCGCGAGCGCGGCGACGACGCGCTGGGCATTCGGGTCGGCGAGCGGCGTCATGGCCAATTCGACGCCGCCGTCGCAACCGACGTGCGCGGAGAAGCGGTAGGGGGGGCGCACCAATTCCCAACGGCACCACCCGCCGCCGTCGTGCAGCGTGAGCTCGGCTACCAGCCGCACGTCCCCGACGAAGTTGCCGCCCGAGCCGCGGTCGTAGCCGTAAACGTCCTCCAGGTATTCGGGAGCCGTGTCGGGATTGAATGACAGGCGGCGCGGCGTGTCGTCGAGGCCGTCGTACCGGATGATGCGCGTGTCCATGCCCGACCAGCCGGCGGCGGCGGCCGGCGGCGGCTCGGGGCTCCGCCAGCGCGGCGCGGGGGGGGAGTCCGAGGTCGCGCGCGGCAGGTGCGCCTGATCGAAGACGATGAACCAGAGGGCGCGCTGGATTTCCGGCGGCTTGCGGGCGATGCGGTCGTTGATGAAGACGTCGCCGGCGATGAGCTCGATCTTCTCGCCGGGTAGTCCGACGAGGCGTTTGATGTAGTGCTGCTCGGGGTTGGCAGGATCGCGGAAGACGAGTACATCCCAGCGTTGCGGCGCGATCAGCCCGGAAAAGTAGGGCCACTTGTGGACGAGAATCCGGTCGCCGGCCACGGGGACCGTGTCGGCGGCGGTAGGTGCGAGCCGCAACTGGCAGTTGGGGCAGATGATCTCCGCGGGCCGGACGAAACCGCCGCCGGTGGGTGTCGCGGTCGCGAGGGGCGCGAAGTTGAAGACCCAGCCGCAGGCGGGACAGGTCTGCGTGGCGTGTGCGCCGAGCAGCGACTCGGCCATGGAGCCGGTCGGGATAATGAACGGTTCGACGAGGAAGGCGCGGAAGATGAAGGCCAGGATCAGGCCGGTTAGCACCGTTTGCAGCGCCTCGGCAACGCGCGTGGCGAGTGAGGGAGGCAAAGCGGGCCCGGCGTCATCTGGTGCAGGGAAATGCGACCAGACCGTGGGCGGCGGGGCCGAGGGTTGTCCGAGTTCGTTCACCGGCGGGCGATTTTGTCCGCCCGCGGCTGGCGCCGCAATGGCGCCGCGAACGCACAGCCGCCGGAGACGGATGTCCCGGCGGCTGTGCGTGTCCGCGGCCTGCGTCTACGGCAGACACGTCGTGCCGATCACGGCCACGAACGGGTCAATGTCCGTGAAGTTCACCGAGTTGGTGTTGTTGCAGTCGGCGTTGATCCACGGGCACGGCCAGTGCGTCCAGTGCGACTCG
>Ga0182017_10000050_pt1 | contig 81593 bp, 74 predicted proteins | sample 712E3DmetaG_FD_120492 | JGI IMG/M metagenome (GOLD analysis project Ga0182017, IMG submission 120492) | Permafrost microbial communities from Stordalen Mire, Sweden - 712E3D metaG | ecosystem: Environmental > Terrestrial > Soil > Wetlands > Permafrost | place: Sweden: Stordalen | collected... | reverse complement strand
TCACCATCCGGGTGATCCTTTCGTCTATAGGATTTATCAGAAAATTCACCTATAAACTACTATGATCTCCGGGTGGTTTCTCTCTATATTTCGGCTATTTCATGTGCATAGGTTAGGTAATAACAATTTAAAACATCTCATCTTTTTAAATATCAGTAAGTTATGAAGATGCAATAAAAAAGTGAAATAAATGTCATTGACAATGATGCCATATTTGATTATTATTCTATATCTTTTAAAATTTAAAAAACACCAGCCGAAGTTTGAATATCAGGCATGTTTATTGCTAATTCATATATCTCTCGTATAAATTTTATAGATTAAATGAAATTGGTAAATGAGGCCTTAAAACCACGACACTCAATAAGGAATTCCTAATGATGAGAATTGTTCTTTCTAATTTGATAATTTTGGCGTTTTTCCTTTCTTCTTTTTCCGCAGGTCCCTTTTTACTTCAATCGGAAATGCTGACAAACTTCGGAGAGAGCTCGACGTCCTTGCGGTTAACGACATATTTATATGATAATCACGGAAACAGGATAAAAGCGAGTTCTTTTGTAGGGGGCGATACATCTTCATTGGATAATTCGATCATCTACGGTTTCGATTCACGCCAAAGACTGGTCTCCGAATTGCATCTGCTTTCGGGTACAGATACGTCCTCACTCCTTTATTACAGCTATGATGCCAACAATAATCTGAGCGTGATCATGACAATGGTCAATAACAGTGGAAGTTGGCAAATCGACAGTCTTTTCTACGATTCCAATCAAAGGCTTGTCCAGAGGCGGCATTATGCGACCGTGACCGACTATCATAATTATTCCTATGATGCCTCAGGTCTGAAAATAGCTGATACGCTCTTTGAATTGTTCTCGGCCGCGTTCGTGCCGACCCAGGCAAGCATCTTTGATTACAGCATAACCAATGTGACAACCCAAAAAGACTATTCTTTTTTTGGAGGAACGGTGACTTTGTTGCAAAGCGCTGTTACAAAATATTCAAACAATCGGATTCTATCAATTACTCAAAATGACCCTAATGGGGACGTTATTGATTCCTTGAATTATCTCTATGATTCTTTAGGGAATAATGCCCAAGTTTCTCATTTTGATAAAAAGGGCAGGCGCACCTATAGTATTAATTATGTCTGGTTCCCCAATCCGTATGACGCCATTCTCGCCCGTTTCGCTCCTGAAAAGAAAAATATCGAAATTGCTTATTCGAAAAGAATGGTGACAATCCGCCATTCGGAAAATGCCATGGGGTATCTTGCGGTTTTTGCATTGGATGGGAAACTTTTAAAAAAAGAAACCATTATGGCAGGCCAAAATTATTCGATGGTTCTGCCGGGCGTTGCCCGGGGCAAATTTATTGCCGTGTATATGGCAGGCGGCGTGAAACAGTCGTTATTATTTAGTATTGCAAATTAAATTTATTCATGTGGAGGTTTTATGAAAAAAATGCATTTGTTCTCTCTGGGTATCGTATTCATGGCTTCGGCGCTTCTTGCTCAAACCATAAGTACGCCGGTTTTTACGCTCAAGGATGGTGACGCTTCTTCATTCGGAAACGCCGGGCTGGACCAGGAAATTTTCGTAAGTGGAGCGGGCCAGCAGGCGGTCGGGTGGATTGTTTTTCAAACGAGCAATATCGACAGGACCGGGGCCACGAAAGCCCTGTTGACGCTGTATGTAAAAAGTATTTCATCACCTGGTACGCTTAAGGTTTATGCTCTCAAGGATTCAATTGCGGCCATGGAAAACAACGTGGCCATGTCGCTTATTCATTATACGGCCGCATCGCCAGTGGCATCAGTCGTATTAAGCAGCTTTTCCCTCGAAAGCGAAATCCAATTGGATATAACGAGCGCGTTTAAGGGACAAAGTTTTTACGGCGTCGCCCTCGCGTCGGATGACGGGTTTGAGGGAACATTTTCTTCCAAGGAAGGAACATTACAGCCGGTAATTATCACGCAATATGATGCCTCGAAAATCGGTGCGAAGTTTTATACCGGAGCGGGCGCTCCCGCCAACACGCTTGGAAATGACGGTGATGTCTACATAAACACTGCCGGAGGGGACGTTTACAATAAAGTCAATGGGGCCTGGACGCCGGTTATGAACATCAAAGGTCCTCCGGGTTCCGCCGCGTCAAAATTGCTTAAGGGCTCCGGAGCGCCGAGTTCGGCATTGGGAAATGACGGCGATATGTACATCGATATTACCAATGGTGATTTATGGAACAAGTCCGGTGATTGGAGTATTTCCATTAATCTTAAAGGCCCGACAGGGTCCTCGGGTTCGAAATTCCTCAGCGGCGTTTCCGATCCGGCCTCGTCGCTGGCGAGCTCCGACGGTGATGAGTATTTGAATACGTCAAGTGGGGATTTGTTTACAAAAGCGTCGGGAGCATGGTCGAAAATCGCCAATTTAAAAGGTCCGTCATTCGCGCAATTCCGTCAAGGGAGCGGGATGCCGGCCAATTCACTTGGAAATAACGGAGACGCCTATTTGAATACGCAAAACGGTTCAGGTTATGGCGACTTATATAATAAGTCCAATGGGACCTGGGTTTGGTCGATAAATATGGCCGGCAAACAGGGAAGCGCCGGCCCTCAAGGGCAGCAGGGAATACAAGGCCCCATTGGGCCTGGGGGACCGCAAGGACCTGCCGGACCAACCGGGCCTCAGGGAATTCCAGGAACCGCCGTGGCAAAAGGCGATCCAGGATCTGCGGGGCCTACTGGACCGCAAGGAGCAACAGGGCCGACAGGGCCAACTGGTGCCAAGGGTGCCACTGGTGCAACCGGACCAATAGGGCCTACCGGTAATAATGGGAACAATGGAATAGCAGGAGCAACGGGGTCAACCGGGCCGATGGGTGTGACTGGTCCGCAGGGTCCACAGGGGAATGCGGGCGTGTCTGGATTGACATGGCAAGGTTCATGGAAATCCAACATAACCTATAATATTGGCGACGCCGTAAATAATGCTGGAAATTCCTTTATAGCAACTGCCCAGTCGAATAATAAAATTCCTAGTCTTACCGGAACAACTCCATGGCAGCTATTGGCACAAGGCGCAACAGGAGCAACCGGAGCTACCGGCCCATCTGGCGCAACAGGAGCAACTGGAGCGACGGGAACAACAGGGGCGACGGGAACAACCGGATCAACAGGAGCGAATGGAGCCACACTATCTTCTGGGACAACGCTCCCAGCTACAGGAAATATTGGAGACTATTTTTTGAATACTACAACTGGAAATTTATACAAATATGGTGGTGGAAGTTGGGGTCTGGTTGGGAATTTACAAGGTCCTCAAGGAGTTCAAGGAAATCCCGGAAAGGATGGCAATAATGCAAACTGGATTGAACAAACCGGAACCATGACGACTAGTGAAAATGTAAAAATTTCAGGTGGAACATTAAGTGTCGGAACTATTAGCGATTTAGTGGCAAAAATAAATGATCTTCAGGATCAAATAAACCAATTGAAGCCTCCAACCGGTCCAACGGGTCCATAGCCAAACCTGAAAAAATGTAAGGTTGTAAATGAAAATACAGGTATAAATCGAAAGTATAATTCAAATTAAAAAGGCTGGAACGAAAATTCCGGCTTTTTTATTATTCTACCCAATAGTCGCCGCTGTACAGAAGATAGAATAGACGGATTGTGGATGCCATAAAGGTTCCGGCACGGCGCGGACCAGAATGAAATGGCCATACCTGATGGCGTTATGCATATTTAATAATTTAACATCAGATTTTGATGAAACATTTATACCTTAAATATCACCTCTGGCTAAGCATCGCGGTTTTAATAATCGCGGCTTTCGCCGTGTTCTCGAACAATTATCAACACGATTATCCATTGGATTGCGGACACCTGTTGCTTGAAAACCCAAGCGTTCGGAGCCTTAAATACATCCCGCAGTATTTTCTTGACGGAAGGACACTGTCGATTCTTCCCGCCAATATCGACTACCGGCCCGTGCTGCAAATAACCTATGCCCTGAATTACGCAATCAGCAAGTACGACACATGGTCGTGGCATTTGGTCCAGATCCTGCTGCACATCGTGTGCGTGCTCGGTCTCTATTTCCTGTGCGGGCGAATCCTGCGGGAGTTCCATCCGGAAGCTGGGGCAATGGAAACCGCGCTTATCCCGTTTGTTGTAGGCCTCTTGTTCGCGGTGCATCCAACGACTTCAGGTGTCATCAATTACCTTTCGGCGCGGTCCTCTTTACTTGTTGCCGCGTTTTTATTGCCGTCGTTTGCAGTATATATGAGGCCGGTTTACCATGGAGACAAGGTGAAGGTCCCGGTATTGCCGGCCGTCTTGTATGCGCTGGCGCTGTTTACCAAAATAGAAGCTATCGGCGCATTGGCCGTTTATTTCCTTTACGATACAATACGAATTGCGGGAAAGCGATCGAACACTTCGGACGCGGCAGCCACCAACCATGGCGGGTTTATCAAAGACGTCGTGGCCGTTTTAAACATTGACACGCTTAAGAGATTATGGCTGTTTGTCGCGATTACGGCCCTATACGCCGGCTGTTACATCCACGCGATGAGCGGATATAATCAGGGGGCCCGTCACGCCGCGGACATGACGCCGATGAGTTACCTTTTTACCCAAACGGCCGCGTGGTGGCATTACGTGTTCAACTGGTTTGCGCCTGTAAAGCTGATTGCCGATGACCTTACTTTTCCGGTCTTCCATTCGATTTTCGCCCCTCAGGTGCTGCTCGCGCTTTCGGGCTGGACAGTGGTCGCGGCGCTGCTTTCCTGGCTATATCCCCGATGGGCTTATCTGACTTTTCTTACGGTATCGGCGCTTGCCCTGATATCGCCCACTTCGTCGATCTCGCCACTGGCGGAGATGGTAAACGAACATCGTCCGTACTTGCCACTGGCGATGCTCTCCATTGCGTGGCTGTTGCCTTCCGGGCTTTTGGTGTCGCGGATGTCGCGGGCTTACAAATCCGCGGCCATTATGGCCGGGTGCGGGATGGTCGTGCTGGTTTCGGCGTTTTTCATTTTGACATTTCAGAGAAACAAGGTGTTTGCAAACGAGGAAAGCTATTACGCTGACATCGTCAAGAAAGCCCCTTCATCGCGCGCTTATCTTAATTATGGCCTGACGCGCATGCAAAAGGGCAAGTACGACGAGGCGCTCAAATACTATAAAATGGCCCTCGAGCTTGCGCCGAATTGGCATATCATCCATATAAACATGGGAATCGCGTATCAGCAGCTCGGCGAGCTCCGTCAAGCCCAGCACCATTTTGACTGCGCGGTGGCAATGGACGCGTATTCTGCATTCGGTCTGACGTATCGGGCGGAATTCAGGCTCAAGCAGAGGCAATACGCTTTGGCGCTGGAAGACCTTGAAAAAGGCCTTCCGCTGACCAGGGAATATTTCAGGGTCTATAAGGCCATGTCCCGCGCCTATGCCGGATTGGGACAATGGGAAAAAAGCCTTGACTATGTCAAGAAATGCGCCGACATCGATCCCCGCGGCGTTGAGCTTGAGATCGTTGGGATAGCGCAGCCCTATTGGGAAAGCCCCGATCGGTACCAACCGGGGATAAGCTTTTTTCAGGGTCTCGACAAATTGTTCCCGAACCGATGGTGGGTGTATCAAAATATCGGGGATTTGGCCTTGAAGCTTGGAATGCAGGAGATGGCGCGGAATGCATTTGAGGAATCTCGAAGGTTACAGCAGGCAAACGCGCCGATTCAGAATAAAAACTTTTCCGGCAAATAAGAAAAATTTTGGTAGCGCCCTGTAAAACCTTTACGCGAAAACTATCTCCGTGTTCTTCGCATGCCGGCAATTATGATCGCCGGTATTACTTTTATCATATACCACGCGGTTTTTATGCCGCTGATCGATGATTTACCGCCCTGACGCTTCTGCATAGTGACCGAGATCTCTTTTATCCCTATTCCGTGTTTGGCAAGCAGGACAATCGCCTCGGGCTCAGGGTAATCGGATGGGTATTCTTGCGCAAGAAGCATGATGGCCTTATGGTTATAGGCTCTGAAGCCTGAGGTAATATCTAAAATCTTTTTTCCGGTTATAAGATAGGTAAGTATGCTGAGAAAGTTGATTCCGATCCGTCTTCCCCAAGTACTCCGAAAGGATTCGGATTGTCCGCAGAACCTCGAACCGATGATGACATCCGCCTCATTGCGAATAAGCGGTTCGAGCAAAAGGAAAATTTCCTCAGCTTTATGCTGACCATCGCCATCAAACTGCACTGCAAAATCATACCGACAATCACGCGCGATTTTAAATCCTGTTTGCACCGCGGAACCGATGCCGAGGTTGCAGGAGAGATCTATGACCCGTGCTTTGCCGGTTTGTCTGGCAAGGTCGCCCGTGTTGTCGGATGATCTGTCGTTAATGACAACAATGTCCCATAGGGGGTTGGCGATTGCTAGCGAATCCAAGACCGGTATAATGGAGGCGGACTCATTAAATGCAGGAACAATGATGAGCGTTCGGGGTATTGAATTCCCGGTTTTATCCATGGAAACGTTTTTTGTCCGATGCATGGAAGAGGTATTCGATAGAATTGTGCGATCAAATGTTTTTCGATGAATCGCTATCGGATTTGTCAATCTTAAGTTCCTCAATTTTCGACATGGCGATTCCTAATGCCTGAATAAGCCTTGTGTTTTGTTCCGAAAGTTTCGAGATGACTACGGAGAATTGGACCAGGATCACGAAAATACCCAGGATCAATATAAGAAAGAGCGCTGCCGGCGGATATACTATGCCAATTGCTTTTGCAGCAACGTCCAAACCTTGGCGCCAGATTGAAAAAAACAGGAAGATGAATCCCATCAAAAACCACAGGATTGCATATTGAACGCGGATCTTTTTTTTCCGCGTAAGCTCGAATATGAAGGCCAGCACGGCAATGCTTCCAATAATGGCAATGTATTGTATGCGGTGGGTATCGATACCTACGGCGCTAAAGGGGAATGGATACATAATAATAAAATATATGCAGTTCGAAATCTTTTCAAGTGGCAAATCGAATGAGCAGTTATACAAAGCTTATAAAGATGGGGAGTAACCTTATTCATCGATGATGCATTGCGAATAATAACTTCCGTCGCTCTTTCTTCGCCGGAAACAGCTTCCCCAGATAGATTACCCTTCGGTAATAGTCATATCCCGACAAATGGTTTACCACGAAATCTTTAAAATCATTCTTTTGTTTAAAAGGTTGGTGTTGATTTTGGAAAACCGTATTTTATAAATATAAACAGTAGTGTCCGGTTATATCTCGAATAAATTCAATTGGATACAAGATTGAGTTTCCTGTTCTTTAATGTCAATGTCCTGAAATGCCTGTAAAATGGGCATTTTCTCGAAAATTATAACGCTTATCACTTGTAAAAAAGTGTAAAGTGAAATTTCGAGATTTATTTTTTTCTTGATTATGGCAACGAGTAAATATATGGCTATTGCAATCCAAATTTGGGTTTTTACGGCGTTCTCGGTAAGGCCAAAAAAAGTTTTTATCCGTAAATTTTGTTTGATCCATTTGAAAAACAATTCCACTTTCCAACGGCATTTGTACAATTTTGCAATTGTTAAGGGTGGCAAAGCAAAATTGTTTGTTAAAAAGATTAAATGAAGCTGATGTTCCGAGTCGTAGTAATGGATTCGGCGTAGTTTTTCGGGGTACTCGGTAGAAACAATATTGCCGGTAAGCATAATTGTTTGATCGCAATGAACGCCTTCGGTTTTGTTTGCAGAATGTGAGTAAAGGCGTCTGAACTGGAGATTGGATTTTGCTCTTGTAACAAAGAATGCTTTGGACGTGCTGATAGAATAGAGGCGCAAAAAATCGATATAGCCACGATCGAACAAATATATCGCTCCGGGTTCTGGTTCTAATAAATCCAGGATATTGACATCGTGCACTGAACCGTCTGTGATCCATATAAAAAGAGGGATTGGGCCGTGTATATCGATGAGTGTATGAAGTTTGATAGCAGCTTTTGCTTGGCGAAATTTGGCCCATGGAAATAGCGAAAGGCACAGATCGATTGTTGTTGAATCTAATGCGTAAATCATGTTTTCCAGTTCGACGCCAACATCGTCTTTGGCATATAATGGCCGAGCAATATTGATAAGCACTTGAGCAAACTCGAAGTAAATACGCCAATCTCGATTTTCGTTGGCATCGGCCAAAGTGCTTCGAGATATTGGGCCTTGAATTCCAAGGTGGTATAGTTTGTTCTGCATCGCGTTTAGACAAGCTTCGATATCGCGAAGACTTTCGCGATAGGTCAATTGTGCAAAGGCCATTACATAAAATTGGTTCAGACAGGAGAATTTTTTTACTCGATGATTGCCTTGATAATGAGCAACGCATTTGTTGAATTCGTGTAAGGGAAGAAATTTCATTATCTGAGAAAATATGGCTGAGTCCTTGTTCATTTCCATCTCCTTTGTCGATAAAATCGATTTTTGAGATAGAAAATAGATCAGCCGAATTCAAATCGTAAAAAGTTTTAAGCATATTTATCTTATTGTATATCATATAGTTGCAATTAATTGCAAACAAGTTAACCGGACACTACTGAAATATAAATAGAAAAGTATTTCGAGATCCAAAGGTTTTTTAGCAACTATTAAAGAGGCAAGATGATATGGCCCCAAAAGAAATATCCCAAGCAATTATTTCAAAATCAGAAATTCCTTTAGAACTCGAATGTCCTTTTTTTGAAAGGTTGATTGAAATTCTGATTGTGGATGATGAACAGTGTGTTCTTGATTTATACTCGGAATATTTAAATCTTGGTTTTGTACAAAAAGGTGGCACGATCAAATGTCTAGTATTAGACTGTAATAATTTTTATACGACATTTTCACTTTTAATATTTATATTATTATTGAGTTTTTTTAGTTGTGACCGAGCTATGTTGCGGTCACCACTAAATTATTATTTTGTTGATAAAGTCACTTTGAATATACTGTTGATTATTGTTTCCCAAGAAATTCAAATATCTTTTAATAAGATAAGCCCTGAATGGTTCTTTTTTTTAGAAAAAATGCTGTTTCGCTTTGTTACCTATTTTTATCATGCTTGTGGTTATCCGAGACATATGGTGAATCGGACACAACAATCACCAATCTTGACCCTATAAAAGTTTCCGCCTCCCGACCAATAAATATTGCTGTTATCAATCAAAAAATAATCGAACAAACAATCGGGATTGCTGATGATTTCAGCACTATTTTATTGCAGAAGCCGGGCGTCTCAAGCGTTCCTGAAGCCGGGTCTTTATTATTGGTTAATGGGGAAGGCCCCTTTGACAACCAATTCATGATTCGAGGGATTCCCATTTTCGCGCCGTCGGCGTTCGCGGGGAGCGTTTTTGCCGACCGAAGCGCCGTATCGCTTGCTCTGCCGAATGATATCCGCGTTTATTCATCAAGCATGTCGGGTTCCTTTAGCGGCGCATCCGGAGCAATTGTCTCAATCGATCCCAAGATATTAATCACGCCGAATAAATTTCCCCGAGCCGAGGCGGCATTAAGTTTTAATACCCTTACCGATGATTTTTCAGTAAATTTCCCCGTGAGAAGATACAAGGACCGTTACCAATTATCCTATACGATACCCAATGCTTTTCCATTGATGGAAGATTATATGGGAGCATTTCCCGTAAGTGATTTAGGATATGGGGTTCCTGCGTCATCGTGGAATTTCAGGACTCTCGGCGAACAAAGATTCGGTTCAATTAAATTGGAAGAACTTGGATGGATCGGCAATGATACCTATGGAGAAGATGTTTTAAATGCGCAACTTATTCAACAAGGTTTTGCGATAGCCAAACAAAAAAATGACCCTTGGGGTATATTCGCGCTAACCGCTCATGATACCGCAGCCGGTATTCCCTGGAACATTTCATTTGGAGGCGCGCAACAGATTTACCGTGAAGCGAAAATCATAGAAACCTATGTTCCGCAAAAAAAAGTCCAGCGATCAGCCCTTGCCCTGAATTCCAATTTCATTATAGCAAACGATGCAACATCGTTGTTTAATATTGGATTGCTTATGGAATATGTTTATGTAAACGGTAGCGTATCGATAAAGGATTCACTCGCCGAAAATGTCGTTTACCAGCGAACCGGCGGCAATTCAAATGCCCAAGTGCATGCGGGTTATAAAAAGCAATTGCAGGGATTACTCTTGGAAGTAAATTCAAACATAGGTTGTTACGGCTCCCTTTCATCGCTTTTTTGGGACCCAGGGGTCAACCTTTGTTTTTCCGCCCTTGGCGGTTCCATGGTTTTTTCAAACGAACTCATTTCGGCGCCACCCGACGTACGGGGACTACCGGGACCAAATTTCGAAAAAAAATTATCGCATTCGTTTCGCTCGCACATGGACATGCATTGGGATATTTTATCCGCCTTAAAAATTGACGCCGAACCTTTCTTCAAATGGAAATATCGCGTCCCGCTCGAACATTGGTCGGCGTTTGAACCTTATTGGGACGAGACCAGGATGGCTTCACTGAGGGTAATAGGCGGCAATATCAAAGGAGATCTGGAGTTTTTAAAAAGGATTGGTCTGACTACAAAGGTTTCGGTTTCGCGGTCTACAGTATTTGAAGGAGAAAACCGATATACGTATGATTGGGACGAACCATGGTCCACATCGACATCGCTTGCGCTCACTTTGGTCCGTGATCGGGTAAAAGTGTTTGCAATAGGCAATTATTCGGCGGGTCTTCCCTATCGTGAGTTAATCTCGGGAAATGATTCCTATTCGTGGAGTCCCATGTTGTCACGAGTGCCCAATTATCGCAGCATCGATATAAAAGGCGAATGGTTGCAACCTACCGACGGAAGTTTTGTTACGGAATTCGATACTTATATTTTTTTGCAAAACATTTGCGACTTTAAGAATATTCGTGAATACCAATGGAACACGTTTGGAAAAACTCCCGTTTATTTGCAATCGACGAAATTAAGTTTTTGTCTACGCGTGAATTTCAGGTTCTTGTATTGGTAACCAGACCCGGTTTCCTTCACTTAAAATGAAAACCTTCGCTAATCCTTTTTTGTTTGAATCAGTTTCCTCAGATAGATTACCCTGCGATAATAATCATACCCCGACAAAACCTTGAATTAATATTTGGCCAATGGTAAAATGTTCATTGGGTCATGAATGCCATTTGTCTAAGGGAATTTGTTAATGCAGAAAAAAGCCGGTCAAGCGGTTTTTTCAAATATATTCGCGGGATGCGTCTGTTCGCTCATGACCGTTATCGCAAGCATTTCTTATGCAACGCTGATCTTTTCGGGGACCTGTTCGAATTATTTACAGTTAGGGATAACAAGCGCCCTGATCAGCGCCACGGTAATAGGTTTTATTGTCGCGCTCCGGAGTTCGTCATCAATTGCCATTGCCGGGCCCGACGCGAACATTTCGGCTATTGTCGCGATCATTGTCGCCGGCGTTTCGGCCCACGGCGCGGTCCACGGTTCTTCATCGTCGGTCTTTACGATGCTCTGGGTCGCCCTGGCAATAAGTTCTCTTTTGACCGGGGTGTTCCTTTTCTTTGTCGGCCGTTTTCGCCTTGGGCATTGGATCAGGTTCATTCCGTATCCGGTCGTGGGAGGGTTCCTTGCCGGGACCGGCTGGCTCTTGGCAAAGGGTTCGTTCAAGGTTATGTGCGGCGTGCCGCTCACCTGGAAAACGCTCGGGACCTTGACTACCCGCCAGGAATTCATCCACTGGGCGCCGGGCGCGGTTTTTGCGGTCATACTGATTATCGTGCTCAGGCGCTATAAACATTTTTTGATCATGCCCTCGATGCTGCTGGCCGCGATCGGCGTCAGTCATGCGGCGCTGGCCGCCATGAAGATACCTCTTGTCAAGGCAATGCAGGACGGGTGGTTGTTGTCTTCATTTCCGTCCGACCTTTTTTTCCGTTCTTTCGGTTCCCTTTCGTTTTCAGGGTTTGACACTGCGGCCCTGACGGGCAATATCGCCACTATTGCCGCGCTGATGACCGTGACCGCAATCGTCATTCTCCTTAATGCTGCCAGCATTGAGCTTACCACAAGGCGGGACGTGGAACTGGACACGGAGCTGACCACTACCGGTCTGGCGAACATCATTGCCGCGCCGCTGGGCGCGCTCACGGGCTGCACGGCCCTGAGCCGCACCATTCTTAATTTCAAGGCAGGGGCGAACAACCGGATATCGGGTGTGACCGCGGCGGCGCTGTGCGGGATTTTGCTGCTTTTTGGCGCCCGGGCCTTCAGCCTATTTCCGCGTCCGGTCCTTGGAGGATTGCTTCTTTATCTGGGTCTCTCGCTGCTCATCGAATGGGTGTGGGACGGTTTTGCAAAATTGTCCCGGTTCGATTATTTCCTGGTCGTCATTATCATCGTCAGTATCGCCTTATGGGGATTTTTGCCCGGCGTGGGCATCGGCGTGGTCATTGCCTGTATGCTTTTTGCGATCAACTACAGTAAAACCGGGGTCGTCAAGCGCGTTTTTTCGCGCGCCACCTGCCACAGTAACGTTGAACGGGCCATGGACCAGCAGAAAATCCTCAGGGAACAGGGCGATGCCATTTACATCGTGCAATTACGGGGATATATATTTTTCGGCACGGCCTATCCGCTGCTTACCCTGGTACAGCAGCATCTGCAATCCTCGAAAGCGCTACCGGTGCGGTTTGTGGTCCTTGATTTTGCCGGCGTCAACGGACTGGATTCTTCATCGGTCCTGAGTTTTTCAAAACTTCTGCACCATGCACGAGACATGGACGTTGCAATCCTTTTTGTCAATGTGCGGAGCGGGATCGAAAAACTCCTGAGGGGCGCACTTGAAAGCGCGCAACCCGCGGAAGCGATGATTTTTCCCGATCTGGATTATGCGCTTGGGTGGTGTGAAGATAAAATACTTAGTGCCGCCGGATACGGCGCCAGCGGAGAAACGCGCACATTCACCGAATATTTCGCGGCATTTTTTACCCGTCCCGACCTTATTCCCCGGCTGATGAATTATCTGGAGCGTCTTGAGGTCAAGGCGGGTTTCGTTTTGTTTGAACAGGGCGCTCCCAGTACCAACTGCTATTTTGTGGAATCGGGCGAGGTAACCGCGCTTCTGGAACTCGGGGAAAAAAACGGACGAAAGCGTTTGAGTACCATGAACGCAGGGACCGTGATCGGAGAAATGGGTCTTTATCTCGGGACTAACCGTTCCGCGACGGCAATAGCTGAAAAGGAAAGCGTTCTTTTCAGGCTTTCGGCCGAGTCCCTTAAAACCATCGAAGAAAGGGATTTAGAGCTGGCGGCGGCGCTTCACAGGTTTTTTGTGAGACTCCTGGCCACCAGGCTCGTGCATGCGAACGAAGAAATGGCATTTCTCCTCGGTTAACCCACAGGGCGGATAAAAAACTTCAATTTGGAAACGAACAGATTTTTTGCGAAATATGGGAAATCTGGGTTTTCCATTTGCCTTTTTCTTTTTTATAAATTTCCGTCACGATGAGGTTGTTTTTGGTGATTTTCTGGTTTTCACCCACAAAATCCTCTTCAACTTCAAATAAGGCGAATGCCATCGACTCGTCTTCGGCGATAAACGGTTGATAGCTCAAAATAGTGCATAACTTAATAGGGGAACTGTTTTTCGCCAGCGCATTTTTCAGACCGCTTAAATCGAATTTTGTCCCGGTTGAACTTATGATCTGATAGTTTTTCGTGCATATTTCATCGAGGGCCGGCGCATCTTTGTTTGAAATCGCGTTGATACGGTTGATTAACAATTGTTTAAGCGTCGCGGCCACGGTAGATTGACAGTTGCCGATTGAAAAGGCGCACAGCACCAGGATGATGAACTTGATTTTATGCAAAGCGTTCATTACGTATTCCTTCCTTTTGTGGTCACGATCCTGTGGTCCGGCTCACGAGCGTCAATGAATCCGGTCACTTCTTCGCGATCGTGGTAGAGTTGCTTTAGTGCTATAGAATATATTTTATTGACGGCGCTTCCGGCCAGTTCCGCTTTGATAAGGTCTATGCAGAGTTTGACCTCTTCATACCGTTTTTTCATGGGCAATTTTAAATTGAAGATTGTTTTGCCGCACAATCCCTGGGCCATCCACCTGCCAACAAGCCGCGCAATCCGCCGGGGCTGGTCCACGATATCGCATACCATCCAGTCGACCAGGCGCGCGGGCCTGAACGAAAAACCGTCGGTCTTGACATGACGGACAAGCCCGGACCGCATGAGCCCATTGTCCATGGGTCCGTTGTCAATGGCCTCCACCCTGATTCCCCGGCGCACCAGCTGGTAGGTCCAGCCGCCCGGAGAGGCGCCTATATCGACGGCATACATTCCTTTCCGGAGCGCCGTGGTCTGTTCCCGGGCCGTGAGAAAAACGAAAAACGCCTCTTCCAATTTAAGCGTGGAGCGGCTCGGCGCTGACTTCGGAAATTTTAAGCGCGGAATTCCCATATACCATCCGGAAGAATTGTTTATCGATGAAACGCCTGCATAAACACGGTCGGAGCTTATAAAAAACAAATGAAGGCGGAATTCGGATGATGCATCATCATCGGCAAGGACCCCTTCATTGCGCGCGGCCCGTACAACGTGGGGGGTAAATTTATTACAGAACGGAAGTATCCGTTTCGAGTCATCCGTGTCGGCCGTTTCCACGAACACCTCATTGGCGTGAACATTCCGGGATTTAAGCATTCCAATGATCGGGCCGATTCTGTCGGATTGGGGAAGGTCGACAATTTCGTCAAACGCGGTGAACATCTGCCTGCAAAAGACAAGGTCCTTGAATTTAAGACGCCCGATGAGCGTCGATGCGAGGCCTTTTTGCGCGGTTGTGAAAATGACGAACCCGGTTGCCGCGCACGCCGAAACATGGCCGTGGACACCGAGCCGCGTACTGTGATCGATTATTTCAGCGGCGCATTCCTTTTCAAAACCGCTGCGGCAGTAGAGCACCAGGTGGTTCATGTGCATTTCAGTCGGGGAATGCAGGGCAACGATTTACCTGCAATTGATCAACGTACAGACCGCTTTCTCCTGCCACGTCACGCTGACATCGCCGACGACCGCGACAGGCGTTGTAAAGACCATTTCGGCTTTAAGGATACAATGGTTGCCTACATCCAGAACAGCGCTCCCGCTACCTTTGCCCGCCACGGGAATTTGATTAAGGGCGTCGGTGCTGTCGGCCGATTTTTTGCCCGCGGTATATTTAAAATTCCAACTGATCATCGCCGTGTCGCCCTGGAGTTTATTAAACGTATAGGAACGATAGACCTCGCACGGCACTATACCGCGGGCCGTGCGCAAAGGGAGCACAAAGGTGCGTTCCCAGGAAAAACCTGGTTTGATCGGCTTGTTCGGCAGCGTCGGAAGAAGCTTGGCCAGTTGCCGGTAAAGGTCCCATTCCAGATAGCCTTCCGCGGGCAATTCGGCGGCGGTGTCGATGGAGGGAAAGCCATTTACAAGGGACAAAGCATAGTTCGATTTCAGGAGCTTTTCGCGAAGGTCTTTTTTAACGTCTTCTTTATACATGTCGGATTTGATCGCGATACTGTCGACCTTGACAAAGAGCAGATCCTGCATTTCATGCGCGGCTGAAACCACGCAGCGGACGTCCGTTGTTTTTACGGAAACGGCGCTTTTCTGCTTGAAATTTCCCTTTGAGGTATAATCCACCGTATACCCGCATTTCTGCTTGCCGGTATAATCCATTTTAAGGGTCACGGCGTTGTCCTTGGCGTCTTTCGCGAGCGGGGAAAGCGTGATGGCTCCTGTCACGAAAAGGGCGATAATATTTTTTTTATTCATGTGAAAAGGTCCTTTGGTTAAGTGACTGCGGTCAGTGCCTTGCACGGAAGCTTACCGTACAATCTATTTTCCAAGCGTGTTTTTCTTGGTTTCCCGCGCCTTGACAAGACCGTCCCTGGCCTCTTGATTGGCCGGGTCGAGCATTAATACGTCGAGATATTGGGCTATTGCGTCGTCATACGAACCTATCCCCATATAGAGCTTTGCCAGTTTCAGCGAATTGTTTATTTTGTCGGGTTTTTGCTGCTCGCTGCCTGCCTGCGGCATGGGATGGTGCGGGGGCGTATTTTGAACGTCCGATTTTTCAACAATCCTCTTTGACTTTACGGGAGCGTGGGCGCCGGAGGTCGTTTCAACTTTGCTTTTTTTAACGTGCACGGGTTCAGGCAATGTTTTTTTGGGCCTTGTTTTGGGAGCGGAGACGTTGGTTGTAACGTCCGACGGATTGTCGGCCGGGACCGCTTTTTCCACGGTAGGTTTTTCAACGGTTTCTTGCTGTAAAACATTTGTAAGAGCCGGATTTCTATTCGGCGCGGGTTCGGCCTTTTCCTGCTGTGTTGACGAAGGTGAAAATTTGAACAGTAATGTTTTTAAAAGACCCGGCCCGTTCGCGTTTAAAAAGACCGCGCTGATTCCCGCCCCGATAATGATGACGGGGACCGCGATCATGCTTGCCACGAAAAAAGGCCCGGCCTTTTTCCTGGCGGTTTTCTCAGCGAGTTTTGTACCGCAATACATGCAGAAAATGGCCTTCCCGCTATTTTTATTTCCGCAGGAAGGGCAATATAACCCTCGCCTGGAAATTCCCGCTTTTTTAATGCGGTCCGACGTTGCTTCGGGCTTGGGGCCGGTCGATTCGATAAACGCCCTGGTATCGGGCGCCGCCTCGGAGGCGGGCAAAACGATTTCGGATGTCCCCGCGCGATCCTGTTGTATAATGATCGCCTCGGTCCTTCTTCCATCGTCAGCGGGAACAACCTCCTCGTGGTTTAGGTCTTGGGGAGCATCCAAGGATTCAGGCGGCGCTGCCTGGTCCAGAATGCTGGAGCTGTCGTTTTCGATGGCAATCGATTCCGTTTTTTGCGCGTTCTCGTCAGGCGCTAAATCCTGGGTTGCCTCGGCCGCCGAAACCTCCGAGGCTTCCGGACTTTTTTTATCAAGGGCGCTGGCCGGCGCAGCAACGGGGGCCTCTTTGGGAAGAACATATTGTAAATTGACAGAGGATAAAGGTAATATGCTTTTATTCCGGGCCGCCCATTGTGACGCTCCCACATTGAGCGGGTCGTCGATGGAGTATCTCTGGTATACGATCAGCTCGCCGATCCGCACAACCAGATCGGCAAGAAATATTCTGGGAGACAGAAGTTGTTTAATGTCAATTAAATCGGCGGAAATATTGGGATGGAATATCGGGGTCAATGCCTTGCAGACCGGCCCCGTGGACGGATAGTCCGCCGGCAAGGTTATTTCTATGATATGTTCGTTTATTGATTCGATCGATTTTCCCGTGTGGGCCAACCCGTCGACCCTGTATAAAAAGTGGTATTTTTCCGGCGGGGCGCCGAAAACCTCTTTGACGCTTATATAGGGATGGGTCCGAAAACATTTAAAAATGCGGTCGTATTCAATAAGAAGCCGCTCAGCCCGCATCTTCGGGTCCTGCTGGCCGGCCGGGCGATTTTTATTTCCCTTGTTGAACAGGCCAAGCATGTAAACGACTCTTTCTGTTCAGGATTTTAAAAAAAAATATTCCGTTAAATTGCTGGTTTATCTCTTTTAATATGGTTTACGCGCCCATTCATATCAACTGTGGAAATGGTGATTTTCATTCGAACAGTTAAAATTATTTCTAAAGTCCTAAAAGGATGCCTTTATATATATTAGCTTCAATAAGCCTTCACTTTTCGGTTATTTAAATGAGATACGTACCCATACTTTTTATACTATTTTTTGATTTATCCGCTCAAGCATTGACTTTGGGTTCTCAAGATTCCCTCGACATTTCGGTTTCCGGCGGGGCGACCATCGGTTTTGAACAAAGTTCGGGTTCAAAAGCCGATGAAGACGGACTTCTCAGGGTATTGCTGACCCACGAATTTACGAACCACGTACGTGCGGTCATTTCCGCGCGGGGCGGCAGAAATACCTCGATTCCACTTTTTGAAGAGGGCAGCATCCATTTAAAAGTCAACAATTCGGACCTATCGGGCGGTTTTTTATCCTATCGCTTTGGTTTTGCCGTGCTGTACCGGCCCCATTCGGTTTTTTATTACTTGTTTGACCGGGCCCTGCTCTGGGACGTTAACGGCTTCGGCATCGGCGGCGCCCTGGACTTCAATCCCGGACTGGCGCTAAGCGCCGGATCGACGATAAATTCAAGGGAGAACGGCCAGGTCCATGCGCTCATTGATTTTGCCGGACCACATTTGCGGACGCTTGTTTTAGGCGGGTTCCAGTCTTATTCCGTCGAGGAACAGGACAATACCTTTACAGAAGGAATGGATGTCGCCGGTGAATGGGAATGCCTCAAGGTCCATGCAGTGGGAAAATTCACGCAATTCACGGGATTCGGTCATTCGACGAACAGTACAATGGTCCCCGGAAAAAGTTTTGACGGCCTTCTTGAAGCGCGGATCGACCCGAACAAAAAGTTTAATGCCTCGGCCCAGGTTTATTATGAAAATTATGATAAAAGCTATAACCACGAATTCCTGCTGACGGGAATTGAAGGCACGTGGATGGCCCTTTCGCGCTTCGGGGTCGGCGCGGGTTTCGAGTACCAGATGGATGACGCATATTATACCTGGATACCACGGATTTTTTTGATTTTTGTCCCATTGGTTAAAAAGTCCGACGTCAGGCTCTCTTTCCAGCAAAGTATGCTTGGCAAGGCGCACCCGGTTTACAGCCTTTCCGGGGAAATCTGGATGGAGTTTTAAAGAGCAAGGGAACATTGTATCTGCCCTAAGTTGGCAGCAATGCTGCCCATTTTCACTTTTTAATTATGATGTGGTCTGCTTGCCGACATAACACCGACGGCAAAGCAGGAGGGTAACGGCACATTAATGTTGTTTGTTTTCTTTGGAATAAGCTATTTTACTAAATCAGTTGATTATCCCAACAAAACAATCTATAATTAATTCATAAAATATGACACAATCAAATATTGCGAATACAGAAATAAGCGCGGCAAAAAAACAAGATTGGCATTTAAAACCGCCTGTTGAAATTAAAGAAAAAAGATTTTATTCGGCCGACGAGGTGATCAATGCATACTTCCTCGGTGTTGACAAAGGGTATTCAAAAGCGAAGATTGAGTATAACAATAACAATGAAAGATTTAAAATACTTTTTAAAACATTTGAAGATAATCTGAATATTGCAAAACAAACATGCGAAAAGTTTTTAGGTGAAATTTGTAAAAATGGATTTAAAAGTCTTGGAGTTTGGTTAAGATCGTATTCATTGACGAGCTTCGATGCGATTTTTGTAATTGATAAGAAGGATTTTGTAAATGAAGAGTTTTTGGCTATCTATACCCTCAGTCAAGAAATACGAGAAAAAGTAAATAATAATTCATTTAATATTTCATTGACATTCATGCCGAATTCCAATCATTTAAATGAAGATAAATTGCTCGCTGATGGCTATGTGTTAAACTATGGACGAATACAAAAGCATTGAACATGCATTGCATAATGAAAAAGTATGTAATGTTCTGCACAAGCACAAAGATTTTAAAGATTGGGTTATAACTACTTCTTTTTATTCCGCTATTCATTTTATTTCCCACAAACTTTTTCCACTTAAAGTTCAAATAGACGGTAAAGCGATTACTGTCACAAGTTTTGAAAACTATTGTTTGGTAAACAATATTATACGAGGCAAACACGGCGCATTTTCCAGACTTGTAGAAGAAAAATTATCTGAAATATCAAACCAATACAATCATTTAAAAGACATGTCATGGACAGCAAGATATCATCGTTATAAATTTGACGAATCAATATCAAGACTTGCGAGACAAAGGCTTATAGACATTAAAAAAGCCTGTTCTTAATCATCTGTTATCTTTTCACACCGCAGTTATGCGGATTTTCTTCGTAGGCTGCTTTTAATTCTCCTTTGTTTTATGCACAAGCCTATCACTTTATTTAAACAAAAAAAATTATTCAACTAATGGTTGGTATGAAAACCGATATGGCCGGAGGTTTCAGAAAGGCCCATCAAGGTTTGTTCAAGAGGTTGCATCAGCAGTTTCTATATGATTTTTAAAAAGCAGTTTTAAACATCAAGGAAAATTGAATGCAAAATACACCCATACATTCTCAACAATGTTAAAAAAAATGTTCTGTTCGGTTGGGGTTTCTCTATGGTTAGTTGTCACCCTTGCCTGCTTGGTTTGTATTAGTTGCAATTTTCTGTTCCAGCCCCAAAAAAATCCGGGCACGCCGATTGTAGTCATCACCTTCGATGACGCGCATCCTTCTGTTTATTCCTACTCCTATCCAACGATGCGCTTGATTGACAGCACGTGGGGCGCCACGCATTTCTTTCCGGCAACGTATGCCATGCCACCCGGCAGTACGATAACCGTTGATCAGGCAAAGGAAATGGAAGCGCACGGATGGGAAACCGGCGGGCATGGATATACCCACGAAAATTTATCGTCGGTCCCTATTGATTCCGTTGAAAAGCAAATCCGCATGGACTATGATTTTTTGGTCGGCAATAATTTAAGCCACGAAAGCTTTGCTTACCCTTATGGGAATTACAATTCCGCGGTAGCCAAGGTGGTGAATAAATACTTTAAAAATATAAGGACCTCGCATGATTTTGAGTATCTGGATGGGGTAAACCGGACGGAACTTGGATATTTTGCGGTCAAACAGGGAGTCACCGCCGACGATGTGATCGCCCGCATCGAAAAAGCGAGGCATGACGGTTCTCCTCTTGTCATAATCGGGTTCCATGCCGTCATCGCCGATTCCATTGCGCCGCTCCCCATATATTGGTGCAGGGAATCGGTTTTCTATTCGCTGCTTGTATACTTAAAAAAAGAAGAATATGCCGTGCTCACGATGAAAAACGCAATGAAAAAACTTTGTGAATAAGTTCCTTTATTGTATCCATGTTTTCCAAATGCTGGGGTTAGAATCCGCAATGTCAACGGCGCCGACAGCTTTTTTATAATACTCCGCCGGGCCCACGCCCCCGATGATCGCATAGCCATACCCGTTATTTCGCATGTCATGTAAGGCCGTAAAAAGGAGCTTACCGCCGATGCCTTGTTTCCGATAGTGGCCAAGCACTCCCATGGGCCCGAAAAAACCCCGCGCCGTGGCGTCGTAACAGGCGAAACCGATCGGGTCTTTGTTTTTTACCGCGATAAAGCACGTGATGGGCCGGTTGCCCATGGCCATGTCGAATTCGCCGGCCCATGCTTTGAAAAACTTTTTGCCGACCCATTCCACCAGGACATGTTTTTCCGGGCCGATGGGTTTACGAATAGTAATGTCGTTTATAGTGCCGCTGTGGGGGCTCATATACTTGTCAAGATCATAAAGCTTAACTAGCATGTCGTGCATAATGGGCTCCTTTAGTCTCTCTTGGCCTTCAAACGACGATAAATTTTCGTTTGAAGGCTTAGAGAGACTTGCCTGCCCTCAAGCAGGTTGATTAATTTTATTTTTTCTTTGCGTGCAAGCCGCTTGATCGCATACTCGCGTTTCAACGCGCTGCTTTTATCGATGCATGGTTCTTTGTATACCAACCGGATTGGCAAACGTCCGCGCGTATAACGAGCGCCAATACCTGCCCGGTGTTGGGCGATTCGTTTGGGCACATTATTGCTGATGCCCGTGTAAAGAGTTGTGTCCCCGCAATGGATAATATAAACGAACCATTTTTTATTTTTAGTACCCTTGTCGCACCGCAAGGGGCTGTCGCCGCAGCCGGAACATTTCATGACGAGTCCCGCTCTTTAAAGGGTTTTCGCCCCATGTATAAAAGCCCCGAAAATCCCATGACCAGCAGTCCGCATACCGACCATACTCCTGCGTGAGTCGCCGGGGGCAGAAAATACAAGGTTGAGGCCCCGCATGCGGGGCCCACGAAAAGACCCGCGCCGATGATTGCCTCGTGCAGTCCGCCATGGGCGCCCTGCTGCTCCGAGGCGTTCATCGAATAATACAAAGACGAGTAATAGATGAGACCAACCGATGAACCGAAACCGATTTCAGCGAGTGCAAGCAGCGCAATCGTCGGGGAAAAAATAAGGACCGTAAAACACGCCACCATAAGCCCGAAGGCCCCGGCCAGCCAATTAAACCGATAGTGCCAGCCCGGCCATCGGCTTAAAAAAATAAAAGCGGCGAATCGGGCGAACATCCAGATCGAGCATGTTATTCCGGCCATTGCCGTAGACATCCCGAGTTTCGAGGAGATTGACGGAATGAGGGGAATAAGCGTGTTTATGGCCACATAAGAAAGGGGATTGGCGAGCCATGCCATATGCAGGAATTGTTTGCTGTTGGCCGGCTTATGGTTGAAGCCGGGTACGTTGATTGTCGCTGCCCGGGTTTTTTCTTTGCGCGCCTGACGCCCGGCGACCGCGACCAGCGCAAACGGCACTGGAAGCATTAAAAGAGGGAGCCAGAACAGGCTCTGCATGCCGAAGCGTTCCAAAAGCATTCCCGCGGTAAAATAGGCGATTGCGCCGCCGCCCGCCCAGATCACATTATACCATCCCACCAGGGCCGGCAATTTTTCTCCCGCGTTTTCGCTTATCAGGGCTTCAAGCGCGGGCCAGATAAAACAGACTGAGGCCGTCCACACCGCAAAAACGATCACCTGAGCGGGCGCTGAGTATAAAAGCAGGCCGCCGGCGATCAGGGACAGCGCCATGCCGATCACCCCGATATAGAGCGATCGGATGCCGCCGAAACGCTGGGCAAAGGCCCCGCCCTGCCATGCCGCGAATATGTAAACCAATCCGCCAAGCGCCGCCAGAAGAAGGTTCTCCAATTCCCCGAACCCGAAAGTGTTTTTCATGTAAAAAAAAAGGAAATTGGAATAGAACACGGTCGCATAGCAACAGAATAATTCAATGCCAAAAAAAACGATTTTTGAGCTGTTCATAAAGGAGGGTATTTTACTGTTTATAATTCTTCAAGAAATTATGCAGCCTTCCGAGAGATTCTTTTAAATCCTCAACCGTGGGCAGAAAAACTATCCGGAAATGATCGGGATGGGGCCAGTTGAACCCCTTTCCCGCCACCAGGAGCACTTTTTCCTGGTGCAAAAAATCGAACACGAATTTTTCATCATCTTTAATGGAAAATTTTTTCTGGTCTAATTTAGGAAAAACGTAAAACGCGGCCTTGGGCTTTACGCATGAAATCCCGGGGATTCTCGAAAGCATGTCCATGCACATTTCGCGCTGTTTGTACAGCCTGCCTTTGGGCGCGATAAGGTCGTTGATGCTCTGGTAACCGCCCAGGGCCGTTTGAATGATGGCCTGGGCGGGCACGTTGCTGCATAAACGCATGGATGAAAGAAGGGTAAGGCCTTCGATATAGTCCCCGGCCGCTTTCTTGTTGCCGCTCACCACCATCCATCCCGCCCTGAATCCGGCGATGCGATATGCCTTGGAGAGCCCTGAAAACGTCACGAAGAACACGTCTTCCGCAAGCGACGCTATTGACACATGCTCAATACCGTCGTAGCAGATCTTGTCGTAAATTTCGTCGGAAAAGACCATAAGCCCGTGTTCCTGCGCGATCTTGACGATCTGCTTGAGCACGTCGGTCGGATACAGCGCGCCCGTAGGGTTATTGGGATTAATGACCACAATGGCCTTTGTTTTTGACGTGATTTTCTTTTTAAGGTCGCTTATGTCGGGGGTCCAGTCGGATTTTTCGTCGCACAGGTAATGCACGGCCTTACCGCCCGCCAAATTGACGGACGCTGTCCAGAGCGGGTAATCGGGCGCGGGAACGAGCACCTCCGTTCCGTTGTTGCACAGCGCCTGCATGACCAGGACCACGAGCTCGCTCACGCCGTTGCCCGTGTAAATGTCTTCAATGGTCACCCCGGAAACGTTTTTCTGTTGATAATACTGCATGATGGCTTTACGGGCAGAAAAAAGCCCTTTTGAGTCGCTGTATCCATCGGAGTCCTTCAGGTTGAGGATCATGTCGTGGATGATTTCATCGGGAGCATGCAGACCGAACGGCGCTGGGTTGCCGATGTTGAGTTTGATTATGGTCTGCCCCTCTTCTTCCATTCGTTTGGCCTCATCCAATACCGGACCGCGAATGTCGTAAAGCACATTGTCGAGTTTACTGGATTTTTTGAATTTGCTCATGATGCATTTTCCCTTTCGCCTGATTAATGCTTGTGCTGTAAAATAGTATTTATCTGGCAATAGTCCAAAAAACGCCGGTTGGAAGAGAAAATTGCATTGATTTACCTGTGCAAAGCGCTATCCGGTGCCGCGACCCATGGATTCTGCAAAACCACGGGATCCTAAACACCAAATCCGGCTTGTTCGTTAAGGACTGAACTTTTTGGGTAGAACAATCCTGACATTATCTTCTGTAACATCCAGAATCGGCTCAACTCCATTATGATCCAACATAAGCGGAACAACTTTACGGCGAAGACCCATGCCCCTTCTTTCACCCAAGCCGTAATCCCGCATTATTTCAGCGATAATCGGGTTACGGGCTATCCTTTGGCCGGCAAGCATCTTTTCTTTCGTCTGTCCGTTCGGCGGAGCGCCGGGGCTGATTACTTCCAACCTGTCAGTGTAAACCCCGATTTCAATCTCAACGGCTTTTGTGTAATCCCTATGCGCGATTGCATTGACAAGAATTTCGCGGATTGCTTCGACGGGATACTGCCAAACACGTTGCCGAATAGCGCCAATTAGTTTTTCCTCGGAAATGTAAGCTTGAAGCAATACTATTGATTGAGTGATTATATCTTCTTGAATAATAACGCGCCCCCCTTTATCGTCATAATCGTGCAATTGAACTATCGGGACGGAAATCCATTCATCGCGCAGAGCATTGTAATCTTTTTCCTTCCCGGGAAAAACAAGAACTCGAATACCCGCGAAAGGATATTTTCCTCGAGGTTGATTGGCAAAAAGCAGGATTCCCGCCAAGGTGCAGACGGTATCGCCGAATTCGGTTTTTTTCAAGAGGTCAAGGTTGCTCAATCGCTGGACCCATTTTTCGTCGGATTCCGGTTGTGACGTATCACCGGCAATTCGGACCAGGTATTCTCCGAGACGCCTTTTGTCAAGATTCGACAGGCTCGTACTTGAAATCGGCAATGCCTCGACATGAAGGAACCCGCCGCTTTCAATCAAGCGCATTTGCTGTTCCCTTTTTGCCAATGTTGCGATATTTCCAACGCGAATGTAAATGTCATCACGATCGGAATGCCGCAGAACATACGGTTTTAGAACACCCATTTCTACAGTGACCACCGCGATCCTTTTTCCATCATCCAATGCGATTTCTTCATATTCAGGGATGACTTGCGGGTAAACATATCGTCCAAATACGACGTCCATGATCCAACGTTGAAGCTCTTCGCTTCCTTTCCGTATTCCACAAATGGCGCCATCATCCTCAACTCCAATGAGCACGCGGCCGCCTTTCAGGTTGAGAAACGAGACGAATTCTTTTGCCAACTGTTCGGGACGCACGTCATCGCGTTTAAATTCCACGGTTGAACTTTCACCGTTGGTTATTAATTCCAGCAAGTCGCGTTTTAGCATGATTACATCCTCACAATCTTTAAGCTTTCAATTCCCCGCCGCCTTTAAGCCAGCACTGAGCTTGTAAAAGTGACGGGACAGCCTGTTTTGGGGAATTGCGTTCCCAATTTGGTTTATCGATTAAAAATAGGTTGCCGCAATCGTTTTGTCATCCTAAAATGGGCTTCCGCCTCTTTACTCTTGCTTTAGGTTTTTCACCGCTACCTACCTTGGATTTTAACTTTTATTTTCTTTTCACGTCGCTTTTAGGGATGCCCAAATTGCAAACTCAGATTACATTTTGTGTCCCTGACCCGGGCAGGAGGGGAGTATTTTATATGCCTGTCTTTGGTAGTATCCATAGGTAAAAAAGGGAGCACGATGGAGAAAAACACACCGACAAACGTCCACCTCTTTGCAAAGAGCACAGCACAGGTGGGGACCTGTTTGAAAACGGTTTTTTTATTCTTCGCGGCGGGTGTTTTTTTCATTTCTCACGTTTCGGCTTCCGCCAATCCAAATGAACGGGGATGGAAATTGCTCATTGATAATAAGCCTCTTGAGGCGCGGGAAATCTTTACTGGAAACATAAAAGACAAGGACAAAATCGTTGCGGGAGAAGCGTACCGCGGTCTTTCGGAGGTCGCCTCCTTCCTTGGCGAAGACAATGCTGCCGCGCGATATGCTTTTTCAAGCTGCCTGACCGATAATCAAACCAATCTGTTTTCTGCGGGAATACTTAAAACATATCCCTTTGGCCGTCTTGCTTCGGGCGCTTCCATTAAAGAGGGCTATAATCTTCTGGAGGACCTGTGCACAAAACAGACCATTTACAGCGGTGAATTCAATGATGTCCTTGCATCGCGGTATTTAAATGACGGGAAAACAAAGGACGCGCAGCGGATTGTCAACTCCATGGGGAGCATCCGAAATTGGATGATGATCGGGCCCTTCGACAATATTTCAAACTCCGGTTTTAATAAAGCCTGCCCGCCCGAGGAAGAAATCGATTTCTCTAAAACATATGAAGCCAAAGACGGGAACATGACGAAGTGGAGCCCTCTTTCCAACACCGCCGGCACAGGCTGGATTTTCCTGGAAAACCATACGGACGCGACCAATGCCGTCTTCTATTTTTACTGTTGTGTTTCAAGCCAGCAGGACCGCCAGGTAAACCTCGCATTCGGGGCGTCGGGGTCGTTTAAAATATTCCTCAACGGCCTTCTCGTCATTGCCGATTCCGTGTTCAGAAACACAGGCGACGACATCTTTATGCAGAGGGTGACCCTGTATAAAGGGAACAACAAACTTCTTGTCAAGCTGTGCCACGAATGGGGAGGCCACACCGAAAGGCAGGGAGCGCGGCTGTCTAATTTCAACCTGCGCTTTCTCGATGATCATTATGCTCCGGCAAAAAAACTGGACTATTCTTTGACGCCCGCGGCCCGGACCAGCCCCAAGGTTTTTTTTGAAAAGTATGCGCCGTCGCCGCTCGCGGATTCCATTTTCCAACCTCTCAAGGCGAGACTTGACAAAAACGAAGACGACTTCGACGCCGCGCTGTTATACATGAACAGTTTAAACACTTTGGAAAAAACCGATGAAGGCCAGGTGCTTGCCAGGAGATACCTTCTAAAGTACCCGCACAGCAGCATCTGGCATGAGCTCTACAGTGAATCGTTATTGCGTGCAAAGAAATACACCGAGGGCCAGACCGAGCTGAAAACCGCCTTTTCCTGTTGTTCCCTGGACCGCGCGGGCTGGGAAAACGAGTTGCATACTATATCAAAGACGGCCGATGCGCGAAAAGTCCTCGAGTTCATCGAAAATTCGCCCCCATCATTCAAGACGTCGCTCAGGGCCCTCTTGGCAACCCTTAGCGCGAATAGTGAGCTTGAAAATAGGGCGGAAGCGCTCAAAATAGTAAACCGGATAGAAGAAGAAAAATCCTTGGATTATTCAGCGCTCACCACGCTTGCCGGCATGTATCTGCAGCAGGGAGAGGTGAAAAAAGCGGAAAACCTCATACGGAAATATCTTGAACACGAGCGGACCAATGTGGGACTGTATAAAGTCCTGGCCTCTCTGGCAATCAAGCAGGGCCTTGTGTCCAGGGCGTCCGACGTCATCAATGAGGCCCTGACGTATTCTCCCTGTGAGGCCGATTTGTATTACTATCTTGCCGACATGTATTATTCGGCGAAAAAATTCGATAAAGCCAGGGAGAATATTGACAAATGCTGCACCATCATGCCCGCCGACGCCAATGCCCTCAATCTCAGGGGCAACATACTCATATCGCTCAATGAAAAAGAAAAAGCGCAACGGGCATTTACGGACGCCATACAGTTTACCAGCGACGATTTTAACGCCTGGGAAAATCTCCGGACCCTGCAGGGCAAGCCGGGCCTGGAATCCATGGCCGCTTTACCCGCCGTCGACAGCCTGATTCAAGCGAGCGCGAACTGGCGCTATCGTACCAATGAAACCGGCGCTGTGCTGTCGTCGGTCCACGACGTCTTCTACTATCCTTCCCGCTGTTCGCGCGAGCGGACTTTCATGGTGGTGCGGCTGCCTACGCAGAAAGCAATCGACTTGTGGAAGGAAAAGACGATCGGCTACAACAGTTACTTTCAAACGCTCAATATCCAACGCGCCTTGTCGTATACCGCAAACGGCGCGCAGGTGCAGGCCGATATCATGGACAACAAGATCGTGTTCAAGTCCCTGCAGCCGGGAGATTGCATCGTGCTGGAGTGGTCCATAAAAAATTTTTTCATGGGTGAAATGGCCAGGCAGGTGTTCGGCGAGGAGGATTTTCAGCTATTTTATCCGGTTTTCGACAGTTGGCTGAGGCTCATTACACCCGTAAACGACACGGTCCCCTATAAAGTTTACGGGGATTCCCTGTCTGTCTCAAGTTCCCGGGCGGGCGATTATCGTGTGACCGCATTTCATCGCACGGCCTATAAAAACATGCTGGATGAAACTTTCATGGCCACCGATTGGCCTGAAAACCGCAAGGTGTGCTATTCCACGTTTTCGGACTGGGGCGACATTGTCAAATGGTACGACGACCTCACGCGGCACAAACACGACAACACGCTGGAACTCAAGGCCCTTGCAGATTCCCTTTTCGCAAAATGCATAGCGCCGCGCGAAAAGGTCAGACGCATGCACGAATACATTACCGGGAACATCAGGTACAGCTCGGTGTCGTTCAGGCAATCCGATTGGATACCGCAGGACGCCCATGACGTGCTTGCGACAAAAATAGGGGACTGCAAGGACATGTCCTCGTTGGGGAAAAGCCTGCTTACCTGTGCAGGTGTCCCCGCCTATCTTGTCCTGGTGAACACCGGGGTCAGGCATTATACCGCGCATACAGTCGTCGGGCCTGACTTTAACCACTGCATTTTGTGCTATGTCCTTGACGGGAAAGATTGTTTCATGGATTTGACGGACAATAATCTGCCAATAGACGCGCTTCCCAAGGATGACCAGGGCGCAATGGCCCTGATCGTCAGGTCCGGGGAGAAAAACACCCTGCTGCTGCCGTTTGACGGCGCCGCGAACCGGATGAAGCGCAGGACCATTACCCAAGCTCTTGACAATAAGGGATTTTTACGGGAACGTGCGGTGAATCTGAGGACCGGCGTTTTCGCGGGCCAGTACCGGGAGATTTTCAGGTTCCTGTCGGAGGAGAAAAAAAACGCCACCATGAGGCAGATCCTTGCCCGGTTTTATCCGGACATGACGCTCGCCATGTTCGAGATCGACACCATGCTCAATACCGTGCGTGATTCGCTTGGGTACACATATGAATACAGCGCCAGAAATGCGGTGTCATTCAGCGGCTCCACGGCTGTTTTTACGCTGCATGTCCCGGACCAGGTGGAGCCGAATGAATATCCGGTTGAGGAGAAACGGAATTTTCCCATCGATCTGTATGCCGCCGATTATGACATCTGTTCCCAGGAAACGAACGGAGAGCTTACGGTCCCCGAGACCTGGAAACCGATCAGTCTGCCGCAGAAAGTTTCCCTGGATTCCCCTTTTGGATCATACCTGTTTGAGTTTAGTCAAAAGGGAAAAAAAATTCTCTATCACCGTAAGGCGGTTTTTAACATTTCAAAGCAAATTCCCGTGGGCGATTATGAACGTCTTAAGAATTTCTTAAACGAGGTTTCAAAGTCGGACGCCGTGCAATTGTTGTTTTTTACACGGTAACTTCTTTTATTGACAGGACGAGTACATGATAGAACAAGATTTGAAATTGGCACAGAACATTGAAGGGTTTATTGTCGAGCGCATACAGGAAATCCCTGAGCTGCGAAGTTGCGCGTATGTTTTTTATCATGAGAAAAGCGGCGCCAGGCTGCTGCATCTTTTTAACGAAGACCCTAACAACCTCTTTTCCATAGCGTTTCGGACGCCCGTATCCGACAATACCGGCGTCCCGCATATACTGGAACATTCGGTCCTCGGAGGATCGCGCAAATTCCCCGCAAAAGACCCTTTTCAGGAATTGCTGAAAGGTTCCCTGCAAACATTTCTTAACGCGCTCACCTATCCCGACAAGACCATGTATCCGGTGTCAAGCCAGGTTGAGGTCGATTTTTTCAACCTGGTCGACGTATATTGCGACGCGGTCTTCCACCCGCTGCTGACAAAAAACACGTTTTATCAGGAAGGTTGGCATTTCGACGTCGAAGACGTCCGGGAGCCGGTGAACATCAAGGGGATCGTCTATAACGAGATGAAGGGCGTATTTTCAAATTTTTCGAGCCATGTGGAGCGGAAAACCATTTCGCAATTGTTTCCGGATATTTCCTACTTTTATGAAAGCGGCGGAATTCCCGAAAACATAACCGATCTTTCGTACGAAGAATTCAAGGCGTTCCACGCATTGTATTATCATCCGTCAAATTCATTCATTTTTCTCTATGGCGATATCCCCTCTCAAAAGACCTTGAAATTTTTAAATGAAAAATATCTTTCTGAGTTCAACCGGATGCCGGTGCATTCGGAAATCGCCAGGCAGCCGCTGTGGAGCGAACCGCATACATCAGAAATTGAAGCGCCCGCGCCGCCCGAAGACGACGGATATGCAACGGTCGCCCTCAGTTGGATCTTCGGGCCTTCGGTCGACCCGGTCGTATCGCTTATGGGGAGCGTTGTGTATCATTATCTGCTCGGCACGGAAAGCTCGCCGCTCAAGCGGGCGCTCATCGACAGCCATTATGGCGAAGACCTTGACGATATAACCGGTTTTGCCATGGACTTCGTGCAGAGCATTTTCAGCGTCGGACTGCGCAAAACAAAACCGGAATTGGCCCCGGCCATCGGGAAACTCATATTCGATACGCTGAAAAAGGAAATCGACGCGGGGCTGGATGAGGAATTGCTGGAAGGCGCGCTCAGGCAGATCGAATTCCGGCTCAGGGAAATATCCGACGCCGGCCGGTTTCCTTATAACCTCATTCTTGCGGAGCGGTGTTTCCGCAGCTGGATATATGGCGGCGATCCTTTGGCCTACCTGGCGTTCGAAAAAAATATTCTGGCCCTCCGTAACATGAAAAAAGAGGGAAACGGGCCCTTTGCCGCCGAGATGCGGAAACGGTTGCTTGACAATAAACATCTGCTGGTGACTGTTGTCAAGGCATCGTCGGAAATGGGAAAACGGCTGGAAACACAAACCGCGCTTCATGCCCGCCACCTGAGCAAGCATTTTACGGAAAAGGACAAAATAGAGATCCTTGACCTGACGAACCAACTGCTCAGTGAACAAAAAGCGCCGAATTCACCGGAAGCGCTTGCCACCTTGCCGAAGCTGAGTAAATCCGACCTTCCCCTAAAAAACCAGGAAGTACCCGTTTTGACGGGCTCAGTTGGGTCCGTACCTTATTATCTGCATCCGGTTTTTACGTCGGGAATTGTTTACCTGGATGTGGGATTTGACTGTTCGGTAATTCCGGCGGACATTCTTCCGTTTCTCCCTATCTACGCGGAACTTTCCTCACGGTGCGGGTGCGGGGGATTGTCGTTCGAGGAAATGTCCAGAAAGATCGCGCTGGCAACGGGAGGAATACACGGGTCCCTACTTTGTGAAACGAGCGCGGGAACAACCGACGGTTGCGTGTTTAAATATTTTCTCCATGGAAAGGCGCTCGCTTCCCGCCTTCCCGACATGCTGGAAATTTTTTCCGAAATGCTTCTGCTGCCGGACCTTACCGATACAAAGCAGATTAAAGACGTCCTCTTCGAAATGAGGAACGACCTGAGCTCATCGATTATCAACAACGGCCACTCCTTTGCAATGACCCATGCCGCTTCACGGCTCCTGAAATCGAAGTTTATCGGCGAAATGCTCGAGGGCGTTTCACAGCTCAGGTTTCTCGACACGGCGCTAAAATCGTTCGACGCCGATAAAATCATCGAAAGACTGACCGCCCTGCATTCATTTCTTGTAAATAAGTCGGCGTGCTTGGTTTCCCTTACAGCCGATGATCCGGAATCAGTCATTGGCTCCGTTGAAAGAGTCCTGACAGGTCTTCCTGCCCGAAATGCGGCGCTTGAGAAAACACCGTTTAAGAAAAATATTCGCGGACCAATGGGAATTGAAATCAGCTCCTCCGTTAATTTTGTCGCAAAAGTCTGGACCTGTGGACCCGACGAAATGGGACCGCTTTTTATTCTGGCGAAAAACCTTTCAACAGGGTATTTGTGGAACAAGGTCCGCGTTGAAGGCGGGGCATATGGGGGCATGGCTTCGATATCCGTTGGTCAACCGGTATTTTCGTGCGCATCATACCGTGATCCCAATCTGGTTTCGACCTTAAAACATTTTGAAGCCGCATTGCAGCAGGTGGCCGTGGGCCTGGACGCGGACAGCGTTGACCAGAACATAATCGCCACTATTGGACGGATCGATGCGCCCAAGACACCGCATGAAAAGGGTCTTGGAGAGACCATTGCCATGCTTTGCGGAAGAAGCCGGGAATACCGGCAGCGCTTGCGCGAATCGGTGCTTGCCGCCACGCCCGACACGTTACAACGCACTGCCCGGAGACTTCTTGAGGAAAAAGAAACCGTCGTCACGGTCATCGGAAGCGCCTCGGCCTTTGATAAGGCTGAAAAGGAAGGCCTTTTATTGACTAGGGAGAAGCTGCTGCCATAAGCGATATTATTTCGGCGGTTCGAATAAATTTCCTGGATTTAAAAGCCACTGCGGGTCGATCTCCGATTTGACCCTTTTCATCTCACGTATTACCTGTTCTCCATACATTTTTACGAGATAGCTTCTCTTGATTTTCCCGATTCCGTGCTCAGCCGAAATGGTCCCTTTGCATTCAATGGCCAGATCCATGGTTCTTCCATAAACTTCAAGCGCCTTTTCAAATTCACCGGCATTATGGGGCAATAAGTTCAGGTGCAGATGAAAATCCCCGAGATGTCCGAAAAGCGCATATTCCAATTGTGCGGACTTGGCACAAGAAACATACTTTTCCATTGCCTCTAAAAAAAACTCCCCGGGAAACGCCGAATCGGTCGATATCTTCCTTATTGTTGGATGTTCCCTTTTATACCCTGCAACGGCCGCATTTATGCTTTCGGGGACAAGATGGCGAAACTGCCTGAGAAATTCCATTTCATTTTTGTCAAATCCGCTCCAGGTGGCCTCGAATGATGATCCGCTCATTGACAATGCAATTTCCCATTTGTCTAATTGGTCCTCAATCGGTAGCGCCGGGGTTTCCATGTATTCCCAATAGACCGCGCACTTTTTGTCCCGCGGATAGACCGGAATTTTTTCCGGGCCCATATCGGGATGCTTTCGTACGAAGGCCAGGGCGCTTTCGTCGAAATATTCGATTGCCGCGATGTTTTCCACGTCGCGGAGATAATCCGCGAATGCAAAAGCTTCCCGAAGTCCCGGAAAAAAGCTCAGCCCCGCGGGAATTTTTGGCGTATGAAGCAGGCAAACGCTTATTTCCGTAAAAATTGCTAAAGTACCTTCCGAGCCGATGAACAGGTCGATGAGGTCCATACCTTTTTTTGAATAATACCCCGCGGCATTTTTAATCGCGGGACTTTGATACGCGGGGACCGGAAACGAGCGCGTGGCGCCCTGATCGGTTGTAAACTTGAAAAAACCGTTTTCAACCGAATGCTCTCCGCGCCTGAGCGTTATCGTATCGCCCGTCGCGAAAACGAGCGACAAAGCCTCAATATTCGAACGGGTCGGTCCAAAATGGTATGAACGGGACCCTGAAGCGTTCGTTGCCGCGGTGCCGCCGAGTTGCGCCGTCATTTCGGTTGGATCGGGAGGATAAAACCAGGCGCCGGGCGCTACCAGCTCTTTCCCTTCCACGGGAAGGGGCCACGTGTCCGGCCCTTCGAGGAAGGACGCTATTTCCTGTAATGTCACACCTGGTTGACATGTGAGCACTAACCCGTCGTTGCCGTCGGGTTTTACCCTGAGTATCCTGTTCATTTCGGAAAAGCAGGCCGCTATGCAATTGTCAATTGGTACGCTTCCGCCCGTAATGCCGGTATGGGCGCCTATGATGGTGATGGGAACGCGGTCGCGGGAAGCATGGCGCGCAATTTCCCGTACATCGGCCCTGGTTTGAGGAAAAAATACGGTTTCGGGCGTCCCGAGCGTAAACCGGGATTCGTCGGACAAAATATCAGGAAGGTTTTTCTTGATGTTTTCTTTTCCGGAAAATGATTTCATGGCTTTTTTGTTTTTTCTGGAAGTTTTCGAATAAATAAAATCCCAGGCGCACCTGAAGGGAAGTGGTTTCTTCCTCCGCTTGTTTTCTGGACCTGAGTGTTACGACGATGTGTTCGTCTTCGGAAACGCCGTGGATGGTCCGTCCTTCAAAGGCGTCGCAGTCCTTCCCGGCCAATTCAAGGCTGCAACCAAAATAGTAGATGCCTTCGTCGGACGCTCCCGGCGAGCTATAGAGCGGGCCGTCGCACAGCGGATGAAGGTCCGCCGGGGCGATCGAAAGTCCGGTTTCCTCGTACAATTCCATACGAGCGACTTCAGAAGGGCTGTTTATGTTCATGTCAAGCATCCCAGCCGGAAATTCAAGATTATACGCCCCGTTGCCGATACGGCGCTGCCTGATCATGAGAAAGGCCTTACGGCCGGTGTTTTTGTTTATAAGCCGGGGCACGACGATGCATGCATGGCCGCGTACAAAGAGAATGTCGGGGAGTTTGTTTCCATTCGGGTCCGAAACGTCGGCCTTTACCAGCGCGAAGAGAAGTTCGTTGTTTTTCTTATAAGACAGGTTCAGCGGCGTGAGAGAGCGGACCATGCACCCGGCTTTGACGACCGAATCTTTCCATGCCCGGACTTTAGGCTCATTTTCATAGGAAAAATTATTCATATCTACCGTGCAATCGCCGATTCCTTCCATACGAGATATCGTGTGCCGTTTTTGCCTTCGCGTTTCGCGGCATACATCATATGGTCGGCCTTTTTAAGCATGTCGTCAACGGTTGCCGGGGGCCGCACATAGGTCACGACGCCGATGCTGTAGGTCGTGGTCAGGTCGTGGGTCTTGAGTGTTTCATGGAGAGAAACGTTTATTTTTTCAATGACCGATCGGGCCTGTTCTTCATTGGTCTCGGGAAGCAGGATGGCGAATTCGTCACCACCGACCCGCGCGATGAGGTCGGACGATCTGATGGTTGACCTGATGGCAATGGAGACGAAGCGCAGGAGATCGTCGCCGGCCTCGTGACCGAGCCGGTCGTTGACCAGTTTGAAATCGTCAAGGTCGAGATAGGCAATGGTAAAAGGGCGTTTATACCGGTTCATTCTGGAGAGTTCGTTTCCCGCAATTTCAAAAAAAGCCCTGCGGTTCGCGATGCCGGTCAACGCGTCCGTCCTGGCCAATTCCTTTTCGTGAAGCAAGGACCGCTTGAGTCTGCCGAGCGTTAGTGCAACCACCAGAAAAACACAGAATGTTGCCGTCATGTTCCAAAAGGGGACCGCGGGATGGGAGAAAATATGAAAAGACATGAAATCGGAAATCGCCCATCCTCCGGCGCATACCGCCGATATTGCAATACCTGCCTTGTCGCCAATGTACCATGTTGCCAGAAAAATCGGAAACAAATAAAACAAAATAAAAGAAACGCGGGGCTCGAAAAAATAATCAACCACGCAAATCACAATAATGCTGATACTAATAAATATAATGAGAAGGGGCCTTGGCAGCCCGGCAATAATTTTTGATAGAAGACCCATGATTATAGTATATACTATTTAACGGAATATTGTACAATATGAATATGAAATTAAAGGCTGATTGGACGCCGTGGCTTCATGCCTATAGGAAAAGGGAAACGGACCTGATATTTAAGAACTGTCCGGCAGGGCTTTTCAAATCCGGTTGCGAGCTTGGCGCCGGAGACGGGTACCAGAGCATGTTGCTGTCACGGTACATTGTTTCCCTCGTAAGCATTGAAATAAATTCCCGGTTATTGCAAAAAACGAATATTGATGGAATTGAATACCGGATTTGCAGCGCTGAAGCGGCGCTATCGAGCTTTACCGACAGGAACCTTGATATTGTATTTACTTCCAACTTGCTGGAGCATGTGGCGGACCCTTCTGTAGTGCTCTCCGGAATTCATCGGGTATTGAAGGACGATGGCGTCATGATCGGCGTTATGCCCGGGCCGTTCTGGAAAGCGTGCCAGATGCTGCTTTATATTCCGGTCAATGTTCTGGTGACCATCGAACGGATCACGAAAACGCGCGGCTTAAAAAACGTGCTGATGGAGTTTAGGGCCATTGCCCGCGAAACCTGGCAGGGCCTTTCAACGGGCTCGAACGCCACGCTTACAAGGAACTATGAAAATGAATTACATAATGGCAATAACCCACAGGTAAAAACCGCAAAACCATCATTCCTTAAAAGCATGATCATGCCTCAACCCCATGGCGTTTCACAATCGCATTGGGAAGAGTTCAAACTTTTCAAAAAGAAGCATTGGCAGGACCTGCTTGAAAAAAGGGGGTTCGTTTGTATTTCCGCTCGCAGAGGCCCTGCCGCATCGGGATACGGGCTTGGTTGGAAGCCCTTGGCCATGCTCTGTGAAAAATTGGGGCTTGCATCGGAATATATTTATGTAGCCGGAAAGAACGGACAGGTGAGCGCGTATGAAAAATATTTTAAATAAGGATCTTTTATATTTTTCTAATGAACGCGTCCCTCATTGAAGCGACCCTGCTGCGTTCCATCGATAAGATTAGGCAGTGTTGAATGTAAGATGAAAAACGGCAGCCCTTAAATGAAAGCTCAAACGATTTTGGCAACGGAGAATGCAGGTTTTTTTGAGAGCAAACCGCTTGAATAATTAAGAAATAAAAAGGAACTGTTTACAGTACCATGAAATAAAAATACCTCCACAGAGGCGCAAAGTCACAAAGAAAAGTTATATGAAACAGGAATTATATATTTTTATAGTAACAACACCTGCCACGCTTCTTTCCCTGTTTTACGGGGCATGCGCACCAGGCAGGTTATTTTTTTTATAAAGGCCTTTATCAAATACTGCCAAAATAAATTGTTGTTGAAATATGTTGGTCTTCGGTGTTAACATTTATTAGATTTAATAGCTAATTTGTTAACACTCGGAGGAATATTCCCATGCTCAATAAAAAACTGAAATCAGCCCGTCTTGCCGCAGGTTTTTCTCAAGATCAAACTATTGAGAATCTTCGTGAGCATGGGTTGGATATTTCAAAAGCAGCATTGTCTTATTATGAAAATGGCAAGCGTACTCCAGGCGCCACTATGATTAGGGAACTGGCGCGTATTTATGGCACTACTGCGGTTTCTTTTTTTAAAGAAGATCCATCAATTCAAATTAATTGGTATTCCTATAGGGCCTCATTTTCAAAATTGGGCAAAAGAGAATGCCTGGAAATCGAAACGTTTTCCGAGCAAAGAGCCGCCAGATTGATGGAAATCTTTAGCCTTGTTCCATTATTTAAAGCTGATTTTCCAAAACGAAGAGTTGTTCTTTCATTCGAAGATGCCGATAATGTTGCAGCGCAAACAAGGAATCAATGGAAATTAGGCTTGGATGCCATTGAAAGCATTACACAATGTTTGGAAAATCATGGTGCATTGCTAATCCACTATGATAAGGCGCCTATTTCCGCTTTTGACGGTCTTTCCGCTATTGTTAACAATCAATTTCCCCTTCTTATTGTCAACAGTAACGTGCCCGTCGACCGGTTGAGATTTGACTTAGCCCACGAATTAGGCCATGTAATCATGGATACATCGCAAGCCGATACCATCAAAATGCAGGAGAAAATAGCCCATCGGTTTGCTTCTTCTTTTCTTGTGTCGCCTGAGATTGTCAAAAAAGAACTTGGTAATAACCGAAGGAATGTTACTTTGGCGGAGCTGCTTGTATTAAAAGAAAAGTATGGAATGAGCGTGGGCGCATGGGCCTATAGCGCATATGCCCATGGAATAATTTCTAAAGCACTTTATGAACTATTATTCAAGACATTGAGCATAAGAGGATGGCGAAAAGAAGAGCCTGCGGTCTTTAAAGGGAATGAAATACCGACCAAACTAAAGCAAACGGCATTGCGCCTTGTAGCCGAAGGCGTCCTTTCGGTCCAAAAAGTTATAGATCTTTTCCCTGACTTAAGAGAAACATTGGAATGTGAAGGTTTCACCGTTACATCAGAACCGGGTCGATTTCGGAAAATGCCTTTGAACGAGCGTACCAAGGAATTAGAAAAAGGAGCGGCGCAAGCTAGCGAATGGTATACAACGGATAAATCGCTGACTGGTTTCCAGGAGGACGATTTCCATGATTATGAATAATTCACCAGAACCGAAAAAGGGTGAAATCTGGATGGTGAATTTTAATCCGGTTATGGGCGCGGAAATAAGCAAGATAAGGCCTGCGGTTGTTGTAAGTGAAAATAGCATCGGCAAATTACCATTGCGGATCGTCGTACCGATTACTGATTGGCAAGAACGATATAAACGTTCCGTTTGGTTTACATTTTTAAAACAAAGTGACGCTAATGGCCTTTCCAAGGATTCCGGGGCGGACAGTTTTCAAGTAAAATCCGTTTCAATCGGACGGTTTCAACGAAAAGCGGGGAAAGTAGCATCCCAAGAATTAACCTCGATAATCGACGCTATTGCTTTATGCATAGGCATATGAGAATGGCGCGTTTCAAATATTAAGTTTGCTTGAATTAAGCGCCCGAAGGATTCGTTAAATAATCGTAAAGCATTTTTCTGTAATCGTTAAGAAATCGTTCGATGGAACCTACCGATAGATTATATGAAATCATTCGACAAATACTTAACATAATAGAATTTATTGGCAACGCATAAATGATAAACCAATACCCCAAACGCCTCATAGAGGTTGATCTCCCAATAAAATGCATTTTCGCGCATGCTCGACGCGAGAAGTTTGAATAAAGGAAATATATTGGTAGACGTAACTTCACAATATGGCACATATCACTGCAACTTCTTACCAACGAAATACTTCGTAGCCAGCCACATGCCAAGCACCCCCGCCGCCCCGGCGAAAACGTATACGATTCCCCGAAGCCCTATGAGGAAATAAAAAAATGCCAGGGCGCAAGGCAGGAACAAGCCGAAGGCTATGGCGCAGAATTTCTCAAAATACCTGAGGAAAATATAATTCCGGTATTTGGATGGGTTTTGCCCGTGAAACCGCAAAAACCTCAAGGCCTCCTGCGACATTTGCCTTTGAGCCGGTTGTGCCGCGCGAATTGGTTCATGGTATCGTTCCACCCGCTCCGCTCGACATAGCTCATCAAAAAGGGTACGCTGTATAAAACGTGCCCGGTATCCAGAAGTATGTCCACCATGGGCGGGATAAGCTCCTTTTCGCCCGGCATGCTCGTAAAGGCTTTGTGCAGAAAGTGAAACGCTTTCAGGTTGTCGCCATTGTCGCGGTGATATTCCGCGAGGAACCAGAAGTCCTCGATGCAATAGGGGAATTCCTGTTTTATCACCCTGTTGACGAGTTTTTCCATTTTTACAAAATCACCCGCGTTTCTCAGGTGATGATAGTAGTCCCGCATGATCTCCGGGTTCTTCGGGTCAAGGCCAAGCGCGGCCTCAAAGGCCTGTTGGGCCTCTTCGGGCAGCTGTTTTTCGGAGTTGGCAATGCCCCTGACCCGGAACGCCTCCGGGTCAATGGGAGATATGTCGAGTGCCCTGGCGGCGAAAGTCAGCGCTTCGTCGTATTTGCCTATATTCAAATACACGTAGGAACAGTCAACGTATCCGACGGGGGAATTAGGGTAGAGTTTTATGGTTTCCTGCGAAAGCGCCAGGGCCTCTTCGGCCTGGTTGTTTTCCGAAAGGCAGAACACAAGACGGGAAAGCGCGCGGATGTTTTTTGGCGAAACCGCAAGGTACTCCCGGTAGAGCGAAATACTTTTCTCGACGTGACCGACGAGAATATAATGGTCGGCAAGCAGGTCGCGCACATCGTCGAAATGCGGGTTCATGCGCAGGGCCGTGATGAAACACTGCTGCGCGTTATCGTAATCTCCGATGCGCTCGTAGGCAATGCCCGCATTACGCAGCGTTTCCGGATTGTCGGTGCCGATTTTCTCCACTTTTTCAAAACATGAAACGGCGCTTTCCAGATCGTTTATTTCCGTGTAATACCAGATCAGGGCGCTGAGCACCGGTTCGCTGTTCGGATAATATTTTTCCGCACGGAACAAATATTTGCTGCCCTTTTTTATGCGTTCCATCTGGGCGTAGGCATAAAAAAGTCCCAGCAGGCTATCGACATTGTTTTTATCGAAATTAAGGCTCTTATGCAAATAGGGGACGGCGGCGGAGGGATCGTTTTGTTCCAGGTAGACCCTGGAGTAAAAAAAATAAATTTCCCATTCGTCCTGATAAAAAATACTGTAATAATCGAGGAGCTTCAGCACTTCGTCGTAGAGGCCCACCTCGAGCAGTTCCTGTATTTTGTCAACGAGATCTGATAAGTCAAGTAGTTCATCCATGGGAATGACGAACATCGTCCGGAGCGGCGATCATGTGGATCCGCGCCGGGAATCTGTTCCGGAAAAAGGCATCTCCTTGAGAGACCGCAACAAAACCGATAAAAATGGCCGCCGCCATGACCCCGATCGAAAGCGGCGATCCGGCCGTTCGAGAAGAAATATAATTCCACACAAGCATTGATGTGAATGCAAACAGAAGGGGAACGCCGAAAATAAAAACCGCGGTCCATCCTTTATTGGGAACGGTCCTTTTCACAACCACACTTTGATGCAATGAATAGATGTGAGGGTCAATGACTATAACGAAGAGTTTGAGAGCGGTCTTTGAAGTAGCGCAATTCCGGCAGCCGGCACAGGTATTTTTAATTCCATCATCGCCGGGAATGGTGACCCACAGGCCGGTCGGCCCGATGCCCGAAATAGTCCCGGTATCATATCGGGTGTCAAAAACAAAAGGCCGCATTTTCCCGTCGCTTTGTGTGTTCTAAAATGGCCGGTTTGGTTCGTGATGAATTATCTTTCCATCAAGAACATAAAACCTGTCTATTGTCGAACTTATGTTGCAGAGTATTTCGTAGCCGATGGTGTTGCATAGCAGCGCTACGTCGTCCGGATGGATATTTTCGGTCCCCTGGCTGCCTAGCGCAACGGCTTCATCGCCAACGCTCATGTCCGGGTTTGCTCCAGCGTCAACCATGATGAAGTCCATGGTGACTCTTCCCGCTATCCGGTAGCGCCGCCCCCTTATGAGCACACTTCCCCGATTGCTTAGCAGTCTAGGCAGGCCTTGGCCATATCCCATGGCAATGGTTGCGATTGTAGTTTCCATAGAAGTTACGTACGTGCTTCCGTAACTGATAGGAGTCCCCGCGGCAACGCGCTTCATCTTACAACGTGTGACTTGAGACAAAGCACGGGTTTCAAATCCAACGCGAAGTCCTGCCCGGGATCGGGTTTACAGCCGTACAGAGCGATACCCGGCCGCACCATAGTGCATTCCTCAAGGGGATATCGCATGATGGCCGCGCTGTTCCCGTAATGAATGAGGCGCGGGGCCATGGAGTTTTCGCTCAAAACGTTCAGCACTTTTCTGAAATTCGCAAGCTGCCGGCTGATGGTCCCCGTGTCCGGATTGTCGGCATTGGCTAGGTGCGTATAAATCCCTTCGCATATCAGGTTGGGACTGGTCTTGAGAATGCTGATGAGTGTCGAAGTTTCCGATGGTGCAATGCCCAGACGCCCCATTCCCGTGTCGATGTCAACGTGAAACGGTATCGGGCAGCCAAGGCCGTTCCATACGCCTAGGTCCGCAAGGTCGTTGAGGGCAAAACGGACGTTGGCGTTCACACCCCAGAGGATGTCCTCAGGACCGCAGGCGCCCACTATCAAAATCGGGGACCGTATGCCCGCGGTCCTCAGCGTGCGCGCCTCACCCGCGTTGGCAACGGCGAAAAAATGTACATCGTGGGCCTCTAAAGCGCGGGCAACCGTGACGGAGCCGCATCCATAAGCATTGTCTTTGACGACCGCCATGATGGCCATCGAATCGGGCGTAGAATTTTTGACCTGGTTGAGGTTGTGTATTAAATTGTCAAGAGATATCTCGACATAGGATGAGAACAGGGGAATTTCACTCACGGGAGGTCGACTTTGCTTTTTGGATTATCTCAAACAACCGTGACGCTTTTTCCGTAATGTCTTCATAGTGTGATTGTTCCAGGGATTTGCCGCTTATTATTCCCGCGCCCACGCCGAGCGCGGCGCATCCTGCATGGATATAATCAGCCGCATTGTCCGTGTTTACGCCCCCTACGGGGATCATTTCGATGTGCGGATAGGGCGCTTTGAGGGACCGTATGTACGCAGGGCCTCCCAGATCGCCGCAGGGGAATATTTTTACGAAATCAGCGCCCGATTCCCATGCGAGCAATACCTCCGTTGGCGTGAGCGCCCCCGGGCAGGCGACCGCGGAGTAACGTTTGCACATGCCGATAACATCGTGTTTGACCGCCGGGCTTACGATGAAACGGGCGCCGGCAAGGATGCAAGCGCGGGCCGTCTCGACATCGAGCACGGTTCCGGCCCCCACGACAATCGTGTCGCCGAAAATGTCGGTCACTTTTTCTATGGCCAAAAGCGCCGGGCGGGAAGTCATGGAAAATTCAATAATGTCGACCCGCGCGGCAAGGAGCGCTTCGGCGATTTTTTCGGCCTGATCGATATGGTGAAATCGAATGATAGGGATGAGACCGCAGGCCCTGATTCTTTGGGAAACGTTCAATGAATGGGCGCGTTCCATGCGACTCATCCTTTCATCTTCTTTTTTACGATGACCCAGGCGTCGCCTGTTTTCTGCCTGAAGAAACAGGAGAAATAGCCTTCATGGCAGGCATTGCCTTTCTGGCTTATTTTAAAAAGCAGGGCGTCGCCGTCGCAATCAATAAAAACGCTTTTTACGGTTTGAATGTGCCCCGATGTTTCGCCTTTCAACCAGCGTTTTCCACGGCTCCGGCTGAAATAAACCATGGCGCCTGTCTGCAAGGTTTCGGCGAGGGTCTCCTTGTTCATATAGGCGATCATGAGCACTTCGTTTGTTTCAGCGTCCTGCGCAATGGCAGCGACCAGGCCTTTTTCATCGAATTTAACGCAGTCGAGAAGGTCCACGCAACATCCTTTTTTTAAGGTTACCGAGGAGTAACATTTTTTATCCCCCTCTTTGAGGGGGTTTGGGGGGGAGGTAATATTCCTTTGTAAAACGTCCTCCCCCTTTGATTCCCCCTCAAAGAGGGGGACAAAACTGCCAATGAGGAATCTTTCTTCATGTCCGGACCTGTCCGTTTCCCTCGACGATCCATTTATATGTTGTCAATTCATCGATTCCCATGGGACCTCGTGCATGAAGTTTGTCCGTTGAAATGCCGATTTCACATCCGAGGCCATACTCGCCGCCGTCGGAGAACCTCGTGCTGGCGTTGACCATGATCGATGACGAATCGACGAGTTTGCAAAAAAGAGCGGCCTCGGATTTTGATTCGGTGACGATGGCATCAGTGTGCCGGGACCCATAGGTGTTGATATGGTCTATTGCTCCCGAAACGCCGCTAACGGTCCGTACCGCGAGCCTGAGATCAAGATACTCCGCGTACCAGTCGCTTTCGGTCGCCCGTTTTACATGCGGGGAACGTGGGTATAGTTTTCTTATGGCGTCGTCGCCGAAAATCGTGACATTCTTATCGATGAGAGCACCGATGATCGACTTTTTGTTGCCCGTGTCGAGCCCGGTATCGAGAAGAAGCGTTTCCATGGCATTGCAAACCCCCGGACGTTGGACCTTTGCATTCACCACGATGGGAAGCGCTTTTTTCATATCTGCATATTTTGATACGTACACATGACACACGCCCTTATAATGTTTGATCACGGGGATATGCGATTTTTCGACCACCGCACGGATCAGCGACTCTCCTCCCCGGGGAATGATGACGTCGATGTCGTCGCTCTTTTTAAGCAGTAAATCGATTGCCGCCCGGTCGGTTGTGGGAATGATCTGGACCGCGTTCGATGGAAGGAAACAGCATGCAAGGGCCTTGGAAAAAAGCCGAGCCAACGCCATGTTGGTGTTGAACGCTTCACTGCCGCCGCGAAGGACCACTGCGTTGCGGGCCTTGAGACAAAGCGCCGCGGCGTCCACGGTAACGTTGGGACGTGACTCATAAATAATGCCGATGACGCCGATAGGGACTCTTGTTTTGTAAATTCTCAATCCGTTGGGGCGCTTCCGTTCATCAAAAACGGCGCCCACTGAACTTTTAAGGCCGGCCACTTCCAGAAGTCCCTTGATCATCGAATCGACCGTTTTGTCGTAAAGCGTAAGGCGCTCAACCATCGCGGCCGGGAGTTTCTTTTTTAAGGCCGCCGTAAGGTCTTTTTTATTTTCTTTTTTCAAGCGGCCTCGGTTTTCATCGAGCAGCCGCGCCATTTCGCGGAGGCACTTATCGATGTTTTGTGAAGGGGCGTCAACAAGCAAAGAGGCAGCTTTCCGGGCATGTGAAGAAATCAAGTTGATGGTTTTTTGCAAAGATGATGCGGACATTGTTTGATGCGCTTTCTGACCAGGATTCTCAGGATTAAAATGATTTACATGATTTTGCTGAAGAATAAATTTCTTTATTTTTTATCGTTTGAAATCTTAAGTATCTGCCCAACATTTTTAAAAAACCACCAGATTGTCCCGGTGTATCACTTCGTCAAAGGTTTTTTGTCCAATTCTCTGCGTGATATCAGCCGAGTTGCAGCCCATGATTTTTTCGATTTCTTTTGAAGAATAATTAGTCAATCCCCGCGCTATTAAAAGTTTTTCCTCGGTTTGCAAGTCGACCGTGTCTCCTTGTTTAAACTCGCCGGATATTTTTTTTATTCCGGCGGGAAGCAGGCTTTTACCTTTTTCGGCGATGGCTTTACAGGCGCCTTCATCGATCACGAGCGTTCCGGCGCTTTGACCGGTAAACGCAATCCATCGGTGTTTTGAGGACATGATTTTCCCCGACGGAAGGAAAATAGTACTTGCGTCCGGGTCTTTCAGCACTTCCAGCAAGGTTTTCGAAAAACCGTCGCCGATGAGGGCGACAATTCCGGCCTTTGTCACTGTTTCGGCGGCCTTGAGTTTTGTGACCATTCCGCCGACGCTGATTTCGGATCCGCTCCCGGCCGCATATTTGAATACCATGGGGCTGAAATGTTCCACGACCGGAATATGGCGGGCGTCTTTTTCGGTCCGCGGGTTTTTATCATAGAGCCCGTTGATATCGGTGAGGTTCACGAACACGTCGGCCTGGATAAGCAAGGAAATCTGCGCAGCGAGCGTGTCGTTTTCCCCGAACCTGATTTCTTCGGTCCCAACGGAGTCATTTTCATTGATGATGGGAACGGCCCCGCAATCGAAAAGGCTGAAAAATGTATTACGCAGGTTTAAATATCTTTTTTTATTTCTCAGGTCGTCCCAGGTAAGGAGCACTTGACCGATAGAAATAGCATGCTTTGAAAAATAAGTTTCGTACATGTGCATGAGCTGTATTTGCCCGATGCTTGCGCATGCCTGTTTCATGGGGATCGTTTTGGGTCTTTTATGGAGATGCAGGGCGCGCATGCCATGGGCAATCGCCCCGGAGGACACCAGCACGGTCCTTATGCCCGAATCCCGGAGAAGGGCGATTGCGTCCACCAGCGCCCGGACCCGCCTGATATGGGGGACATTTTCTTCGGAAGCGAGTATCCGGCTGCCGACCTTGACGACAAGGGTTGAAAATTTAGAAATTTCCCGTCGAAAATAAAGTGGTGACATTGGGCGGCTGTTCTCGGTGAATGTGCGGGCGCCTTTAAACGGTTACTGGGCCTTCTCAATTTTTAAAATGGTCTGCTCAAGCTCCTTGATCTTCTGGTTCAGGGCATTTTTTTCATTGTCCAGGGAATCTTTGTCACCCGAACATTTCTGGATCGCTTCAAGCAGTGTTTCATAATTACCGCTGACCTCGGTGCTTTTGTTCATGAGCGATTTTATCCGCGCCGATGTTTCTCCATATTGGGCCGAGAACGACTCCATTGCGACAAGGACGCGGATCCATGTGTCGACCTCCTCTATGCGAGGATCGTCGGGATAATTTTTTTGAAAGAGTTTGAATGCGGCAAGCGCGGCGTTCCAGTCGGAAAGCGGGTTATCGTAGTATATGTTGACAAAACCGACTTTATAGAGGGCGATCCTGGCCGAAGTCGTTTGAGGGAAAGTCTTGACGATTTCTTCATAGGTTTTCAGGGCCTCGGCGTAACTTTTCTGTTTGCATTTTCCGTCGGCGTCGGCCAGGAGTTTTTTATCGAAGGTATAATTGGGCGTTATATGGGAACACCCCAGCGCCATGAACAGCGTAAAAGCGACCGACCGGAAAGACCGTTGAAAGTGAAAGGTATAGATCATGCGGCCTTGTTACTCCGAAGAAGATTTTTCGAGATTGATCATTTGTTCGCCGCTTGATGTATAGTCTTCAACGACGGGGTTTTTTATTTCACGAAGTTTACGGGTGACGCTGGAAATGCGTTCGGTCTCTTCCAGGATTGTTTTCACTCGGTCTTTCATTTCCGGGGGGTAATTGGCCATTGACATCTCAAGGAACTGGGCGTTGCCGGAGATGATCATGAGAGGGTTGTTGATTTCGTGGTTTACCGATGCAACCACTTCGCCGATTGCGGCAAGTCTCCTGGATTTGACCAGTTCTTCCTGGGCGGTCTTGAGGTCGGTTGACATTTCATAAAATGCCATGGCAAGGTCGCCTATTTCATCGTGGGGATATCCCTCGGGATTAAAATCGAATTTTCCTTTTCCAATGGCGCCCGCGGATTCCTTGAGCCGTCGCATGGAATTGGTGAAGCCCCGCGAGAAAATGAACGCAAAACCGATGGCAATGATCACGATCCCGCAGAGGATGAAAATGGTCTGCCGTTTGACTTCATCGATCCTGTGTTCGATTTCCTTGATGACGATTTTAGTCTGGTCATCGATGAGCATTGTAATGTCTTTAAGCGATTGTGAAACTTTTTGGTCCGACGCGTCGAGAATCTGGGAAAGCGCTTTTGTTTTTTCATTCGTAATTTTGATTGGTCCATGTTTTATCGAGTCGATGCTCGATGTGGTAAGGTCTTTGAACGCGCCCTCGTACATGGCGCTGTATTTGGCAACGGCGCTGATGATTAAAAGGAGCTTCTGGGTGTTTTCGGTATAGGGACCGCGGTCCGATTCGACCCGGAAAACGGCCTCATTCATTTTTGAGATTGTGTTAAGTTCAATGGTCACCGAATCCACAAGCAATGCGATTGAAAGCCCGGTTTGCTGGAAATTTTTAATGGACTCGGGTTTGCTTATTGCCTCATAGGATGTTCTGCTTCTTCTCCGGTCGCTTTGGAGGGAGGAAATCTGGAGCAATTTATTTTTTACCTCGTCTTGTCGCTTCAATATGCTGGCGGTGCTGTTCAAATCAGTCAGTTGATTGACGACGAACACATAGAAGAAATTCAGGAGAATGACCGCCAGGAACCCTAAGAACAATTTTACACTGATATTAAGACGCATATGACCTGTTCCGGTTGCGTATGCCTATACATATGATGGGAAAGGCATACTTTTCCAACTTTTTATGTACGTCACAAATACAATTATACATTATCGCACTTTAAAAATCATGGCCTATTGATAGATATAATTGGTTTTCCGTCGGGATTTGCAAATTCGGAGAAAAACGGTTCCTTAAAAGACGTCCCCACGAAAAACGAATAGGACCGACCATAGACTCATATGCTATACCGATTCCCAGACCCACCGGCGCGTTGTCGATAAATTCTTTATATACGGCATTAAGGTTTGCAAGGCTTTTGCTGTTCCAGGCCCACGCGTATCCCCAATCAATCGCACACGTCAGAAAAACACTTTTACGGAGTTTCAAGCGATAGTTACCATGAACAAGAAAAGCTATGTCTCCGGGAAGCGCCCGTGGCCTCATGCCGAAAAATGACAGATAATCGTATACTCCTATTTCTTTGTACTTTTCCTCCGGTATTGCTCCGCCGAGATACACCCGTTCGGCGTCCGGGAGCGTATCATTGGCCCAGATAAATTGTATTTGAGGAAAAAAAGTATGCCTTTCAGCAACAGTAAAATATTGGCTCGCACTGGCTTCAAATTTTATAAAATGGGCTGAACCGCCCAGAATATCGTGGGCCCCGCCGATACTAATATAGTGTTTTTGCCCTTTTTCGGGAAAGGGAAATTTATCGAGATCGTCGATTGAAGTTCGAAGCATGAGGTATTGCATTCCCTGTTCGAAATTATTAAAGGGATTCCCAAGCAGGCTTTGTTCTGAAGACATGTGCCTGAACCGCTCAATCCGGATTCCTCCGTCAATCATAACGGATTTTCCCATTTGTGCTCCTGCCAGAAACAATAGTCCGGCCCTTTGCAGGCTTTGTTCGTTTATAGTGGTCGTGAATTCGCTGTTCGTCGTATCGGTCGCGGTTTCGTTTGTGGTAATGATATTTTCCCGTGAATCATAGGCTTCAAACTGCAATTCATTCGATAAAAATGAGGTGAAGAGATGGTTTCCCGAAAGCTCAAACGCATATTTTTCCCTTCTGAGTCCGTATTGCAGATGCAAAAGCGCGGATACCCCCAAACCAAACAGGTTTTCATAGGCCGGCTGCACAAAACCCTCGCCGAGGTGGTACTCATCGTAGCGTAGTCCGAATCTGGCCCGCCAGAACTCTTTTTCTTCAACCATGATCCTGACCGTTCCGGTTGAATCGAATTCTATATTGACATTTTTAAAAAGCCCCGTCGCATAAATGTCGGACATTGTTTTGGCCAATGTGCCGGTTTTCAGCGTATCGCCTTGCTTTATAGAAATAGCGGAGGCGATGACCCTTGATGAGGTGACCACATTTCCCCGGTATTGTATAGTTCTGACCAATCCTAGTTCGATCATGATGTTCGTGCCGTCATTTCCCATGACCATTGCCGTGATACGCGCAAACGGCAAGCCTTTACATTTGAAAAAATCGGCGACTTTCAGACGAAAGAAAGACAGCGGAATTTCCTTATGGTTTTTAGCATATCCGCTGAAAATAGAATCGATCTGCACGGAAAACCTCTTGTCGAGATTGACCCAATTAAGCGGAGGATAAACTGCCGGGTCGCTAGGGGGTTCGGGCTCGTTTTTTAAAGATTGCCGCGCGAGGTCGCTTTTGATCCTGGAAGCGGCATTGCGGGCGGCCGCATATCCTAGTCCAATGAGGGAATCGATTTTTGTGAAATCCGTGTTCCGGTAATCGCCAAGGTCCGGGGAAATAACGATGTTCGCAAGCCGCTTCTCGATTGATTTTTGCTTGCTGATGCCGATGGAGACTATCTGGTCGACCAGGCGCACCGGATTGCCGAGATCTTCCTTGTTCCACAGTGATGCGGTCACGTCAACGGCGACCACATAGTCGTTGGGGCGCTCCGCCAACGCGGGTTCGACGGGAATATTCGCGGACATGCCCCCGTCCATAAGAAGCATGGTGTCGATATTGACCGGGGGAAAAGTAAGGGGCACGCCGCAGGATGCCCTGATGGCGGTCACCAGATCGCCCTTTGACAGGACAATCATGCGGCCGGAAACGATATCGGTCGTAACAATTCTCAAGGGCACCGCCAGACTGTCGAACGACGCCGTGGCCCTGTATTGCACGGAGGCAAGCCGGGGGACCAGATAATTATAAAAAGACTGGCCATAGGACAGCGCATTAGGCCATACGAGGTTGAGGTTTTTATCAAGGCGCAGTTCGACCAGATAATTCACGAATTCGTCTTTCTGGCTCACCAGAAGCTGGTTTCTTTTTACGGAATTTGCGAAAAAATGCGCCCAGTCAACCGATCGCGCGAACCGGGCGATGCTGTCGGGACTGTATCCGGCCGCATACAGGCTGCCGATGATCGCCCCCATGCTCGTTGCCACGATCAAGCGCGGCTTTATTCCTTCTTCGTCAAGTGCCTTGAGGACGCCGATTTGCGCGAGTCCCCGCGCGCCGCCCCCGCTTAAAATCAAGGAAATTTCACGGGAAGATGCGGGCGTTACAAAACCTGAGACAAAAAGGGAAACGGAAATCAGGAGTAATACCCTCACGTTACCTCGTGCGGGGAAACGGGGTCGGGTAAAAATAATTGTGCAAATGGTCATGGTTGTTTTTTAAGTACAAGGCTAAAAAGGCTATAAGAATTATTTGTACGTTTATCCTGCCATAAAAAAACCGCTCCTCCATAACGAACTCGTTCGAAACGCGCCGCGATCCCCGGGGGAAGCAACGTGTCCCGCGTCGGATATATGAACAACAGATTTTTCATTAATAAATACTTTTTATTTTCGGCAAGGGAATAGTGGTTTTCCCGGGAACCGATATTGAGCGAAAAAGTTTTGGGATGATCGGGTAGATAAAACTCCAAGAGCGCGGCTTCCTGATAACGGTTCGCGCACACAGGCATGGAATGCGTCGGATCGATTGTTTGTCGCAGGGATTGAATATCTCCGGCCCATTGTTTCCAGCCGCGGATCTGGGAGGTTGGATCCATGGACGGCGCAAGGGGCAGAAAAGGTTTCTGAATATGGACCATAATAAGTATCAGGGCAACACACGAGACGCCTGTTGAAAAAACGATAAATAATTGCGAAAGCCTTTTGCCCGCGGCGCGCACGGTTTCCCAAAAAACAGGAACCAGGACAAGACCGCTGATATATGCGGGCGAGGCCCAATTGGCCTCAACCCTTTTCTGCAAACTCGATATCGCAAAAAAGAGAAAAGGAACACTATAAAATAATATCAGGAACCCTTTTTTCGGACTGCGGGAAACATTTTTTAATTCATTTACAAGAGCCAGTATAAGGACGATGAAAGGGAAAATGGACAGCACGCCGATTTGTCCGGTCAGATATTCCCCGAGGAAATCAAACCGCGGAAAAGCGTTTGGTCCGAGTCCATGGTGAAATTGAAAAAGAACGGCGGTCCAGTGGTGGCGGGAATTCCATGCGATGTTGGGAAAAAAGACGATAAAAGCGATAAGCAAGGACCCGTACAGGCGGCTTGACCGTAAAAAATGACGATAATTTTCAAAGCAAATAAGAAAGAAAATAAGCGAAATGATGAAAAGAACGAAGATGTATTTGGACAATAATCCCATTCCCATTGTCAAACCTAAATAAATCCAGGACGATCGGGACCCTTCAAAAAAGAATTTAAAAGCGAATAAAAGGCCCATGGACCAGAAAAGGACCATCGGAATGTCGGGGACCGCTACAAAGCAACCGATGCCGTAAATGATGACCGAGTTTGAAAGGACAATAAAAAGGAGGAGGGAAGAGGTCCGCGAAACGAACCTTTGTGCAAGGCGGAGTGAAAAAAACGTTGCGAAAAAGGAAGCGGCAATCGCCATGAATTTAATGCCGCGCAGGGTGTCCCCGAAGAGTTTTGTCGATAAATAAATGAACCAGGCCACCATCGGCGGGTGATCAAAGTAGCCAAAGGAAAGGTCCCGCGACCAATCCCAGTAATAAGCTTCATCGGGCGCTATACTCAAAGTGCCAACGTACATGAATCGAACAAGAAAAATTCCAACCAAAAGAGAATAAACGGGTAAATTTCCAGAAATTTTTATTGACTTTTTTATTGATTGCACAATCAAAAGTTCCTTGTCCATCGGCATGGCGCGATCCAAACAAAATATAATATGGATCATTAATAAACCGCTCGTTTCGATACGCCTATATTTTTGCATTTTTTGTGACGCAGGTCACAAAGGTCTGGTTTTGCTGAATGTATACTTTTTACATGTTTTTATTAGTGATAAAATTTATTCATAGGTCGCATGCTTTTTTCTTTGCCGCGATCTTTTTCTTAAGTGTTAAACCGGGCGCCCAGATACCAATTCAACAACTTCCCCTTGATGAAGAAGAAGCTTATATCATGCTCAAAGAAGGCACTCTTGATTCCGCCACATGGGAATTAATCGGGCGCTACTATGAGCAGCCGCTGAATGTTCCTGATGGTGAATTAAAAGATCTGGTCAATGTGTTCCCGGAAATCGGACACGATGTTCCTTCGACCCAGGAACAGCTTGCGCCCTATGAACCATGGGCGGAAAAGGACGTACGGCGTTTTTTTTCGGACTTTCCTGAGGTTAAAAACCTCGAGCCGATTCTTTCCTTCGAGACATGTAAAAAGCCCCATATCGGGCTGACGGGAGTGGCAATTCACAAATACACTGAAACCGATCCGCTGGTATATCCACGTTTTTTAATTAGTTCGAATTCCATCATCTCCGTTCAGGGAAGAATAGCATGCTCAAACATTTCAGCCAGGTGGCAAAGAAGGTCCCTCGTTGCAAAGATGCCGACCATGGGAACATTGACCGTAGGCAATTTTAACCTGGGCCTTGACAACGGTCTTTTTACCGGATATTTTCCTGAAAGCCGGGCGGACACCGAAGTTTCACAAAACTGGCAATACGCAGGGTCCAATACCTGGAATGGGGTGATGTACGATTCCGATATCGGCGACAGGGTCCACGGCTGCATGTTCATTCACCGGCGTTTGACCGAAACCGTGTACGGAATAAAATGCATCACCAAAATGTCCGACCATATTAATTGTATAGCCGCGGGCTCCCACGTCATGGCGCTTGCGGCGGGAACTGCCACTCCGGACAGTGCATATTACGGCGATGCAGGCGTGACCTATAATAACGGTAATTGGAATGCCGGGGCTTTTGCCGGCGCCGCTTCGCGGTGCATCTCGGCGGCGCCAGTATTCTTATATGCAAAGAATTCCTCGGGGAGTGCCGGGTTTAATGCGTCGTACGCCAGTATCCCCGCCGGGCTTCCCGCTCCGCGAAGCGCGCTTCTTCACAGGTTTTCCGAAAAAAACCATCAACCCGACAGTTGCGCCGGCGGTGCGCAGATCCTGAGTTTGACATGCAGACTCCCGGTTTGTTACGGAGCGCTAAGCATGTGCGGCGCCACCTATTATTATTCGCCGGGTTCCGCGGCCGCTGAAGGTTATGCGGGTATTTCAGGAAAAGCATGGCTTGACTATTCCGTACGATATACGTTTAAACCTTCCTTTGGGGCTTCGGACGAATATCAAACAATGACCGCTTCCTTTTCCAGGTGCATGATGCAGTGGCTCCGGTTCAGTTTATATGGCCGCTGTACGGCGGCATCGGGCGCGTATCAAAGTGTTTTCGTGCGCTCTACATTCGGCATTTTGCCATCCTCTTCATTGGAGGTGGCCCCTTTTCTCACTGTTTTTTCGGCGAACGACAATAGCCGGGAAATATTTTGCGGTGTCACCCAGATGATAAAACTTTTTGAAAAAACGTGGAGCGAGCTAAAGATAGAAGTCCCCTTGACTAAACAAAACCGGGACCAGTGGGTGCTCGATGCGAAAGCAAATTTTTATTTGTAAACTTATAACGGGGCTTTATGCGAAATTGCATTCAACCTATCATATCGTATAATGGTAGGGGTTCAAAATTTTGAACCCCTACTATTTTCATGATAAATTCAATTTTACAAAATAAAAAAAACCCCGCGCACCGTGCGGGGTTTTTGATGCAAAGAAAAAAAGGTCTTTACATTTTTTATAAGGACATTACCAGCTGCTGCGACGTCCGCCGCCGCCGCCACCGCCGTTGCCGCCTCTGTAACCGCCGCCGCCGCCGCCGCCACCGCCACCGCCACGATTTTCCGTGCGGGGACGCGCTTCGTTGACCGTTAAAGGACGGCCTTTCAGATCTTTCCCGTTTAATGCCGCGATGGCCGCCTGTGCTTCGGCTTCCACGGGCATTTCAGCAAACGCAAAACCTCTGGGTTTGCCGGTAAACTTATCTTCGATAATTGAAACCGATGCAACCTGACCGTATGCTTCAAAAAGCGCTTTGACATCACTCTCGCCTGCATCAAACGACAAATTTCCAATATAGATATTCATTTCTTTCACCTTTTTTTAATGTTAAACTCATAATTTACTAAAACAATACCCCCCTCACAAAATAGAGGGGTTACCTACGGAAGCTATAGTATAGGCAACTTCCGCCGGTTTTTACCAGCTGCTGCGACGCCCACCACCACCACCACCGCCGCTGCCACCGCCACCGCCTCTATGGCCACCTTTATATCCACCACCGCCGCCACCATAACCGCCGCCGCCGCCACCACCACCTCCGCCACCGCCGCGATGTTCAGTGCGGGGACGGGCTTCATTGACCGTTAAAGGACGGCCTTTTAAATCTTTCCCGTTTAATGCGGCAATTGCTGCCTGGGCTTCAGTGTCCTGGGCCATTTCAACAAATGCAAAACCACGGGGTCTTCCCGTGAATTTATCTTCAATGATTGAAACCGACGTTACCTGTCCGCACGCTTCGAAAAGCTGCCGGACATCGCTTTCGCCGGCATCAAAAGATAAATTACCAACATAGATATTCATTTCGCTCACCTTTTCTAAGGTTTACCATTCAATTCCAGAAGGGCGTTTTTCGTCCTTCTTTCCTACAATGCCATGTTTCAATACGACAACTTCGCACGAGACACTTCAATCAACTCTTAATCCTATCACTCGAACATCAAAGTCATTTACCGATGAGAATGGCGGATTCTTTCCGGATACTGAAGCTCATGGCCTACTCATACTTATTTGTTAATCTGTTAGCAACGCCTTCTCCGACCCTCCTCCCTTGAAACATGGTGTGATACTTTTTTTAAAAGTGGATTTCCGTGCGTGCTCATGCAAGGTCTTCTTGTCATATAATATACGTCTCCGGCATGCACCGAGCAAGTATCGTACGTTTCATTCGCGCCTTTCTCCAGTCACCTGCAGCGCGATAATGGTAAGATCATCGTGGTAGGGGGCCCCGTTTGTAAACACTTTAACGTCGCTCATGATGCTTTCGAGCATGGCCTCGGGCGTGGCGCCGATATTGGTCGAAAGCAAGTCAAGCAGCCGTTTGGTCGTATAAGCGTTTTTATCGTTGTCCACCGCTTCGGTAAGCCCGTCGGTGTAAATAAGATACCGGTCGCCTTCCTTCAGCGGGATGCTCACTTCGTCGATAAACCCCGAAAAAGCGTCGAAGTCCGAAATGAAGCCGAGGGCGATCCCGTTTGACTCGATGGTTTCGACCGTGTTGCTGCCGGCGTTTATCCTGATCAGTTTCGGGTGGCCGGCCCGTGCGTATGACATGCCGGAGCCGCATTCGTTGATAATAAGGCATATAGCGGTGACAAACGAGCGGTCGTCGAGGTTGACCCGCATGGAATCGTTGACCGCGCACAGGAGCTGCTTTGCCGATGTCTCATTCCGCGCTTCGACGCGGAATGAGCTCCGCAACATGGTCATCAGAAGCGCGGCGGGAATGCCCTTTCCGCAAACGTCCGCGATGACGACCACCCAGTTGCCCGCCTCAGTCTTGAAATAATCGAGGTAGTCGCCCCCCACTTCAAAAGCGGGATAATAAACGCCTTTGAGGTTGACACAGGGGATCGACGGTTTCTGGCTGGGGGTCAGCCGCTGCTGAATGCTCCGTGCCGCGTCGAGTTCTCCCTGAAGCCGCGCTTTTTCCCCCAGTTCCTGGTAATGGAGCGCATTGCTCAGGCTTACGGCGGCCTGGGTCGCAAGGGTCGCCACGACCTGTTCTTCTTCTTTGTACACCGCTTGTCCCTTGCTGCAGGCAAAAATCTGTATGATGGCGATCAACTGGTTGTCGGCAAGAAGCGGTATTGCGCAATAGAACGGCAGGCCTTCGGTCTGCGGCCAGGAAAACTGGTTGATATAATCGTCGGAAGGCCAGTTTTCCACTATAAATGGGCGCTGGAGCGGCATATGGTGAAAAACATTAAGGGCCTTTTCCGACGCCATTTTACCGATATCGCAATTGAGAAGCCCGGTCGCCGCGATACACGAAAACCCCTTGTTAATCCTCAGGCAGCAACTGGCGACGGCCTCCGGGTAGCGGATGACAAACGACCTCAGGATTACAGGAACGAGCTCGTCGATATTGATGCATTGCGCCATGTCGTAGGAAACGGACGTGAGGAAATCCAGTTGCTCGATCCTGGCCTCCAGGTTTTTATTTGCCTTTTGCAAATCTTCAGTGCGCTCCTGCACGCGGACTTCCAGTTCCTCTTTTGCTTTACTCAAGGCCTTTTCAAACATTTTTATTTCGGTGATGTCTCGTGAAATCCCGAACGTCCCTATGATGGAATTGTTTTTATCGTATATCGGCATTTTTGTGGTGAACACCCAGTGTTCCGGTTCACCGGGCGCGGTCTCGCGTTCGATTTTCCCGACGATGGGTTTTCCCGTCGTGATGATGTTCCGTTCATCGTCGTATGCTTCCTGGGAGTGTTCGATGGGAAAATAGTCGAAATCGGTTTTTCCTCTGGCTTCTTCCGGGGTGCTGATGCTGAACTTTTCGGCTTGTGCTTTACTGATGCGTAAGAAACGGCTTTCCTTGTCTTTGAAATAGATGCTGTCCGGCGAATTATCGAGCAATAAATGGAGCATGTCGCGTTCGCTGGTGAGTTCTTCTTTTGCTTTTTGCAGTTCTTCTTCAAATTCTTTTATTTTCGTGATATCCCTGGAGATCCCAAACATTCCAATTATCTTTTTCGATTTATCGAAAATCGGGATTTTTGTTGAGGAGTACCATTGGAATGTACCATCCAGTTTTTCAACTTTTTCAATTTTCCCAATGAGCCCTTTTCCGGTTTTTATGATGTTCTGTTCATCATGTGAAAAATCCTGCGCTTTATTAAAAAAATCAAAATCCGTTTTTCCTATGGCGTCCGCCGGATTAATAAGTCCCATGAGCTTGGCCTGGGATTTATTAACAATGGAAAACCGGCTGTCGAGGTCTTTGAAATATATATTGTCCGGGGAATTATCCATGAGCAAACGGAACATTTCGCGTTCCCTGTCGAGTTCTTCCTCCATTTTTGTGGCATGCGAAATATCATGGCTGATGCCGCAGGTCCCGATAATGGTCCTGGTTTTCTTGTCGATGATCGGTATTTTGGTGATCGAAATCCATCGCGGTTCCATACCCGGCAGCTGGATCTTTTCAATTTTTGAAATAAGCGGTTTCCCGGAAGTAATGATGTCCTGTTCATCATCATAAAACGATTTGGCAAGTTCTTTGGGAAAAAAGTCAAAGTCCGTTTTTCCTACCACTTCTTCGGGGTCGGAAAGCCAGCGGCGGTTTGCCCATGCCTTATTGACCCGGATAAAATGGGATTTTGTGTTTTTGAAATATATGGAGTCTGGAATATGTTCCATGAGGGTATTGAGCAGCTGCTCTTCGAACACCAGATCGGCTTCCCTTTTTTTAAGGTCGGCTTTGGATTTCTTATGATGGTTCATAGAGTGGTTATTCAGAATTGCCCTTAATCTAACGTTCGCATTCCGAGGATCTGATTGTCCGAACCATAGGCGCAACAGGGCAATTTCGATTCTACGGTAAAATCCATTTTAAACCGCGGAGAGGAAAATTTGGGATCAAAGGCATAATTATTGGAGGTCAATTTGTTTGAAACGGTAAGATTTCCGAATAAATTATTCTTGTTAAGTTGTGTTTTTTCCGAATTGCGCGACAGCTTGACGGAGAAGCGTTCATTAAAAGTGATCATGTTGTTTTCAATAATGATATCTGATGATCCGCCCATGGCAATCCCATTATTTGCATTAAAGGCTATGGTATTATGGTTTATGGACCCGTTTGTGCCTCGTACATCCCATCCCTGAATTCCTGATCCTTTGTTAAAGGCGATAATATTGTCCTCGATTTTGGGTAAATGCCGTACGCAGATAATGCCGGTCATCCAGTTTTTAACTATCCTGCATTTAATTATAGCATTATTGATGTCTTTTGAAAAGACCCCTATTGTACCATTTCTGATTTCGAACCCATAAAGAGTAGAATTAACGCTAAGCGTGACCACCGTCCCCTTCCCCTTACCGTCGATAACCGCTTTAAACGTATTCTTGGCTTTAAGAGAGACGCCCGCCTTAATGAATACATGTTCCCTATAGACCCCATCGGATACCAGTATCGAATCACCGAATTTTGCGCTCATCATTGCCTGTCCAATGGTTTGTATTCCCACCGAGGGCACGGATAGAATTTCCCCCAAAGCAGTCGCGCTCAATGTGACAACGGCCAACAAACCGGCAACGAGTAATTTTTTAGAAAACTTCATAAAAAACCTCCTTTTACTATTTAATCCGTGCGCCCAAGTCTTCTCCGTCGGAACCTTTGTTTTTGCACGAAGAACCGGGCTTTAATGAAAAATCCATTTTCCTCGGTCCGATAAATTCCGGATCGAAGGCAAAGTTATCTTCTAATTTAATATAGGACATGGCGCTATTTTCAAAGAAAACGTTTTTTGTCACGTTCATGGTCGCGGAGGCCCCGGAGGCATCGGACAATTTCAAACCCGACCGCTCGTTGAACGCAATAATATTGTTTTCGACGGCAACGGCCGATTTTCCTTCCAATGCGATCCCGTTGTTCCGATTGAAGGCTATGGTATTGTGATTGATCGAGGAACCCATGGCCAGCAAATCCCAGCCCTGAATGCCCGATCCCTTGTTGAAAACGATGACGTTGTCTTCAATTTTCGGCGCATGGCCCACGCAGATGACGCCGCTTTCCCTCATGCCCGTTATGCGGCAGCGAATGACGGCGTTTTCCGATGTCCGGGACGTTATGCCGATGGTCGCGTTGCGGAGTTCAAACCCGTCAATGGTCGCATTGCCGCCAAGGGTCGCCGCGCAGCCCTTTCCTTTTCCGTCAATTATTGCCTTAAACTGCGTACGCGCCTTGAGCGTCACGTTTGCTTTTATCTGGACTTCTTCGGCGTATATTCCGTCCCCCGCCGCAATCGTGTCGCCCGCCTTTGCCAGAAGCATTGCCTGGGAAATGGCCTGGGAGCCTGTCGCGGACACCTCGATGGTCGCCGCATGAGCGGACGTCAGCCAAAGAGCGGCGACCGAAATGACCATGAAGGGTTTCAGGGTTAAAAAGGTTTTCACGGCGGCCTCCTCCTTATCCATCTTGTGGGTTAAGTCAATATACTTTACGGGGCCATGGCCTTTTGTAAAGTATATATTTTATGAAAGCATAGGACGCTTTTGCAAACATGCTTCGAAAGAACAAAATACTTCGGAGATGCTGATAGGATGGGTCAAAATAGCAATTGATGTGGCATCCCTCGCAAAACGGATATCGTCCCTGCAGGGCCTCGGCTTGGGCGCGCTGCGGCCGTGTCAGTTCGTCTGAAATCGGCCCTTGTATGGGAACGGCGGCCACGGCCCGGTGAAAGCAGGGGAGCGCGATACGGTTGTCGGGAAGCACCACGATGGTCGAGGTGACCGCCCTGCACAGCGGCTTTTGCAGGTGGTTTCCCCCCTGTTTACGCAGTGAAATATGGGCCTTGTTCAAGTACACTCCCGCGCGCTTCGCATAGGCCATGGCTTTCCGGTGCGTTGGCGGCGAAACGATGTCGGGACCGCTCACGGCGAAGACCGGGTCCAATATGACCATAAGCCTGTTTTTTCGTGCAATATTATAGACGCCGTCAAATGCGTCGATGTTGCGGTCGGTGTAGGTAAAAAGAAGGTCCGGCGCCAGGTTATTCGACAGGGCCGCAGGTATGCTTTCCAGGACCTTTGAGTAGCAATTGCAACCGCGGATCTCATTATGAAGCGCCTCGGAGTCGGCGTCGATGCTGAAATGGAGCAAATCGACAAGCCCGCGCAGTTCCTCGGCATGTTCCTTGAAGGCGATGCAATTCGTGGTAATTGACGTGATAAAACCATGGCCCTTTGCCTTGCGGAGGAACACGGCAAGGTGCGGATGCAGGAGCGGCTCTCCTCCTGTAAAGTCAACGAACCGGCACCCCGCTTTTCGCGCCGTCCGTAAATTGTTGAGCACCTCATCGACATCGGCATCGACCTTCGGTTCCTGCTTCCAGATTTCGCAAAACGAACAGCGGCTGTTGCAGCGGTTGGTAATATAATAATGGAGGAGGAGCGGTTTCATAGTTTGCGGCCCTTCCAGGAAATATCGGGGGCCACGATAAAGGTCGCCAGAAACGCCAGTGTTTCGACCATGAGAAAAATATAATACACAGGCAATAGAAAAAGGTTTTCGGTGGAATGGATTTTTTTAAAGGAACTATAGACAAAAACAATGGTCAGGGCCGCGTTGGCTAAAGCGGCGATTTCGATCTGCTGCGGGACAAGTCGCGCGAGGGACAGCAGGAAAAGGACATTTTGAAAACAAAATAGGACCCACAACGGGAAAAGCCCGGATTTCATCCGCAGGCCGCCGCGTCCCCATCTCAGCGCCTGGCTGAAAAACCCGGTGATGCTTTTGCAAGGAAACGTATAGGCATATGCGGTAAAAGGTAAAGCGGCGGCAACCGAAAAACCTTTTCGTTTAAAAACCCGCAATAAATCGCAATCTTCAACAATGCTGTGGCCCACCCCTTTCTGGCCGCCGATTGCCCGGTAGGATTCTTTTTTGACAAGGAGATTGTTTCCCATGCATGAACCGGTCAGACGCGCGGCCTGAAATGCGTGGGCCACCGCGAAAAGGAATTCGAGCTGATAGGATTGCATGGCATTAAAAAGGCCGTTCGGGGCCTTTTTCCGCAGGGCCGTGTGGCCGAAAACCAGGTCATGGCCATGTGAAACCATCCCGGCCATTGAAGCGATCCAGTTTTTCCTAAACTCCATGTCCGCGTCGGTAAACAGCAGCCAATCGTACGACGCTTTAGCGGCGCCTGTGTCTATAGCCTGCTGCTTGCTGGTCAGACCGACCGCCTTATCGTAATGGGAAGGGATGATTTTTATCGGACGCGCAGTGGACGCGCAATACGGCGCAAGGACTTTTTCGTAATCGTCGGTTGATCCGTCGTTGACCATAAGAACTTCAAAGGCGCCCGGATAATCCTGGTTCATGAGCGAGTCCAGAAGCGCAGGGAAATGGGAGGCTTCGTTTTTAAAAGGTATCACAACAGAAATACCAGGAGCTTCGTTTTGTTCCCCGACTGTTTTTGTCCCCTTTTTTAACGTAGTATTAACGGTGAGGTAAACCAGAAAAACGGCATAGAGCGCTGAAAGCGCCAGAGAAATATCGACGAATAAATGCGTCAAAATCTTTTTCTTCCGGATTAAATTAAGTTGCCGCTTTTTTATAACCTATTTTATAATATACACAGATTTTATGCTTTTTCACAGAAAAGTTGTCGGCGTGACTCAACAGGAAGCAATAGCGATGGTGAAGGGAATAGGGATCGATATCGTTGAGATAGAAAGAATAGCGTCCATGGTCCGGAAATATGGTGACCATTTCTTGCGGAAGGTTTTCACGGACGCGGAGATAACGTATTGCAAAAGCAAGGCTTTTCCCGCACTTCACTTTTCGGGCCGGTGGGCGGCGAAGGAGGCCTTTTTTAAGGCGCTGCCTGCTTCATGCCAGGCATTGTCGGCGTGGAAAAGCGTGGAAGTGCTGCCTGAAGACCACAAGCATGATAAACCGGTATTGTCTCTTTGCAGTTCAACCCTTTCGGCGGAAATGGATAAAAATCATATTGGGTCGATAATGGTTTCCATAAGCCACGAAAAAACAATGTGCGTGGCATTTGTTGTATTAAACAGTTAAATCTTATTGACAGTCGTTTGTTGATCACGGTATTTTTAAGTGGATTTTTGTTGAGGAAAAAGTGTATTATTAGGTTCTGTAGGCAAATTATATACGCGTTTAGCGTAGATAATTACCCGTACAGAACCTTATCCACCTTGTGGGTTAGAGTGTCTATCGGAATTTGGTATTGAAATGGTTGCAACTTTTTATCTTCATAAAGGAAAATACATTCAATGAAAAATTTATTTACTGCTCATTCGATTAAGGGATTTTTTCGACAATGCGGAGTGGTACTTTTTTGCATGTATTTTGCGGCCCCGCTCTACGCGCAGCCGTCCTCCGGCATTGTTCAAAATGCGGTATTGGAAGGCATTCAATTTTCGAGTGAACCGGGCAAGGAGCCTGAGGAAAAAGTTATAACCTGTTACTTTATTTTCAGGGACAAGCCCTCCAGCTATTTCTATGAAGTGAGGAAAAAAACCAAGAAACTGGTTTTCGAATTTAACGACACGCAAAAGGGCACTTCCCCGGTTGCTTCACAAAAAGAAACGCCTATAGAAGGTTTTGAAATTGAGCAGAAAAAAATCGATGTTAATAAAGAGGTACGGGGGCTTAATCAGGAATGGCACGACCTTATTTCCGTGAGCTTTGATCTTTCCATGCTTCCCCAGGTCCATGTAAGCGACGAGTACAACGTCATATCTTTTTCATATAAATGGACGACCGATCCTTTAAAGATAAAGAATTATGTGGTGCAGGATGATGGAAAAAAGAACCTGGTAATTTGGGGATCAGTTGGAGGCCTTGCTTTAATAGGTGGAGGTATCCTGATATTTTTGCCTCATAAAACGACTCCACCACCTGGTCCGCTCTCCAAGGATGATTTGCCCAGCCATACTCAGCCAACTAATTAATTGCGGGATTTTCGTAGCCTGATCTTTGACGCTACTATCCTGGTCAACCCTTCGGCGTTTGCTTGTGCGATAGCGTCAGCTTGGAATCCACGGCAGGCGCCGTGCGAATAAGAAGTTTTCGGCCCACGCTCAGGAGGGTTTTGTTCGTCAGGTGGTTCAGCGAACAAATACTTTTTATGGAAGTATGATACCATGCGGCGATATGGCCCAGCGTTTCCCCTTTTCGCACGACATGCCACTGTGCCTTTCTCTGGTCCGCCAGATAGGCGAAATCGGCCTTTGAAAGGACCAGCGTGTCATTCTTCAATGCGTATTTGTCAAAATCGATAATGAGGTTCGGGTCGAAGGGCTCTCCATAAAACCGCATTTCGAAATGCAGATGGCTCCCCGTTGACCTGCCGGTATTTCCCCCGAACCCGATGACTTCGCCCGCGCGCACTTTCTGGTTCAGGGCGACCATTTGCCGCGAAAGATGGCCGTAAATGGTTTCAAGGCCGCTGGCATGTCGGACCACCACGGCCTTGCCATAACCGTGCCGGTCGAATTCCGTCACCCTGACAATGCCGTCGAAGGCCGCGCGGACGGTGTCGCCCTTCGACAAACGGATATCCACGCCATAGTGCCAGAGCCATTTACGCTGGCCGAAATTCGACGTGACGCAGTTTTTAAACGGATGAACGTAAAACCGCTTTTGCGCCGAGTCAACCAGCACGACCCGCGCGGTGTCGGGCCATGTTTCGGAATCAAAATGCCCGGCATTTATCTTCGTGTTGTTCCAGGTAGATGTGTCGATGTCGAACTGTTCATTTTCGAAAAGATTGTTGATGCCTTTCTGGAAATCATCTTCCTGCGTTTCGGCGCCGGCAATTGTGCTCCGGGACGAATCGCGTGAAAGGGAATCATCGGGACAAAGAGAAAAACTTTGGGAAAACAGGCAAATGCAGAATAAAAAACTTAGTGTCGCTTTTTTCATGATCGCCATTGTTTCATTTACCGATAAGATTTTCCAAAGCAAAATTTTTATTTAATATAATTCGCAGACAGATATGTATAGTATTTTTATCGTACGGCCATACATTTTTTTTCCCGTTTAAATGTTTTTTATTTTGTTTGAACTCCGACATGACCAAACATCCAGTAAAAGTAATGGATACCGGTTCATTTCTTCCGACAACCCTTGAAGAAATGCATGCGCTTTCCATCGATCAACTCGACGTAATAGTAGTTACCGGAGACGCCTATGTCGACCATCCGGCCTTCGGGGCGGCCATGGTCGGACGGTATGTGCAGTCGCTTGGCTTGACCGTGGGCATTATTGCGATGCCCGACGTCAAAGATCCGAGGGCGTTTACAAAACTTGATGCGCCGCGATATTTTTTCGCGGTCACCGCCGGAAACGTTGACTCAATGCTTTCGCTGTTTACGGCGCAAAAAAAAATCCGCGGCGACGATCCCTACGTTCCCGGCGGCATGGCCGGAGTGAGGCCGCAACGTGCGACCATTGCCTATTGCAACGCCATTCGGCGGGTATTCAAGGATGTTCCTATCGTCATCGGCGGGGTCGAGGCGTCGCTGCGCAGGACCGTCCATTACGATTATTGGTCGGACACGCTGCGTCAACCGATCATCCTGGATGCAAAGGCCGACTTGCTTATTTATGGCATGGCCGAAAAACCGCTGGAAATGATTGCACGGGAACTTAAGTCGGGAAAAAAAATAGATGATTTAGGCGATGTTCCCGGAACGGTTATTCCGCTTGGAAAGCGCAAGCGTGAGGCCATACAAGATAGTGGAAGTGAAATAGTACGCCTACCCTCCTTTGAAGAAACAAAACAATCTAAAAGCGCTTTTTCTGAAATGACCAAGGTTTTTTATGAAAATTTATCTTCGACCATGATACAGGAGTCGGGCACGCTGGCAATTAAAATCAACCCGCCGCCGCCCGCGCTTACTCAAAAAGAATTTGACAAAGCGTATGGGCTCCCTTTTGCCTATAAACCTCATCCTATTTACAAAGAGCAAATCCCGGCTTTTGAACAGATAAAGGATTCGGTCACTATTGTCAGGGGGTGTCTCGGCGGGTGTAATTTTTGCGGCCTGGGAGTGCATCAGGGTAAAACGATCCAGAGCCGTTCTCCCGAGTCCATTGATAATGAAATCACGCGTCGTTCGGCCCAGGAGCATTGGAAAGGCATTGTGTCGGACCTCGGCGGGCCCACGGCGAATATGTACGGTCTTTATTGCAAGCGCGGTGCGACGCACAAAGAGTGTAAGCGCAGAAGCTGCCTTGCCCCGCGGCCATGCGAATTTCTCTTTACCGCCCAATCCGATTTCGCGCAGCTTCTGCGTCGAGTTGCGTCGATGAAAAAGGTGAAACACCTCAGCGTTAATTCGGGCGTGCGGATGGACCTTGCGCTGCTTTGGCCGGAGATAATCGAAGTGCTGGCGAAGCATGCGGTCGGCGGACTCTTGTCAGTTGCTCCCGAGCATATTTCCCCCAAGGTTTTAAGGCTCATGAATAAACCTGAAAAAACCGGTTGGGAGGAATTTGACGAACTGTTTAATAAAGCGAGTAAAAGCGCCGGCAAGCAGCAGTATTTATCGCCGTATCTCATCGCGGGCCATCCGGGAAGCAGCGACGTCGATGCGCAAAAGCTCGCGGATTATTTGAAACAAAAGCGACTGCGCGTGCGGCAAGTCCAGGAGTTTATTCCATTCCCCATGACCGTATCGGCTTCAATGTATTATACCGGAGAAGATCCATTTACAAAAGAAAAAGTTGAGGTCTCATATAAACTAAGCGACAAGCGGCGGGAAAAAGACGCGATCATGTGGTGGGAGAAGAAATAATTTTTTAAGGCTTTTTCTGTTTAAGCCGATTGATTAGTTATATTTTATTTACATGAGCCAAACTGTCATTGAAAACCCCGTCATTAACTCGGCGTTTAAAGAACCCACCCGGCATTTCAAGTTTTCTGATGAAGGTATTACCGACGAAATCCTTGACGACCGCAGGCCGAGCTCATATTTTGTTCCGATTGCCCGGCCCAAAAAGAAAAACCCGCAACAGTTATCATTCGATACGGAATGGACAAAAGACCGTATCGAAGAGAATAAACTCGTAAATCAAATTCGTGACCGGATAAAACCCTGGCGAAAGGGCGGGTCTCCGGCGCTGTAGTGTATATTAATAACGCTAAAAAAAATTAAGTCAATATGAAATACTGGAATGTGGAGGCAAAATAATATGCCAAATGCATTGGACAGACTAACAATAAAAGGTTTTAAGTCTATCCATACACTAGAGAATTTCGAGCTGACAAATCTTAATGTTCTTATTGGTGGGAACGGAGCCGGCAAAAGCAACTTCATTGACTTTTTCCGGTTGCTTCGCGCCATAATGGACGATACCTTGAATGAATTCATCCGTAACGGAGGGGGCATTAGTGACTTCCTGTTTAACGGACGCAAAGTTACATCCCGGCTTGAATTTGAAATGTTTTTCGGACAGCGCGGTTATCGATTCCATATTATACCGGGCGTAAAGGAACAATGTTCAATTGCCGACGAAGCCCGTTTTTATATTTATGAAGGCGGCTCCGCCCGTTGGTGGAATCTGGGCGATAGCGTTGACGGAACTTCCTTATTAGTCAAAGAAGCAAAAATTGAGCCTGGCAGCAACTACAGCAAACCTGTTTATGACGCGATTACATCGTGGCAGATTTATCATTTTCATGATACTAGCCCAACAGCAGCAATGCGACATTATGAGATAATTCAGGATAATAAAACTCTGCGATTCAATGGCTCTAATATTGCGCCATATCTATTAGGTTTGAAAAATAGCAACAGCGGCATATACAACGAAATAGTAGACGCTATTCGGCTGGTCATTCCATTTTTTGATAATTTCAACTTGGATGTAGAGGCCTTTGGCGAAAAGCAGAAAGTGAATTTGTCGTGGCGGCAAAAAGCATCTGATTATCCGATGCAGCCGTATCATTTTTCAGATGGTTCAATCCGTTTTATATGTCTGGCCACGGCACTTCTACAACCAGTTCCACCTGCAACGATTATCATTGACGAGCCGGAGCTTGGTTTGCATCCCTCGGCAATCGGCATTCTTGCGGAGCTTATTCAAAATGCTTCAAAAAGGACACAGTTAATAATTGCAACGCAGTCTCCTGTTCTTGTGGATAATTTTGCTGTCGAGAATGTCATAGTTGTTAATCGGAAAGAAGGTGCATCCACTTTCGAGAGATTGCAGGAAAAGGATTTTAACGTCTGGCTTGAAAATTATTCGGTTGGCGAACTTTGGACCAAGAATGTTATTTCCGGAGGTGCTGTCCATGAATAAGTTTGCTGAAGTTGTTGCTATTGTAGAAGGGCCAACCGAACAAATATTCATGCGAGAAGTTCTTGCCCCTTATTTAGCCACCAAGAATATTTTCATTACTCCAATCATTATCACCAAGCCCGGCCAAAAAGGTGGGGATGTTAAGTTTTCTCGCGCTAAAAACGATATCGAAAAACACTTGAAACAGCGTCTGGATACCTACCTAACTCTTTTTGTTGATTATTATGGCATTGAGAAGGATTGGCCTGGAATTAGCCTTGATGAACAAGAGCGCAGCACTTTCTCGGTCGCTCAAAAAGCTAAGCGGGTAAACGAGGCTACCTTTAAAGAAGTCTGTGAATTGTTTGGCGATTATAACCCAGACAAGAGGTTTATCTCGTTTATAGCCATGTACGAATTCGAAGCGCTGCTGTTCAGTGATTCCCAAATACTTGCGTCACGCCTGAATGTTGCAAAGGCCGAAATTGACGCAATCCTTAATGAATGCGGGGAGCCGGAGAACATTAACGATTCTCCCCAAACTGCGCCATCCAAGAGACTCGAACTGCTTTCAGATCGATTCAAGAAAACTACTACCGGGATCGGTATCGCCAAGGAAATCGGATTGTCCAAAATCCGTGGACAATGCCCCATTTTCGATGAATGGCTGACCAAGATTGAAAATCTGAAAGGAATGGGGCATGGCGAAGAATAAAATCAAAAGTCCCAAATTCCATCAGAATTTTTAACCCATGCCCCAAAATCCTTCCATTGATCCAGCCGTTTTGAGCGACCATAAAGCCCTCATCACCTCAGTCCATAAGGGCGAGTTTTTAAAGCCCTGTCCAGGCACGACAAAAGGCTATTTCTGCTGCGGCTATCAGGTCCTTACCCCGCTTACCGGATGCGGGATGCAGTGTGATTATTGTATCTTGCAATCGTACTTTGACCATCGGTGCCAAGTACACTTTGAGAATTTTGATGATTTAATTGCTGAATTTAATGATAAAATTAGAAAATGGCATGGTGTTATGAGGGTTGGCACCGGCGAATTTGCCGATAGCCTGTTTCAAGAAAACAATCTCGGACTCAGTAAAAAAGTCGCTGATCTTTTAGAACCATACCCGAATGTTGTGGTTGAGTTTAAAACAAAAAGCGGTTCAATTCAAACGCTTTCTTTAATAAAAAAGCCCGAAAAAGTCGTGATCGGCTTTTCTATAAACACTCCCGCAATGATCGGTCTGCATGAAAAAGACACCGCTACTTTGGAGCAGCGGCTTTCCGCCATACAGCAGTGCGAAGAAATGGGGTTTTGGGTGGCTATTCATTTTGACCCGATTTTTCTGTATCCGGAGTGGAAGGAAGATTATTGCGACGTTGTGGGCCGAATATTTTCGCATATTAAAGATCCGCAAAAAATCGCGTGGTGGAGCATGGGCGGTTTCAGGACAAGCCCGGCGCTCAAGAAATATCTCAAGCGGACAAACAACCATCTGCCGCTTTTTGCATCAAGCGATTTGGTGCTTGGGGAAGACGGAAAATACCGGTATTTCAGGCCGGTCCGCAATGCATTCTACAGCACATTGCAGGAAGAAATCCGCAAACATGCGCCGCAAACAACCTTGTATTTATGCATGGAAAGCCCTGAAGTGTGGGAAGCCTCAGGCATGCTTGGCCGGATACCCGATGGGCTGGTGCGATATCTTGACAAGAGAGCCGAGGAAATGCTATCATTGGATCAATATGGAAGTGGGGTATAATTCAATTCCTTTTTTGTATGCAGAAAATTAATTTCTTTACCATAGATGGTTATCGCTTGCTGAGTGTCGCTCACCTCGATATGGTTTACCTACTCGGTGAGCGATGTATCGAGGCAAGCGCATAAAAAGGAAAAATATGCCAAAATGTTCCATTGGTACATGCGAACTCGGATCAATCCCGCGAACGGTCGGGATCATCGACCGTCCGCTGTGGATTGAGGACATCGTCAACTTGCAAAAGATGGGGACCGATATTTTGGAAATCCGGGTTGACAGCTTTACCCAGGACATTCAATCGACGTGCGCCTTTATCGCGGAAATCAAGAAAGCATGTACGCTGCCGCTCATCGGCACCATACGTGAAAACACGGGAAATTCGGACAAGCGCCTTGATTTTTTTAAAATGATAATTCCCCTGGTCGATTCGATTGATATTGAGCTTAATAATCCTATCAATACGGAAGTCATTACAATGGCGGAAGGCAGGACCATCATTGGTTCTCATCATGATTTTCAGGGGACGCCCGGCAATGTCGAATTAAATGAAATTGTCGAAAAGGCCTTGTCGCTTGGGTGCCATATCGTAAAGATCGCCGTGCTGGCAAAAAACCAGGACGACACGGTGCGCCTGCTGCAATTTATCCACGGCTGCACCGCGAATATCGTGACGTTTTCGATGGGGGAGTACGGGGCGGTTTCGCGGGTGCTGTCCATGCTTTTCGGGTCCCTGTTTTCCTACGGGTTCGTCACGCACGCCAACGCCCCGGGGCAAATGCATATAAGCAAATTGATCGAGGAACTGCGGCTGTATTATCCCGCCTTTGACAAGAAATCAGTATAGATGGAATCATTGTTTTACTTTAATCTGCCTGCGTATAGTATCTAACCTTCCCAGCTGGCGCGATCTTCCAACCCCTCGATTAAGCTGAAGTTTTTTCCCTCAGCAGCCGGAGTTTTTCCTGCGCCGCGCCGGAATCGATTGAATTGCACGCAAGGCCGAAGGCGTCCCGCGGATTTTCGACAATACCCGCGGCCGCAATCGCGTGGGCGGCGTTTATCAGGACGATGTCCCGGTGCGGCCCTTTTTTCCCGGCCAGGATATTTTTAATGATTTCGGCGTTTTCCCGCGCTGATCCGCCCAGAATGTCCTGGTGTAAAGCGCGCGTGATGCCGAAATCCTCGGGCTTGATCACGTAGGTCCGCACAATGCCGTTTGAAAGTTCAGACACGCGCGTGTCCGCGCAAATGGAAATTTCATCGAGCTTGTCGAGGCCATGGACGACATAGGCCTTTCGCGTCCCCATGTTTTTGAGCACGTGGGCCATTGTTTCGGTGAGGTCGGGTGAAAAAACCCCTAAAAGCTGCGCCGATGCGAGGGATGGGTTGGTAAGCGGGCCGAGTATATTGAATATGCTTCGGATGCCGATTTCTTTTCGAGGGCCGATGGCGTATTTCATGGCCTTATGCAGCGAAGACGCAAAAAGAAAACATATACCGATGGTGTCAAGGCATTCTTTCATGGCGCCGGCATCGGCGGATATGTTGACGCCCAGCGATTCCAGCACGTCGGCGCTGCCGCACTTGCTCGACACGGAGCGGTTACCGTGCTTGGCGACGACGGCGCCAGCGCCTGCGGCCACGAATGCCGCGGCCGTGGAAATATTGAACGTACCGGCGTTATCGCCGCCGGTACCGCAGGTGTCAACAACGTTTGACGGGTCGTTGGGGATCACGTGGGTTGCTTTTTCACGCATGACGGTGGCGGCGCCGGTGATTTCCTCCGGTGTCTCGCCCCGCATCCGCAGGGCGACAATGAACGCGGCGATCTGTGCATCCGTGGTTTTTCCGCTCATGATATCGGTGAAAACGTCGATGGATTCAAGTACCGTAAGGCCCTTGCCGCCGGAGGTCACCTGGCGGATCGCTTCCTGAATGGTCATAGCACGTCCTTCTTAGAAGAGAAAAAGGTACAGACAACAATATATATTTTTCATGGGGAAAAAACATTCCCGCGTCCGATATCCTTGCCTATCGTATATGCGGGGTGGTACAATAAAAATAGAAAATATCGGATATATCCCCCTCTTTGAGGGGGAATTAAAGGGGGAGGATGCGTGCCGATGAATAAAACCTCCCCCGTGCCCCCTCGAAAAGGGGGACAAAAACTTCCGAACTCTGATGCTTAACAATTGCTATGAAAAACATTAAAGCCGAATTCATCATGAGCGCCGCCCATTTTTCGGAATTGCCCGCCCATGAAGGTATTGAATTCTGCGTTATGGGCAGATCGAATGTCGGTAAATCGACTTTTGTCAACCATGTGTTCGGAAACCGCGCGCTGGCCCGTGTATCGGGAATGCCGGGTAAAACAATACTTGCTAATGTGTACAAGGTAAGCGACGGAACAACGTGGGTCGATTTGCCGGGCTATGGCTACGCCCGGGCCTCAAAGGTCGAACAGGTCCGGTGGAGCAGGCTGATAGAAGAATATTGCGAAAAGAGGAAAAACCTGAAAGGGATCATCTGGCTCCTTGATGCGCGCCATGTCGGGTTGACCATTGACCTGGAAGCGCGAGATTGGCTCGGTCATCGGCGTTTACCGCTCTTGCCGGTGATCATGAAATGCGACAAATTGACGAAAGCCGAGATTGCCGCGCAGATGAAGAATTTTATTAAAACATTCGGGTTCACCTTTGACCCGGTCCCCTTTTCTTCAAAAGAAATCCTCTACCGCGAGCGTTTTTGGAAACACTATGAAACCTGGCGAAATGGCGGTAGCATGCGATGAATAAACTGGGGCAATTGATATCGCATGCCGGTGATTTCGTATCGTCGTTTTTTAAAACCATCTTCGATATGGTGGGTATGTTTTACGACACTATCGCGGAACTTTTCAGGACACGCAAAAGGGGCTCCGCGTCGGCGCTCAAACAGATCATCAGTCAAATTTTGTTCACCGGGGTCGAGGCTTTCTGGCTGGTCGGAATTATCGGTTTGATATGCGGCATAACCATCATTATTCAAGCGACTAACAATATGCCCAAATTCGGCGTGAGCGCTTATTTCGGAAATATACTCATACGGGTTGTCATACGGGAATTGGGCCCGTTTTTCACCTCGTTCGTGGTCATCGGCAGGTCCGGATCGGCCCTTGCGACTTTCATAGGCAACATGCGTGTTTCCAAGGAGATTTCGGCACTTGAAGTAATGGGCGTTGATCCGGTGCGGTTTCTTATCATGCCGGCATTTGTCGCAATGGTCGTTTCGATGGTTTGCCTGTCCGTTTATTTTGACATTATCGCAATTATCGGCGGCTACTTCGTTGCGCAGCTTAATGTCGACCTGCCTTTTGGCATTTTCTTCAGCACCGTGCTCGACGCCTTGAGCGTTCAGGAAATCGTCATTTCAATGTTCAAAAACATTCTTTTCGGGTCAATCATCGCGATTGTGAGCTGTTACTACGGGCTTGCCGTGAACAATATCCGAGAAGTGCCACAGGCGGCGCGAAAGTCGGTTGTGAGTTCCATGATAGCAACAATTATAATTAATGTAGTCGTGACCGTAGGGTTCTATGCGACATAGAGGGCGTTGTGGAAAATAAGCCGGAACGATTGAAATTATACGCGGCGGCAAAAAGGGATAGCGCTCAGATATATTTTATTAATGTTCTTTTATTCCAGCAGGAGCGAATACCATGAAAATGAAATATCTAAAGGAACGGGTCTTCAATGTGCTCATTGAGCAGGATTCGGAAGGGTATTATGTGGCGTCAGTTCCGGCGTTACCCGGCTGTCATACGCAGGCCAAATCATTGGATGTTTTGACTAAACGCGTTCGCGAAGCGATCGAATTGTGCATAGAGGTGAACGATAACCCCGCAGTGCCGCTTTCATTCGTTGGAATGCAGAGAGTGGCGGTGTGAGCCGGCTTCCCCGTGTTCCTGGAATGCGGATCATCTCCGCTTTAAAGCACGCCGGATTCGAGGTGATCCGTATCAAAGGAAGTCACTATTTTCTGCGACATCCCGATGGTAGGACCACCGTTGTTCCCGTTCATCGAGGAGAAGACATCGGGCCAGGACTTCTGAACCAGATTCTTCGCGATTGTGAAATAACTGCCGACGAGCTTCGAAAATCGATCTGAAATTTCAGCATGTGTTAAATGTTTATTGCTTGAAAAATTTCTTCCGAAATGGCATTCTTAGGCAGGTTAGGAACGTAACATATGGATGATGTCTTCCGGGTAACGGGCATACACTATTCGTTTGGCGATTTTGTAGTGCTTAAAAACATTTCTATTGAAATTCCGGAAGGAGGGGCAGTGGTAATCTGCGGAAGAAGCGGGTGCGGAAAAAGTACGCTTCTGGAAATTTGCGCAGGTTTACGGACGCCCGAATCGGGTCAGGTGTTTTGGGAAGGTCGATGCCTTGCCGACTTTAATCACGAGCAGCTCATCAACGCCAGGCAGCGGATAGGCTTCGTATTCCAGAAGCATGCTCTTATCCATAATTTTAATATTTTTGACAATATAGCCTTGCCGCTGCGGTATCATACGGCCCTTTCGGAAAAGGACATTCGCATAAAAGTCAAACATTGCATGGACGGGTTCGGGCTTTTCAATGTTGATGGAAAATTCCCCAACCAACTTTCCGCGGGCCAGTCGAAATGCGCGGCATTGGCGCGTGCGCTGGTTTTGGCGCCCCGTATCCTGTTCGTCGACGAACCGACCGCCGGCATCGACCCGTTTACCGAGGAGTGCATTGCGAATGTCGTCAACCAGCTTCGCGTGAGCGACCAATTGACCGTATGCATGATTTGTAACGACGTTCAAACGATTCGTTATATGAATTGTCCGGTGAAAATATTGGAAGAAGGAAGACTTTTCGATGTCCGCGACACCGGAGTCCAAGGGGACGTCATCGTCCCGGCAGTCGTCACATCATTTAGGCACATGCTATGAAAAACCAGCCGGAAGCATCACATAAAATAGGAGAGCAGTTCCACCGGAAACACCGGAATTTTTTCGTGGGGCTTTTTATCATTGTTCCCCTGGTCGTGCTCCCCGTATTTCTGATTTACACGTTGATAAAAACATCGTATCTGGAAAAGACATGTTACTTGTATGTCAAGTACGATAACGCCGCGGGCCTTGGAAAGAGCGCCGCGGTGACCATTGTGGGCATAAAAGTCGGTTACGTTGAATCGGTCGTCCTGAACAATGCCGGCTATATCGACGTGGCCATGAAAATCAAAAAGGACTTCATGCATCTTGTCAAGAAAGACGGCCGCGCCCGGCTTCAGCAGAAAAACGTTGCCATCGGCGATTGGGAAGTCGAATTGACCGGGGGAACGCCGTCTTCGGCAAGCGCCAAAAACGGCGACACGCTCAGCGGCGAGGTCCAGGCGCCCATCGCGCAAACGCTCGAACAGGTCAATAAAACCATCGACACCTTCCAGAAGATCCTCCAGAACATTCTCGAAGGCAAAGGCACGATCGGCAGGATCATGAAGGAAGACACCCTGGTGACAATCGCCCAGCAGATCGCGCGGAACGCAAACAGTCTTGTTTCCCATGCAAACATAACGCTCAGGCAGGTCGACACCATCCTGTATAAAGTGGGCGATATCGGGGAAAAAGGGAAGCAGATTGCCGATTCTGTCAAGGAATTGTCGGGAAAAATAATCACCCTTGTCACCGACGTCAATGGCCTGGTAATAGGCCTGAGCGGTGCCACGAAGGACGTTCCGGCGCTCATGGGAAAGGTGCAATCCGATATTTCCGAAGTGGAACTCCTGCTCAAGGCTTTGCAGAACAATTGGCTGATAAAAGGCTCCATTAACGGGCAGAAAGACCCGATGCTTAATGAGGGGCACTAATGCGAAAAAACCTGTTACTTGCATTGTGCGCGCTCCTTTTTTCCTGCGCCAACCCCTTAAAGGGCAAAAGCCCGTATTGGTACAACGGCTATGTTTACGGCACGCAGGCCTATGGACTCTTTGCCCAGGGAAAACTGTTTAATGCAATCGCGCATTATAAAAAAGCCGTTGGCGAAGCGGAGCGCTACGATATTCCCCAACAGGGTGCTCTTTACAAATTCAATACCGGCAGGTGCTATTACGAATTAGACGAATTCGACAGCGCATTGTCTTTTTTTTCGGCGTGTAATCGGGAGTATCTGCTCATGGCAGACACTCTGGCGGCCTGCAGGAGCGCCGGATTTGCCGCCCTGTGCTGGTGCGCAAAGGGAAATTCGGACAGTTCGTTTATCTGGTACAAACAAGGCGCCGGATGGACATCGGAGAAAAACGACCATGCGTTATGGCTGCTTGTCCATGGCCGGCTTTTGTGGGCGCGCGATCATGGAAAAGAGGCGCTCAATTATTTTGAGGAGGCCTTTTCCCTGTATAAGAAACAAAAAGCATATAATGCCATGGCGCGGACCTGCTATCATCGCGCCGGAATATACTATTATTTCGGTGACTATTCCGAAGCGAGAAAACTCATTGTAGATGCCCTTGCAATAGGCGACAAATCACCAGAACGTTTCGACCGCTGGCGCATTTTATGCGCGGCGGCAAAAATATGCTTCTGTCAAAACGACAAACCAGGCAGCGCCTGGTTTTATGAGCGGGCGCTCAAATGCGCACCGCAGGGAATGTCATTCCCTCCTCAAGAAAAAATCATGGAATGCGGGAAGGATTTATTTTAGATTAAAATCCTCAAATACAATCATATTAAAAATCAATAACTTATAATTAAAATTGTAAAAATAAGCATTATTTTGGAAAACAAAATTATTATTTTTTTTGGCAAAAATAATATTTTTTGCATATATTAATAAATGCTTACATTAACGTTAATAAGTAAACCTTAAAAAGATAAAAGGAGACTGTTTCATGAAAAATAAAGCTAAAAAAAGTTTTTTAAAGAATTTTATTTTATTTGCAACCGTTTTGGCTCTATCGGCACTACCTTCTTGGGCAGCCACGGCCACGCAGATAACAAATTTTGGAGATAATCCAACTAACCTCCAAATGTATGTATATAAACCGGCGAGCGTGAAGGCGCATCCGCCTATTCTTGTGGCTCTCCATGCCTGTCATGGCAGGGCAACCGACGTTGTAAACGATTTTGCTTCCTATGCGGATCAGTACGGTTTTTTAGAAATTTGCCCCGGAAATTTCTCCAGCCTTGATAGTTGCTGGGATCTTCATACAACAGCGACTCTAACGCATAATGGGGGCGGTGATGCATTGGGTATTGTTTCCATGGTCAAGTACGCGGTTAAAACTTATAACGGTGACTCGAATCGCGTATACTGTGCAGGATATTCATCCGGTGGCATGATGACTGATGTGCTATGTGGTTCATATCCGGACGTATTTAAAGCAGGCGCGGCATTCGCGGGAGTGCCTTTCGGGTGTTACGCAGGCGCCGTTGATAAGTTCATGTGGAGTTCCAGTTGCGCTACCGGCAAAGTAACGATGACCGCTGCCCAGTGGGGCGATTTGGTTCGCGCCGCGTATCCGACTTATACCGGCCCGCGACCCAGAATGCAGCTATGGCACGGCACTAATGACCAAACGGTCAACTATGTTAACTTTGGCGAGGAAATTAAGCAGTGGACAAATGTTCTTGGAGTAAGCCAAACGCCGACAAGCACGGAGGCAAATCAGCCGCAATCAGGCATGACGCGCACTCGCTATGCCAATAGCGCCGGGGTCGTGGAAGTCGAAGCGATATCTGAAGCGGGCAAAGACCACAACAGCATTATTAAGCCTTGGAACCTTGCCGTAACCTGGTTGACCCTCGATAAAACCACGGGTATCAACAATGGAAACGGAGCTTCAATAGTTATTAATGGGCAAAACGCGGAAGTAAAAATACTGAGGCATGAGATGTCGGGGTCGTTCAGTTTCATGGTTTCTTCATTTCCCGGACGCATAGGCCTCGATGTTTATAATCTCAGCGGAAAAAAAGTCCATACGATTGCCGAGCAATTCGATGCAAAGACGCCGCATGAGTTTTCATGGGACGGCAGGCAGGGCGGAGGCGGCTTTTGCCCCGCAGGGGTTTATGTGCTTTCGGTGAAGGTCAATGGACTGGTTGCGAGCAGTTGCCGTTTTACGTTTTTAGAAAATAAATAGGTTTTACTTCCGCGAAACGCTTCCCCTCTCCACTTGTGGAGATGGGACAAAGGGGAGAGGCGGTTTTCAGCTACCCCGAAGCTTGCTTCGGGGTAGTTTATTTCAGTTCGTTTATTTTACCACAAAGGTTGCGGACTTCACGACGTTACCGCCCTCATCGACCACTTCCACTTTCCAATTTCCCGAAGAAACGGATTTTGTGCTCCAAAGGCGCCCGGATTGGGATTTGAGCGTCAGAGGTATTTCAACAACCTTATTGTCGTCTTTATACCAAATATGCTTGAGTGATGTTGGCGCTTGCGAGGAGGTTATTCTGGTCCAACACGACACTTTCTCTATTGGGGATTGAAATTCGGTGTTTACTCCCACAGGCGAACGAGCATCAATAGTTGCGGCGAAAACCAGGCTGTCGACGGTAAAAACCGCCGAACTCGATTTTGACGAGGCTGTATCTTGCGAAAAAGAAAATGAATAGAACATTACAAGCGCAAGAAACACCGGAGAAATGAGCGCTCTCATGCAAACTCCTTTGAAAAGGTTACAAATGGTTTATTTACGGAGGGGGTAAATTCGTTTTTCATGCACTGTTCCTTCCGTTTACATATCGCTAAACATCGCCTTGATCATTGCCGTGGATTTTCCCGCGGCCTCCCAGAAGAAAAGGCCTTCGGGAATGGGCATGGCGTTTTCATAGGTTTTTTCAAGCGCGACGGCGGTTTTTTGGGCCAGGGTCCTGCCAAGCGTGTTACGGATGGAGACCGCGTTTTCGACTTTACGAACGGTTTTTTCGGTTGAATCGCTGGAGTAGCTTGACACCTGCGTTGTAATGTCGATATAGAGGTCGGCCTTGTCGGCGTCGGCCGATGGTGCTATATGGCACGAGTCGCGCAGGAATTTTTTTATGAATGTGTCGCTGGCAAAATCCCTGGGTATATCGATGGCATTGACCGCCGCGGCCTTATAATTCAAAACGTACGTCGGCGGGATGGTATTGAATAATATCGTCTGTTCGGGAAATTTAAGGCCCAGGTCATTGGCGCTGAACGAGCAGATGTTGTTGACTGCCGCGCCGAAATCCGACTCCACGTAAAGCAGCGTACCTTTTGCCACATAGGGTATTTTAAAGTCCTTGATGGTCAGCATACCGTCGGAAGCGGTCTTTCCGGAAAACATTTTTTTCCCCCGCGAAATTTTTCCGAGCACATCGAAATTCGCGAGCGGGAGCGTATCGAGGGTCACTTCCAGGATAATATAGCTGTCGGTAGTATTGCCCGGCTTGCCCGAAATCACGACTGTTTGGGAATGGATGGTGATCCGGTTTATGAAATCCTGGACGATTTTCCGTGCGTCGTCGAGCAGGAAAAACCCGGGCTCGTTTTCACCGGGGACCTCGACGGTTTTTTCGATGCGTCCCATGCCGTAAAAAATCGTTTGGATGCCGAGCTGGAACACCTCGCTGTTTATGTTGCTTTCGAGCAATTTTTTAAGCCGCGTCCAGGTACTAACTGAAATTGAATGGCAGCGGGAGTTATACGCCTGCAGCGCCGCGCGCGCTTCCTCGTCGGAAAGCATTATGCTCGCCTGGAATTCATGTCCTTTGTATGAAGTTTCCTGCCGGGCGATCCTTAAACACGAATCGGTGAAAGCCGACAGGTGAAAATTCCAGATCGCGTTGGCCGAATCGAGGGTAGTGCCCGTTTCTTCCTTGATCCACTCGACGCAGTCGACCCGGAAATTCTGCGAGGCGATGGCCGCTGTTTTTTCAATAATCTGCTTGGTGGCCGGCGAATTAAGGTGATACTGGGCAGTGCCTGAAATGGGACGCGCATGGGTCTCAAAAAACAAAAACGCCAGTGCGCCGATGAGCGATAATGACCGGACAATGGATATTTTCATACGTACTCCTTTGTATTCAAATTTTGTCAATTACCAAGGCGACCAGTTGGTTTGCCATTTCGATGGTGGTTGCCTCGGCATAGCACCGGATGATCGGTTCGGTGTTCGAAGGTCTGATGTGCACCCAACCGTAGTCGCGTACTATTTTGAGCCCGTCCTGGACGTCGATGGTCTCATTTTTAAAGAGGTCAATCAGTTTCCGTATAATATCCTTTGGGTTTTTATTTTCACAGGTGATTTTTTCCTTGACGAGCGGATAGGATGGCCATTGTTTCACCAGTTCCATGACCGTTTTTTTTGTTTTTGCCATAAGCTCAAGGACGAGGGCGATGCCCGCCAGTCCGTCACGCACGGTGGAAATTGCCGGGTAAATCACGCCGCCGTTTCCCTCGCCGCCGATGCCGCATCCGTTAGCAAGCAGGCCTTCCACCACGTTGGCTTCCCCTATTCTGGTGCGGATGACGCGAACGCCGTATTTCCTTGCCACATCGTCGACCATCATGGATGTGGAAAGGTTTGTGGCGATCGGCGTAGGGTTCCTTGACAATATGTTATCACAGGCCAGCACCAGCGTCATTTCTTCGGTGACCGGCTCGCCATGTTCGCCCATAAGGGCCAGGCGGTCGGCGTCGGGATCAAACACAAATCCGCCCCACAAGCCGGGGGTTTTCTTCATGAGTGCGGACAGGTCCGTCAAATGTTCCGGCCGCGGTTCGGGATTGTGCACGAAATCACCGTCGATTTTGTTGTGCACGCCCACCCAGGCCACTCCGAGCTTCGAAAGGAGCCGGGGGAAAATCACTCCGGCCGCGCCGTTAATTGAATCGATGGCAATGGTCATGCGCGCGCGTTTGATCAACTCCACATCGACTTCCCGGAGGATTTTTTCAATGTGGGGAGTGATGGCGTCCAATTTCTTTACGGTTTGGCAGTCCGCCTGGGCCATGGTTTCAACGGGGGGGAAATTTTTCAGACCGAATTCGCGATAGACATCGTCGCATTCGCCGCCTTTGAATAATCTGCCCGAAGGATGGACCATTTTATAGCCGTTATACTGGCCGGGGTTGTGGCTGGCCGTGATGATGACGCCGCCAGCGGCGTTGAAATGTTTTACGGCAACACAGGCGGTTGGAGTAGGCGCTATGCCTATATCAAGAGGCGTCGCGCCCGCCGCGCAAATACCTTTAAAAATGGCGGATGCAAACGACGGTCCCGTAGGCCGGGTGTCACGAGCGACAATGATCCCGCCTTTCCCGATGTTTCCGAGGCTTCCGAGGTATTTTGACTGCACATATGCGATCGCGGCGCATAAAGACGAAGTGAATGTTTTATCGACAATGCCCCGGATACCCGAGACGGACATGATGGGCAGCATTTCCAAGATATGGTCTCCCTCCGGAAACGAAAAAAAACTTGCAATTCAAGCTGATTAATAATATAATTTAAAAGGTTGAGACAACTACTGTATAAAAAAGGCGAATGATATGTCAATTGAACTGTTATACATTGTTCCGATAATAGCCCTTGTTGCTTTTACTTTTATTATTTCCTTTTATGCACAGAGGAAGTCCGTCGAACAGCAACAGGACAAAAAACTTGCCGTTGAAGTCCGTCAGTTCAATGAGGGAAAATTAATCACGGCACAACGGTCAACCGATGAACGGCTCGATGATTTCGAGAAAACCGTCGCTTCGATCAATAAGGCGCTTTTCAACCAGCAAAAAGTGATCGAGAACTTCCAGCAGGAAAACAGCGCGTACAACGGTGAAATTGATAATCTGAAAAAGAAACTGCGCGAGATGCATAAAGAATATGATATCGTGGTCAGCGAAAATTACTCGCTCAGGGCGAAATTCAAGACGCTTACCAAAAAACCGGACCCGGAAGCCCAGCTTGGCCAGAATGCACGGCACAGCGAACCGGAAGCGTATATTTCACTGCACACATCCCAGCCGAAACCCAGCTTTGAAATGAACATGAGCGTCTTTGACGATACAAAAATATTATCCCAAATGTCCAACCTCGATGATACGAAGGAAATCGATATTTCCGAGTTCATGAAGTGATTGCTTGAAGATTGCACACGCTTGATTCAAAATAAATTCAATTTACATAAAAGAATTCTATTTTTTTAACCATAGCGCCAATGCTATCTTTATTTCTATAATATATGAAAAAATAATACAATAAAGATTTTTACACGTGTTTGAGCGGCCTTAAATACAATATATTGTGTATTAGATAAAACAATATACAATATATGCTGCTTTTTACCTCAAAATCCCCTTTTTATTTTCTTTTTATTGAATATCTCACCAAGATCCCTTTAAAAAAATCTTGACATAAACAGGTCAATAAAGTATTCTAATGGGTGACAGTAGGTAACTGTGGGTAATTGTGGGGGAAAAATGTCACGTTTTCGCGGACGATATGATTACACGGTTGATGCCAAAGGAAGGGTGAACATACCTTCCAAGTTCCGGAAATCGCTCAATCCCGAGGCCGCCGAAACTTTTGTCATTTGTCAGGGCCCCGGAGGATGTCTG
>Ga0182017_10000049_pt1 | contig 81876 bp, 60 predicted proteins | sample 712E3DmetaG_FD_120492 | JGI IMG/M metagenome (GOLD analysis project Ga0182017, IMG submission 120492) | Permafrost microbial communities from Stordalen Mire, Sweden - 712E3D metaG | ecosystem: Environmental > Terrestrial > Soil > Wetlands > Permafrost | place: Sweden: Stordalen | collected... | reverse complement strand
GGTACACGCCGCCAAATGGCGAGCACTCAACAAGCTGTTGCTCGAAGTCGTCGCCGACGAGGAGCACGCCTTCTCCCCCGCTACTGCTCTCGGACGGCGCGGGCCTGTGAATCTCTCGGGCGTAAGGAGGGCCAAGCTCGGCCGCGAAAGAGTCTTCTTCCTCGCGTCCCGGCAGAAGCAACTGGCCATCGTTCTTATGTTGGGGTTCCGCAAGGAGGGGATCGCACCGACGCCTACGTCGAGATCGTCCGCCGCATCCGCCGTGGCGAGTTCGACGAGCAGTTCCGCGAAGCCGGCATCGCCAAGCCAGACGTGTGAGGATCACCGGCTTGTCGGCCGCTGGCGGACTTGCGCTTTCCCCCTCGTTTTGAGCAACCCTGCGCCGGCACAAGCGCCAGGCTGTAGCCGAGAGATCGCACAATGCTCATGACCGTGGCCAGCGTCGGGTTCGGGGCATCCATGGTGAGCAATCGCCGCATGGCCGCGGGCTGGGTTCCCGTGCGCTTGGCCAGCAACGCCTTCGACACTCCGGCCTTGCTCCGCACTTCGTCCAGAGATCGCACGAACGCGTCCACCGAGTCGATCCCGGCCCGCGCTTCGATGTAGGCCGAGGCGAACTTGCGATCCTTCATCCTCTCGGTGAAGTGGCGGTCAAACCCCGTCTTGGCGTGCTTGCTCTTCATGGGGCGGAGTGTAACATATGGGTTACGCAGACTCGATGAGTGAATGACCGCTCCGCTCGAAGGCCGCCAGGCCGACGGGATAGCGTGTGGCTTCATGGCTTCGCGCCTGGCGTGCGTTTTGGTTCGGCATGGAGTCCGCCGCAGGGGTTGCGACGAAGTCCGAATAGAGGGACCATGGTCCGCATGGCAACCAAGCTGCGTTTCGTGTCTTCGTGCCTGCTGGTGGCATCCCTCGGCGGTTGCAGCAGCGGGAGTCAGGCCACCAGCCCACCAGACGCTCCTACCGTCATGGGCGGCATCGTCGGCCCTGCCGGAACGGGTGGGGGTCCGGGGGGAGTCGGAGGAGGCGGGACTGGCGGCCAGTTGTCCACGGCCACCAGCACCGCCCCGCCCCTCTGTGTCCCCGGCGCTAGCGTCGCCTGCGCGTGCGTTACCGGCCAAACCGGCGCCCAGACGTGCACGTCTGCGGGCACCTTTGCGGCCTGCGTGTGCGCTACCTCCACGGTGGACGCTGGGGGCACAGGCGGTAGCGATGGCGCCGCAATCAGCCCAGACGCTCCCGCGGCCACGGGCGGCAGTGGCGGGTCTGGCGGAATGGGCGGTGTGGATGGCGGCGACGCGCCGTCTGCCACGGGAGGCACGGGTACAGGCGGGACAGCCGGCGGCGCTGGCACAGGCGGCAGCGCCGTTTCGGGCGGTAGCGGCGGGGTGGGCGGCTTTGGGGGAACGGCGGGCGCTGGGGGCGGGGGTGGCGGGTCTGTCGTGGACGCGGCAGCAGACCAGAACGCCGATGTCCGGGCCGTTCCCGACGCTCCCGCGGACGCGGGCCTTGCAGCCGATGCGTTCTCGGATGTGGTCGTGCTGAAAGGAGTTTTCGTCCTGACGGGCAGCATGACTGCGGCAAGGATGTACCACACGGCGACGTTGTTGCCGGGCGGGCAAGTGCTCATCGCCGGCGGAGACGGTCCCAGCGGGTATCTCGCAAGCGCTGAGCTGTACGACCCGGCGACCGGAAGATTTGCTCTCACCGGCAATATGACCATGGCAAGGGAAACGCACACGGCGACGTTGTTGGGCAACGGAAAGGTGCTCATCGCCGGCGGAGGCAGCAGCAGCGGGTATCTCGTCAGCGCGGAGCTGTACGACCCGGCGACCGGAACATTCACGGTCACTGGCAGCTTGACCACGGCAAGGGGCTCGCACACGGCGACGTTGTTGGGCAACGGAAAGGTGCTCATCGCCGGCGGGTACAATGACAGCGGTGGGTATCTCGCAAGCGCTGAGCTGTACGACCCAGCGAGCGGGACATTCACTCTGACGAGCAGCATGACAGTGACAAGGAATTCCCACACGGCGACGTTATTGCCCAACGGGAAGGTGCTCATTGCCGCCGGGGAGAGCGACAGCGGGGTCTTGGCGAGTGCGGAGCTATACGACCCGGCGGCCGGGACATTCGCACCGACGGGCAGCCTGACCACGGCAAGGGACAGCTACGCGGCGACGTTGCTAGACAGTGGAAGAGTGCTCATCGCCGGTGGCAATGGTGTCCTGGGGTACCTCGCAAGCGCTGAACTATACGACCCAGTGGCCGGGACATTCACAACCACCGGCAGCATGACCGTGGCACAGAGTTCGCACACGGCGACGTTGTTGGGCAACGGAAAGGTGCTCATCGCCGGCGGGCTCACGTACACGGGCACCAATCAGGTGTTTCTCGCGAGTGCGGAGCTATACAACCCACCCCCTGCCGGGACGTTCACGGTCACCGGGAGCATGACCGTGGGAAGAGTGTTCCCGACGGCGACGTTGCTGCCCAACGGGCACGTGCTCATCGCTGGTGGGTGCGGTCTGTCCGATGCGAGTTCCTGCGGGATTCTTGCGAGCGCTGAACTCTATGAATAGCCTGACGGACGCCCACCAAAGAGTCAGAGGGGATGGAAGTTGAATACGACCCAGAAAGGCCCGCCGGACAAATGCACGCAAAACACGGTCAAGGTGTTGGATGAGGATGCCTGGAGACGCGCGCCTTTGTTTGGAGAAAACCCTAGAAAGGGATTTGACCCAGAAGTTCTCTATATGATGCAAGTCGCTCTCGGCCCTGGTTTTGGTGTCGGCAACAGGGACCGTATCCTCCGCGACGCCATTGCGTTCTCAAACGCTGCGACATCTGCTTTCAAGCTCAGTCTGGGAGCCACAGCGGGCCGATGGAAACAGGCAGCGACTGCGCTACACGAGGCGCTGGAAACCGCCTTAGCCTCCTCGGCGGAGAAGAACCCCGGCCACCTCAACGTCGGGTGGTTTGTCTACTCGCGGATGGGGCTCATGTTGAACGATCTCTTACCCGACCGCTCCAACCACAATGGGCCTAGCGACCGCTTCTGCATGCCGGCCAATGACGTCGAGAAGTTCGAGCGTTCGCCATGGCACAAGAAGCTGCGCAAGTATTGCCCGCCGGAAGTGTGGAAGAGGGATCCAGAGATGTTCTTTCGTCTCGCCGAGAATTACCGACGGATCTCGAATGAGTGCTACCGCCAATTGCCGAAGCGAACGCGAAATGAGGGCCGTCCTGCAAATCCCGAACGTGTCGCACTACTGAAGTGGGTTCAGGCGCAGGGCCTAGAACCCAAGCCTCTCTCTGTCCAGCTCAAGAAGTGGTGTCGCCAGCTCGTTGTTTTTGGGGGCTATCCGCGCGGCGATATGCCGCCTTTTGCGGACAAGCGGAATGCGGATGGAACTTGGCTATACCTGACTGAAGCTGACCACGCTGAAGCGCTCGCCCAGTGGTGGGATCGTCGGACGGAGTTGACCTACAAGAGGATGCGCGATGTCCTGAAAAGCAAGGAGAAGGACGCAAAGCGCGCAGAACGAAAGAAGCGCGCCCATCAATAGGGGGTATGTGGGCCGAAGTTCTCGACTTAGCCCCCAGTGCCGCTGCGGTATTCCGTGGTTCAATTTGGAATCATGGAAGAGAAGAAATATCCGGCTCAACTCCTCCGGCGACGGCAAGTCGAGGGACTGGTAGGTCTGCGGCGTAGCGCAATCTACGCGGCCATTGCAGCGGGCCGCTTCCCGCGGCCGATCCATCTGGGTCCACGGGCTGTCGGCTGGCTCGCCTCCGAAGTCGAGGCATGGATCGCTGGGCGCGTGGCGGAGTTGCGCACGGCGGCAGCAGCGCATGCAAGCCAAGGGCGAGAAGCCGATCCCGCTGGCCAAGCTCAAGAAGCAACTCGGCCTGTGACAGCCCGCTATCGCGTCGAGGTATCCAAGCCGGCGGGAAAGCAGATCGCGGGGCTCGACAGGACTGCGCAGAATCGGATCATTGACCGGCTCACCGCCCTGGGCGACAACCCCAGACCGGCCGGATCGAAGAAGATGGCGGGCCCCGAAGCGTTCTGGCGTATTCGCGTGGGCGACTACCGCGTAGTCTACAGCATTGAGGATGCCCGGCTTGTTGTGCTGGTGCTCAAGATCGGCCACCGGCGAGAGGTGTACAGGTGAAGGCCCCGAAGGCCGCCAGCCCCACGAGGCAACGACACCGCCACAGAACCGTTTGCGGCGAATCCCGAATTGAGCGACCATCCTAGTCTGCAAAAGGTGAGCAAACATGGTGCCCATGGCTGCCAGACTGCGCGTTGCACTTTCGGGTCTTCTGCTGGCGTGCTCCTGCGAAGGGAGCGGGCTGCGCTCGACCCCTTACGACGCTGGGGATACCGGCGGCAGCAGCGGGAGTCCAAGCGTTGGGGGCGCAGGCGGCAGCGGCGGCGCCGCCACCAGCTCGCCCGATGCTGCCTTCTCCGTAGGCGGCAGCGGCGGCTTCGCGGGAACCACCAGTTCCGGCGGTATTGGCGGGATCGCGGGCGCGGGCGGCACAGCCAGCGGCGCTGGCGCAGGCGGCAGCGCTGTGACCAGCGGGGGCAGCGGCGGGATGGGCGGCTCCGGTGGAACAGCAGGCGCTGGGGGTGCGGGTGGCGCGCCTGTGGTAGACGCAGCCGCAGACCAGAGCGCCGATGTTCCGGCGGTTCCCGACGAAGCCCCGCCTGCCAAGGACGCGAACCTTGCAGAGGACGGTCCGCCCGATGTTCCATCGGCCGACGCGTTCCCCGATGTGATGGCGCCGCAAGGAGTTTTTGCACCGACCGGCAGCATGGTCACGCCCAGGGATGGTCACACGGCGACGTTGTTGGGCAGCGGGATGGTGCTCGTCGCCGGCGGCGAGAATGCCACTGGACATGCACCCGCACTCGCGAGCGCGGAGCTATACGACCCAGCGGCCGGCAGATTCACCGCGACCGGCAGCATGAAAGTGGCAAGGGCGGGGCACACTGCGACGCGGTTGGGCAGTGGGATGGTGCTCATCGCCGGCGGAGGCGACGGCAGCGGAGAGCTTCCTGCGAGCGCGGAGTTATACGATCCAGCGGCCGGTACTTTCACCGCTACCGGCAGCGTGACCATCGCAAGAAGTGCTCACACGGCGACGTTGTTGTTGCCGAGCGGGAGGGTGCTCATCGCAGGCGGACTCGATAGCAACGGAGGGTTTCCTGCGAGCGCGGAGTTATACGATCCAGCGGCCGGTACTTTCACCGCTACCGGCAGCATGAAGGTGGCAAGGTTCTCCCACACGGCGACGCTGTTGGGCAACGGGAAGGTGCTCGTCGCCGGCGGAATGGATAGCAACGGAGCGGCTCTCGCGAGCCCGGAGCTGTACGATCCGGTGGCCGGTACATTCACGACCGCCAGCAGCATGATCGCGGCAAGGGGTGGTCACACGGCGACGTTGTTGGGCAGCGGGAAGGTGCTCATCGCCGGCGGAAGCGATAGCAGTGGAGGGAGTCTCGCGAGCGCGGAGTTGTACGACCCGGCAGCTGGCACATTCGCCGCTGCCCGCAGCATGTCAGCGGCAAGAGGGTCCCACACGGCAACGTTGTTGGGCGACGGGAAGGTGCTCATCGGCGGAGGCGGCGCATCTACGGCTTTCGCGAGCGCGGAGCTATACGACCCAGCAGCCGGTACATTCACGGCCACCGGCAGCATGGGGACGGCAAGGGAGGGTCACGCGGCCACGTTGTTGGCGAGCGGGGTGGTGCTAGTCGCCGGGGGATGGAATGGCCACGCGACTCTCGCGAGCGCGGAACTATACAAGTAGATCCGCGGGAGGGTGCCGGCCGCGCACCCAAGCGGAGCGATCGGTGGTGGTCGTGGACGTGGTCCTGGTCGTTTTCGTGGCCGTGGCCGACGGTGATCACTCCGGCCACGGCCACGTTTACGGCCACGACTTTCTGCGGCTCTCCGGGGACTGCGGTCCGGCCTCCCCTCTTCCCGAGGCGCGCGCTCTGGGTTAGTTTCGGGGCCATGCTCCGCTCTACTCTTCTCCTGGCGTTTCTCTCTGCCGTGCTGGGCGCTTCGGCCTGCCGCCAATCCGAGCCGTCGCAGCCCCCGCCCAGCAAGCCCCCTGCGCAGCAGACCCCTGCGAAAGTCACCCCTCCGGTGGCGCCCCCGCCGCCGGCTGAAACCGCCGCCCCGCAGCTTCATCGACGTTGGGAGATTACGGTGAAGGCCGGCCCGCGTGCGCGCGAGGATGCCATGGTGAGCGCACTTCTTCCGGGACGACCGCTGGTCAGCTCCGCGCTGGTGCGAACGCCGAGCGGCGCACGAGTGCCCTCGCAGATGCAGGGGGACGGGCAGGTGGCTTTCAGGGTCAAAGCCCTGAAGGCGGGCACACAGGCAATCTATTTGGCGGAAGAACAGCAGTCCGCGGCGGCATCGGCGAAGGGCGGCGTGCTGGCCGTGCAAGCCCCTGACGGCGTCAAGCTGACCATCGACGGCAAGCCCATCCTCACCTATCAGACCCAGCGCCAGCGCGGCGGCAAAGACATCGCGCCCGCGTACTGGCGCAATGGCTATCTTCATCCTCTCTATTCGCCCGCGGGCGTGGTGGTCACGGACGACTATCCCAAGGACAAACCTTTTCAGCACGGCATCTGGTCCGGCTGGCAGAAGGTGGAGTCGGCAGGCAGCCATCCGGATTTCTGGGACACCGGCCTTAGGAAAGGCCGCGTGGCCACGGAATCGGTGGCTCCACTCTGGGGCGGGCGGTTTTGTGGCGGGTTCGACTCGCATCAATTCTTTACCGACCTGGACACCCGATCCGGCACCACTGTCTTGCGCGAAGGCTGGTCGGTGAATGCGTTTCGCGATGCAGGCCGGGCGCCCTATTTCGTCGTGGACTTGCAGTCAAACCAGGAAGCTATGAACGGTGAAGTCATCTTGGGTGAGAATCCGTTTGGCGGAATCACCATGCGCGGCAGCCGCGATTGGCAGGGAGCGGGCCAATCGCTCTTCTTGATGTCCGAAGGCCAAGAGCGCGCCCAGGCGCAAGGTGAGGCGGCACGTTGGTGCTACCTAGGCGGCAAGAGCAACGGCAAGCTGGCCGGCGTCGCCATCCTGTCCCACCCGAAAAACCGCAAGCAGCCCGAGGCGGTTTTCATCGATCCGGAAGATCCGGTCATGGGTTTTGCCCCCAGCAAGAACGGACCGATCACGGTGCGCCCGGGGGAGTTGCTCAAGCTGCAGTATCGGTTCGTCGTGCTCGATGGCAAGCCAGACCGCAAGCTGTTCGATCGTCTGTGGAACGATTTCGCGAATCCGCCCGCGGTCGAGGTGCGTCTGCTGGCGGGCAAGTAGCACGATCGTCGTGTATCCTGATCCCAGCCGAATGTCACCCGGACCTCCCCCGAAACCGCCTCAGGGAGGCGGCCACGCTGGATCGAATGCACACACGCCGGGCTCGCCGCCTAGCCGGGCGCCTCCACCAGGCACGCGGGCTGCTTCGCCAGGGCCTGGTTCCTCTTCGCCCACGGCCCCTTCCGGCAAGCCGCCGCACCCCGGAGGCGCCGCTGCCTCACCGCCGGCGACAGCTTCCCGTTCCAATGCAGCGTCATCGGCTGCAGTTCGCGCCCTTGCTGCTGCCCTGAGGCTGCCTCAGCCTGCCGACTTCGCAGGACCAGGAGGCACTGCCGGCTCGGCGCCGACGCCGCCAGCATCGGGAGCTGGCCCGGGGCCGGCCAACCCGGTCGTGCCTGCGTCCCGCAAGCCGCCGACTTCCGGGGGAGATCCCAGCCCCCGCGCGGGCGGCATGACGCCCCCTTGGTCAGCGGTGCGGCAGCCTCCGCCAGGCAACGAACCGGCGCGAGGCGCGGCCCCGCTCGTGCCTCGTCCTGGCGCCGGTCCTGTGCCACCGGCCGCGACGGGCCAGGTGAGGCGAGCGGGGGCGGCTACCGCTCCCGCCGCTCCGGCAAGACCTGTGCAACCCGCGGTCGCCCGCCCTGGCATCGGGACTCCGGCTCCGGGTACGACCAAGAAACCTGCGTCACCCGCGCCAGCCCCCAGCAGAGATCGCGAGGCACCAGCGACCGCCCGCCCGCCGTCGTCACCTTCCCCGGACGCCAGCGGCCCGGTGGCCCTTCCTGATTCGGGGCAGTCCCCTGCCCCAGTCCGACCGCGGGTCCGCCCCGCTCTCTTGGCCGGACTGGTGGCGGGCGCCGTGCTTTTGGCCGGTGGCGCGTTTCTGCTGGTCTACCGATCCGTGGAATCCTGGCGGGAGGAGACAGCCGGGGCAGGCCCGGGCGGTCGTGCCGGCGCACGCAAGTCGGCGAACGTCGGGATTGAGTACCACGCAGATCGGAACGCCTTGCGCGACAGCCTGCTTGCCGGTGATCGGCTGCTCGCCCTGAACCGCGCCGGAAACCTGCTGCTCTTCGATCGCACAAGCTTCAGCCTGCTCGGCGAACGGCAGGCGCGACGGAGCTTCGTTTGCATCGGCCCGGACGACGAAAAGAGCAGCTACGCGGCCTTGTCCAATGGGGCGATCGTGCGTGTCAATCTAAGCGACCTTTCCCTGACTCAGGTGGGTGAGGTGGCAGGACGACCGGAATGGATCGGCCGCCGAAAAGCTGGCCTGCTGGTCGCCTTCAGCAACCCGCGCCGGGTGCCCTACGGGTCGAGCGAAGGCAGAGGATTCGCGCACAAACTCCAGGACCTGGCCAACCAGCGAGAATACCCACTCGACGCGCCCAGGAGTCTTTTTCTCGATAGCAAGGACCGCCTTTGGGTTGCCAGCGGTCGCGACGAACGCGGAGCGAAGCTGCAGGTCATCGATCTCGAGGCAGGCACCATGAAGGACATCCCGGCCGGCTGGGACGGGCTCCAGGGTGTGAGCGAGACTGCCGACGGGCAGATCTGGGCCTTCGGTGGCACCACCCGGCCCGAGGGCCCTGCCAGTTTCATCGTCCGGGTCGATCCCAACGGGAAAGTGGCCACCCTCTGGTCCGCGGGCGCCGATCGCGCGAAGATCCCATCGGGGGCGGCGGACACGCCCATCGCGCGGATCCTGACCGCGCCGGGCCGCGCGGGCGCCATCGTGGTGTCAGCCCAGGAGGTGGCGGAGGTCGACGACAAGGTCGAGCAATGGAAGCCCATGGGATCCCTGGGCTTCAAGGTCGAGCGCGGCGCAAGGGCGGATCTGCGTGCGGTGGGCCGAGCCCATCTCGACGGTAGCCGGGTCATCCTGACCTTGGCAAGTGGCGGTTTTCTCGACATTACCGCCGACAGCACGCATCGCCACCTGCTCGATGGACAGGATTCGGTCTCGCTCCCCACCGGAATCGTGCGCATGGGCGATGGCTTGGCCTTCTACGGCTACGGCGGTCCCCTGCTCTACTCTCGCGGGACTTGGCATGCGGTGCCCGAAACCGTAGCGCCGCCGCGCGACCTGATGGGCGTTGCACGGAACGAAGGCGAGGAGCGAGTGTGGGCCGCCCTGGTGAGCATTCCCGTCGATGACAAGACCAACATCATCGTGGCCAAGGCCGGGCCGCCCCGCTACTACAACGGCCATATCCATGGTCTGAAGGACACCTTTGTCACCGGCCAGTGGCAAGGCGGCAGCTTCAAGGTTGCAAGCCAGGAAGACATCGCACTCGAGCCCGACGACACCTTCGCCACCCCTGACCGGCAACTGTGGAACGTCGACAACCAGGGGCTGTGGAACTTCTCGGCGGGCAAGTGGCGCATGGTGATGAGCATGCCCTCTTCCAATCACGGCGCATTGGCTGGCTCGGGAAGCGGGCTCGATACACAAGCGGGCATCTTGTCGGTCAAGTCGGCGGTGGGTGAGCCGCTACGCTTCGTGGAGGGTGTCGGCCCGCCCTGGATCGGCCTGCCGTTTGCCGCATTTGCCTGGACCATGGCCCGTCTTGATCTCAACGAAGCAGGAGGCGTGCCACTCATCAACGACCTTCCCGTCGCGGTCAATGGCGTGCGCGTGCAGATCCGCGACGCGCTGGCCTGGGGCAAGGGCCGCTTGCTTCTCGCCACCAACCAAGGGCTGTGCCTCTACGACCTGCGCTGGGGGAATTGTCAGGCGCTCGCACCCAGCGGCCTTGACGACGAGGTGGGCATCATCATGCGGGATAGCCGCAAGCGAGTGTGGCTGGCGGGTCGTGGGCTGTGGCTGCTGGAGAGCGAGAGTATGGCGCGGCCACTTCACCCGGCCGTGCCCGCCTTGGCCGAGGCCGACGTGGTGGCCATGGCCGAGACGCCCGACGGTCAGCTAGCCCTCGGGCTGGCGGGCCGTGGGGCGGTCATCTTGAACGTGCCACCCAAATGGTTACAGCGGGCGTTGAAATCGCCGGTGCAGCTTGAGCCCTGGGAAAAGCCCCGGTCGTTTGAAGGGCGATTCTCGGATCAAGCAGTTCTCGTACGGACCTGCCGGTCACCCACCGAGCGCGAGGCGGCTCGCAGTCAGGAGGCGGCCTTTGAAGGGTTGAAGACGCAACTGGCAGGCGCCGTGCTGGCGGAAAACCCGCGCGTGCATCTAGGCGAGGAATCTGCGCTTGACCGACGGCCTGATGTCGGGATCTACGGCACCGACGCCGACAGTCTGCAGGAGCCGGTGCTGGCGATTTTGCGCAAGAGTTCGCTCTGGCCCGAGCTTGCAGTGGTCAAGCGTTACGGCCCACCCGGCAGCCGCACGGTCGAAGTGAAAGCGTGCGAGGTGGAGAAGAAATAGCTAGCTCTTTCACCACAGAGAGCACAGAGAACACAGAGATCGGACGGGAAAAAGAAAACCTGGACTGCCCAGAATTCAGCTCGTTCCTTTCAGACCTCCGTGTCCTCTGTGTCCTCTGTGGTGAAAGAGCTAACTTCGCTCCGCGAGGGCATGGCTCCGTCCGGCTACTTCGCAACCCCTGGGTCACCTGCCCCGGATTGGCGGCGATAGGCTGCCAAGTGGCGACTGAAGCCGGGATCGCCAGGTTTCAACTGCAAGGCTCTCTCGGCGAAGGAAATGGCCAGCTCGAAACGGCCTTGTTTGGCGTAGACCAGCGACAGGTTGTCCACGGCCGTGTCGTAGTTGGGCCGGAGTTTGATGGCCTCCAAGTACGCGCCCTCGGCCTCCGCATAGTGAGCCAATTTGTAGTAGCACAGGCCGATGTTGTTCAAGAGCGAGGGGTCGGGTGAGTCCTGCCCTTTTCGCAGCGACAATGCCACTCGCAGGGCTTCGTCGTACTTCTGTTGGCTGAGCAGGGTGACAAATTGAGCGTCCGCGTCCAAGAAAGGGCCCGTGGGCGTTTCGGGCTCTCCCGCGAGTTTGCCCTTCAATCGTTGCAGTTCCCCCATCAGCCGCGCGTTCCCTTGTCGACGCTCGGCCTTCTGCATGGCTTGGTCCAGCAGCGCTCCCGCTTTGTCTCGCTTCCCGGCTTGCATGTAGACATTCGCCAACAATCCAATCACCGCGAGATTGTTGGGCGTTAGCTTCAATGCCTTGTCCAGGGTGCTCTCAGCTTCAGGCAAGCGACCCAGGCGCAACAGGGCCAAGCCTGCGTTCTGATAGGACTTGGATGAAATGGGCAGGCGCTCGAAGCTTTGTCGGTAGCACCACAAGGCCTTCTCCAGTGCCGCAACAAATCCCGGCTGGTCACCGGTCTTCTTGTGCAGGTCCGCCCATTTGTCATGGGTGAGACCCATCTGGAAATAGTATTCGGCGGTTCGATACCCTTCCGGTCCGGTGTTGGGAATCCCCGCAATGGCACTTTCGTGCAAAGCCACCGCCCTTTCGTACTGCCCAGATTCGCGTTCCAGGATACCCAGCTCGTTGCGCAGCTCCGCCAGGTTGTATTGCTCAAAGTGCAGAAGGGAAGGATTGGCGAGCTTGGCGATTCGTTCTTCGGCAAGTTGGATGGATCTTTCGAGATGGGGTACCGCTTTCTCTGGTGTCGACGCTGTCACCGAGTAGTAGCGCCCCAAGGTCCGGACGGCGAAAATGTTGGCCGGGTCCTTGGCAAGGGTGTCGGCAAAGAGCGTCTCGGTGTCATGCCAGGCCCGCACGCGCTGCCAGGTGACGGCGGCAAAGAAGACCAGGAACCCGACTCCCAGCACCGTCCGGGCTTTGCCAATTCTCGCCGGGAATCGGTCGGTCAGAAGTCCCCCATCGCTTTGCCCTGACAGAATCGCGATCGCAGCCAGGATGAAACCGAAAGACGCTATAAACACATAGCGGTCGGCCATGCCGGTTGCGTTTTTCCAAACCGTGACCGTGGGCAAGACCCCCACCAGGAACCAGAGCAGCCCAAAGGCCGCCACGCGGCTGCGCCTCCGCAAGACCAGGACCCCCACGCCCATCAACAGCAGGCTGGCGGCCCCAGCCAGCCACCGCGGATCGCCTAGGTTCTCGATGTACCCCTCGTAAGGAGTCCGCAGGCCCAGAGGAACAACCATCAGGCGCAAAGTGGCGAAAAAGTTGGCCAGCCAACTGCGGACGGCTACCGCGGAATCAAAGAAGACTCGGGCATAGCGCTGGGGAAACGCCACGAAATTCAAGTACACCACGCCTGCCGCCGCTGCCGCCATCAATCCCAGGTTCCCCCGGCGCCGTCGCCGCTCCCCCGCCTCTTGCGCAGGGAAGAGCCACATATGTCCCCCGACCAGCGCCGGCATGACCGCAGCCGGCGGGTTGGCCAGCGCCGCCGCGGCAAAGACCAACCCGCTCGCCCACGTCTGTTTCGACAGATAGAGAGCGAAGGAGAGGAGTGCCAAGGCTCCTGCAATCGTGTAGCCGCCAGCCATGACCCAAGCCACAGCTTCCACGTGGATGGGATGAAGGGCGAAAAGCAGGGCGCCGGCAAACGCGGCCCGGGTTGGCAACAAGAGTTTGAGCAGAATCCAATATGCTGAGCCGACCGCCAGCAGATAGAAGAGCAGACTCGTCGCATGGTAGCCGAAGGGGGAGGTCCCGTAGAGGTGGTAGTCAATCGTCCGCACAAGAACGTAGATGGGCCGGTAGTAGTCGTGAAGCATCTCCTCCTTGGCGATGCTGTTGAAGATCTGCGCGAGGCCGGTAAGACTCAAAGGCCGGTCGAAATGGCCGTACTCGACGATGTAGGCAGAATCGTCCGCCACACTGAACTCGCCCGAGAGCACGCCGGCGGCGCAATAGAAAAGCGCAGCAACGGCTAGCACGACTGCCAAGGGAATATGCCGCTTGAAAAACGAACCCATGCCGGAGGGCGGCGGCGCCTCGAGCTTCTTCTTAGACATCGCGCCTCACCAAGATCAGCGCCCCGCCGCTGCCGCTGGATTGCCGCGCAGTCGCAGCAGGCGTGCCCGCGCAGCGGGAAGATCCGGATCGTCGGGACTGGCAGTCTGGACGAACATTTCGAACGCCTTGGCAGCGCGCGCGACGAATGTGGGGTCCTTCTGCGAGAGAATGTCATATCCCACGCCAAGGCTCTTGAGGACTGCGGGGTGGGTGGCCAGGGGGGAACCCTGGGATTCGCCCGCGATACCGAGCGCTTTCGAACCACCGGCCAGTCGCAGCACCTCCTCAAGTAGCCCCACCCCAAGCCGGGCGGGAGCTTCGGCGTCGCCCATTTCTTGACTGTAGCTCAGCGCGAGCTGAGCCCGGAGCACCTGATTGTTCAGTGCCAACTCGCCCGCCACGTGCTCCCATGATCCAGGGGGAAAACGAAGGGCCACTTTGGGATCGAAGGCCGCTGCTACCTCGTGATCCCGTGCTGCCCACTGTTCGAACGAGGGGAAACTGGTCGCTGGGATCAAAGCATGGGTAAGACCGGTGGGAGCCAGCCTGAAACCATTCTTCCAACTCTCGTCCCAGGAATCCAAGCGGTCCACGATCACCAAAGGCCGGAGCGGGTTGGCCAGCATGAGCTGTCGCATGGTCCAGCCGCCAGGCACGTACAAGCCCTTGGGTAGCACGAGATCCGGGTGGCTGCGGGTTACCCGCTGGCAGTACCAGGAGCCCGCCAGCAGATTCCGATCGAGGTGAATCGTGTCGGGCCGCAGTTTCTCGACCTCGTGCAGGTAAAACACCGCGCCGCTGAGGTGGTCGCCCATGGTAATCACGATGGCGTTGGGCGGAACCGCCGCAAACGCGGCGGTCACGAAATCGCGAAGCACAGTATTCTTGCGCTGGCCGGCGTGGGCGTTGGTCGCAACACCGGCAAGAAAAGTCAGCAGGCACAGTGAGAGCACCAGGCCCGGCAGCCAATGCGCCCACAGCCCACGCGCCCGCATGCGACTGGTGAGCGCAGCAAGCCCCAGGCCGGCGGCAAGCGCCAGCAGCAGATCGGACTGGATGAAGAAGCGCGAAAGCACCGTCCGATAGATTGGCGCCTCGGTCGACAGGTTGGACAGTCCAGCAAACAAGAGCGTGTAGCCGAGCAAGATGCCAAGAACGATGCGCCCGGCGGTGCGCTGCTGGCGGCTGCGCGCCGGCCACAAGAGGCCGATCACGGCGAGCAACGGACCGACGAACAGCAGGCGGCGCAAAGAGCCCCCCAGCATCTGGTACAGCGTCGGGGCAAACGTGCCAGCCTCGACAAACACTTGCGACTTGGCCGAGGCTTGCCCCATGCCGAACGTGCCGTAGTCGCGACGGAGAAAGTGGGCAAGCAGACCGCTCACCGTGCTCTGGTCTCCCCACGACAAGGGGGCCCGCGAGGATGAGGCGATCATCAGGTAGGCATAGGGAAGCAAGCCCAGCAGACCGCAGCCAAGGGCCACAGCGACACCGCGAGCGCGCAATTGATGACGAGCCACCCACCACGAGCGCAGCAGCAAAGGGACACCCACGAAGACGAAGGTGTGGTGGTTTCCCATGGCCAAACCGCTGGCCAGGCAAAGAGCGAACATCCCGCGCGAAGTGGGCTCGCGCTCGATGCGCTGCCAAAGCCAAAGGGCCAAGGCAACAAAGAATGCGTTGAGGCCGAAGACCTCCGCTGCAGTGGCGTTGTGCCACACGATCGGATTGGTGCCAAACAAAGCCGCGGCCAAGCATCCGGCCGCCACACTGTTGGACAACCGTTGGGCGGTGGCACAGAGGAACCCGGCCGCAGCCGCAGTCGAAACCGCGGACAGGAGATTCACCCGCCAGGCGACGGACGGACCAAATGGCAGCGCGGCGAAGAGTCGGGCCAGCATGGCGAACACGGGAAACCCGGGTGGGTGGGGAACGCCACCAAGAACCGAAACCGCGGTCAGCTCGCCACTGTCGCCGCCCACCACCGACGGGGCGAGAGTCGCGACGTAGAGGGCGAGCAAGACGACGAACGAGACCAGCGGCGCCAGCCAGGGCCGACCCACGGGCTCCACTGCCTCGTCAACGGGTACCTGCGCACGTTTGCTTCGGGCCAGACCCTTTCCCACGGGGGCCTTGCCCGATGGTCGCGAGCCCTGCTTGTTTCTGTCCATGGATCGGTCGGGATGATGCCATGAAACCGCGGGCGCTGCTTACACCCGTACTGGCAGACACCTTCGCAAGACCAAAACTAACCGCGCTACCACCGCGAATCGGCGGTGCCGCAATCAGATGCAATGCTCAAGCGTCAACGCCACCGTGCTGCCGCTGAACGTGGTCAGAGTGGCCTCGCCGCACACGCTGCCAAAGCTGAGGGTCTCGGTCTTGCCTGCACGCGGGCCGTTCTGCATGCTGGTGGACACGGAGCCGGCAGTGGGAAAACAGCAGTTGGCATCGCCATAGGTGACACCGGCGAACACGGTGCTGCTGGTGCGGCGGACGATGTTGTGCTCGACCGTCACCCCACCATTGACCACGCGCGCGCCAGCGGAGCCATCGACCTCGAGGGCCCCAGTGACCGTGTGATCCCACAGCGTGGCGCTCCCGCCTGCGGCGGCGGTCACCGTGCCAGTGAGATGGCTGCCGCTGATGACCAGGGTTCCGCCGGTGTCGCAGCCGCTGGCACCACAGGTCACGATCACGCCGCCGTTGCTCGGTAGGGGCGAAACCGTCGAATCGTAGCCACTGTCAGCCCCGTTCGTGTTGTGCGTGACGGAGTACGAATTGCCCTCCGGGCCGGTTAGGGCGCGCGTGTTGCCGCTGGCCCCGGTGGTGCGCGTGAGTGAGCAGCCGGCCGCCTGGTGCCCGATGAACGGGTGTTGGGCGTCGCAGCTCGCGCCGTAGACCAGGGTGAAGCTTCCATCCCAGATCGACGAGGCGGTCTTGCCGTTCTTCCAGGTCACGCTGCAACTTACCGGCGCATAGGTGTACGGATTGCCGGCCACGCCGGCAAAAGCCGGGCTCAAGGTTCCGCCGGTGCAAATCCAGGTGGCCGCCCAAGCTACGCCTACCGGATTCAACATCTCAAGCGCGCGGTCAAAGGTGGACTGCCTTGCCCGCCGGCCGTTCCAGCCCAGCAGCGAGCCGCCGGTGTTGTTCAAAGCGCCGCTCACCACGCTCACCGCGACCTCCGAGCCTTGCCCATCGGCCGCCTCGCCCACGCCGGCCCGGCCGTTGGCGCCACAGCCGCCTTGCACGCAAGCGGCGAAGATCAGAACAGAGCAAAACCTTCCGGTTCGTTGCATGGTCCTCTCCTTTTGGCTATCCCAGTATTGTGATTCCTGCGTGGGCATCGGGCAACTTGTATCCGATCGCAGTCCGGGCGCCCGCGTCGAACCGACCCCCGGAGAATATCCACTACTTTGGCGTCAGCTTCATCACTGTGCCGAAGATGTTCGTCCAGTAGACGCTGCTGCCGTCAACCGCGATGCCGCCGGGATTGCCTTGGCCTGAGGCGAGAGTCGTCAAGGACCCGCCGCCAATCGCCACCTTCATCACCGTGCCATCCACGAAGTAATTGGCTTTTGTCCCCGCGTTTGTCCAGTAGGCGCTCGTGCCGTCAACCGCGATGCTGTGAGGGCTACTCTGGCCTGAGGCGAGAGTTGTCCGGATCCCGCCCGCAATCGCCACCTTCACCACCGTGCCGTCGACGTAAGAATTGGTCAGCGTCCCAGCGCTCGTCCAGTAGACGTTCGTGCCGTCAACCGCGATGCTGCTGGGGTAGCCCTGGCCCAGGGCGAGAGTGACCGGGGTCCCGCCGCCACTCGACACCTTCATCACCGTGCCGTCGTCGTTCGTCCAGTAAACGCTCGTGCTGTCAACCGCGACGTTGCTGGGGTAACCCTGGTTGAAAACCAGAACCGTGGGGGTCCCGCCGCCAATGTCCATTCTCATCACCATGGTGTCGTGGTTGTCTGCCCAGTAGATGCTCGTGCCGTCAACCGCAATTCCGCTGGGGTAACCCTGGCGTGAGGCGAGAGTCGTGAGGGTCCCGCCGGCAATGTCCACCTTCACCACCGTGCCATCATTGTAGGAATTGCCGAGCGTCCCAGCGTTGGTCAAGTAGATGCTCGTGGTGTCAAGCGCGATGCCATTGGGAAAGCCCTGGCCGAAGGCGAGAGTAGTCGGGTTCCCGCCGGCAATCGCCATCTTCATCACCGTGCCGTCGTCGTGCGTCCAGTAGATGGTCGTGGGGTCAACCGCGATGAAGCCAGGGCCGGTTTGGCCTGAGGCGAGAGTCGTGAGGGCGCCGCCGTCGTCACTTGAGCCTGCGTCCACGCCAACTCGGCTGAGCACATGGTAGTCGGTCGCAAAACCGCCATTGCTGACTGCATGCAGGGACCTGTGGCTATTCATCGTGATTGTCAGGTATTCGCTGCCGAAGAAATTCGCGACCACGGGCGAGCCGATGAAATTGACGGTGGGTTCGCCCCCATCGCAGTAGGTCGGATAACACGCGCCGTAGGCGTGAACGCCCAACTGGGTGCCGTTCTTCTTCACGATGTCGATCACCGCGACACCATTCCAATTGGGGTCGTCAGCCACCCAGAAGCCCAGGTAGTCGTCAATGCTCCATCCGGCCGAGTTTGCAGCGCCGTCGACTGGCGGGACTGCAATCTCTACGTCACCTAGGCTGGCGTCAACCCCACTGTCAGCCACTGGCACATCCTTGGCGCCGGCGTCCGGGATGGTGGAGGTCCCAGTTCCGCCCGTCCCCACCGCGCCGCCCGTCCCAGTGGCGCCACCCGTACCAGTAGCTCCGCCAGTCCCGCTAGCTCCACCAGTCCCACTAGCGCCGCCGGTCCAAATGCCCCCATCCTTCACAGTACCGCCATCCTTCCCTGAAGTGCCGCCCGCGCCAGCACCGCCGTCAATAGCCCTGCCCTCGGTGCCGTTGGTCACGCAGGTTCCGTTGCCGTTGTCATGGTAGCCAGCAGGGCACCCCAGCGCAGGGCCGTCGCCCAAGCTGGCCATATCCAATTTGGTGTCCCGTCCGCCAGCAGCCGTGTCCGCAGGAACATCCGGCGTCTGCGGAGCATCCGCGCCTCCCAGGTCAAGAGCGGGGCCAACCTCCTTCGAGATCAACCCCTCCCCGGCGCTGTCGCGAACCCCAAGTTCCACGACCGCCGCGTCCCTCGCCCCGCTGTCCAGGCTGCTGACACCACCCGTGTCTCTCGCAGCCCCGCCTAGGTCTAGCCTGACGCCGTCCGTGCCCCGACGGTCGACCGAGGCATCCCTGGGTAGCATGGAAGTGCGTCCGCAGCCAAGAAACGCAAGTGCAATTGCCAGCGTGGTGCTGGACGCCCATCGAATGTTCTTCATGGTGACAAGAACTACGGAAACTGGACCGGAACCGGAACATGGCGATCGGACGTGGAGTTGTCGCCGAGCTGGCCCCACCCATTGTAGCCCCAGCATTGCACCCCGCCATTGACCAAAGCGCAGCTATGGTAGTTACCGGCAGTGACAGCCGTCGCACCTGATGTCAGGCCCGACACCTGAACTGGAACAAGCCTATTGCTTACGGTGTTGTCGCCGAGTTGGCCGTACCAATTGTAGCCCCAGCATTGCACCCCGCCGTCCACTACCGCGCAGGTGTGCCCCAAGCCGGCCGCGATGGCCGAGACGCCTGACGTCAGGCCGGAAACCTGAACAGGAACATGGCTAGGGATACTCAACGAAGAGCAACTCGGGTCTTGACAAAAGGCGCCCCAGCATTGCACCCCGCCATTCACTGCCGCGCACGTGCGTAACCGGCCGACGACGACTGCCGTAACCCCTGATGTCAGGCCCGACACCTGAACTGGAACATCCCTCTCGCTTGTGGTGTTGTCGCCGAGCTGACCGTACTCATTGTAGCCCCAGCATTGCACCCCGCCATTCACCACCGCGCAGGTGTGTCTCACGCCGGTGGCGACTGCTCCCACGCCTGCTGTCAAACTCGACACCACAACCGGAACATGCCTTTCGCTGGTGCTGTTGTCGCCGAGCTGGCCGTACTCATTGTAGCCCCAGCATTGCGCCCCGCCATTCACCACCGCGCAGGTGTGTTGCACGCCGGCGGAGACTGCCGTAGCACCTGCTGTCAAACTCGACGCCACAACCGGAACATTCCTACTGATCGTGCTGTCGTCGCCGAGCCGGCCGCTGCCGTTGTTACCCCAGCATTGCACCCCGCCGTTCACCACCGCGCAGGTGTGTTGGTAGCCGCCGGCGACTGCTCCCACGCCTGATGTCAGGCCCGACACCTGAAGGGGAACATGCCTATCTGCCGCGGTGTTGTCGCCGATCTGGCCGTAGAGATTCCAGCCCCAGCATTGCGCCCCGCCGTTCACCACCGCGCAGGTGTGATAATCGCCGGCGGCGATGCTGGTGATGCCTGCAGCGGTATCCGTGGTCCCACCCGCGTCCACGCCGGCGTCCTCTCCAACCTCCGCCGTGTCCGGGGAAGAATCCGGCGTGGCAGGAACATCCGGAGCACCGTCGCTAGCGTCAACGCCACCTTCAGCGACGGCAGTGTCCACCGCCCCGGCATCCGGGCCTGTAGAAGTCCCAGTACCGCCACCTGTCCCGCCAGCACCACCCGTCCCAGGAGAGCCGCCAGTCCCATTAGCGCCACCCGTCCCAGGAGCGCCACCAGCCCCAGCAGCGCCGTCGGTACCCGAGCCCTCGCTTCCATTCGCCACGCAAGCTCCGTTCCCATTGTCATGGTACCCAGCAGGGCACCCCACCCCAGAACCGTCACCCAACCCGCTGTCTTGCCCGCTCGCGAGCGTGTCCGCAGGAGCCTCCGGTGTAACGGAAACATCCGAGCCCGCCAGGTCGAGAGCAGGGCCAACCTCAGTCGAGATTGACCTCTCCCCAGCCCCGTCGCGCACCCCTCCTTCCACGACACCCATGTCCCCTGCCCCGCTGTCCAGGCTGCTGGCGCCGCCCGTGTCGCTCACAGCGCCGCCGGAGTCTGCGCCGAGCATTCCTGTGTCCAAGTTCGCGACCGAGGCGTCCTTGGTTGGGCTGGAACTGCCTCCGCAGCCGAAAAATGCAAGCGCAATTGCTAAGGTGGTGCTGGACGCCAGACGGATGCTTCTCATGGTGACCTTTCTGTGAACCGCAGCCAAACGAGTCAGCGGGACATTAGAAACGTGATCCCCGCGTAGTCAATAGTGGGTCCGTCGAGGCGCTCGCACGGACATCTCGCAAGCCAACTCTCAGCCCGGCCAGATCGGCTCAACCATCGGGCGCACCCGGTTTGGCGGCTGTTATACGGCGTCGTACCATCTGGCGTATAACATGGCCGTGGCCGGTTACCGCAAGCTCTGAGGTGCTGACCCCGCTGGTCGGCAGGGAGCGCAGTCGCCCGATCCAGATACCGGCCCTCGGGGTTGCCGCGACTCCCCTGCGATTCCTGGACTACCTCATCGAGGAAACCCAGCCCGGGGCTGTACTCGGCGGCTCCGGCGTCCTGGTCAACGTTCCCAGACCGGGCCGGTTTGCGCTGCACAAGCTTATCGTGGCCGCGCGCCGGGGACCGTCTGGCATGCCCAAGACCGCCAAGGATCGCGCCCAGGCCAGCGAGCTGCTGCGCGTGTTGCTCTCGGAGTCGCCCGGTGAGATCACCCTGGCCTGGAAAGCTCTTTCACGCCACGGCAGGGCATGGGTCAGCGCCGCCACCAGTTCGCTCAAGCGCATGGATGCGGATCTCGTCGCTGATCTCCGCCGCCTCGGCGTCGGGGGATAGGCATTCAGTTATCGAGAGGGACCCGGAGCGCGTTGTGGAAACCCTGTGGCCAACCGTACGACAAACAGACACGCGTCGGGGGTCCAAAGCGGCCGCCTGAAGCGCTCCGTCTACTGTGGACTCTTTGTGGCCTGATTCAGTTCTTCCCCCACCGGGCCCACACCAAAGCCAGCCATCCGGCACTCTCTCGACCAGTTTCGGCGTGTCGCACTTGTAGCGTCAACACGCCGGAACGTCGCCGCGGCCTATCCCAAGGCCATGGTGGCCGCGGGGCCAGCCAGCGGCGAGTCGTGGCACGGCGCCGGAGGATGTGATGTATAGATGTAGCCACGGCCGGCCTCGGCAGGCCGGCCGCGAGATCCATGGTCTAGATCGCCGGCGGCGTGGCTTGGCCGTAGTAGTTGTCGCCCCAGCAGGCGATGCTCCCGTCGGTCTTCAAACCGCAGGTGTGGTTCCCGCCCGCGCTGACAGAGGTGAAGGTGCCGGCAGGCGGCGTGGCTTCGCCGTGGTTGTTACGGCCCCAGCAGGCGATGCCCCCGTCGGTCTTTACGCCGCAGGTGTGGGCATAGCCCGCGCTGACCGACGGGAAGATCCCGGCAGGTGGCGTGGCTTCGCCCCAGGTGTTGTCGCCCCAGCAGGCGATGGTCCCGCCGGTTTTCACCCCGCAGGTGTGGTAGCCACCCGCGCTGACCGAGGTAAAGCTGCCAGCAGGCGGCGTGGCATTGCCGAGGTAGTTGTAGCCCCAGCAGGCGATGCTCCCGTCGGTCTTCACGCCGCACGTGTGGCCATCACCCGCGTCGACCGAGGTGAAACTGCCGGCAGGCGGCGTGGCTTCGCCGTCGTCGTTGTAGCCCCAGCAGGCGATGCTCCCGTCGGTCTTCAGGCCGCACGTGTACGACCCGCCCGCGCTGACCGATGCGAAGCTGCCGGCAGGCGGCGTGGCTTCGCCGTGGTAGTTGTAGCCCCAGCAGGCGATGCTCCCGTCGGTCTTCAAACCGCAGGTGTGATAGGAGCTCGCGCTGACCGAGGTGAAGCTCTCGCTGGGCGGCGTGGCTTGGCCGTAGCCGTTGTAGCCCCAGCAGGCGATGCTCCCGTTGGCTTCCAACCCGCAGGTGTGTAGGGCGCCCGCGCTGACACTCACGAAGGTCACCCGACAAGTCCCGTAGCCATTGTCGTGATAGCCAGCCACGCAGGTTCCGTTCGCCGCACAGGTCCCGCCGCCACCGTCGTGGAAGCCGGCAGCGCAGCCCGCTTGCACGCAGATTCCCTCGCCGTTGTCGTGGTCGCCAGCCACGCAGGTTCCGCTGGCCACGCAGGCCCCGCCGCCGTCGTGGAAGCCCAGGGCGCAGCCCGCTTGCACGCAGGCCCCGGTGCCGTCGTTGTGATACCCCTCGACGCAGGTTCCAGTAACCACGCAGGTCCCGTCCCCGCCATTGTGATACCCGGCAGCGCAGCCCTTCTGCACGCAGGTTCCGGCGCCGTTGTCGTGGAAGCCAAGGCTGCACTCGGTCTGGACACAGGTCCCGGCGCCGTTGTCGTGGAAGCCCGTGGCGCAGGTTCCCACCGCCACGCAAGCACCGCCGCCGTCGTGGTAGCCGAGGGCGCAGCCCGCTTGCACGCAGGCCCCCGTGCCATCGTCGTGATACCCCCCGACGCAGGTTCCGGTGGGCTGGCAGGTCCCGTCCCCGCCATTGTGATACCCGCTGGCACAGCCCGCGGGCACGCAGGTTCCACTGCCATTGTCGTGAGATCCCGCTCCACACCCAGCGCTGGTTCCGTTGCACACATACGCCGTGTGCTGGACTTCAGTGGGTTCCAGGGTGCCGTTGCTGTTGAGGTCCAGGCCAGTCTGCACAGCCACGCCGCCATTGGCGCAATTGGCGCCGGCGGGTTCGGGCGCGGTCGCGATCAGCGACGACAGTCCATCCTGGCCGTTGCTTCCGTTTGTGCCGTTGGCCCCGCTCTGGCCGTTGCATGTGTAGCTCGTCTGCGCCACCTCGCTCGGCTCAAGAATCCCGTTGCCGTTCAGGTCGAGCCCGCTCTGGATGCGAACCCCACCGGAAGGGCAGTTCGCACCCGGGGGTTCATTGTCCAGCCGAATGAGCGAGTTCGCGCCCGTCGCGCCTGTCGCGCCCGTCGCCCCTGTTGCGCCCGTCGCACCGGTCGCGCCTGTCGCGCCGGTCGCGCCCGTCGCGCCCTGGGGGCCCGGGATCCCCTGCGGTCCCTGTGGTCCGGTGCTGCCGTTGCACACCACGGTCGTGGACGTCACTTCAGAGGGGTCGAGCTGGCCGTTGCGGTTCTGGTCAAGGCCGAACTGGATGCTGACTCCGCCGGTTGTACACTGGCTGCCCGGGCTTACCGGTGCCACTCGGGAAGCGCCGTTCAGGCCGTTCAGGTTGGTCTGGACCCAGGTTTTTGTGCTGCCGTTGCAGACGTAGAACATGGAATCGCTCGACACGTAATAGATCTGGCCGTCCCGGGTGGGTCCACAGGCCGGCAGATCCGCCTTGGTCAAGGCGAATTGCGCTGTACTCAGGTCCCCAGACGAAGGTGTGGCTGCCTTGTTCTGGGTTGAGCACGCCGCCGCACCGACCAGCAGGCCGATCACCGCCAGCACAGTAGGATATTGACTCGCAATACAGATCTTCATCGTCGTCAACCGCATGAGTTTCCTCCATTCCTCGGGTGGGATCGGGCTCCCGTCAGGGGCCCGAGCGCCGAGGATCATGAAGGTGCAGAGGCCGCGCCGTCTACAAGAAAGTCGCCCTCGCGCTCACGATGTTGAACGTCACAGACCTGTCACGGCTGCGCCTGCTTCGCGTCCGCGAAACCGGTTTCCGCGCCCTCGCAACCTGGGCTATGATCGGCGCCCAAGCGGGCAGGTCCCAGGGTTGAAAATTCGTAGGTAGCCTACGAATTTTCAATGGCGCGACGCCGCGTAGAAGTCCAACCGGGGCCGCGCCCCTGTGCTAGGCATTTGATTGTGCCCCTCTCGCATCCCGCCCGGCTGATCAGCGCGCCTTGGGTCTTGCCCCTTGCCGGACCTGTGCTGGCCGAGGCAGCGGTGGTCGTCGACGGGGCGGGAACCATTGTCACTGTCGGGCCCCGCGCCCAGATCAAGTCGGAGTTTGCCTCGCTGCCCGAGGAGCGCGCGCAGGGTGTGCTCTTGCCCGGTCTGGTCAACGCTCACACGCACCTTGAGCTGTCGGTGCTCGCCGGCCGTTTGCGCGGCGGAGAAGGGCTTCCGGCTTGGGCCATGCAGGTGGGGCGCGAGGCGGCGGTTTTTTCCACGGAGCAACGCTGCGACGCCGCCCGGCGCGCGGCCCTGGCTGCGGTTGCAGCGGGAACCGCGGCAGCGGGCGATGTCGGCAACACCCTGCTCGCCGTGCCAGCGCTGGCCAGGGCGGGCCTGGCTGGGGTTTTCTTTCACGAGCTGCTTGGTTCGCGCGAGGCCGCCACCGGCGACGCGCTGTCCGATGCCGAGCGAGAATACCGGGAGTTCATTCAGGCCAGCCCCTGGCCCGCGAATCTCGCGCGTGTGCCGGCGCCGCACGCGCTCTACTCGGCGGGACCGGATCTCTTGCGCCGGATCTTCGCGGCAGCGGCCGGCGGCAGCCATCCCACCTCGATCCACATCGCTGAAGGCGAAGACGAAATCCAGCTTCTGCGCGACGGCACCGGACGCTGGGCCGAGATTCTGGCCTCACTGCAAGTCCCGGCTGGCTCGCGCACGCCCGGCCTGCCTCCCCTCGCCTATCTCGAATCGCTCGGCGCCTTTGCCGGCGAGCGACCGCCACTCCTCGTCCACATGGTATGCGCCAGCACAGAGGACATCGCGCTCGCGCAAAGGCACCGCGCCCCGGTAGTGCTCTGCCCGCGCTCCAACCTGCACATCGGTGGCCGCCTGCCCGACGTGCGCGCTTTCTTGGCCGCAGGCCTCGCGCTGGCCCTTGGCACGGACAGCCTGGGCTCGTCGCCCGACCTTTCGCTGTGGGGTGAGATGGCTGCGCTCGCATTGCATTTCCCGGACCTCGCACCCGAGATCTGGGTTCGCGCGGCCACTGCCGGCGGCGCCGCGGCACTGGGCCTGGATGCCTTTGGTGCGCTTGCGCCTGGCAAGCGGCCTGGCATCATTGATGTCACATCGGTCGACACACGGGCGCCCTGTGCCTCGCTGGTCGCAGCAACCTCCCCGAAGGTCCGCTGGGTGGTCCGGCCATGACGCTACCCCGTCGCCCTTTGCTCGCCATCGTCACCTTCGGGCGCATGGTGAAGTTCAGTCACACGGTTTTCGCCCTGCCCTTTGCCCTGGCCGCTGTCGCCCTTGCGGCGCATGGGCACGGAGTGACCGTGGCACAGATCGCGGCCATTGTCCTGGCCATGGTCGGCGCGCGCACTGCAGCCATGGGCTTCAACCGCATCGTCGACCGCCGCATCGACGCCGCCAACCCGCGCACCGCGGACCGCGAGTTGCCCACTGGCAAGGTTTCGCTGTCCGCGGCCGTGAGCTTGACCGTGGCCAGCGCCGCGCTTTTCCTCGCGGCCGCGGCTTGGCTGGGTCCCTTGTGCCTGCAACTCGCGCCCATCGTGCTGGTGCTGGTGCTGGGCTATTCGTTTACCAAACGACTTACCTGGCTGTGCCACCTGTTTCTCGGGCTGGCCATCGGCAGCGCGCCCGCGGCTGCGTGGGTAGCCGTGCGCGGACGGCTGGATGCCCCGGCCCTGTGGCTGAGCGGCGCGGTGGCCACCTGGATCGCCGGCTTCGATGTCCTCTATGCCCTCCACGACCGAGACTTCGACCAGAAGGCCGGCATCCATTCCATACCGGTACGCTTTGGCGTGCCCGTGGCCCTGCTGATTTCCGCGGTCCTTCACGCGGCCAGTGTCGCGGCCTTGCTGGCAGCGGGACAGGCCGCCGGGCTGGGCTGGATCTATCTTCTTGGCATGGCCGTGGTCGTCGCAATGCTGGTCTGGGAGCATGCCATCCTGCGGCCGTCGGACCTGTCGCGCCTGGATGTGGCGTTCTTCAACCTCAACGGCTACGTCTCGGTCGTCTACTTCGTAGCCACGCTGGCGGACGTCCTTCTTAGAAAATAGAGAATCGCTTCGGGAGGCAAGCGAGCGCAAAGCGCGAGCCGCGAGGCCGCCAGGCCGAAGCGGGGGAAGGCGGGACCCAACGGGCTTTGCCCGTTGGAGGGAGGGCTCTCCCCTCCGTAGATCGTGGGCACAGTAGGAATCGAACCTACAACAAACGGATTAAGAGTCCGCTGCTCTACCAATTGAGCTATGCGCCCGAAAATGTAACACTTTTAAGAGGTTAGGCTGAGTTGTTCTGCTGCGTTGTCTTGCTGCTCCGTTCCCCTAGTCGACCCACGGGGATCGGAAACGTCGCGAAGTGGTACCACATCCCCCTTGGGCGGGGCAAGGTCCACCGTCACCATGTCGAACGCCTTGGCCCGAAAGAAGTGTGGATTCCCGTCTGGACCGACGATAGCAAACCTTCTCGGCCCCGAAGTCCGATAGTTCTGCTACAGAGTTTCACTCCTTGGGACTCAGCCTCATCACAGTGCCGCTGTAGGAGTTGGTCCAGAAGACGCTGTTGGAATCTACGGCGATGCCAGAAGGACGGGACTGCCCGGAGGCAAGCGTGGTAGGGGTGCCGCCGCCCCGAGGCACTTTCACCACCGTCCCACTCCCCTGGTTGGTCCAGTAGACGCAGGTGGCGTCCACGGCGAGGCCAGTGGGGAAGTCCTGCCCGGAGGCGAGCGTGGTCGAAGTGCCGCCGCTCAGAGCTACCATCATGACCGATCCGGAGTTGTCCTCGGGGCTGCCGTTGAAGAACGTGCTCCTGTCAATCCAGAAGACACTGGTGGCGTGCGCGATGATGCCGGTGGGGTCGGACTGCCCGGAGGCGAGAGTGATGGGAGTGCCACCGCCCAGTGGTACCTTCATTACAGTGCCGGCATAGTAGCCTTCCGTCCAGTAGACACTGGTTCCGTCCACGGCGACACGATTGGGGGAGAATTGCCCGGAGGCGAGCGTGATGGGAGTGCCACCGCCCAGTGGTACCTTCATCACAGTGCCAATGCTTTCACCAGTAGTCCAGTAGACGCTCTCGGCATCCACGGCGATACCAACCACGTAGGACTGCCCGGAGGCAAGCGCGGTGGGCGTGCCACCACCCACAGGCACCTTCATCACCATGTCGGTACCGCTCCCGTTGTTGGTCCAGTAGACGCTGGTAGTGTCCACGGCGATGCCAGAGGGGTATTGGCCAGAGGCAAGCGTGGTGGGAGTGCCACCGCCTTTGGGTATCTTCATCACGGCGCGGTCGTAGTCATCCGTCCAGTAGACGCTGGTGGTGTCCACAGCGACATACCGGGGCTGGGACATCCCGGTCGCAAGCGTGACGAGACAGCGACCGGCTGTACATTGAGCCGTGGAGGGCGAAATGGCCGAGCAGACATTCCCGCAGAATCCGCAGTTGCCGTTGTCAATCTGCGCGTCGAGGCAGACAGCATTGCACTCCGTCTCGCCACTCGGGCAATTCGAAATCGCGCCACCGCCAATTCCTCCGAGGCTTCCGCCGCCGCCAACTCCCGACCCGCCACCTGCCCCGGTCACACCGTGCAAAAGGCCAGAGCGGCCACACGCGCCGAGCAGGCAAAGGACCCAGAGCGCAGCGGACCTTGATCTCATTGTGGATTCCCGTTCGGAGGGATGATACCAGACTAGTTTGGTGTTGAACGTTGCCCGAGGACGTGAGGATGGAAGCTCGCCCCACCCCGATGCCTGCCAAGCATCACCTGGTCAGCCTCACATGTTCGCGATGATGCGGGTGCCGAACTCGGAGCACGAGACCTCTTTGGCTCCCTCGGTCAGGCGCGCGAAGTCGTAGGTCACGGTCTTCTGCGCGATGGTCTTCTCCATGGCGCGCACGATGCGCTCGCCCGCCGAGGTCCATCCCATGTGTTCCAGCATCATGATGCCCGAGAGGATAACCGAGCCCGGGTTCACCTTGTCGAGGTTGGCGTACTTGGGTGCGGTGCCGTGGGTGGCCTCGAAGATGGCGTGACCGGTTAGATAGTTGATGTTGCCACCGGGCGCGATGCCAATACCGCCGACCTGTGCGGCCAGGGCGTCGGAGAGGTAGTCGCCGTTTAGGTTGAGGGTCGCGATGACGTCGAATTCGTCGGGACGGGTGAGGACCTGCTGCAAGGTGATGTCCGCGATGGAGTCCTTGAGCAGAATCTGACCCGCGGGCGGCTTGCCCGCGCAGTCGTCCCAGCCGATGACCCGGCCAGCATACTCGCGCTTGGCCAGGGCGTAGCCCCAGTCGCGGAAGGCGCCCTCGGTGAACTTCATGATGTTGCCCTTGTGGACCATGTTCACGCTCTTGCGCTGGTGGCGGATGGCGTAGTCGAAGGCAGCGCGCAGCAGGCGCTCGGAGCCTTCGCGCGATACCGGCTTGATGCCGATGGCCGAAGTCGCGGGAAAACGAATCTTCTTCACGCCCAGTTCCGACTGCAGGAACCCAATCAGCTTCTTGGCCTCGGGCGATTCCGCCGCCCATTCGATGCCGGCGTAGATGTCCTCGGTGTTCTCGCGGAAGATCACCATGTTCACCTTTTCCGGACGCTTGACCGGCGAGGGCACCCCCGCGAAGTAGCGCACCGGTCGCAGACACACGTAGAGATCCAGGATCTGCCGGATGGCCACATTGAGCGAGCGGATGCCGCCGCCCACCGGGGTGGTGAGCGGGCCCTTGATGCCCACCAGGTAGGTCCTGAACGCCTCGATGGTCTCGTCGGGCAGCCAGGTGCCGAACCGGTTCTTCGCCTTTTCGCCCGCGTAGACTTCGGCCCAGGCGATCTTCTTCTTGCCGCCGAATTCCTTTTCCACCGCGGCGTCGAGCACGCGCACCGACGCGCGCCAGATGTCAGGACCGGTGCCGTCACCCTCGATGAATGGGATGATGGGATGATCCGGCACGGCGAGCGTGCCGCTCGACGACATGGTGATGGATTCGCCGTCGGTGGAAATGACTGGTTTTGCTGATGCCATGTCTTTCAGCTATCACGGTGAAGGTCGATAGTCGACCGGTGAGGTCCCTGACCGCCTAGCCCTGAGATTTCCGATGATCAAACCGCATGGCTCCGACAGATTGAACCCTCTGTCAAGCCAAGCCGGCGGCAACATAAGAAACGCCGGTTGCTGATCTCCGGATGCGGTACGGTTCACCATCAGGCGGAAACCATCCCCATCTTGAGGTATGTTATCGGTCTACACATCTTGCAGATTATCGAAGACTCGTAACCCGGCCGATGGGAGACACCACCATGAGCAAGACGGCAAGACTGGAAGTAAACGGCCAGACATTGGAGATGCCAACAATCGTGGGCACGGAGCAAGAATGCGGCATCGACATAAGTAGTCTACGTAGCACCACCGGGTGTATCACCCTGGACGACGGTTACGGCAACACCGGGTCGTGCCAGAGCGCCGTCACCTTCATCGACGGCGAAAAGGGAATCCTACGCTATCGCGGCATCCCCATCGAGGAGCTGGCCGAGAGTTCGACCTTCGTGGAAACTGCCTACCTGCTCATCTACGGCCATCTGCCCACGCTTCCCGAACTGCAGCGCTTCTCGAAAATGCTCACGCAGTACGAGAACCTGCATGAGGACATGAAGTACCACTTCGAGGGCTTTCCCACCAACGCCCATCCCATGGCGATTCTCTCCGCCATGATCAACGCCTCGAGCTGCTACTACTCCGACGTTATGGAGCGGCCAACCCGCGAGAATTTCGACATTCACGCCGCGCGGCTGCTTTCGCAAGTGCGCACCATCGCCGCCTTCTCGTACCGCAAGTCGCGCGGCTTGCCCATCATCTATCCCAAGCCCAAGTATAGATACACGGCCAACTTCCTCCACATGCTTTTCTCGGATGTCTACCAGGACTACGAGCCTCCGCCCGAGGTGGTGCGAGCGCTGGCCCTCATCTTCATCCTCCACGCCGACCACGAACAGAACTGCTCGACCTCGACAGTGCGCATGGTCGCATCGTCGCAGGCCAACCTGTTCGCCAGTGCTGCGGCGGGAGTGTGCGCGCTGTGGGGGCCGCTGCACGGCGGGGCCAACCAGCGCGTGATCGAGATGCTGGCGGACATTCATAAGTCCGGCGACGACGGCTCGCGCTTCATCGCAGCGGCCAAGGAGAAGAACAGCGGCAAGCGCCTGATGGGGTTCGGCCACCGCGTGTACAAGAACTACGACCCGCGCGCCCGCATACTGAAGAAGGCCAGCGACGAGCTGTTCGAGTCGCTCAAGCTCGACGATCCGCAGCTCGCCATCGCCAAGAAGCTCGAGGAGGCTGCGCTCTCCGACTCCTACTTCATCGAGCGCAAGCTCTACCCGAACGTGGACTTCTACAGCGGCATCATAATGCGGGCTCTCAACATCCCGACCGAGATGTTCACGGTTATCTTCGCCATCGGCCGGATGCCGGGCTGGATCGCGCATTACAAGGAGATGCTTGACGATCCCAAGGCCCGCATCTACCGGCCGCGCCAGATCTACGTTGGCCAGACCATCAACCACTACGTCCCCATCGACAAGCGCACCGGCAAGGCTGGATAGATCCCGTCGCGTTTCTCAGTTGACCTTGAAGAACGTGTGAAGCTCGTCGACGCCCTTCTTCACCGCGGCGGCACTGGCCAGTAGCTGTTGTTTCTCGTCGTCCGTGAGGTCGAGCTCGACGACCGACTCAATGCCATGCTTGCCCAGGATCACGGGCACGCCGATGAACAGGTTCTCAATACCGTACTCGCCCCGGAGGTAGGCCGCGCAGGGAGCCATGTGCCGCCGGTCGGTGAGGATGGCCTCTACCATTTCCGCCGCAGCCGCCGCCGGTGCGTAGTAGGCCGAGCCGGTCTTCAGCAGACCAACGATCTCCGCGCCTCCCTTGCGCGTCCGGTCCACCAGCCGTTCGATGGTGGCCTGGTCCATGAGCTCGGTGATCGGGATGCCCGCCACGGTGGTGAATCTGGGAATCGGCACCATCTGATCCCCATGCCCGCCAAGCACCATGGCATGCACGACCGAAAGTGAGCAACCGATGTGTTCGGCGACGAAGTAGCGGAAACGGGTCGCGTCGAGAATTCCCGCCATGCCGATCACGCGCCTGATGGCGAAGCCCGTGGTGCTCAGCACAACGTGGCACATGACGTCGAGGGGGTTTGAAACCACAATGACCGTAGCGTTCGGCGCGTATCTGGCGATGTGCTGCGCGGCGGTCTTGACGATGGCCGTGTTGGCTTTCAGAAGGTCCATCCGGTCCATGCCGGGCTTGCGCGGAAGCCCGGCAGTGATGACGACGACATCGCTGTTGGTTATGGTGGCGAAGTCGTTGGAACCACTGATGGGCCCGTCGTACGACCGCATTGGCCCCGAGTGGAGAAAGTCCAAGGCTTTGGCCTGGGTCATTCCTTCCATGACGTCGACCATCACGATGTCCGCGATGACCTTCTCGGCGATGTAGTACGTGGCGGTAGCGCCGACATTGCCGGCGCCGATGACGCTCACCTTCCTCCTGGGCATCTCTTCCTCCCTACGAAGCCGTCTGGCGGCTTTCCGCTTGCTGGATGGCCGACCTCAGCTCGGCGCAGGCCGAATCAAAGGCCTGCCGCTCCTTTTCGCTCATCCTCACCTCGAGGATCCTCTCCACGCCCCCGGCCCCAACCTGTGCCGGGACGCCGACGCACAGCCCGCTGATCCCGTACTCGCCCTCGAGGCGCACCGACACTGGCAGGATGGCGTGGGTATCTCGCGCGACCGCCTCGATGAGGCCGCAGGCGGCCGCGCTCGGCGCGTAGAAAGCCGTCGACCACTGGGCCATCTGCAGGATTGTGTCGCCGGCGTTGCGGACCTCCTCGATGATCGCGTCGAGCCGATCCTCGCCAATCAGCTTCGCGGCCGGAATCCCGGAAACCCGCACCGTATCCCTGAGGACGACCATCGTGCTACGGTGCGGGCCGACGATCAGGCCGGTGACCTCGCGGGGTGAGGTCGCAAGTGCGTGACTGACCAGGTAGCGGAGCCGGGTCGCGCTGAGCAGTCCTCCGACCCCAAGCACGCGCTGCCTTTCGAACCCCAGCGTCTTCTGAGCTAGAAGCGTCAGGGAATCTACCGGCTCGACCATGTTGATCACCACCGCCTGGGGCGCCAACCGCTGGATGTCGGCGCAGATCGCTTTCACCGTCTGCGAGTTGTTCAAGTACAGATCGATGCGGTGCTCGCCCGGTTTTCGGACCCGGCCAGCGGCGATGACCACGACGTCGCTGCCGACGATGCTTTCCACCCCATTCGATCCCTCGATGGTGGTGTCGTAGCCGCGCAGCGGGCCGGCTTGCATCAGGTCGAGCGCCTTGCCCATGGCAACCCCTGCCTTGATGTCCACCAATCTGACCGAGGCGATGCGATTCTCGGCCAAGAAGAAGGCGATGTTGGTGCCGACATTGCCGCTGCCAATGATACCAACGCGCTTCATGAATACTCCTCTGCCGGCCAGTCGCACGGCCGCACTAATCCACACCGGAGCCTCTCGCCTCCGACCGAACCCCGCTAGAAACTAGATGCCACGTTCGCAGGCGTGGATCAAACGGAATCGAACCATTGCGGGAGAATCCGACCGACGGGTTCCCTCCGGAAGTTGCTCGTCTCTCCCCTGGCGTCAGTGCATAATAGGGACCGCAGCGAACCTCTTTCGACACGGCTACGCCCCGTCCGCCGAATCGGCCAAGCATGAAGATACACGAGTACCAAGCCAAACAATTGCTGGGCCAGCACGGTCTGCCGGTGCCCCTGGGAATACCAGTCTTGCGCAGCGACGCTCTGGATCAGGCCGTGCAAGACGTCATCGGCGCGAGCAAGAGCCAGACGGTGGTGGTCAAGGCCCAGATCCACGCCGGCGGTCGTGGCAAGGGCGGCGGGGTGAAGGTGGTCAAGGGTGTCGAGGCGGCGCGAGCGGCGGCTGGACAGATTCTGGGTAAGGTTCTCACAACCCATCAGACTGGACCCGAGGGCCGCGTGGTCAGGCGCCTGCTCATTGAGGAAGGCGTGTCCATCGCCCGCGAGTTGTACGCGGGCATCCTGGTCGATCGCGGGTGCAGCCGCGTGGTGGTCATGGTCTCGGCAGCAGGCGGGATGGAGATCGAAGAAGTTGCCGCGCGCACGCCGGAAGCCATCGTGAAGGAACATGTCGATCCGGCCTTGGGCCTGGCGGCTTTCCAGGCGCGCAAGCTGAGCTACGCGCTCGGCCTGACCGGCACGGCGGCGCGCAACGCCACTTCGTTCTTGCAGAAGCTCTACCAGGCTTTCGTGGCGCTCGATGCCTCGCTGGTCGAGGTGAACCCGCTGGTGGTGACCAGCGACGAGCGCGTGCTGGCGCTCGACTGCAAGATGACCTTCGACGACAGCGCTCTCTTTCGCCACCCCGAGGTTGTGGCGCTGCGCGATCGTGGCGAGGAAGACCCGAGCGAGAGCGAGGCGCGCGGCTACGATCTCAGCTTCATCAAGCTCGACGGCAACATCGGGTGCATGGTCAATGGCGCCGGTCTGGCCATGGCGACCATGGACATCATCAAGCACTTTGGCGCCGCGCCGGCCAACTTCCTCGACGTGGGGGGCGGGGCCACGCAAGAGAAGGTCACGGCGGCGTTCAAGATCCTCACCGCCGATGCAGATGTGCGCGGCATCTTGGTCAACATCTTCGGCGGCATCATGAAGTGCGACATCATCGCGGCCGGCATTGTGGGTGCGGTGGCCGAAGTCGGACTGCGCGTGCCGCTGGTGGTGCGGCTGGCGGGCACCAACGTCGAAGCGGGAACCAAGATTCTCGCGGAATCCGGCCTGCCCATCACCACCGCCAGCGACATGGCGGACGGTGCACGCAAGGTGGTCGCCTTGGTCAAAGGACAGGTGATCTGACCATGGCGATCCTCGCTGACAACCGGACTCGTGTGGTGGTTCAGGGCCTGACCGGTGCGGCGGGAACCTTCCACGCCAAGCATATGCGCGAATATGGAACCCCGATGGTGGGCGGCGTGACCCCGGGCAAGGGTGGAAGCGTGCACGAGGGTTTCCCGGTGTTCGATACGGTTGCGCAAGCGGTGGCGAAAACCGGCGCCAACGCCAGCGTGATCTTCGTGCCCCCGCCGGGCGGCGCCGACGCTATCCTGGAAGCTGCGGATGCGGGCATCGAGCTTATCGTCTGCATCACTGAGGGCATTCCGGTCCTCGACATGGTTCGGGCGAAACGGGTGCTGGATGCCCGGCTATCTTCATGGGAACCCTCAGAGGGTTCCCAAACCCTCCCGCGATGGTCCGCCGCCGGCGGAGCCGGCGGGCTCCCCACGCGTTGCCGCTTAGTCGGTCCCAACTGCCCGGGCGTCATCACGCCAGGTGCCGCCAAGCTGGGTATCATGCCCGGCTACATTCACCAGCCCGGCTCGGTCGGTATCGTCTCGCGCTCGGGCACGCTGACCTACGAGGCGGCTTTCCAGATCACCGAGCTGGGCCTGGGCCAAAGCACGGCCGTCGGGATCGGCGGCGATCCGGTCAAGGGCATGGACTTCATCGACTGTCTCTCGCTCTTCGAGGAGGATCCGCAGACCAAGGCCGTCTTGCTCATCGGCGAGATCGGCGGCACCTCGGAAGAAGAAGCCGCGGCCTTCATCAGGGCCAACATGACGAAGCCGGTGGCCGCCTTTGTCGCGGGCGTGACCGCACCGCCCGGACGCCGCATGGGCCACGCGGGCGCCATCATCAGCGGAGGCAAGGGCTTGGCCGCCGACAAGATCGCGGCCCTGCGCGACGCCGGCATCGCCATCGCGCCCACGCCCGCCGATCTGGGCACCACCGTGGCGAAGTTGGTGGGCTAGCTTCTTCGCCACAGAGAGCACAGAGATCACAGAGATCGGATAAGAAGAAGGGGTTCGGATCGGACAGAACCCAACCCTTCCCTTTCCGGTCCGGCTCTGTGGCCTCTGCGCCCTCTGCGGTGAAAAGCTATCTTCCGGCTTGTGGTTGGTCCGCGCTAGTTGGTGCCCCTGCTGCAACCAGATCTCGTCCGTACTGGTAGCCCTTCATCAGGGCCTTCAGGTTGAGGCTCTCGGTGCCCTTGGGCACAGAATCGACAACCGCCTTCTCCACCGCATCGATAGACAAGAGATTCGTCGCCCCGGCAAAGAAGCCCGTCATCACGATGTTGAGCACCAGGCGCCGGCCCAGTTCCTCGGCAAAGCGCGTGGCCGGAATGCCCAGTGCACGCGCCGTGGCGGGCAGTTTGCCTTCCACCTGCACCAGCTCGTTTTCGTACAGCACCAGACCATCCGGCTTGAGCTGCGGGGCGAACTGGACAAACGCGTCCTGCGAGAGCAGCACCAGGATGTCCGGGCGTCGCACGTAGGGATAGCCGATGGCCTCGTCGGCCACGATCACCTGGGCGCTGCACGCGCTGCCGCGCGCCTCGGGCCCGAAGGCCTGGATGAGGGCCGCGTGCCGGCCGCTGTAGATGGCCGCGGCCTTGCCGATAATGGAGCCGCACAGGATGATGCCCTGGCCTCCCAAACCCCCTACGCGAATTTCAGTCCTATTGTGATGGGAACCCTGGGAGGGTTCCCATCCCCTCCCGCGCTCTGGCTCCGGCGGGCAAAGCCCGCCTTCGCCAACGCGATCAGGGGAACCCTGAGAGGGTTCCCCTGCCCTCCCGCGATGGTCCGCCGCCGGCAAAGCCGGCGGGCTCCCCACGCGACTAGCCATTTCCGCCTTCCCAGGGCAAATACTCGGCGCCCAGAACCTTGCCCAAGTGCTCGTTCATCGCGTCCAGCCAGGTGGGGCGCTCGCGGTCCACGAATTTGCCCACCGCGATGGGGCCATTGAAGGTCAGCCCCAGCTCCTTGGTGTCGGCGCCGTTCTTGACCACGCTGTTCTGCTTGTAGAACTTCAACTCGTCTACCCCGTCGCCGCGTTTGTTGCGTCGCTGATACAAGGTCGGGCAAGGAGAAAGGGCCTCGATGAACACGAAGCCACGCTTCTTCAATCCCTCCAACATCGCCTTGGCGAGTTGGCGCACGTGGAACACGGTCCAGCGCGCGACATAGCTGGCGCCGCACGCGTCGGCCAAGAACGGCAGGTTGAACGGCGCCTCGTAGTTACCGAAGGGCATGGTGGTCTGCTTGGCCCCGAGTGGCGTGGTGGGCGCCACCTGTCCGCCGGTCATCCCGTAGGTGAAGTTGTTCACACAGATCACCATCAGATCCATGTTGCGGCGGGCGGCGTGCACAAAGTGGTTGCCGCCGATGGCCGTCAGATCCCCGTCGCCCGAATACACCACCACCTTGAGCCTGGGGTTGGCCAGCTTCAGCCCGGTGGCGAAGGGAATGGCGCGGCCATGGGTGGTGTGGAACGAGTCCAGGTTCAGGTAGCCGGCCACCCGGCCGGTGCAGCCGATGCCGGACACGATTGCGATCTCGTCCAGGTTCATGCCCGATTCGGTGAGCGCGCGGGTAAAGCAGTTGACCGTGGTGCCAATCCCGCAGCTCGGGCACCAGATATGCGGGATGCGCTCCTGGCGCAGATAGGGCATCACCGGGTTGATGCTGTCGATGTCGCGCAAGAGCGTGCCTGGCGTGTTCTCGGTCATCGGCCCACCTCCAAGATCGCGGCCAGGATGGTCTCTGGCTCGTGCACCGAACCGCCCGCGTGCGGAAGGCTGACCACGCGGGCCGCGCCGGCAACCGCGCGCTCGATCTCCAGCACCATTTGTCCCATGTTCAACTCGGGCATGATGAACACCTTGGCCGTCTTGGCCAGCTCGCGCATGCGCTTGGCGGGAAACGGCCAGGCCACCACCAGGCGCAGATGCCCCACCCGCACACCGCGCTTGCGCGCTTCCTCGACCGCGGACATCGCGATCCGGGATGTGATGCCATAGGAGACGACCACAATCTCGGCTCCTTCCACGCCATCCTCGCGCACGTCCATGATCTTGTCGGCGTTGTCGCGAATCTTGCCGATGAGCCGCCGCACCAGCTTGTCCTGCGCGACCGCGTTCATGGCCGGGTAGCCGCGCTCGTCGTGGGTCAGGCCAGTCACGTGAATGCGGTAGCCCGCGCCGGCCTTGGTCATCTCAGGCACCGGATCGTCCTTGCTCGTGGCATACGCGCGATACTCGTCCTTGGGCTTGTGGGTCCACTTGCGCGGGACCACCTTGATCTCGGAAGCGGGTGGAATTACCACGCGCTCGACCATGTGCCCCACCACCTCATCCATCATGAACATCACGGGGCAGCGATAGATCTCGGACAGGTTGAAGGCTTTCACCATCAGGTCGAAGCATTCCTGGGGCGAATTGGGCACGATGGCGATGATCTCGTAGTCGCCGTGGCTGCCCCACTTCGCCTGCATCATGTCGGCTTGCCCGGGCAGGGTGGGCAGTCCGGTAGAAGGGCCGCCGCGCTGAACGTCGACCCACACCCCCGGGGTTTCGGTGATGGCCGCCAGGCCGATGTGCTCCATCATGAGCGAAAAGCCCGGGCCCGAGGTCACGCTCAGCGACTTCTGCCCGCCCCACACCGCGCCCTGCACCGCAATGCTAGAGGCCAACTCGTCCTCCATCTGAATGAACACGCCGCCCACCATCGGGATGCGCGCGGCAAAGCGTTCCACCACTTCTGTCGACGGGGTGATCGGGTAGCCAGCGGCAAAGCGACACCCGGCAGCCAGAGCGCCTTCGCAGGCGGCGTGGTCGCCGTCCATGAAATGAATGCCGGTGAGCACGCCCTTGGGGTCAGCCGGCTCGGGGTCCTGCACTCGTGGTGCGGCGATCGGCTTGGGCGCGGAGGCGGTTGCCGCGGGCGGGCCCTTGGCCTGGCGTGCGTCGATGTCCTTCCAGCGCTCGCCGTAGATGGCGAAGTCTGGGCAGTACAGGCCGCACAGGTCGCAGCCGCTGCAGTCCGCGGGCCGGGCCAGGATGGGGAAGTGGTACCCCTTGGCGTTGAAGTCTTTGGTGAATTCCAGGCAGTGGGTGGGACAGAAGTCGATGCAGAAGGAACAACCCTTGCAGATCTCAGGGCGGACGAACACCGTCCCTTTCCCCTGGCGCTCTGGGCTAGTCAGATTCATGCGCTCTCCTGGAAGTCGCAATCAATAACTAGCATGGGATCTCGCTGAGAACGAGCAAATAAGGACTTCATGGGTCTTGTTTATACCATACCGTTACAAGCAGAGATGTGCTAGGAAACCTCCGATGTTTGGTCTTATCCCATTTTTCCGATCGACGATCGGAAAGAAGGTCCTGATGGCGGTGTCGGGGGTCCTCTTGTTTGCCTTTTGCGTCGAGCACGTCACGGGGGCCCTACTCTTTCTCAAAGGGCCCGGCGCCATCAACGGGTACGGCCGCCTGCTGCACTACTCGGCTGCCTTGATCTGGTTTTTTCGCGCCGGCCTGATCGTCGCGGCCGTGGTCCACGTCACCTTTGCGACCCTGCTCTACTTTCAGGAGCTGGCGGCGCGTCCGGTGGGCTATCGCAACCGGCGCTACCTGCGGGCGAGCTATGCGGCTCGCACCATGAAGTACTCGGGACCGTTCTTGCTCGCCTTCGTGATATTTCACCTGGCCCATCTGACCTGGGGGTACAACGTCGTGCCCGGCCCCTTCATCGCGGGCGACATCTACGCCAACATGCTCAATGGTTTTCGCACGGGGTGGGTGGCGCTGGTGTACGTGGGCGCGGTCAGTCTGCTGGGGTTGCACCTACTCCACGGCACCCACAGCATGTTTGAATCGCTCGGGCTACGCCACCGTCGGGTGGAATCGCTGCTCTTTGGCTTCGCCCGCGTCGCCGCACTCGCGATCTCGGTGGGTCTGGCTCTGGCTCCAGCGGCGGTGTTCCTTCGCATGATCGGGGGGTAAGGAGCGATGGAACTTGTAGCCAACCTTCCCTCCGGACCGCTTTCCACCGCCTGGGAGCGCCACCGGTTCGAGCTCAAGCTGGTCAACCCGGCCAACAAGCGCCGTTACCAGCTCATCGTGGTGGGCTCGGGCCTGGCCGGTGCGTCCGCCGCCGCGTCGCTGGGCGAGCTGGGCTACAACGTGCGCTGCTTCTGCTACCAGGACAGCCCGCGCCGCGCTCACAGCATCGCTGCGCAAGGGGGCATCAACGCCGCCAAGAACTATCAGAACGACGGCGACAGCGTGCAACGCCTGTTCTACGACACCATCAAGGGTGGGGACTTTCGCGCGCGCGAGCACAACGTCTATCGCCTGGCCGAGATCTCGAACCAGATCATCGACCAGTGTGTGGCCCAGGGGGTTCCCTTTGCCCGCGAGTACGGCGGACAGCTTGCCAACCGTTCCTTTGGTGGCGCACAGGTGTCGCGCACCTTCTATGCCCGCGGTCAGACCGGGCAGCAGCTTCTCCTGGGCTCCTACCAGGCGCTGTCGCGCCAGATCGCGGCGGGCCAGGTCAAGATGTTCCCGCGGACCGAGATGCTGGACCTGGTGGTGGTCGACGGTCGCGCGTGCGGCATCGTGACCCGTGATCTGGTTTCCGGCGCGATCGAGTCGCACGCCGCAGACGCCGTCATCCTCGCCACCGGCGGCTACAGCAACGTCTTCTACCTGTCGACCAACGCCAAGGGCTGCAATGTCACTGCCACCTGGCGCGCGCACAAGCGCGGGGCCGGATTCGCCAACCCCTGCTTCACCCAGATTCACCCCACTTGTATCCCGGTCACCGGCGATCATCAGTCGAAGCTCACCCTGATGAGCGAGTCGTTGCGCAACGACGGCCGGGTGTGGGTCCCGCTGCGGCCGAGCGACCAGCGGCCGCCCGCCCAGATCCCGGAGGCCGAGCGCGACTACTACCTCGAACGCCGCTACCCCAGCTTCGGCAATCTGGTTCCCCGCGATGTGGCCAGCCGTGCCGCCAAGGCAGTGTGTGACGAAAACCGTGGGGTCGGGCCAGGTGGCCGCGGCGTCTTTCTGGATTTTTCTGACGCCATTTCACGCCAGGGCGAAGCCGTGGTGCGCGAGCGCTACGGCAATCTGTTCGATATGTACGAACGGATCACCGCGGAGAACCCGTACAAGGTTCCCATGCGCATCTACCCGGCAGTGCACTACACCATGGGTGGGCTGTGGGTTGACTACAATCTGATGACCACCGTTCCGGGTTTGTTCGTGCTGGGCGAGGCGAACTTCTCCGACCACGGGGCAAATCGGTTGGGCGCCTCGGCGCTCATGCAAGGCCTGGCTGACGGCTACTTCATCATTCCCTACGCCATCGGAGGCTACTTGGCCGGCAGCAAAGCGGGGACGGCGTCGACCGACAAACCAGAATTCGGTGCGGCCAAGGCACAGGTGAAGGAGCGAGCCAACCGTTTACTCGCCCGCAAGGGCAAGCGAACCGCGATGTCGTTCCATCGTGAGCTGGGCAAACTGCTGTGGGAGAACTGCGGGATGGCGCGCACGGCGGCCGGGCTGCAGCAAGCCCTCAGCCGCATCCCCGAGTTGCGCGAGCAGTTCTGGCGCGAGGTGATGGTGCCGGGCGGTCCCGAAGAACTGAATCAGTCGCTGGAAAGCGCCGGCCGCGTGGGAGATTTTCTCGAATTCTCCGAGTTGCTCTGCCGAGACGCCCTTGCCCGCGAAGAATCCTGCGGCGGCCATTTTCGCCAGGAGTATCAAACCCCAGACGGCGAAGCCCGGCGCGACGACGCGCGCTTCGCCCATGTGGCAGTGTGGGAACACCGGGGTGACGGCCAAGAGCCACTTCGCCATACCGAGCCGCTCAGTTTTGCAAACGTCCACCTCGCGCAGCGGAGCTACAAGTGACCATGAATCTCGTGCTGATGGTCTGGCGGCAAGAGAATGCGCGTACGGTTGGCCACATGCAGAGGATCGAGGCCAAGGACATCAGCCCCGACATGTCCTTTCTGGAAATGCTCGACGTGGTCAACCAACGCCTGACCGTCGCCGGCCAGTCGCCCATTACCTTTGATCACGACTGCCGCGAGGGGATCTGTGGTTCGTGCGGGGTGGTCATCAATGGTGTGCCGCACGGCCCGCAACCAGGGACCACGACCTGCCAGCTTCACATGCGCCATTTCCGCGACGGCCAGGTGGTCGTCATCGAGCCTTTTCGCGCGCGTGCCTTCCCCGTCATCCGCGACCTGATGATCGACCGCAGCGCCTTTGATCGGGTGATCGCGGCCGGGGGGTTCATCACTTCGCCCACGGGAAGCGCGCCGGATGGCAATGCCATGCTGGTTTCCAAGGGAGCGGCTGACGCCGCCATGGACGCGGCCGCTTGCATCGGGTGTGGCGCGTGTGTGGCCGCGTGCCCCAATGCCTCGGCCATGCTGTTCGTAGGCGCCAAGGTTTCGCACCTGGGCCTTCTGCCTCAGGGACGGCCCGAACGCTGGTCGCGCGTGCACGCCATGGTGGCGGCCATGGACGCCGAGGGCTTTGGCGGCTGCACCAACTATCTGGAATGCACTGCGGTCTGCCCCAAGAACGTATCGCCCGACTTCATCGGCCGCCTCAACCGCGACCTAATCGGCGCGGTGTTCTTGGCCCGGCCGCGGGTGGCAAGCACGGAGGCTGGCTAGAGAGATTTGGAGGGTGTTGTGAGAAAGGGCTGGATTCCGCTTCACCGATGAAGAGAGAATCGGAAGAGACGCATGACCAATGCCCATGAACGCCATACTGCCCTACGCACACTTGGCCTCAAGCTGGATCTCACCCGGGGCCAGCCCGGCGACGACAACTTTGATTTGTCGAACCCCATGCTCACCATGGTCGACGACAAATCCGTGGTGACGTCCAGCGGGGTGTCCATCCGCAACTATCCCGGTGGGGTCGCAGGCTTGCAAGAAGCCCGAGAGCTCCTAGCCCCGTTGCTCGGAGTGCTTCCCGAGGAAGTTCTGGTCGGCAACAACTCGAGCCTCGCACTCCTGAGCAACACGCTGATGTGGGCCATGCTGAAAGGCGTGCCCGGCAGCCCGGCGGCGTGGAGCAAAGGGGAGACCAAGTTCGTCGTGACCGTGCCCGGTTACGATCGACACTTCCTTATGCTCGAGCGGCTCGGCATCGGCATGATTCCGGTTGAAATGACGGCGCAAGGGCCGGACATCGCAGCGGTAGAGAGCGCGGTTGCCTCGGACCCAGCGGTCAAGGGTCTGCTCTTCGTGCCAACCTACAGCAATCCCACCGGTGATACGACCACTCAGGCGGTCGCCGAGCGCCTGGCAACCATGCCGGCGGCGGCGCCGGACTTCACCATTTTCGCCGACGACGCCTACGCCGTCCATCACCTCGACGATACGCCGCCACCCCACCCGGATTTGCTCGGGGCAGCCAAACGGGCAGGCCACCCGACGCGCGTCATTCTCTTCGCATCGACGTCCAAGATCACCTTCGCTGGTGCGGGGATCGGCTTTTTGGCTGCGAGCCGGGAAATGCTGGCCTGGCTTACCGATCTGCTTTCTACGCAGATGATCACTCCCAACAAGATCGAACAGTACCGTCACGTCCTGTTCCTGAGCCGCTATCCTGGTGGAATCCCGGGAATCATGCGGGCGCACGCCCGCCTGTTGGCCCCCAAGTTCAGCGCGGTGGAGGAAGTGCTGAAGCGTGAGCTGGGAGGCCGAGGACTGGCACGCTGGAACACTCCCAAGGGTGGATACTTCATCAGCCTGGACACGATCCTGCCGTGCGCCAGTCGTGTGGTGGAGCTGGCCAAGCAGGCCGGCGTGGCCTTGACTCCCGCGGGAGCCACCTACCCCTTTGGCAAAGACCCCCAAAACCGCAATATCCGAATATCCCCGACCCGGCCGCCGGTTGCGCAGGTACACAAGGCGATGGAGGTGGTCGCGGTCTGCATAGACCTGGCCAGCGAGGAAGCGCGCTAGACAAAGCGCCAATCAGCGCCGCTACCGGTAGAAGTCGTTGCCTCGGTCGTCAATCACGATGAATGCCGGGAAATCCACCACCTCGATGCGCCAGACCGCCTCCATCCCGAGCTCGGGGTACTCGATGACCTCGACCTTGGTGATGCAGTCCTGGGCCAGCCGCGCGGCCGGCCCACCGATGCTGCCGAGATAGAAGCCACCGTATTTCTTGCAGGCCTCGGTCACCGCCGCCGACCGGTTGCCCTTGGCCAACATGACCAAGCTTGCGCCGTGCGACTGGAACTGCTCGACGTACCCGTCCATGCGGCCCGCAGTTGTGGGCCCGAACGATCCGCTGGCCAAGCCCGGCGGAGTCTTGGCCGGGCCGGCATAGTAGATGATGTGTTTCCTGAAGTAGTCTGGCAAGGCCTCCCCCCGGTCGAGGCGCTGCTTGAGCTTGGCGTGCGCAATGTCGCGCGCAACGACCATGGGACCGGACAATGAAAGTCGCGTGCCGACTGGGTATCGGGAAAGAGTGGCGCGGATTTGGTCCATTGGCTTGCGCAGGTCGACTTGCACCGCGCCGCTGGCGAGCGCGGTCTGATCGAGATCAGGCAGGTACTTGGCTGGGTTGGTTTCGAGTTGCTCGACGAACAACCCTTGCTCGCTGATCTTTCCCAAGGCCTGGCGATCCGCTGAGCAGGAGACACTGATCGCCACTGGGCACGAAGCAGCGTGCCGCGGCAAACGGACCACCCGCACGTCGTGGCAGAAGTACTTGCCGCCGAACTGCGCGCCGATGCCGGTCTGGCGCGAGAGTTCAAGCACTTGTGCTTCGAGTTCCGGATCGCGAATTGCGTGCCCGAGCCGATTGCCCTTGGTGGGGAGCGAGTCGAGCAGCCGTATCGATGCCATCTTGGCGATCTTGAGTGCGTACTCGGCCGAGGTGCCGCCCACCACGATAGCAAGGTGGTAGGGGGGGCAGGCGGCGGTGCCGAGGGTTCGGAGCTTGCCGCCGAGAAACTGCAGCATCGACTGGGGATTCAACAGGGCCTGGGTCTCCTGGAAAAGGAAGGTCTTGTTGGCGCTGCCGCCACCCTTGGCCACGAACACGAAGCGGTACTCGCTGCCGTCCCCGGCGTGGATTTCGATCTGTGCGGGTAGATTGGTGCCGGTGTTGACTTCCTCATACATGGCAAGCGGAGCCATTTGCGAGTAGCGCAGGTAGTGCTTGGTGTAGATCTCGAACACCCCGCGCGCGATCGCCTCTTCGTCGTTGCCGCCAGTGAAGACGAATTGCCCTTTTTCTCCGATGACAATGGCCGTGCCGGTGTCCTGGCACTGGGGAAGCACGCCAGCGGAGGCAACCACGGCGTTCTTGAGCAAATCGAGCGCCACGAACTTGTCGTTGGGGCTGGCTTCCGGATCGTCGAGGATGTTGCGCAGCTGCCCCAGGTGTCCCGGCCGCAAGAGGAACGCGATGTCGTGCATAGCTTCGCGCGTTAGCACGGTGAGGGCCTCGGGTTCGATCTTGAGAAAGCGGTGACCCGCTGCTTGGAAGGTCGAGACGTGGTCGGTGGTTACCAGGCGGTAGGGTGTGTGGTCCGGAGCAAGGGGCAGCATCGGCTGGTAGGCAAATTCCGGCATAGCGCACGTAGCATACCGCCTCCCGCACCCGCTCGGCCAATGAGTCCCAAGCGCTGCTGTAGCCCAGACGGCCTGCCGCGCAGCTTGCGGCTGCGCGCCCGGAGGGAATCGAACCCCCAGCCCTCGGCTTCGAAGGCCGATGCTCTATCCAATTGAGCTACGGGCGCAACACGAAATAGTCGGGCGAGATAATCCCGGCCCCTGCCGGCCCTGTCAAGGATGGCGGTCGGCCGGTTTGGGTGCGGGCGCTGGCGCGGGCGCACTTGCTTTCCCCGGCTTGGGCACCGCCTTCTTGGGGATGTAGGTCAGGCGCAGTGCCTTGATGAGCTGTTCCTTGGCCGCGTTCGGATCGCGGCGCATGTCCAGGTTCTTTATCCGCTCCAGTGTGCTTTTCAGAATATCGAGGCGGCTGCGCTCGGCTTCGCCGCAGGCCACAGCCGACCCCGACTCGCACAGTGTCAACGCCTTTCCGGCCTCGGTGTACGCGTACCCCGGTTCGAAGTGGTCCGCCAGCGCAAGGCTAGCTATGTGGTGAAGGCGATGGTCATCCGGATGGGCATCCAGCGCACCTTCCAGCGACGCCAAGGCCCAGTCCGGATGGCGCAGGTCCATGAAAATGTCCGCCAACTCCAGCGCGGCAAGCACGTTGCCCGGCGTGGCCAAGAGTTCGGTCTGCAGCTCCGCCACCCGCTGACGCATGGCCGGATCCGGCGGCAACCCAGGCTTGACCTTCACATCCGGCCTGGGCATGAGAATCGCCGTCGCAAGCAGCAACAAAATCGCCAAGTCGAGAACGCGCTTGACCACTACCTCTATTCGTACCGCAGCGCCGCCCTCTGGTCCAGATCCACGCTAGTGCCGCTTGCCAGAAGTTGCGGAAGGGTTCCAACGGATGCACACACCAACGCGGGACACTAGAACACGAGGCGAGGCGGCACTAGCTTCAATTTACGGAGGGGAGAGCCCCTCCCCCCGTCGGGCGAAGCCCGCCGGGTCCCCCCTTCCCCCGCTCGGCCTTGCGGCCTCGCGGCTCGCGCTTTGCGCTCGCGTGCTGCCCGACGAGAGCACCCTCCACAGCTTCCGGCGGGCAGCACTAGGCGCCGCCCCAAGATTCCCCATACCGTGGCAGAAAGCCCCGGTCAGATTCTGCGTCGAGCGGCTAGAAAGCGAGAATTCTTTGCTGGACAAGGGCTCCTGTTCTGTGGCATTGGAAATGCTTCCGTAGCTGATGGGGGATTTTTGCTGGGGCGATTGGCGTCGGAGCGAGCCTGCGAACCTAACCTAGCACTTCTTCAGCACCTCACGCTTTCCGAAATCTCTGTCCGGTTTCCTGTCGCACAGACCTGGCTGTCTGTGACACCGGCACCACGACCAAGGAGGAACAGATGAGCGTCCTTAAAATGCTAGCCGATGCCTTCCACGAAGGGGGATGGGGCATGTGGCCCATTCTCACCATTCTGATGATCACCATCTCGATCGTCACTGAACGTGCTGTGGTTCTTCGCAAGGCGGTGATTGACAAGGACAAGCTGCTTGCCCTGCTCCGCTCGCAGATTTCGGCGGGCAACATTCAAGGCGCCATCAAGGTCTGCACCGGGAACCCCACGCCCATGACCCGCATCGTCCAGGCTGGCCTCATGCGCGCCAACCGGACAGAAACCGAGATTGTCGCGGCCATGGATGAATCCTCTCTGCGCGAGATGCCACAGGTCGAGAAGCGAACCGGCTACCTGGCCATGTTGGGCAATCTCGCCACCCTGGCCGGTCTGCTCGGTACCATCACCGGCCTGATAAAAGCGTTTGCCGGCGTAGCGGGCGTTGACCCATCACAGAAGGCGACCCTGCTCTCCAAAGGCATTTCCGAAGCCATGAACTGCACGGCGTTCGGCCTCTCCACCGGCATCATCGGCCTCGCCGCCTTTGCCTGGCTGAACGGCAAGACACAAGGAATCATCGACGACGTCGGCGAAATGAAGAAAAACGTGACCAACCTGCTGGCTAGCGCAAAAGCTGCGCTGCACGGGTAGCCCAACAAGTTACGCAACGCCAAAGAAAAGGAGACTGAGCCATGTTTTTAATGGAAGCGTTCAAAGAAGGTGGCTGGGGCATGTACCCGATCTTGCTCATCTGCATCATCACCATCTATCTGACCATCGATCGGACAAGCTACCTGGCAAAGTGCAAGGTCGACGCAGACCGGCTGATATCGCTGATAAAATCCCAGATCGTCAGCGGCAACATCCGTGGCGCCGTCTCAACCTGCCAGGCCACGCCGGTGCCGCTCACCAAGATCATCGCAGCCGGTCTGATGAAGGCCGGTGGCTCCGAGCATGACATCCAGCAGGCGATGGACGAGGAAGCCCTGCGCGAGCTGCCCAAGGTGGAGAAGCGAACCGGCTACCTGGCCATGCTGGGAAACCTGGCGACCCTGGCCGGACTCCTCGGCACCATCACCGGCCTCATCAAGTCGTTCGGAGCGGTGGCCGGAGTTGACCCCTCAATGAAGGCGACCATGCTCTCCAAAGGTATCTCCGAGGCCATGAACTGCACAGCCTTCGGGTTGGGAACCGGCATCTTCGGCTTGGCCGCGTTCGCCGTTCTCAACGGCAAGACGCAAGCCATCCTCGACGGCGTCAACCAGGGCACGGTCGAGGCGCTCAACTTGGTGGTAGCCGGCCGTTCAGACACCGGCGCTCAGCACTAATCGACAGCGAACGCAGGGGCCGAACCCTGGCCCCAAGACGGGAGCTCAATTATGAGTGTTTCAGTAGAAACTGGCGGTAAGCGCGGCAAGAAGGAGCTCAACGCCGAGCTCAATCTGGTGCCGTACATCGACCTGCTCACCTGCATGGTCGCCTTCCTTCTCATCACCGCGGTGTGGACCCAACTCGCCCGCTTGCAGGCCCAGCAGAAGGGCCAGGGGCAAGCCGGCGAGGAAACTCCGCCCGAGCTGCAGGTGAAGGTCGTCGTGATGGTGAACCAGGAAGGCTTCAACTTGGTCGTCGGTCAGGACCAGACCCCGATTCCCAAGAAGGGAGCTGAGTACGACTTTGAAAAGTTGGCGGCCGAACTGAAGAAAGCCAAGGACGGTCACCCGGACAAGAATGACGCTCAGGTGGCCTCCGAGGACACCATCAAGTTCGATGTCTTGGTGCGAGCCATGGACACCGCCATACAAGCGAGATTCCCCGATATCTCGCTCATCGACTCAGGCGCAGCCGGAATCTAGGACTGCAGGAGAACCATCATGGCAATCAAGGCGCCTCACTCGCACCTTTACCACTCGATCAAGCTCGAAGTCACCAACTCGAAGCTGGGGGGCGGTGGCCGCAAGAGTCTGTATCAGGCCCTCAACCTGGTGGCCTACATCGACATGATGACGATCCTTGTCATCTTCCTGCTCATGACCTTCTCGGCCAGCGGCGAGATTCTCTTCGTGCAGAAGAACATCGTCCTTCCCGACGCACAGAACTGGAGCGACCTCGAACGCGCTCCGGTCATTGGCGTTACCAAGGACGTCGTCACGCTGGACGGGAGGCAGGTGGCCACCGGTGAAGAGCTGATGAAGGACTCGGCCACGGGCGATGCCAAGATCCCGGAGCTGGCCGATCAGCTCGTGACCGCAAAAAACAACTACAAGCTACTGCACCCCACAGAGGACTTCAAAGGGGTGTGCATTATCCAATCGGACAAGAGCGTCGAGTTCAAGATGTTGCGCAAGGTCATGTTCTCGGCTGCCACGGCCGGCTACCAGAACGTGAACTTCGCCGTGCGGCCGAAGGCCAAAGGCGGCGCCGCAGCTCCGGCTGCGGCCGAGTGACTTTCGCTTTTCCGCGCGCGTCGATCGCGTTTCCCGATCCGCTGTCGGTGATACGGGCGGCCGGTCTCCCCAGGGCCGGCCGCAGGGTTTCGTTATGGGACTTTCCCAGGGAGGTGCTGAAATGCGAAAAGCTAGCTTCATGGTAATCGGCGCGCTCGCCGCCGGCCTTGTCGTCTCCGGGTGCGAAGGCGACCCGAACGATCCGCGTACCTGGGCGCGCAAGCTCAAGAGTGTGCGCGACCAAAAGGAAGCGCTGGATCAGCTCGCCAAGATGAGTGTGGATCGAGCCCAAAAGGCGCTGCCCGAGATGATTGCGCTCTACAAAGAGACCAAGAAGCCGGACCACCTGGAGGCGCTCAGCCGCTTCCTCAATGACCAGACCAAGCCGCTCTTCATCGAAGCCCTGGACTTCACCGAAGACGACTTCGACCGTGCGGTGATTGCCGCCGGCGCGCTGGGCGAGATGAAGGCGACCGACGCGGTCCCGCAGCTCATCAAGGCGGTAGAGCACCAGCTCCCTATCAAGTCGCGCGCCAACACCGTGCGCCTGGCGGCGATTCGCGCCCTGGTCAAGATTGGCGACAAGCAGGCCGTGCCTCCGCTGATGAAGATCCTTACTACGTCGGCCGACGAGCAGGACTTCTTGCTCAACCAGAAGGCGGCCCTCGGTCTGGCCGAGTTGCGCGACCCGCAGTCAATCCCGGCACTCATCAAGGGTCTCTTCATGACCGGCCGTGGGACGCAGGTCTTCCAAGAATGCCGTCTGGCCTTGGTGCGCATCGGCGATCCTGCGGTGGATCCACTGATCAACTTGCTCAACGAGAAGAACGCTGAGATTGCCGAGATGGCACGCAATCTGGACTTCGACAAGACCAGCCCCGGCATCGTGCCCTTCAAGGCAGCCTACTTGCTGGGCGACTTGCGAGCGGCGCGCGCCGTGCCGGCCCTGGCCGCCCGCCTGAAAGTCCCGGCCAAGTCTGGCGAGCACAAGGCCATCCTCATCGGCCTCGGCTTCATCGGCACTCCGCAAGCAGTCAAAGTGTTGCTCGACGTGCTTACCGACAAGAAGGCCGAGGCGACCGACCGCCAGGCTGCCGAGGACGGCATCTACCTGTCAGGGGACAAGCGCGCGGTGCCCATCCTGCTCGACACGGCCAAGAATGGCTACGTGGTCGTGGGTGGGGTCAAGGCATCAGACCTGCGCGCCAACGCCGCCATCGACCTTGCCCGCATTGCCGGCAAGGAAACCTACGAGGCGTTCAAGGCCCTGGCCGACAAGGAGAAGGATGCGCAGGGGATCTTCGGCGAGGCGCTCGACCGCATGCAGGTTGCCAAAGACTGCGACAAAGACATCGACTGCTACGCCAAGGTTCTCAACACCGATCCGTCCTGGACCCGCGCCGAGAAGGCGGCGTTCGCCATCGGCTTCTCAGGCAATGCCGCCAAGGGCGTACCCATACTGCTCAACGCACTCAAGCCCGTGGCCTCGCTGTCCCAGCTTCGCTACCCCGTGCACCAGGCGATCCTGCAGTCGCTCACCAAGCTGGCCGATGCATCATGCAAGATGTGCGAGGAGAAGCTGCTCAAACAAATCGAGCGCGACGAACAAGCGGTTCGCCTGCCCGGCGCGCGTGACCTCCTGGGTGAGACCCGTGTGGCTTTGGCGGTCATCCAAAACAAGAAGAAGGCCAACTAGGACGCGGGTTCGCTCTCGCGATCAGGAACCCGCTCGTGCTACGTCGACTGATACTCGGCAACCACCGTGGTGTGAATGCCACCACGGATGTTGAAGTCGCCCTCGACGCGCGCACGCCGGGGATGAACCGCTGCCACGAGGTCGTCCAAGATGCGGTTGATGACGGCCTCGTGGAAGGCACCCTGGTTGCGGTACGACCACAGGTACAGCTTCCACGACTTGAGTTCAACGCAAAGTTGGTCAGGTACGTACTCGACGCGCACCGTGGCGAAATCGGGCTGGCCCGTGTTGGGACAAAGGCAGGTGAACTCCGGTGTCTCGAAGCGGATCAGGTAGTCCCGCTCGGGCTTGGGGTTGGGGAAACTAGCGAGCGTGTGGGATGGCGTGGTGCCCATTCACCTGCGATGATAGCAGGCGTCTCGGGGTTGACACTTCTCGAAACCAGAAGCGACGGTGTCCTACCGCTGGGAGGCCCTATCGGATGACACGACATCCCCTATTTTCGACTCTGCTCCTTACAAGCCTGGTTGCCTTAACGCCATCTCTGGCAGTAGCAGTCGGGCCTGTGCGCGGCACGGTCGTCCTGCCCGATGACCTCAAGTCCGGCCGTCGTTTCCTGGGCCATTGGCGGGTTGAGAACACCACCGTCCCCATCCAGCCGGCGCCGCCGCGGGGCGATACCGTGGTCGTGCTGGTCGGCCCCAAGCCGCAGGTTCTCGCCCCCAAGAACACGCCGGTCGAGATCAGCGGCATGCAGGCCAATCCCGCCACGGTGGTCGTGGGTGAGGGTGCGGTGGTGGAATTCAGAAACTCGGACAAGGTTTCGCACGACTTTTCCGTCCCAGGCCGGCCCGATGTAATGCCGGCCGAGCGTCTCGGCCCGGGCACCGTACGCAAGCAGCGCTTCGGCATCAGCGGGGAATACGTCGTGCGCTGCACGGAGTATCCCCACCTCGTGGTTTCGGTGATCGTCACCAGCTCGCCATTCTTTGCGGCGGTGGACGAGAAGGGAGGCTTCAAGCTGCTCGACGTGCCGGAAGGCCCGGCCACGCTCAAGGTATGGACCAACGGCCGCTGGGTGCATGAGCAGGCGATCGAGGTTGCCCCCAAAGGACTCGACCTGACCATCAAGGTGTCCAGTACGGCCAACAAGGAGCCCACCGAACAATAGGGGGCGGAAGCGATGTTCCTTTCCAAGATATGGTTCATTCTCGTCGGGCTGCTGGCCGGGGTGGCAGTGACGGCGGCCTTTGTGGCGCCCCGCCCGGCTGATCGTCGCATCGAGCAACTGGAAGGTCAGCGTCTGGATCGCGCGCAATATGCGGCCGAGCAAATGCTCAAGAACGATGCACGGCGCTGGATCGACTATGTGGCCAAGCTAGGCCGCGACGCGCACCTCACTGAGGCTCTCGACTCCTCATCGCGTGGGGCGGGAGAGCCGAGGGCGCTGCACGAAACCGTGCGCAGCCGTCTCAAGGCGCTGGTGCCTGACCGTGCCGCAATCGGCGTGGAGTCGCTCATCGCCGTGGACAACAAAGGACGCGTGGTCGCCCGGGTGGGCGACGATGAGGGCGAGTTCGGCGAATCGATTGCCGGAGCCGAGGTAGTGGGGGACGCCCTACGCGGCTATATGTCCGACGACGTGTGGGGGGCGGCCGGTCGTCTGCGCCGGGTGGGCGCGGCGCCGGTCACATCCAAGTCGCGCGACCGCATCGTCGGCGCGGTGGTGGTGGCAGTCGACACCGGCAAGCGCTTGACTGAGATGTGGAAGCGCAACCTGGGCGTGGACGTGGCCATCGTTCTCGGCAAGAACGTCGTGTCGTCGACCCTGCCTGAGGCGCTGCTCGGCCAGCTGCCCGAACTTATCGAGCAGCACGCCACCGAGATTGCCAATCACAAGCGCACGCGCGCCCTCGTCCTGTACATGGGCAATGACCGCATGCTCCTGGTCGCGGCGCCCTTTGTCGGTGAAGCCTCGGAGCAGCGGGCCTACTACGTCCTGCTCAACAAGAAATCCCCCGAGTCCGATCCGTGGGTCCTGCTGTCGAACACCTCTTCCGACGATCTCCGCTGGGGTCGCTTTCCCTGGCTGCCCCTGGGGCTAGGCATCGTGGCCATGATCGGCATCGGGCTCTTCCTGCAGCGGATCGAGGTCGATGGCCCGCTCCGGCGCCTGCGCAGCGAGGTGCACAGTCTGGCCCGCAACGAGATGCAGAAGCTCGACGACACCAAGTACGGGGGCAAGCTGGGTGGTGTCGCGCGCGATATCAACGCCACCGTGGAGCGTTTCACCCACGCCCCCGCGCCCAAGTCCGAGACGGCCAAGAAAAACATCGCCGCGATTCTGGATCGGGGCGGCTCGGCTGACGGCCAGTCATTTGACGTGTCACGGGCCAAGCCTGCGCCACCCGCGCCTCCGCCCAACCCGGCGTCCGTGGCCGCCACCCTGTTCGGCGCGCCCAAGCTTCCGCCCCCGGCTGGCGGTGCAGTTTCGCCCGCCGGAGTCCCAGCCGCGCCGGCGCCCAGTTTTCAGGCAGCCGCTGCGCCGGCAGGCATCTCGGCCCGTCCCATTTCCCTGCCCACCTTGTCCTCACCGTTGGAGACGACCTCGTCCCCTTCCGGCGAGTTCGCGGCCGTCTCGCCTTCCTCCATCATCGAGACGCAGGATCTCCCGCCCTTGCGGGGCGATGTGGCGCCGCCACCAGTGCCAGTCTCGGCCGCTTTCGCCGCAGCCGTGCCCGCTGCGCCTCCACCCCCGGCCCCACCGGTGGCTGCAATAGTGCCGCGCGCGCCCAAGAACGAGGAGACGGAACACTTTCAGCAGGTGTTTGAGGACTACATCGCCCTTCGTGCCAAGTGCGGTGAGCCGACCGCCTCAGTTGCGGCCGACAAGTTCTTCGCCAAACTGCAGAGCAACCGCGACCAATTGATCGCCAAGTACGGCTGTCGCACGGCTCGCTTCTCGGTCTACGTGAAGGAAGGCAAGGCCGCCATCAAAGCGACGCCGGTGCGGGGCTAGTAGCTATTCATTTTTCTCGAGCAGCATCTGATCCGGGTTGGCCTGCTCGCCGGGCGCGGCCGCGGTTTCTTTCGGTGCGGTGCCATCGAGAAAGACTTCGCTCACGCCCTCGGCACCCGGCGCAGGCAGGAGTCCGGTGGCCGGATCGATCTGCACCACCACCACTCCCGGCGGCTGGCTGAAGTCGCGCACTGGCCGGCCCGCCATGGCCTTGACCATGAAATCGATCCACAGGGGCAGTGCCGTCCGACCACCGGCCTCGCCGTGTCCCAGGCTCTTGCCGTCGTCGAAGCCGACCCACACCGCAGCCAGTAACTCAGGCGTGAACCCGATGAACCAGGCATCTCGGCTGCCGTTGGACGTGCCGGTCTTACCCGCCGCGGGCCGCTGCAACTTGAGCCCGGCTGCGCGCGCGGTGCCTGACTCGACCACGCTTTTCATGAGCGAGACCATGATGTAGGCCGTCTCGGCACGAACATCCTGCTCAAGCGGGGAGGTGGGAATCGCTTGTGCGCCAAGAACAGAAATCAAGCGCGGGTCGCCGTGCTGGCCGCCGGCCGCAAAGGTGGCGTAGGCGTTGGCCAGCTCGATGGGCGTGACCGTGTTGGCACCCAAGGCCAGCGAGAGTTCAAGCGAATCGGGCAAGGGCGAGGTGATGCCGGCGTGGGTGGCCATCGCTCGGGTGGCGGTGATGCCTACCTCGGAAAGCAGCTTGATGGCCACGGTGTTGATTGACAGGGCCAAAGCGGTGCGCAGCCGGACCGGACCGCGAAAGTTGTCTTTGTCGTAGTTCTGCGGTTTCCACAGCCGGTACACCTCGGGACTGTCGTTGACCAGCGAGGCAGGAGTGAACCGCTGCGAATCAATGGCCGCAGCGTAAATGAATGGCTTGAACGCCGAGCCAGGCTGGCGCTGCGCACGCTGCGAACGATCGAAGCTGCCGGCGCGATAGCCGTAGCCTCCGACCAGGGCCAGGATGTCGCGGGTAGCCGGGTCAAGCACCACCATGGCCGCCTGCGGACCCAACTCCAGGGCCAAGGGCGTGTCCTTGTCACCTTCATGCTTGCGCTCGGGCGCCAGCCGGACGCGCACGAGATCACCGAGACGAAAACGATCGACCAGCGGCGGCGTGCCCAAGGCGTAGCGGGGCTCGACCGCGGTATCAACCACGCCGGTGCTGCCGCCCACGAAGACGAACAGGCGCCCGTTCTTGGGATCCTTGGGATCTTCCTCCACCCGCTCCACGATTCCATCCACGATGTCCGCATCGCCCAAGCTCGGGTGCTCCTTGCTCAACTGCAAGCGGTGCTTCTCCAGGGCTCTGCCCGCTAGGCGGCCGAGCGGTTTCCGGTAGCCCTGGCGCTGATCCAGTTCTTCCAACCCGCGCTCCACCGCCTGCCGGGCCATCGCTTGCAGCCGTGGATCGATGGTGGTCTTGACCGTCAGTCCCAGGGTGTCGAGTTTGTTGGCGCCGAATTTCTCGACCAGTGCGCGATGCACACTGTCGACCGCCTCGGGCGCGCTGTGGGTGCGCGCGCTGCCCTCGGGGACCACCGCGATGGGCTGCTCGGCCACCTTGCGCGCCGTCTCCTCGTAGATGTACTCCAGCTTCGCCATCTGCTCGAGCACATAGGTCTGACGTTTCTTGGCCGCCTCGGCGTGCTTGTAGGGCGACAGCCGCGAGGGCGACTGCAGCATGCCCGCCAGCAACGCGGCCTCGGCCAGGTCAATCGCGCCCACCGGTTTGCCAAAGTAGAAGCGCGCCGCCTCCTCTACCCCGTAGCGACCGTGGCCGAAATACATCTGGTTGAGGTAGAGCTGCAGAATCTCTTCCTTGGAGAACCTCTGTGAGATCCGGCGCGCCAGGATGATCTCCTGCACCTTGCGCCGCATGGTCTTCTCGGGCGTGAGCAGCATCTGCTTGACCACCTGCTGGGTGATGGTCGAGGCGCCCTGGGCAAATTCCCGGCGCGTGAGGTTCTCGTACAAGGCGCGCACCATGCCCCGGTAGTCGAGGCCCTCGTGCTCGAAGAAGTAGGCATCCTCGGCGGCCAGCACGGCCTGGATCAGTACCTTGGGCAACTGGGCGTAGGGCACCACCGTCCGGTGTTCCGAGCCAATCTCGCCAATCAAGTTGCCGTCACGATCGAGCACACGTGTGATCTGAGACGGCCGATAGTCACCTATACCGCTCGGGCTGGGTAGACTGGGATCGTGACCGAAGTAGTAGAACACCCCCACCAGCGCACCCGCGCCCAGCACGAAAGGCGAGAGCAGTAGCAGCAACCAGCGCAGGAGGCGCAGGCCCACCCAGCGGGTCTGACGGCGCCGGCGCCGTTTCGGGCTGGGAGCCGTGGCGACCGGTTCCAGGGAATTGCGCGGCGACCGATCGATCTCCAGGATGTGGTCGATTGGGTCAAGGCGGTCCGCGCCGGACCTGCTGCCGCGCTTGCGCATGGGTCAGTGTAGTCTAGTGCGATACTGGGGCGGCAACGAAAAATGCAAGTTCAATGGGTCACTGTGAATCGGCATCAGCTTCGGTCTCGGCCTCGGGCTTGGCGGCGGTGATGCGGCGGACCCAGTCGAGACACTGCTTCTCGCTCAGGGTCATCTCGCCGCGATCGAAGGTCAGGGGCGAGGCAATTGCGCCCGCGTATTCTTCCTCGGTCAGGCGACCACGCTCATACATGCGGGTCAGGATGCGACGCAGGTATTTCTCCCAGGCGGGAGAAAGCGCGCCATGGCAGTAGTGCACGTAGCGTCGCTTGGGACTGGGCAGGATGGACGAGAAGAATGCCGCCTCAAGCGGGGTAATCTCCGACGCGCTCTTGCCGAAGTAGTGCCGCGCCGCTGGCCCAATGCCATAGAGCCGGGGTCCGAACTCAATGGCATTGAGATACAGCTCAAGGATGCGCTCCTTGGGCAGGATCTGCTCAAGGTACCAGACGAGGAATAGTTCCTGCAGCTTGCGCGACAGGGTCTTTTCCTTGCTGAGCAACAAGTTCTTCACCATTTGCATGGTGATGGACGAGGCGCCCAGCCGAAACCCATTGTTCTCGATGTTGCGGCGCAAAGCCGTCTTGAACACGCTCGGCACCCAGCCGCGGTGCTTGAAAAACCCCGAGTCTTCCGTGGTCATGATGGCGTTGATGAGGTGGGGCGAGATCTTGGCAAAGGGCACGAAGTCCGGACTGTCAGGCCCGACGATGAAGGTCATGACGCCGGCATTGCCCACGCCCGGCGGCTCAGGAGGGACATCCACGGTCTGCACCAGCGATTCGCTGCCGGCGAGCGCGGTGACCTCCGCCGGAGCCTTGAGCACCTGACAGCCATCGATGCCGACCTTGCCCCCCAGATCCAGTGCATCGAGGTTGGCCAAGTCGATCTTGGTGTGCAGGTCAGCCTCGAAAAAGCCCTGCAACACGAACCCACCCAGGTGCGACACGATGGGCGCCGGGATACTGGCCAGCAACTTGGCGCAGGCAATCCGCGGCACGCGAAGCTGCGCCTCGAGCTTGGGCAGGTAGTGCAGCTCGCGGCCGCTCTTGAAACGGAACGTCCCCTGGGCCAGTTCCAGCGAGCCGGCTAGCCGTACAGCTAGGCTGCCGAGACGGCCTTGCGCCTCATTGAGGACCAGCAGCCGCTTGTCCAAGTCGACCGCGCCGTCCACCTGCACACCGAACGTCAGGTCGTTGACCGGCTCGCTCGCCAGCTTCTCGTGCAACAGGCTCAGCCCGCTCACGTCCAGCTTGCCCGAAAACGAAACCCGCCTTCCTTCCAGTTTGGCCTCGATGGCAGCGTCGATCTCGGTACTCCCAGGTTCGAGAATGTAGGAAGGCAGGATCTCGGCGATCTTGTCGAGCGAGAAGCGCTCGGCCCGAAGGGAGAGCGTACCCTCGACCGCGCGGGAATCGATCGACGGTCGAAGTTGGCCCGTCGCTGTCCACAGGGCGCGCTTGGCCCCGCCGTAGCTGCCGGAAAAGAACAGGTCAAAGGCGCGGGTAGGCGATCCCTTGGCCGCGGCCACAGGCCGAATCGCCCCGCTGATTCCGGTAAGCGGTAGGGTGGCCAAGGGCCGCACGTAGCCTTCGCGCACCGACGCCTCGGGCCAGCCGACCGGTCGCAGGCCCGCCAAGGTTCCCTCCAGGGTCACACTGTCGGCACCAAACGCCGGGTTGGTCTCGCTTCCACGCGTGCCGAATCTCCCGGACACCTGCCTCGCTTCGACATGGTAGCGCAGGCCCGTCTCCCAACTCCCATCCACCACCCCCACCGTGACTGACAAGCCCCGGCGGTTGTCGGCAAGCTGAAGACTGCCGCCCCGCGCCAGTAGCGAAGGCAAAGACATCGCGCTGGCCTTGGAAGTGGCCGGGCCAGGGGAGACGCCACGCAAGCGCCCGAGAATCGCGCTTACGTTGTCCCCGGGTCCGCCGCGCACCAGTTTGGCGACCGGGCCATCAGCCACCACAACGCCACGGCCCCACAAGGCGGAAAACGGGATCTGCAAGCTGTCTGCCGTCAGAAGGGGCCCCTTGTCTTTGCCTACCACCACGCCATAGAGCCGGAGCACACCCCATCCTGCGCGCGCCCGCTGGGCCTCCACGGAAACACCAAGCTTGGCCGAAGCCTTGGACGTGACCAAGTGCCCGCCCAGCGCCCCAAGAACCGCGGGATAGCTCGCCACCGCCACCGCTATGATGCCCAAGGCCCATACCCGCCGGTCAAGCAGGATGGTCTTGAAGAAGCGCAGGGGCCTGACTACAAGCGGCATTCGCGAGCCATTCATTCTACTCGCGGGCCCTAGCCGAGGTCACGCAAGAGTGGATCTCAGTTGCTGGATCGCCAGCGGCTATTCGTGACATTCTAGTCGCGTGAGGAGCCCGCCGGCTTGGCCGACGGCGCATCATCGCGGGAGGGCATGGGAACCCTTCGAGGGTTCCCATATAATGACCAGTCGCCAATGACCAAGCTACCCATACCGTCTGCCAGCGTGGGCCTGTGGCTTGTGCTGTGGGCCGGTGCCTGCGCAGCGGACCCAAACAGAGGTGACGACGCGGAGGCCAACATTTTCCCGGATGGTGGAAGAGACGACGCAGGATCCACTGATGCAAGCAAAGGAGACACCATGAACGCCAACTCTGTCGTGCCGACTGCTACCGGCAGCCTCTACTCCTTCCAATTCGGCGACACACAGTTCGCAGTCGACGCTAACCTGGGTGGCCGCATCGTCACGTTTGCCTTCTCGGGTCGCAACATCCTGACTGGCCCGGCGGTAGACCCAGCCAACTTCGGATCGACCCTCTGGCCCAGCCCGCAGACTGACTGGGGCTGGCCACCTCCCGCCCAGATCGATTCAGCGCCCTATGCGGCCAGCATCGACGCCGCCGTGCTCTCGCTATCTGGCGCCACTGCACCCGGTCTTGGTCTTGCCGTAGAAAAGGAATTCTCCGCTGACGGCAAGTCGGGCGTGGTCACCGTGCTGTACACCCTTGCCAACCGCGGCAGCCAGGCACGCCAGGTGGCGCCTTGGGAGATCACGCGCGTGGCGGCTGGCGGCCTCACCTTCTTCCCCATGGGTGAAGGCGGGCCGCGCAAAGGGCCGCAGGATCTGCTCAGCCCAGCCATCGTGGATGGCGTGGCCTGGTTCGCCTACAACGCCGCCACCATCACCGCAGATCAGAAGCTCTTCGCCGACGGCCTAGAAGGCTGGATCGCCCATGTGGACGGCGATCTCTTGCTGGTGAAGTCTTTCGCCGACACGCCGACTTCGCAAGCCGCTCCTGGCGAGGCGGAGATCGAGATCTACGCCAATGCCGGCCACACCTACGTCGAGGTCGAGAACCAGGGCGCCTATGTCAATCTCACCCCCGGTGCCGCGACCGCTTGGACCGTGCGCTGGATGCTGCGCAAGCTCGATCTGGCAGCCACACCCGCGAGCGTGGGCAGCGCAGCTTTGGTCGACTTGGTGCGCAGCCTGGTCAAGTGACCGGCATCGCCTGGACCGCGGATCGAAGTTAGCTACTTCACCACAGAGGGCACAGAGGACACAGAGCCGGATCGGAAAGGGAAGGGTTGGGTCCTGCGTGGTCCAGAGTCCTTCTTCCTTTCCGATCTCTGTGCTCTCTGTGGTGGAGAAGCTAGTCAGGTTCTACGCGGCCCGGAGTTCGACGTCCGCGACAGCTCGCAGATCCTCAGCAATCCGCTGCCGGGCGTGATGTAGGCGGGACATCACGGTCCCTATGGGACAAGCCGCAGCCTCGGCGATCTCGTCGTAGGCGCAGTCCTCGAACTCGCGCAGGGTGATGGCTTGCCGGTGCACGGGCGTCAGCCGAGCCACTGCGGCCCGCACCAGGAGCTGCATCTCCTCGCTCTCCATCTCACGCTCCGGGGTCTGGTCGTGGGATGGCTCCAGCTTGGGCTGGCAGTCGTCGCCACGCTCGTCAGCCACCGCACCTTCGGTGCGGGCGTACCGCTTGCGAAGGATGTCCAGGCTTGCATTCATCACGATGCGATGGATCCAGGTGGTGAAAGATGCGCGGCGCTCGAAGCGGTGCAGGTTGCGCCACGCCTTCAACATTGCGTCCTGCACGGCATCCTCGGCATCGTCGCGATTGCGCAGCACCTTCATCGCAATGGCCAGGGCCCGCGGACGGACCTGCTCCAGAAGCGGCCGCAGGGCATGGGCATCGCCAGCCTGTGCCTGCTCTGCCAGAACCGATGCGTCATCGCGTCGTGACTCGTCCACGTTCGCAGGCCTCTTCCGACGCGCCAAACCGCCCACCAAAGACCGACTCGCCACGCTCGACTGTGGCAGTCTTGCTACCAGATTCGCTAACATCGCGAAATCCGTGGTTGGTTGCATGGCACTTCCCTCCTTGTGCAAAGCCGGGACCGACGCTTTGCGCTAGACCACCATCCTCCCGGGTCAGCCATAATGCAATCTGGCATCCTGATCCCCAATCGCGCGACAGGCGGAGCCGCGGGCGGCCTCGGACTATACTTTCCCACCCATGACCGACATCGAGCGGGTCCGCCTCTTCCTGCACCGGGTGCGCCGGCGGGCCATGCTGGTTGTGGGGCTGCGCGCGGTGGGGTTCACGGCTGCGGCCATGCTGGCCACCCTCCTCCTGCTGGGCCTGACCGCCTCGTGGATCGGGCCCGCCACTTCCTGGTCGACTGTGACGATCCTGACCCTGCTCACTCTCTTGCTTTCGGGCTTGGGCTTGGGCTGTGGTTTGCCCGCGCGGCGGCTGCGATCCATACGGGCCATGGCAACGCTTGCCGGCCAACGCCATCCGCCGCTGGCCAGCGATCTGTTGTCCGCGGTTGAGCTCGATGTCGAGGACGACCAAGAGCTACCCAACGCCGGATCGATTGAGATGGCGCGCGCCTTCTTCGGCACCGTGGCGGACGCGGCTGCACCGCTCGATCCGGCGCACCTGCTTCCGCTGCGGAACGAGGTTTGGGCCGGGCTCGCCGCCGCGTTGGCAGCCCTGGTGCTTGTGCTGGCTGTGACCTTGTCCCCTGGCACGGTTGGCCGCGGCTTGCACCTGCTCGTGCATCGGCCAACCCGCTTTGAAGCTGCCACTCCGTCGCGCGACCCGCTGGTTGCCGACCTGCGCATCACCTATCAATACCCAGCCTACACCGGGCTGGCGTCCCATGTGGTGGAGGGATCCACGGGCGACGTCGTGGCGCTGCGGGGAACTCGCGTGCTGCTCGAAATGCGACCCCTGCATTCGACGCGCCAGGCGTTGCTGCTCTTGGGCGACTCAGGCGAGGGAGGCGAAATCCCGGTGGCAGTGGCGGCCGGCAAGCTGTCGGCTGGGTTGATCGTCAATGAAGACAACAGCTATCGCGTCTGGCTGTCGCCGCTCTTCGGCCGGCCGGTGCGCGAAACGCGGCCCCATCGCATCGTGGTCGAAGCCGACCGGCCGCCCGAGGTGGATATCACGGCACCGGCCGATCGCTTGGAGCTGGCCGCGCCCAGGCCGGTCGAGGTCGGCTACTCTGCCCGCGACGACTACGGGCTTTCCCGCATCGATCTTGTCTACCGGGTCAACCACGGGCCCGAGCAACGAACCCCTCTCAAGGACGCGCAGGGCGCGCGCGCTGTGCGCGGCACCACCCTGTTCGAGCCCACCACGGCCATGCTCACGCCCGGCGCACGCGTCGCCTACCACATCGAGGCCTCTGACCGCGACGACGTCTCGGGTAGCAAGATGGGCGCCTCGCGCACCCTCACCCTGGTGATCCAGAACCCACGCGAAGCCCTTGATGAACACCTGGCCGCAGAACACGTGGTGCTCGACAAGCTGATTGGCACGCTGGCCGACCGCATCGAGTTTGGCGAAGCAGTGTCCGAGTCGCCGCCCTTGGAGCGCCTGTGGCGCTGGCGCGATCTGCACGACGCCGAGGAATCGCACCTGGTGCTGCTCGGCCGCCTGGTCGATGAGCAGGGGCGCAAGTCCACGTCGAGCCGAACCTTGGTGGCTGCCCTGGCTAGCATCGCAGATCGGCTGGGACGCCAGATGCGCGAGGAGGCAGACCTGCTCAGGGGCCTGCGCAATCAAGCCGACCGCGGCGCGCTGACCCCGGCGCGGCTTAACCGGCTGCAGCCCGCGGGCGCCCGCCATGTGACCGAATTGGAGAGTGCCGTGCTCTTGCTCGACGATCTTATCGGCCGGCAACGTCTCGACGACCTGGCCGAGCTGGGCAAGGAACTGACCGACGCGCACAAGCGCCTGCAGGATCTGTTGGCGCGCTACCAAGCGGCGGGTGACGAGGGACTGCGCCGGCAGATCGAACGCGAGATCCGCGAGCTGCGCGCGCGCATTGCCGAGTTGGCGCGCAAGATCGCCGAGGTCAAGGCGCGTAACGAGGTCGCGACCGACTGGATGAACATGCCTGATCCGAAAAGGGCGATGGAGCAAGCCTCCCGACTCGACTCGCTGCTGGAAAAGGGCGATGCGCGCTCCCTGGCTGAGGCGCTGGCCGAACTGGGCCGCACCCTGGCGGCGCTGCAACAGGCGCTCGACAAGAATGCCGACGACTTCGCGCGCGAGCGCTTTCCGCAGGAAAGCCGCGCTCTCGCCGAGGCCATGAAGAAGATCGGCGATCTGGAAGGCGACGAGCGCAGCCTGGCCGCGGACAGCAAGGGGTTGGCAGTGGAGACCGAAGCGGAACAGGAACGACGACTGGCCGCGCAGCTCGACGCCTTTCTGGCCAAGGCGAAGCAGAGTCTCGACGGTGTGCAACGTCGGATCGCGGGCGCGCCGCCGCGCGAGGCGGGGTCCGCTCTAGGCGCGGATCTCGATCGCGCGAGGGACAACGTCCGGCAATTGCGCCGGCAGCTTCCCGCCAAGGAATGGGCTGAGGCACGCAAGGAAAGCGAGCGCCTGGTGGCTGGTCTGCGCCGCGCGCAGGGCACGCTGGCGGAACGCAGCGCAGGCAAGCCGACGTCTTCTTCCCTGGAAAGCTATGCGCAGCAGATCAATGAAGCCGGCGCCCTGGCGCAGGACTTGGCGTCCGATCTGGCCAAACTGGTTCCGCGCGGCGAGGACGCCCTGACGCCCAGGCAGCGCGAGCAGGCGCGGGGCATGGGCGAGCGGCAAGACAGCATCGGCGATCGCACCGAACGGCTGGCGCAAGAGCTGGACAAGCGCCAAGGCCAGGTGCCAGGCGGGGAGGTGGCGAGCTCTGAGCTGGGTGGAATTGCTGGGCAGATGCGGCAGGCAAGCAAGGATCTGCGGCAGGGCGCCGCGGTGGAAGGATCGGGCCGTGCCCAGGAGGCGGCGGATCGCCTGGCCAAGTTGCGCGAGTCGATGAGCCAGCGCCCCCTGGGCAGCGCACGCTCTGCTCGCGAGCCGGTGCGGATTCCCGGAGCCGACGAGTACCGTGCCCCGCGCGCGTGGCGCGAGGAACTGATGGAGGCCATGCGTGAGCAGGCGCCCGAGAAGTTCCGCGATGAGGTGCGCCGGTACTACGAGGAGCTGGTGCGATGAATCGGGCGGTGGCGCTGGCTGTGGCTGCGCTGGCGCTGACCGCGCCAGTCCCCACCGGGGCCGAGGAGGTCGTCGAGGTCGAGGAGGCGGAGACCGTGGTCAGGCTATACGACCAGTGGCGCTTTCAGGAGGCAGACCGCAAGTTGGCTGAGCTGGAGCGGACCCATCCCGGCGAGGTACATACCCTCTATGCCGAGGGCTATGAGCGCTTCCTGAGCGGCGACTACCCGGCCGCAGTGGCCAAGCTGAAGGCTGCAAGTGCGGACATGCCAGTCAAGGAGTTGCTGCTCATGGCCGAGGGTGCGCAGACCAGCATCGAGGGTCACCTAGCCCGGCGCTCGCCGCATTTCGTGATTCGCTTTCCCCCGGAAGACGTGGTGATTGCCGACTATGCGCTGGATGCGCTGGAAGCCGCGGCCTCGGCTTTGCGGACCGACCTGGGCTTTGTCCCAACCCGCCCGATACCAGTGGACATTCTGCGCAGCCCAGTCGATCTGGCGCTGGTGACCGCACTTAGCACCGACGATGTGGAGCGCACCGGCACCATTGCGGTGTCCAAATGGGGCCGCATCATGCTGTCCACTCCGCGCGCCATGCGGCTCGGCTACGATTGGTTGGACAGCCTGTCGCACGAGCTGGTCCACTACGCGGTGGCGAGCGCGACCCATGACCGGGCCCCGGTGTGGCTGCAAGAAGGCTTTGCCAAGTTTCTCGAACACCGCTGGAGGGATCCGCCGGGCCTGGCGCTCACGCCTTCGCTGCAACACCTGCTCGCCAAGGGCCTACAAACCCACAAGCTGATCAGCTTCGATGCCATGCACCCGTCCATGGCCAAACTCCCGCGCGCTGAGGACGCGTCGCTGGCCTTTGCCGAGGTGACCACTGCCATCGCCTTGCTCTTCACCAGCGGCGGAATGCCAGCTCTGCGCAACGTGCTTTCCATGATCGCACTGGGCGCCGATGCGCGCATGGCAGTGGCCCGGGCCTATGGCGAAAGTGGAAACTGGGCCGACTTCGAAAAAGCGTGGCGGGCCTTTATGATTGCCCAGCACTACAAGATCATTCCTGGCTTCGAGGCGCTGTTGCCCAAGTACCGCAAAGACAGTGCCATTGCCGCCCGCCGGGCGCCAGTTGAAGACGAAGCCACCACGGAGCGGACCGGCGCCGAGCGCTTCCTGCGCCTGGGAAATATGCTGCTTGCGCGCGGCCGAATGCGGGCTGCCAGCGCCGAATACGAAAAGGGCGCCAAAGAAGCGGGCCCGGCGTATTGGCTGTTTTCAGTGAAGCTGGGTCGAACTTACCTGGCCATGGGACTCGCTGACCGAGCGTTGCAGGCCGTGGCGCCTGCGCAGGAACTTTACCCCGAAGTGCCATGGCCCCACCTCATCGCCGGGCAAGCACTCCTGGCCAAAGGAGACGCCGCCGCTGCCGTGGCGCCACTGTTGGCGTCGTTGGCCGCCAATCCCTTTGACCCAAGCGTGCACTGCAGCCTGGCCGAGGCCTACAAGAAGTTGCCCGTCGACGCGGCAACCACGAGCAAGCGTCAGCGGGCGGAACGCGACTGTCGGGCACTGGGGAGGCAGTAGCTCCAAACCGGTGGAAAATAAACCAACGGAAGGTCCGTACAGTTCAACCCGTGATTACCGTTTTCGGAGGATGACGCCTGCCTGGCCAACCGCCCATATTTCCCGAGAGCTGCTGCCCCAGATTCCGTTCAAGCCCGCGAAGCCCGCGTCCAGTTCGGACCAGGCGACGCCGTTCCAGTGGGCGATGTCCTGGTGATCTGGGTAAAAGCCGCCCATGCTTGTGCCCACGAGCCAACGGTCGTCAGGTGCGTTGAGCCATATTCCGGCTCCGGCGACTGGTTCTTTGGAATTCGACCACTCCGTACCGTTCCAATGGCTCGATGCTGGCCCCATGTAGCCCCCAGAGCGGCCAGCAGACGTCCAAGCGCCCATGAGCCAGACATCGTTGGGAGCGGTACTCCAAACCAGCCACCAATCCGTGCCTTCCAATCCAACTCGACCCAAGCAGGACCAGCTGCCGTCCGGCTGCTGGCCGTTCCAGCCTGACCCCAGCGTACATTCGACCGCGGGCAGCTCCTGGACTGACCAGCGCACGCCGTCCCAGTGCACGACCGTGCCTGTCTGGCCCGCAGCCCAGACGTGATTGGGCGCGGCGCCTGAAACGGCGTAGAGGTGCGAGTTGGTCGGGCTCGGCCATGCGCTCCAGGTATTGCCATCCCAGTGCGCAATGCTGCCGCCGCAGCCCACGGCCCAAACATCGGTACTGCTGCTGCCCCAGACCCCCATCAGAGCGGCGTTGGCTCCAGTCGGGACAGTGGACCAAGCCTCACCGTTCCAGTGCACCAGATCGGCGGTCTCGGTCGTGGCCCAGACATCCTTTGCTCCATTGCTCCAAATCGCCCCACTCCCATTGCGGCCGTTCCCGCTACAGCCATTGGTCGCTTTCTTCTGGGGGTCAAGCGCAGTTGACCAAGCATCGCCATCCCAATGAACCACAAGACCGTCTTCCCCCACCGCCCAGATATCGTTCGCGGCACTGCCCCAAGCTGGGTAAAGATCGGACCGCGCCGGATCTGAGCGTAGCCAAGCCGTGCCGTTCCAGTGCAGGCTCGCGTATTCGCCCACGGCCCAGACGTTGTTCGAAGCGCTGCCCCACACGGCGGAAAGTAACGGCATGCTCTGGATGGAGACAGTAGACCAGGCAACCCCGTCCCAGTGCGCGATGCCACCCGAGCTGTGGAGATACGGGCTGGGGGGATAGGAGGACGGACCCTCCCACCGCGGAAAGCCAACGGCCCACACGTCGTCCGCTCCGCTCCCCCAGACCGCGGCGAGGTCCCACTTCGAAGCATCGGACCAGGCCGCGGCGGACCAGGCCGTGCCGTCCCAGTGCAACACGGTGCCTCCGTCGCCAACAGCCCACACATCGCCCGGGCCGCTGCCCCAGAGTCCGCGCAGATTCGCCTTGGTCCCACTGGGGACAGTCGACCAGGCGCTACCCGTCCAATGCAGGATGGCGCCACTCGCACCCACCGCCCAGACGCTATCGGCGCTGCTACCCCATACCGCGAGCAGGACGGCAGTGGAGCCGCTGGGAGTAGCCAGCCAGCTCTTGCCATCATAGTGCAGGATCGTTCCGCCCGAGCCAGGCACCCACCCAACCGCCCACACGTCCTGTGCGGCGCTCCCCCATACAGCCCGTAGGTCCGCGGAGGTGATGCTGGCAGACTCCGACCAGTTGCTGCCGTTCCAGTGCATCATCGTCCCGCCGGAACCGACAGTCCAGATGTCGTCGGCGGCGCTCCCCCAAATCGAGTAGAGCCACGTCTGCGTTCTGGCCGAACCGTCGGCCTGAGAAGCACGCAACCAGTCGACCGTGAGCCAATCAGATCCATCCCAGTGCAGAATGACACCATATGGTGGTGGTCCATTTGCGGTGCCTCCTCCCCCTGCCACCACCCAGACGTCGTCGGCAGCGCTGCCCCAGACTCCCTGAAAGAACACGCTGGAGCCGCACCATCCATCCCGGCTGCAGAAGCGGGGGAATTGGTCCCAGGTCGTCCGTGGCGGGGGGACGGGCAGAGAACCTGTTTCGGCAGCATCCGCTGCGGCGGGCGTCCCCCGCGAATGGCCGAGTTTGTCAAGATCGGTCCTGCCACAAGCAGGCAGGCAGAGGGCGACGACGGTCAACCAACAGACATCGATCCGGTTGTTCATGAATGACCACCTTGGGAGTCAGCAGGAGCGGCGCCACATGCTATACCTGGCCACTGGAGTTCGCCTGGTTTCCGCGTCCCTTCCCTAAGAGCAGGCTGTGGTTTCAGCGAGCCGCTTTAAGGCGCGCTTCTGGGCCAAAGAAGATACGGCTGACTATTTCGACTGCGACAGGGCCGTGCAACCGACGCTGCCCGACTTGAAGCCGACGACTACGGCGATCTCTCTTCGGCTGCCAGTCGCGATGCTCGAAGACCTGAAGAGTCTGCCCAACAAGCGGGATGTTCCGTACCAATCCCTCATGAAGCTGTATCTGTCGGAGCGAATCGGGCGGGAACGAAGCAAGAAGGCCCCATGATATCGGTCGCAGCTTTCAGATCTTCGGGCTTCGAGGCGCGGGCCGCCTCGCGGTGTCGCTACGGACAGGTCTGGCGCAGGTAGCCGGAATCGCGTGCGCCCACCAGGTCAAGGTCCTTCTTGAGTGCGTTGATGGAGAGGCTGTCGAACTGTGAGCAGTTGAGCGTGAGGTTCGTCTTGTACTCGACATCGAATATCGCTTTGCCAGCCTTGGTGAACTCGGTAAAGCTGCCGCACTCGCTGTATTCCTGACATTGTTCGTCCAGCTCAAAATCGAACTTGTCGACCAGGCGCTGGTTGGTCCGGTCCACCTTGGTCACAAGTTCCGGGCAGTTTTTGAGCGCGACCGAAATGCCCAGCGCGTGCACGCTGTCGGCGACCCAGCCGTCGAAGTCAACCTGATCCTGCTCGGTCAGAATCTTGCTGTTTGCGTCCCAGTTGTCCAGGTTGTCCGGCTCGACGGCGTCGAAGCCCTTGTCCTTGCACATCTGGAAGCGCTTGCTGAGAATGCCGGCCAGCACTGAGCCAGTCTTGAAGACGTCGCGGGTGTCGAGAAACCATTCGCCCGGCCAGTCGGGATCTTCGGACAGCTTGAGCGCCGCTGGATAGTCAGCCGAGTCAGGACGTCCTGGCTCGTAGCTGCCCACGTCCAGATAGCACACGACCTTGAGCCCGGCGGCGTGTAGCGCCGCCACTTTCCCGACGCTGACGTTGAACCCATCCACGTCGATCATCTGCGAGCCCGCGGGCGGGATGATGGCGGTGTCGGCGGATGCGCCGATTTGCCAGTCCCAACTGATGGTCGGGGTGCTGCTGGGCTTCCACGGACTGCCGCTGGTGGAACTGCCCGTGCTGGTTATTGTCACACTACCGGTTCTGCTGCTGCTCCCGGTTCCACTAGTGGTGCCCGTTCCGGTTCCGCTGCCCGTGGTTGAGCCGGTCCTCGTGCCGGTGCTGGTCACCGTGGTCGATGTCGTGCGCGTGGTGCTACCGGTTCCGGTGCCGGGCTCGGATCCGGTAGTGCTGGCCGAGCCGGTGCCGGTTCCCGTTGCAGACGGCGTCGCCGTACCCGTTCCGGTGCTGGACCCGGATCCGGTGCTGGTCACCGTGCCCGATGTCGTGCGGGTCCCCGCTGCGGTGACTGTGGTCGACGCGGTGCTGCTGGCCTGGCCGTCGCTGGCAGGCGCCCGATCTGCCTGGGCGGCGTCGGCGAGAGCCGCAGCGTCGGCGCTGGTGGTGCCCGGGCCTTGCGATGACCTGGTGGTCGAGCTGCAGGACAGAAGCAGGATCGCAAGGAGACAGAGTGAAGCAGTTCTCATCGGAGTTCCTCCGCGGCGCATTGATTCCTACTTCGCATATTCCTGGTATTCTGCGAAGGAGTTTCGCTTCTTCTATTCGCGTGGCGAGTGACACGCCTACGCCTCCGAAGGCAAGCCGGCAATGATGTGTGTGCGGTCAATCACACTGGCCGAGCAATGCGGGCGAAGACACTTCGCTATTGGCGCTCGCCCACGATACAATCCTGGCGGCTACAAGAGGAGGCATGCATGTGGTTGTTGCGCTCACAGAATCAGACACGGACGATGGCGAGGTGGTCGCTGGCGGCGAGCTTGTTCCTCGCGCCGGTCACCTGCACTCGGATCGAGGCTGGTGAGCAAAGCTCCCCCGCGCCGAACCACGAGCGCCCGGCGCAAGAGCTTGCCGCGGCGACCGCGCCGACACCGTTGCCGGCAGCCGGGGCCAAACCCTTGCAGGCGGGGCAGGATGGCCTCGATGCGTTTGCCCAGGCGCTCGCCCACACCCTTGATCCTTCGCGCATATCCACCCGGCCAGCTTTGCCTGAGGGAGGCACTCTGCACATTCCGAACGGATACGCGGCGCATGCGGCGATTCTCGTCCGCCAGCCCGATGGCACACTCCGGACCACGTGCGTTTCCTCGGCTGCTGAGGTTTCCGCACTGGTGAAGCAGATGCGGAACGGAGCGGATCAATGAGCGCGACAAGCCGCCTGTGGTGGCCGATCGCCGCCCTGCTGGCCGCAACCACCGCTGCCCGGGTCGCCCAGGCCGAGGCGAAGTTCGTGATCAACGTCCTCGACACTCCAGGGGTCGGGTTCAACGACCAGAAGCCGGCAACCCCGGTGGGTGGCAACACCGGTACCACCGTCGGCCAGCAACGTTTGATTGCATTTCAAGCTGCTGCCGACGCCTGGGGCAGGGTGCTGGAAAGCCCGGTTCCGGTCATCGTCGAGGCCAGTTTTGCGCCCCTTGCCTGCGCCGGAACCTCCGCCGTCGGCGGGCAAGCGGCGCCCTATTCAGTCAGCGCTTATCCCGGACTGCCGACCACCGGAAGCTACCCGCTGGCGCTCGCCAACCGCATTATGGGACGGGATCTCTATCCCGACACGGCTGATATCAAGGCCGAGTTCAACGGCGACTTGATGACGTGCCTTGGTATCGACTGGTACTACGGGCTCGACAGCAGGTTGGGAGCGAATCAGGCCGACCTTCGGTCCACGGTCATGCACGAACTGGCCCACGGGCTGGGTTTTTCGGGCAACGTGGATCCGGATACCGGGATGTATAAGTCGAAGGCTCCGACCGTCTTCTCCAACTATGTCCTCGACACGAGCAATGGAAAGCACTGGCCGGAGATGACCGATGCGGAACGCAAGGCATCGCTTGCCAACGTGCGAAAGCTGGTTTGGGACGGTAACCGGGTGCAGGCGGTGGCGGCCTGGGACCTGGCCAAGGGGTTGCCCAGCGTGCAGGTCACGCCCTCCCCGAGCGGCTTCTCCGGCTTCATCGGCGAGGCGAACTACGGTCGGTTGGTTGCTGATAGCGGCACCATCACTGGCCCGGTCGGCGCTATCACAATCCCGGCGGCCTGCCGCCTGAGCCTGGCCGCGGGCTTCCTCGGAAAAGTTGCGCTCGTCACGTCGGCTAGGAACTGCGGTTCCATCAGTGTCGCCTCAATAGTGGAAAGTACGGGCGGCCTGGCTATGTTGTTCGCCTACGACGAGGACGGCAGCCCACCGCCGGTAGCCCTTGAGTCAAGCGCGGATGAAATCACACGATACCCGGTTTCGATCCCGACCTTGGCGCTGACGCGCAACGACGCCAGCCTGATAAACAGCGACCCTTCTGCAACGGTCACGTTATCTGGCGACAAGAGTCGCCAGGTTGGTGCGGATTCGGCGGGTCGCACCTTGCTCTTCACCTCGAATCCCATCGTGCCGGGTTCGACCGGTGCGCATTGGGATCCTCTGGTCAGGCCGAATCTCCTCCTGGAACCGGTTGCTTCGCCAATTCCAGTCACCGACCTGGTCATGGAACGAGCCCTGCTTTGGGACATCGGATGGACAGGATCGTGTGGCGATGGATCGATCGACGGCCAAGAGGAGTGCGACAATGGGGCAGCCAACAGCGATCGCACTCCCGATGCATGCCGCCTCGACTGCACGAAGCCCAAGTGCGGGGACAGCGTGGTGGATAGCGGCGAGCAATGTGACCCTGGTTCGAGAGGGTCCGATCCAAACTGCGGCAGCGATTGCCGACTGATCACGCCCTCAGCCACAGGAGGCACGAGCGGCAGCGGCGGTACGAGTGGCAGCGGTGGTGCCAGCGGCAGCGGTGGTACCCGCAGCAGCGGCGGAACCAGCGGCAGTGGTGGTGTCAGCAGCAGCAGCGGCGGAACCAGCGGCAGTGGTGGTGCCAGCAGCAGAGGAGGCACCAGCGGCAATGGTGGTGCCAGCGGCAGCGGCGGAACCAGCGGCAGTGGTGGTGCCAGTGGCAGCGGCGGCGCCAGCGGCAGCGGCGGCAGCAGTGCCAACACCAGTACCGCAACCCCCGGCGGCACTAGCGGTGGGTGTAGCTGCGATGCCGCCCGCGATTCATCCGCCTCAGGCTCTTGGTTGTTCGCCATCGGCCTGGCTCTGATTCTGGGGCGACGCGGGAGGGGCGCAGTCCTATTTCGTAGATTCTTGGTGCATAATGAAGGCGATTTCCATTGCCGGCCTGGGAGAGCGCCATGATCGAGAACCTTGGCTCGACGAAGCGTTGTCTGTTTGTCTCGACAGTTTGCGTTTACGCCATCGGTACCGCCGCACTCTTCAGTGCATGCGGTTCAGAGGGCACGGAGGCTTCGGGGGGGGCGGGAGGATCGGGGGGCTCGGGGGCTTCAGGGGGCTCGGGCAGCGTTGTGGTGCCAATCCAGCCCGGCGAGCCCGGCAATCCCGACGGTCAGTGTCCGATTCCAGCCGAGGCGCAACTCGAGGACGTGTCCAGTCCCACGACGGTGGTGGGCACCGGCACGCCGGAAAGCTGTACCCCCGACGCATTCATCGCCGCTGTCGCGGCAGGTGGAATCATCACGTTCAACTGTGGTCCGGATCCAGCGACCATCACCCTGACCAAACCGGCCAAGGTGTTCAACGACAAGGGGCCGAAGATCGTCATCGATGGCGGTGGCAAGGTCATCCTGAGCGGTGGCGGCACCACGCGTATCCTCTACATGAACACTTGCGATGAGAGTCAGGTCTGGACCACCAGCCACTGCCAAGATCAAGACACGCCCCAGCTCACGGTGCAGAACCTGACCTTCGCCAACGCAAACTCGAAGAACGAAACCACGTACGACGGCGGCGGTGCCATCTGGGTACGTGGTGGCCGTTTCAAGGTCGTCAATTCGCGCTTCATTAACAATGTCTGTGCCGACAGCGGGCCGGACGTCGGTGGCGGAGGGATCCGCGTGTTTAGTCAGTACAACAACCTGCCGGTCTACGTTGTGAACAGCACCTTCGGTGGGTCCGACGGCGTCGGCAACGTCTGCTCCAACGGTGGCGGAATCAGCAGTATCGGCGTGTCGTGGACGATCCTGAACAGCCTTTTCAGCTACAACCACGCGATCGGCAACGGCGGCAACCCGGCGACTTCGGGCACGCCAGGCGGCGGTAGCGGCGGCGCCATCTACAATGATGGCAACACCATGACGCTCAGCCTATGCGGCGTGCGCATCGAGTACAACCAGGTGGTTGCCTTCGGCAGCGCGATCTTCTTCGTCACCAACGACCACACGGGCAACATCGTGATCGACCGCTCGGTGATCACCAACAACATCGGCGGGTCGTGGTACACGCAGTACCCACAGATCTCCGCGCACGACGATACGCCGATCACAGTCACCGACTCGACCATCAAGTGAACCCGCAGACCCAGGCCTGTCACTCGAACAGCATGCCTCCAGAGCCGCCGGCGCGTTCTATCCCTCGATGAAGCTCTTCAGCCGCAGGCTGCGTGACGACTGGCGCAGCTTGAGCAGGGCCTTGGCCTCGATCTGACGGATACGCTCGCGCGTGACATCGAAGTCCCGGCCCACTTCTTCCAGAGTGTGATCCGATCTTTCGCCGATGCCGAAGCGCATGCGCAGCACCTTTTCCTCGCGCGGGGTAAGGGTGGCCAGCACCTTGCGCGTCTGCTCCGCCAGGTTCATGGAGATCACCGTCTCGGCCGCCGGAATCACGCTCTTGTCCTCGATGAAGTCGCTCAGGCGCGAGTCCTCTTCCGCGCCGATGGGGGTCTCCAGCGAGATGGGCTGCTTGGCGATGGCGAACACGTTGCGCACCTTGTCGATCGACACCTGCATTTCCTCGGCGATCTCCTCCGGGGTCGCCTCGCGTCCCAGCTTCTGCACCAGATGGCGGCCGGTGCGAATGACCTTGTTGGTGATCTCGACCATGTGCACGGGGACGCGAATGGTGCGGGCCTGGTCCGCAATGGCGCGCGTGATCGCCTGCCGGATCCACCACGTCGCGTAGGTCGCGAACTTGTAACCGCGTTTGTACTCGAACTTGTCAACCGCCTTCATCAGGCCAATGTTGCCCTCCTGGATCAGGTCCAGAAACTGCAGGTTGCGGTTGGTGTACCGCTTCGCGATGGAGACCACGAGCCGCAGGTTGGCCTCGACCAGTTCGGCCTTGGCCTGCCGCGCCTGGCGTTCGCCGTCCTGGATCTCCCGCACGGTTTCGCGCAGACCCTGCTCGGTCATGGTGGCCTCGGCCTCCACCTGCTTGACCTTCTTCTTGGCGCTATCGATCACCCTGGCCAACTCCTCGATCTGGTCAAGGCGCAGGCCTAACTTCTTGGCCACCGCACGCTGGCGCAAGGGCGAAGAACGGATCTCGCGCAGGGTCTTGCGGAACCCGCGCTGGGGCATGCCGGCGCGCTGCTCGCATTCGGCGATTTCGCGCTGGGCGGCTTCGATACGGGACACCAGGCCCTTGAGCCGGGCGATGATGCGATCGATCTGCTGCTGCTTGAGGCGCATTTCTTGCAGGGCACCGATCATCTCCTGCTTGATCGCTGCAACCCGGTTCCTGACCTTCTTGCGCGCGGCTTCGGTCGCAGTCTTCCTTTCCTCGACCCTGTGCAACTCCTCGCGCAGCCGGCGCACCTTCTGCATCGCCTGGCACACCCGCTCGACGTGCCAGCTCTCGTCGAACTCGGCGTCATTCTCGTCGGCGTCCTTGACCACCTCCTTGACCCTTATCTTCTGTTGTCGCAGCCGATCGCCCAGATCCAGGGTCTCCTCGATGGCGACACTGGAATTGAGCACCACCTGCAGCACACGACGCTCGCCGTCCTCCATGCGCTTGGCGATCTCCACCTCGCCCTCGCGGGTCAGCAGCGACACCGAGCCCATCTTGCGCAGGTACATGCGCACCGGATCGTTGGTCTTGAAGTAGCTGTCCTCCTCCCCTTCCTCCTCGGCGGCCCGGGCGGGTTCCGGCTCGACCTCTTGCTCAGGGGTGGCTTCGTCCGGGACTGACTTCTTCGTCCCCTTTAGCTGGGACGCGGAGTCCACCATCTCGACCCCATCGTCGACCAAAGGCAACGACCAGTCATCGATCGGGTCGGACGAGCCGATCTTGCCGACAGGTTCCAGCTTCTCCTCGTCCTGGATGTTGTCGTTCAACTGCTCGTCGCCGTCTTCGATCATGTGGTCAGGATCCTTTTCCACCAGCCGCCATTAGTACGCCAACTGCAGATTGCCACTGCGGTCGACCATGTTGCCCGCCGGCAAGTAGTCACAGACCCAGACCTGTGGGAAGTTGCCGCTGCAGCCCGAGGCTACGCCGCACCCGACCTTGATGGTGGTGCGCCAGACAATTTGAGTGTAATGCCCGCATACCGGGCAAGTACTGCAGCCAAAAGTCGCTGAGGTATAGGGCACTCCACCGCAGGTATTGGCCGGATAGGCATAGTTGGCCTGTTCTGAAGCCCAGGCTTGGACTACCTCTGCCGGCGGAGACAAATTGCGCTGGCTGGTGAAATACATATTTTCGCCTGCAGTCTCGCCCTCAACAGTGCGATTGGGGTTGTGCCCAGTCGGACAAGTGCTGGCATAAGCCTGGGCGAAGGCCGCCAAAGTGGCGTCCCATGTCACGGGCGGGAGCGCTGGATTGGCGCCCGGTGCAGCCGCGCGAATGGCGTTGTGCGCGGCCACCATGCCGCACATCGCCGAGGCACCCTCGGGGCAGTCGATGCTGGCGCCGCCGCCAGACATTGAACCGCCCGCTGGGACCCCACCGCCAGCACCCACCCCTCCGCTATTGCTGGTATTGGCGGCTGACGTGCCACCCAGGCTGACTATCCCACCGGCGGCGGCGCTGCCCGCGGCTGCGCCACCCAACGGAATTCCACCGGAAGCGACGCTGCCACCGGCACCGGCGCTTGACCCTGGAGCGCCCCCAGACCCAACCTCGGTTCCGTCCTTCGCGCCACAGCCAGACATAGCGATCATTGTCGCGGCGAAGGCCCCAAGTGTCTTCGGGGTGGTCACTCTTGGTTTTCCCGACTCGCATCGACAGTCATCAGGATGGCAATGCGCGGCATCAGTCTATCCGGGAAAGGTCGGTCCGGCCATCCCGATCGTATCGAAGGACCCGACCGCACGCCCCGCTTCGGGGTCGAGAGGCGAGCAGATTCGGACCGCTTCGCCAAGACCAAGCGCAGCAAGCGCTCTGTCGCGTGACGTGGATGTGCACCTGCTGATGCGGCCAAGTCTCGCCCCGCAGCCGAACGCGATCTTCGCCCGCGGGGCCGCAGCCGCCTATGCGCAGGCTGGACAGTACGGGTCTTCTTCGCCTTGAGGTCAGGGCACGTCGATCGTCACCCAGTCACTCTCACCCGCCGGCGCGAACAAATGGGGCTGGAACGTCTCCAGGGGCAACGGCTTGGCCGAAGCCGCGTCGTCATCCGGCTCGAAGCTGTCGACAGTGATGGTCTGGGTCGTGGTCGCGCCAAAGCCGGTGGCAGTGGCGCGGATCGAGTAGGCTCCACCCCCGCGGTAGATGTCCTTCACCTGCAGATAGAGTCGCTCGCCGGACGTGACCGGGAGCTTGAGTCCGGGCATGAGTTCCTCTTTCCCGTTGTCGTCGTCCGCGGCGAACCACCGTGAAGTGTCGCTCGCCCGATAGGCGTAGAAGGCCGGATCCACACGGCTGACCGAGGAACCGTTGTGGAAGCCTTCGATGTAGATCCAGGCCGTCGCGGTCTGTGGTGGAACATAGTCTTGCCCGAGGATGTGGTACCAGTCGGGATTCAACGTGCCGGTCACATCGCTCCCCGCGCTGCTATGGATGGTCTGGAAATACGGCTCGTACGGGCTCGACCGGGTGAGCTGAGTCACCGACCCCCGATCCGTGGTTACGGTGGCCGCAGAGATGAACCAGATCCCCTCGGCAGGATAGGGGCCCATGGCGTGACTTCCCTTGTACTCGCCATTGTCAAGGGAAAGGGCAATGGCCGGATGCTCTTCGCCCGTCGGACCGCGCAGTGTCGCGGTGGCGCTGGTCACCGAGCCGGCGAATTTGTTCCCCATCACATCCAGCGTGAGGCCCGGATTTTGGGGGTTGTTGTGAAAGCCAAGCCCCAGGTAGTTGATCTCGGGGTACGTCCCACGGCGCTGAGCGTACAGGGCGTCGTTCGCCGTGTGCTGGACGTCCACCGAGACGGCCACCTTTCTCGACTGGAAGCCGAGCTGCATGCCGCCGGAAGGGCTCGCGGAAAGAGCAAACTGTTTGAGATCGTTCTCTCCCCAGAATGACCCGCGCACGTCCGCATAGTTGGCATCCCCGGCCTGCACGGTCGTCGGTCCCGAGCCGTTGTCGACCGTGATACGAGCGACGGTGAAGGCCCAGCCGCCCGGCACCGCATGGCACGATCCCTCGAACAGCATGAGCCCCGCATCGGCAGTGTCATCCAGGCCGGCGTATGTGAACGAGCAGTTCCCTTCCACGAACGTGGCGGTCAAGCGAAGCGTGACGAAGCCCACGCATCGCTCGACATAGCCGTACCAGGTCCCGCTGGTATCAATCGCGCCGGGATCAATCGCTGCGTCGGGGCTGCCGTTCCCTTGGTCGGCGACGCCACCTGTGCCTGCGATTTCGCCTCCGGAACCGCTACCGCCCGCGCCTGCTTGCCCGCCGGTCCTGCCCGAGCCACTGCCGCTGCAGTTCAACGCGATCATGCAAACAAGAACAGCATATCCAAACGCACAGATCCGAGACATGGCCAGACCGTATCAGCGGTCGGAGATCTCTTCAACGCCGATCCTGACCCCGTAATCCCGCGATAGGCAGAGGGTCGTGGTCGTAAACGTGGCCGTGGTGGTGGCCGTGGCCGGAGTGATTACCGTCGGCCACGGCCACGGCCACGACGACCAGGACCACGTCCACGACCACCACCGATCGTTCCGATTGGGTGCACGACTTGAGCATGGAAAGGCTTGTTCTTCCGTGGCGATCCGCGCTTTCGCTGCGCTTGCCGCGGGACTACGGTGACCGGGCGCCGCTCAGGTTCCCATGTCTAGCCCTTTCTGCGCTATTCTCTTCGTCCATGGGCGACGGAGAGAAAAGCCTTCCTTCTCTCGACGCGACGATCCTGGTCAGAAACGCGGCTGAGGCCGAGACCAGGGTGTCCGCCGAGTCGTTGGAAGGCACGCGCCTCAAGCACTTCGAGGTCGTGCGCCAGCTCGGCCGCGGAGGCATGGGCACGGTCTACTACGGCAACGACACCTCGCTGGAACGCCCGGTGGCCATCAAAGTCCTGGCGCCTGAACTTGCCTTCGACCCCGACGTGGTCGCGCGTTTCGAGCGCGAGGCGCGCGCGCAGGCGAGGCTGCGCCATCCCAATGTCGCACAGATCTATTTCATCGGAGAGGATCGCGGTTTTCACTTTTTCGTCATGGAGTATCTGGAAGGGCCGGGGCTGGACTCGCTGCTTGCTCGGCCGGAACCTTTGCCCTGGGCCAAGGCCCTGGAATACACCATCGCGGCCGCCCGCGGGCTGCGTGCAGCCTCTGCCCAAGGCTTCGTCCATCGCGACGTCAAGCCATCGAACCTGATGCTCGATCGCGAGGCAGGCATCAAAATTCTCGACTTCGGGCTAGTCAAGAGCATGCACGGCGACTCGCAGCTCACCCGCGACGGGGCCATCATCGGCTCGCCGCTTTACATGTCACCCGAGCAGGGACGCGGCGGCGTGGTCGACCTTCGCTCGGACATCTACTCGCTCGGCTGCGCGCTCTATCACATGCTGTGCGGCCAACCGCCCTTTTCCGGCCCCTCGCCGGTTGGCGTGATCTCGATGCACGTCACCGACAAGGCCACGCCGGTGCGGGTTGCCAATCCCAACGTGCCCGAGGTACTGGCCCGCATCGTCGAGCGCATGATGGCCAAGGAGCCCGACGCCCGTTTTGCCAACTACGACGATCTGCTGGCGGCGTTGGAGTCGGCCCGGGCCGACCGCCGCGAGCTGTCCGGTTTTCGCACGCGCGGGATCGCTCTGGCCATCGACGCGCTCCTGCTGGCGGTGGTTGGGTATTTCGTCGAGCTGTGGGTCATTCCGGTGGCGATAGCGTACTTCGTGCTTTTCCACCGCCTGCTCGGGCAGACCCCGGGCAAGTGGCTACTCGGCATCCGGGTGGAAGATCCGGCGGGAGCTCGGGTTTCGTGGAAGGCGGCGCTGATTCGCTTTCTGGTTTTCGCCTGGGGCCCGCTAGCCTGGACGGTACTGGCCACCATCGTCTACTTCCTCCACCGCGATCAGCGCGTGGCTTTTCGCATGGCCAATCTGACCGTACCGCAGCTCGCGTTGCCTGCCCTCTACGTCGCGCTGGCAACCGTGATCCTGGTCGCGTACTTGGCCGGGTTTCTCCTGGTGCCTTTCCATCCCCGGCGGCTGGCCCTGCACGACATCCTGGCGCACACCGAGGTTCGCTTCAAAGCGCGGCCTCCGGCCGAACAAGTGGTCGAGGCCGTGAAAGCGACCGCGTTTATCCGGCGTCCGCGCTAGCCCCGTTGCTGCGCGCAGAGCCGTTCTTGCCCGATCGCTTGGCCGCACGCGCCGGCTTGCTCGCCGCACCCGCGGCGGCCTCGCGCAACGCCTCGGCCCGATCGGTGCGCTCCCAGGTGAACTCGGCGTCGCTGCGGCCGAAGTGACCGTAGGCCGCGGTCTTGCGGAAGATGGGACGGCGCAGATCCAGCTCGCGGATCAGGGCGCCCGGGCGCGCGTCGAAGTTGGCCTGCACCAACTCGGACAAGCGATCGTCGGGCAGGGCGCCGGTGCCGAAGGTCTGCACCAGCAGGGAGACCGGCTGGGCCACGCCAATGGCGTAGGCAAGCTGCACCTCGCAGCGCCGGGCCAGGCCGGATGCCACCAGGTTCTTGGCAATGTAGCGCGCGTAGTAGCAGGCAGACCGATCGACCTTGGAGGGATCCTTGCCCGAGAACGCGCCACCGCCGTGGCGACCCATGCCGCCGTAGGTGTCCACGATGATCTTGCGGCCGGTCAGCCCCGAGTCGCCCATAGGGCCGCCCACCACGAAGCGACCGGTGGGGTTGATAAAATATTTGGTCTTGCCCGACACCAGGCGAGTGGGCAGCACCGGCTTGATGACCTCTTCCATCACCACCTCGCGCAGGGTCTTGTACTTCACGCTCTCGCTGTGCTGGGTGGAAATGACGACGGCATCAATGGCGACCGGCTGGTTCTTCTCGTCGTAGCGAATGGTCACCTGGCTCTTGCCGTCGGGACGGAAGAAATCCACGATGCGCTTCTTGCGCACGTCAGCCAGCCGCTTGGCCAGCTTGTGCGCCAACATGATGGGCGCCGGCATCAATTCGGGCGTCTCGTCGCAGGCGTAGCCGAACATCATGCCTTGGTCGCCCGCGCCCTGTTCGTCGTGGGTATACACGCCGTGGCCATCCACCCCTTGGGCGATGTCCGGCGACTGGCGCTCGATGGCCACCAGCACGCCGCAAGTCTTCCAGTCGAACCCCATGGCCGAGTCCTCGTAGCCGATGCCCTTGACCACATCGCGCACGATGGCGGGAAACTCGACCTTGGCGGTGGTGGTGATCTCACCGGCCACCATCACGAAGCCGGTCTTGGTCAGGGCCTCGCAGGCCACCCGGCAGGTCTTGTCTTCGCTGATGATGGCGTCGAGCACGCCGTCCGACACCTGGTCGCACAGCTTGTCGGGATGGCCTTCGGTAACGCTTTCGGAGGTGAACAGATACTCAGACATGCGGCTTGTCTCCAATAGTCGGTTTCGGAGCTGAACGCGCAAGTCTCCCAGCCGAGGCGTGATCCGTCAACGAGGATAGTGAGGTAGCCGCCCCGTGTCAGCCCTCGCCAGCCGGCACAAAACGGTTGACTCCACCCTGGCGCACTTCGTCTACAATCTGTTGCGCTTTTCTCAAGGAGGGTCGAACTCGATGCGCAGTCGTTGTGCCGGTGGCCTGGGTGCCAGGAATCAGGTCGCGGCCGTCTTGCTTGCCTTCGCTGCTACGGCTGCCCTGACTTTCGTGCCAGCCCCAGCACGCGCCGACGATGAAGCGACAGAACAGGCGCGCCAGCACTACCTGAAAGGGACGAAGTACTTCGAGCTTGGCCAGTGGGACCGATGCTATCGCGGAGTACCGAGAAGCCTACAAGCTGCGCAGCGATCCAGCCTTTCTCTTCAACCTGGCACAGGCATATCGACGCAAGGGCGATCTGCAACCCGCCCTGGACCTGTACAAGAACTACCTGATAGCGAATCCCGAGACTCCCAAGCGCAGCGACATCGAAAAGCGCATCCGGACGCTGGAAAAGGAGATGAAGCATCGGCCGCCGACAACCCCAGTCGCAAGGCCGAGCGAGCCAGCACCAACGCCACCTGCGATCCCGGCTGGGGCACAAGCCCCCACTTCGGAACCGGCCCCGGCCACGGTACCGGAACCGGTTCCGGCTCCGGCTCCGGCCCCGGTTCCGGCACCGGCTCCGGCTTCGGTCCCGGCACCGGCTCCGGTACCGGCTCCGGTTTCGGTTCCGGCTCCGGCTTCGGAGTCCACCCCGCCCGCCCCAGCCGCCTCCGTTGCAGAGGTCACTCAGCCCACCCCCGGCCCTGAACCGTCATCCTCAGGCCACGGCCTGCGCGTAGCGGGAATCGTCTGCGGCGTGGCTGGCCTGGCTTCCATCGGCACAGCGATCTATTTCTACACCCGCGCCGTCTCGCTCTCGGACAAGGTCTCCAATTCGGACGCGCCCGACTCCGACTACCGCTCTGGCAAGAACGCCGAAACCATGCAGTGGGTGTTCTACAGCGTGGGCGCCGGCGCGCTCGCAACTGGAGGGGTTCTCTATCTGCTGGGATGGCCGTCCTCTGCCGCTGGCCAAGCAGCGACCGGGGTCACGCCGATGTTCGGGCCGGGAATTGCGGGCCTTTCAGCCCAGGGGACATTCTGATGCGCGGCCAGTTTGCCATTGTCGGTCTCTTCGCGGTCGCGCTGGCGGCAGACTGCGGCTTCAACCCGCATCCAAAGGACGGGAAACTGTCCTGCAGCGAAGGCTGTCCATCTGGCTACGAATGCCGGGCTGATAGTCACTGCTACCGCACCAATGCACCGCTTGCTGATAGCGGCACTGATAGCGCGGTTGTCACCGCGGACAGCGGCAGCGGCGGGAGTGGCGGTGCCGGTGGCGGCGCCGGCGGCGGTGGCGGAGGCGGCATTGGCGGCTCAGGTGGCCTTGGTCGCAGTGGCGGCGCCGGCGGTGGCGCTGCCGGGGCGGGGGGCAGCGTCGTGATCTTGGGCGGCACCAGTGACGGTGGCAGCGGCGGAGTCGGTGGCACCGGCGGGGAGCAGGGCAGCGGTGGCCAGACCAGTTCGGGCGGAATCACGACCTCGGGCGGCGTCACCAGCAGCGGTGGCAAGACCAGCACTGGCGGCGTGACCAGCACTGGCGGCGTGACCAGCAAGGGCGGCGTCACCGGCACCGGCGGTAGCTTGGCTCCGCCCGCGACCGTGGACTGCACTGACACCTCGACCTATACGGACAACGTCACCGGACAGTACGCGGCCAGCCAGATCTCGGTGGACAACAACTCAAGCAAGACCTACTACCTGCAAGCCAACTGGTGGGGCACCCCCTTCAACCTCCAGACCGAGAGAGTGACCGGCATCGGCTTCAGCATAACGAATCCCAACAACACCGTCGCCACGAGCAATCCTAGCAATCCGCTGGGCT
>Ga0182017_10000048_pt1 | contig 83599 bp, 60 predicted proteins | sample 712E3DmetaG_FD_120492 | JGI IMG/M metagenome (GOLD analysis project Ga0182017, IMG submission 120492) | Permafrost microbial communities from Stordalen Mire, Sweden - 712E3D metaG | ecosystem: Environmental > Terrestrial > Soil > Wetlands > Permafrost | place: Sweden: Stordalen | collected... | reverse complement strand
CACGCCCCTCAAAGGCAAGGGCCCGGCGGAAATCGACTTCGTCGTGGTGCGCGAGAACACGGGCGGCATTTATACGGGCATGGGCGGGGCCGCCATGGTGGGAACGTCCGGCGAAATAGCCACGCAGGTCATGGTGTATTCCCGGCCCGTCGTGGACCGCTGTCTCCGCTTTGCCTACGACTACACGCGCAAGCGTAACAGGAAAAAGACCCTGACGCTCGTCCATAAATGCAACGTTTTGACCCACTGCGGCGATCTCTGGGTGCGGGCCCACAAGGAGATGGGCGACGCCGAATATCCCGATATCAAGCAGGACTACAACCACGTTGACGCATGCACCATGTGGATGGTGAAAAGCCCGGAGTTTTATGACGTGATCGTGACCGAAAACCTTTTCGGCGACATCATTACCGACCTCGGTGCGATGATTCAGGGAGGCATGGGTATTGCGGCGGGAGGCAATATAAACCCCGAGGGCGTTTCGATGTTCGAGCCCATCGGCGGCAGCGCCCCTAAATATACCGGGCTCGACGTGATCAACCCTCTTGCCGCCATTTGCGCGGGCGGCATGATGCTTGAGACCCTCGGCGAAGGTGAAGCGGCCCAGGCTATCGACAAGGCGGTTACCGGCGCCCTTGCCTCCGGTAAATTTAAAAGCATGTCCGCGGGCAAAATGGGAATGAGTACCGCCGCGGTGGGCGATTTGATCGCATCATCAGTGAAATAAAGTAGGGGCAGGTTCTAAACCTGCCCAATAATTAATAAGAAAAGAATACCGGCATTATGAAACAAAAAAAATCCGTCTCAATTTACGATACCACGTTGCGTGACGGCAATCAGGCGGTAGGGATAAATCTTTCGCTGTCCGATAAGCTGCGTATCGCGGAGCGGTTGAGCAACCTGGGGTTCCATTATATAGAGGGCGGCTGGCCCAACCCTTCGAACGAAACCGACAATGAATTCTATAAGCGGGTGGCACACAGGAAGCTCAAGGCAAAAATAGCCGCCTTCGGGTCTACGCGCAGGCCGGGGAACCCTTGTTCGAAGGACGTACTTATCCAGTCGCTGGTAAAAACGGGGGCGCCGGTCGCGACGATTTTCGGAAAATCCTGGGATCTTCACGTCAAACACGTGATCAAGACGAGCGAGCAGGAAAACCTCGACATGATCGCCGAGTCCGTTTCGTATTTGAAAAGACGCATGGACGAAGTAGTCTACGACGCCGAGCATTTCTTTGACGGGTTCAGAAACAATAAAGAGTATGCGCTCAGCACGCTCATGGCGGCCCAGCAGGCCGGGGCCGACTGCATTGCCCTCTGCGACACGAACGGCGGCGTGCTCCCCGACGAATTCCTCGCCACCTTCAGGGAAGTGGTAAAACATATAAACGTCCCGCTGGGCGTCCATTTACATAATGATTCCGGGTGCGCGGAGGCCAATTCCATCCTCGGCGTTTTAGAGGGCGCCGTCCAGGTCCAGGGCACTATAAACGGCTATGGTGAACGGTGCGGAAACGCCAATCTCTGCACGATCATTCCCGCGCTGCAGCTCAAGCGGGGATATGCCGCGATATCGCCCGATCAGCTCAAATCGCTCACGACGGTGTCGATTTTCGTCAGTGAAATAACCAATATGGCGCACAATGCCCAGCAGCCCTATGTCGGCGAATCGGCATTCTCGCATAAGGCCGGGGTCCATGCCGACGCGGTGCTCAAGGTAAGCAAATCCTACGAGCATTTCGAGCCCGCGGACGTCGGGAATTCGCGGCGTTTCGTGGTCTCCATCCAGGCGGGGTCGAGCACGATCCGCGAACGGCTGCCGGGCCTCAAGCGCAAAATCGACAAACATGACCCTGTTGTCAAGGAATTGCTCGCAAAGATCAAGGCCCTTGAAACACAGGGATACCAGTTCGAGGCCGCCGAGGGGTCCTTCGAGTTGCTTGCGAACGAAATGCTCGGCCTGTTCCGGGAGGATTTTGAGTTCAAGGGGTTCAGGGTCATCGAGGAAAAACGGGGAAACGGGGAAATGTTTTCCGAAGCAACCATTAAAGTCCAGGCCGACGGCAGGCTTGAGCACACGGCGGCCGAAGGCGACGGCCCGGTCAACGCGCTCGACAACGCCTTGCGCAAGGCGCTTGTCCGGTTTTATCCGTCGCTTAGCACGGTCAAACTTGAAGACTTCAAGGTCCGTGTGCTTGAAGGTAAAGAAGGCACCGCCGCAAAAGTCCGGGTGCTCATCGAATCCTCCGACGGCCATGACCGCTGGGGGACCATCGGCGTTTCCACCAACGTCATTGAAGCCTCCTGGCTGGCGCTGATCGATAGTTTGAAATATAAACTCATGAAAGACAAACAGCGAAGCGGAAGAAAATCGAGCACGTGAGGTCATCACTATGGTAAAACAAATCGATTGGAAGAACCTCGGATTCGCTTACCTGCGGACGGATTGTTTTGTAAAGGCCGAATTTAAAAACGGCGCATGGGGCCCGCTTACGGTTTGCACGGAGCCCTTTATCACGCTGCATATCGCCGCGACCTGCCTGCATTACGGCCAGGCGTGTTTTGAGGGGCAGAAGGCTTTTTCCCGCAAGGATGGGTCCGTGGCCGTTTTCCGGCCGGGCGAAAACGCGCAGCGCCTTATCGACACCGCGAAAAGGCTGGTCATGGAACCGCCGCCGCTCGGGCTTTTTCTGGAGGCCGCGGAGCTGGTCATCAAACGCAACCGGGACTATGTTCCGCCCTACGGGACCGGCGCATCGTTGTATTTGCGGCCGTTTCTTCTCGGAACGTCGCCGCATATCGGCGTCCACCCGTCGGAGGAATATGTTTTCATGCTTCTTGCGACGCCCATGGGCCCCTATTATAAAAACGGTTTCTTTCCGGTAAAGGCCTATGTCCAGGAAAAATTCGACCGCGCGGCCCCCCGGGGCGTCGGCAACGTCAAGGCCGCGGGCAATTATGCGGCGGGAATGATGGGAGACCTTGAAGGCAAAGACCTGGGGTTTCCGATCTGCCTGTATCTTGACTCATCGGAGCACAGGTACATCGACGAATTCGGCACGTCGAATTTCATGGCCATAACCCGCGACGGAAAATACGTAACGCCCGATTCGACGTCGGTGCTTCCCAGCGTCACCAATAAAAGCCTGCAACAGATCGCCGTTGACTTCGGGATGAAGGTCGAACGAAGGAAAGTCGCGGTCGGCGAACTCGCCGACTTCGCGGAGGTCGGCGCCTGCGGGACCGCCGTGGTCATTACGCCGATCTATTCCATCCAGCGCGGCGACCGGCTGTACACGTTCGGCAAGGAAGACCAGGCCGGCCCGACCTTAACGAAATTGTTTACGGAAATACAAAATGTCCAATATGGGGAAATTGAGGACCGGCACGGGTGGATGCACAAAGTATGAATACCTCCTTGCGTACTTCTTTCTCGTTAGTGATTTCCAAGGTCGACTGGACCGCCGCAGATTGACGCTAATTTGAGGTTGTCGATTAAGTTGTCGTTTTGGTTGTCATTTATTATTTTGATTGAATGAACTATTCGCCGCGCTACACGATCACCAATAAAACATTAAATACCATCGCAAAGATCGCAGCGGTCCGTGAAATCATCGAGCATTCCCGCATAATCCCCGCCTGGGAAATAAAGCTGGTCAAAGAAGCACGCATCCACAGCGCACATTCTTCCACCAGCATCGAAGGGAATCGTTTAACGCTTCAAGAAGTTCGAGACTTGGCCCAGCAGCATGAAGTCATCGCAGTCCAAAAAGACAAACAGGAAGTATTGAATTATTTGAAGGCATTGGACGCCATACCGAAGTACGCGTCGGAAATAGAGGTTGACATTAGATTGTTTTTAAGGATGCACCAAGCCCTTACCAGGAAGGTTCTTCACGACGATTCAGACAGCGGGGCTTTCCGCACAAGGCAGGTTTTTGTCGGCAGGCGTATTTTTAACGGAACTGTTTTAAAGGACATCGTTGAATATATGCCACCTGCGACTAAAGATGTTCCGGCTTTAACGGAGGCCTTTCTGAAATGGTTGAACCACCAAAAACCGCAGGATGTTCATCCGGTCATACTCGCTGGAATCGCGCATTATGAAGTGGCCCGAATACACCCTTTTATCGATGGAAACGGTCGTGCAGCGCGTCTTCTTGCATCGCTGGTTTTATATAAGCATGGTTTTGATCATCGCAGGTTTTTTGCTTTAGATGATTATTATGATGAAAACCGTCCGGCCTATTACGCCGCTTTAAAAAAAGTCCAGCAACAAGAAAACGATTTGACGGAATGGCTTGAGTATTTTTCCGAGGGGGTATTATTTTCAGTTTCTAAAGTCAAGGATGCAGTTTCAAAACTGGGGGTTATTTCCACAGTGGAAAATACCCGCCAGATAGAATTATCGCCACGTCAGATTGAAATCGTCGAGCAGATCGGGCTGAGGGGCAAAATAACCAACAAAGAAATCAAGACCATGTATAACATATCCCGCCAGGCGATTTTAAAAGAAATCGCTAAATTGATAAAGGAAAACATCATTGTGCTTAAAGGGGAAGGCCGTGGGGCACATTATCAATTGAAATTTAAAAAGGCTATTGGTTAGAAATACCCTTTTACACATTAAACTTAAAAAAGATTATGTCCCCGTCCATAACCACGTAGTCTTTCCCTTCCGACCTGATTTTTCCCGCCGCGCGCATGGCCGCTTCGGTTTTGAAACGCTCGAGGTCTTCCAGTCGGTAAACATCCGCCTTGATGAACCCCTTTTCAAAATCACTGTGGATGCAGCCCGCGGCCCGCGGGGCGGTCGTTCCTTTGTGAATTGTCCAGGCCCTGTTTTCCTTGGGGCCGGAAGTAAAAAATGTTTCCAACCCTAAAAGTTGATAAATTGCCCTCGCCAGTACATTGAGACCCGGTTCCGCGAGCCCGAGCGTCGCCAGAAACTCCGGCCGCTGCTCCTCGGGCAAGTCAACGATTTCGGCCTCTATTTTTCCGGATATTTTTACGTACCCGGACTTTTCGGCCTCGGCATAGTCCCTGACGGATTTGACAAAAAGGCCGTCCTCCAGCGCTCCATCTTCATCGACGTTGGCGACATACAGCACCGGCTTGGACGTAAGCAAATGCAGTTCAGAAAGGTTGCTTGTTTCCGAAGGTAATAAGCCGAGTTTTCTGATCGGAATCGCGCGCGAAAGCGACTCAAAGGCCTTTTCGAAAGACGCCAATCGTTCCTTGATTTCCTTGTCCCCGGACTTGGCGGCCTTCGAAAGCCGGTCGATGCCGCGCTGCACCGTGTCGCTGTCGGCGAGCATGAGTTCGGTTTCGATGATGGAAATGTCGCGCAGCGGACCCGCGGACCCTTCCACATGAGTAATATTTTTATCCTCAAAACACCGTACGACATGGACGATTGCGTCAACGTCTTTGATATGCCCCAGAAACTGGTTGCCCAGCCCTTCGCCCTTTGAGGCGCCTTTGACCAGGCCGGCGATATCCACCAGTTCTATGAAGGCCGGAACGACTTTCCGGGTCGGGGAATACGCGGTAATGCGCGGAAGACGGTCATCGGGGACCGCGATAATACCATGATTGGGGTCGATGGTGCAAAAGGGATAATTTTCAACTAGTGCTTTGCCGTTACACAGGGCGTTGAAGATCGTTGATTTCCCCACGTTGGGAAGTCCGATGATTCCTGCTGTCAGACCCATAGTAATTTATTCTCCCGGCAATTCGCCTTAAATGCCTTTACAAATAATACGGACCGCGTCGAGACGGACCGTCGAGGCGGCCAGATATTTTCCCAAATCGGTTTTTTCCCGCGCAAGGCACTCGATTTCATTCCGGGCCGATACCCCGTTTCGATCAAGTAAAAATTGCATGCGGCCGATTTCCTTGTCAAGCATCGTCCGCATTGCCTTTATTGCATCGGTAATAACAGGCAGCGATAATTCATGCGCGCACCGTGCGCTTATATCGAACATGCGTGAAATGACCGCGTTCTTTGTCGCGCACAGCGCATGAAACAACGACGCTGGCCCGTTTGTGCAATGCACGCGAAGCCGCTCGAAAGAACAGATTTTCGTGACGTCTTCTCCTGTGTGGTTTATGACGAGACGCACGGGGGATGGCAACAAAAACCGCTCGCTGTTTAGATGGGCAGGGGCGACGCACTCGATGACATAGATTGATTCCAGCAAAATATCCTGCGCGCCCGGTCCATTCCAAACCATGAACGACGTCGTGCCCTGGTCGGAGGACAGAAAAAGATCGATGCTTCCGATGACCATCGGATGGTCGACGGTGACGAATTCCGCGTCTTCGCGGACAAGCGCGGTTGGCCGGTCATACGTTATTATGGGCCGCTCGCCGCGCGGCACGGGAAAACCGTCATGGGTCATATATTCGGTCATCAGCGCATGCTTTAATTTTCCCGCCTCGTCAATAACAATGCCGTAATGCTTGAACAATCGGCCCATAATGGCTTCGGTTGCGCCGCTTTCGTCCGCTCTGCGTATTTGATCGACCAATTCCCGCGATCTGCGGGGCTGAAACGAAGCGACGCCAAGCAAACGGTCCCGCGCCTCAAGGTGCTGTTCCATGTACGTGTCCCGCAGCCGCCGCGCATCCGCTACCAGCGCGTCCGTTTCCTCTGGCGGGCCGCCGTTTACGGCTTTTATCAATCGTTCATGCAAGGCCTCAAAGACCAGTCCCGCGGCCGGTACATTGCCGTTAAAAACATCGAGCCCCTCGTGATACCAGCGCACGAGCGGCTCCTGGGAAGTGTCCCGGACATAGGGAACATACAGGTGGATGACGGCCTGCTGGCCGATCCTGTCGAGCCTGCCGATGCGCTGCTCGACGAGCTCGGGATACAGGGGCAGGTCGAACAGCACGAGGCATTGACAGAACTGGAAGTTCCTGCCTTCGCTCCCGATTTCGCTGCACACGAGCATGCGCGCGCCGTTTTCCTCGGCAAACCAGGCCGCGTTCCGGTCGCGCTGGATGATGGTCATGTCTTCATGGAAGAGCGCGACTTTGATCGTGTAAAGCCGCAAAAATGCCCCGGCAATGTCCTGCGCCTTTTCTTTTGAGGTGCAGATGACGAGAACCTTCTCATGAGCATTCTCTTTAAGCAACCGTACGAGCCATACGATCCTGGGATCGTCGGGTGGTATCGGGGCCGCGTGTAAAAGCCTCTGGCCCGGACCGCCGTCCGTTTCATCGCGGACGCGCCGTCTGATCTCCTCCGTGCCATCCAAAGGAACAATGTGGACACTGCGCCGCGGAAATCCTGAAATGACCCGGCGGGTATTCCGAAACATGGTCCTGCCGGTCCCGTAAAAGTCGATCAGCTGTTCAAGCGTTATTTTTTCCGGCTCCGGCGCTTTGAGATCATGACCGGATATTTTTCCCCGCACCGGGTTTACAAGATCGCCGGGAAACTCGATTTCAATTGAATCCAGCGCCGGAGGGCTTTGTCCACGCTCCGGGCCATTAAGTGCATTCTCCACAATCCGGTCGACTTTTTGTAGCGTTTCGGTTTCCTTTACATATTCATCATAACGCGCATACCGGTGAGGGTCGAGCAATTGCAGCCGCGCGAAATGGCTTTCACGGCCGAGCTGCTCGGGAGTGGCGGTAAGCAGGAGAAGGCCGCGCGAGCGCTGCGACAACCGCTCCACTACCTTAAAGGCCGGTCCGTTGTGCTCAAGATGGTGCGCTTCATCGACGATGACCAGGTCCCATGGGACGGCCGCGGCGCGCGCGGCAAGTCCGGGGTTGTTTGACAAAAGGTCAATACTGCACAAGCCCGTCATATCGCAAAGAAACGGGTCGGCTTCATCGCCTCCCGGACCGCAATTCTCTTTTGATAAAATTATACAAGCGCAGTTAAACCGGCGCAGCAGCTCAACGAACCATTGATGCACAAGGTGCTCCGGCACGACGATCAGACAGCGGCTTACCCTTCCCGCGACCATGAGCCGGTGAAGAACCAGACATGCCTCGATGGTCTTGCCCAGCCCGGTTTCGTCCGCCAGCAAGGCCCGGGAGATTTTCCTGGACGAGATTGTTTCGGCAATATTCAACTGGTGCGGAAGCAGTTCGATCCGGCCTCCCACGAACCCGCGCACTGGGGAACAGAGGATTTCGGCCTTAAAACCGAGGACATCATGGCGAAGGTTGAAATCTTCCGCCGATGAAATGGTCCCGTTTAAAAGCCGTTCTTTGGGGGTGGCCGTATTCACCGTGTCCGACAGATCGCTTTCCGGAACAATCACGGCGCCGCACGAATACGTAACAAGCCCGGTTGCCGGATCGTCATGCACCGAGGTCACCCGAAGCAATGCCCCGCTTGTATCATGGATGGCGTCACCGGGCTTAAACACGACCCGCCTGAGCGGCGCCCCGGCAACGGAATATTTTCTGCTTGTTTTTCTCGTGGAAAAAGTAATGTCGATATACCGGTTGTCGGAATGAGTGATCGTGCCCAGGCCCAGTTCCGGCTCGGTCTCGCTCATCCAGCGCTGACCTTTATACATTTTGGAAATATCGTACCTCTTTGTGGTTCAAATGGGACAGGTTAAATATACTTTTTATCGCATCCCGATTCTTTTGCCCTCTAAAAAAAACAGGCGTTTTCAAATGAAAACGCCTGTTCTGCTTTTTTGACCTCACCTCATCTCCCCTGCCCCTCTTCCCCTCTCCCATGGGGAGAGGGGAAGAGGGGCGGCCGTGGTCCCTGAGCGAAGCCGAAGGGAAGGCCGGGGTGATGAGGTGAGGTCGAAGTACTATAACGAAAACTTATTCCGGCTATCTATTTTTTCTTGTCTTTATCCAGATTGTCAAGCTTGCCCTTCAGTTTCTCTATTTCCTTGTCGATGTCCTTTGTCTTGTTGATCATCTTGTTGATTTCTTTCACGTTCCCACGGTCCGAAGCCCTCTTGGAAACCACCGCCAGCAGATAGGTGATATCTTCTTTTATGCTTGAAACGTTTCTGGTAAGGAACGATTCCTTTTTATACCAATCAAAGAAGGCAATGGAAACATCTATCTTTGACTTTAAGTCGCGCTGTTGATCGTGCAGTGTGCTGTTTTCCTGCAGCACGGGGCCCGCCTGTTGTTTTTGCGCGCACTCGGAGACTTTTTTGGACAGAAAATCATACTGTGTCCGGGTACCGATATACCGTTGCTTCTCCAGGGCGAGAGAATCGTCTGTCGGCGCCTTGAGCACCGCCAATTCGCGGGAGGCGTCTTCGAGGATGCTTTTTGATTCGTCGTACTCGCGCTGCATCATATGCCCATAGGCTTCGATAAGAGCCCCTTCGAAATGGAACAGCGGGTTCTTGGCGGTTTGCAGCACTTTACCCGCCGAAAGGCAGTCGGCGCCCTGGTGCGCTTTTACGGCCGTCCAACCCAGCAAAAGCAGTCCTTCGTTATAATAAATGCTCCCCTGCGGGATTTTCCTGAGCACGGTGACCGCCTTGGAAAGCGGCCGATCTTCCTGGATCAGGCCTTCATAGAGAATATACGCCAGGAACAGGTTGGACCTGTTGACGATTTCCTTCTGGGCGGGTGTAAGGGTCGGCGCGGCGGCGTCGATGCATGTTTTCAAATGAGTAGCGGCGTCCATCGGCCTGTTGACCGACAACAGCGCGATCGCGGCCGAATGCTGCGCAAACAGGTAGTCGACGTGGTCCACCGGCACCGCCGACAGGACCTCATAGGCCTTGCTGAAGTCCCGTTTGGCCATATGGGTCTGGCCGAGGATAAAATACGCGGTATACTTGAGCGAATCGGGCACAGCTGCTTTGTCAAGAAGGCTGAATTGCTGAGTCACCTTTGAGAAGTCTTCGTTGCGGTAATACAGCCGCATCATCCCCAGGTCGGCGTTGGCGGTCGCGTTACTCTGGGGAAACCCTCCCTTGAGCGACTGGTACGAAAACAGGGCGTTCTCCCTCATGTCAAGATTTTCCTGGCAGCTTCCAGCGTAGTAGAGCACCCAGTCGGTTTTAAAGAAATCAGGATAATCGTTCATGATCTGCGAAAACAAAAAGTACGCGTCCCAGAACTTGCCCTCGCTGTATAATTTGAGCGCCTTGAGGTAAATCTCGTTGGGCGCGATGTCCATCGACCGCGCCATTTTGCGGGCATACAGGTCCTCGCGGTGCCTGCCGAGTTCGGCGCGAACGTAGAAGGTGTTGCCCACCTGGCCGGGTGAAACGCTCGTATACTGATAAGCGCCGGTAAGGTCCCGTTCACGGTTGGCCGCCGGAATATTGACGCCGAGCACAATCCCGAAATATTTAAACAGATGGGCCGAATCAAGGTTATCGAAACCGAAAAGTCCGGATATTTTCAGGGATTTTAATATTGTAAATCCGACCCTGCCGTTGAATTCCCAGTTAAAGGCCGGAGAAGGCGTTTGACCTTCCACATAATCAAGGCCCGGCCGTGAGTAAAAATTCTTGAGGCAATAATCAAAATTACTTTCGATCCTCTTTTCCCAATACGTTGAATGCCACGTGAGCCGGATGTTCTGCGAGTACATTTCGTTGGTATCATTGGCGTTTGTAAGTTTTATCAAAACCGGAGGCACTAAATTCTGAAAATTCAGCCCGATCAAATGGTTTCCTAAAATCGGGCTTTTCGGCAGGCGATAGGAAAGCCCAAGGTCAAAACCCGCCCCTGCGCTCGTCGTACTGAAAGCATTTTGCGAGACCGCCGTAATGTTCGCCCCTACGCTCAATCCTTTCCATAGGTTGATCGCATACGATCCGAGAAAAAAGTCGTTTTGAAAGGTATTCGAAAAAGCGAGGTCGGTCACGGTGTCCAGCGTTGCGCCATTATGCACCCACGTCAATCCAATCGATTGATAGAGCCCGATTGGCACGGTCACGCCGGCCTCCGAAATCGGGGAATTGCTCATCATGGTTGAAAAAAGCGCTTCCCGTAAGGCGATGTAATTTTCTTCCGTCAGAAACGCGGGATTGGACAATGGGGAATACAGCGAAAAGTTCTCGCGCCATCGCTGGGTCGTGAGAATGTTTCCGGAGGCCTGCCCGAAAACGCTTGCCAATTGCCCGGCGCACAACAGAGCCAGTATCCAGGTTGAAACCGATTTAAACGCTTTTACGTGTCTCATTGCAATGGATCCCTTTTAATGAAGTTGCTAATTGATGAAACGTGTCCCCAAAATTTCGTTGTCCGACCCCTTTGTGTTTTCCACCGACGGCGACGTGGCGGTAAAATCAAACCTTGCCCGAGGAGAAGCAAATACCGGATCAAAGGAAAAATTGCCGGGAGGAGGCGGCGGAGCGCCGATGAGATTGCCGAAGATGTTGTTTGATGTGATGTTCAATTCTTTGGTTTCATCGGTCTGGAGCATGACTCCGGCCCGGTCATTGAAGGCGATAATATTATTTTGGATCACCATCGAGGACGTACCGCCGACGGCGATGCCGTGATTGCCGTTATACGCAATGGTATTATGGCCGATCGACCCGTTCATCAGCCTCGCGTCGAATATCTGGATGCCCGAGGCGCCGTTAAAGGCGATGACATTGTCTTCAATCCGGGGGCAGTTGCGCACGGTGATGATCCCGGTCTCGTAATTATTGACAATGCGGCATTGCGTAACGGCGCAGCCGACGCTTTTTGAAAACACGCCGATCGTGCCGTTGCGGATTTCGAACCCCGAAATCGAGGATTTTTTTCCCAGGGTGACCACGGTGCCGCGCTGGCCGCCATTAATAACGGCCTTGTGCATGGAACGGGCCTTAAGGGCGACGCCCGCATTGAGCGTCACCAGTTCGGAATAGACGCCGTCTTCGACCCAGATCGTGTCTCCCATCGAGGCCTTTGACATGGCCGCGGCAATGGTCTTCATTTTCTCGGAAGGGACAACCAGCGATTTTCCGGCAAAGGCGTTTTGGGGCAGCCAGGAAACCGCGCAACTGACTATCACACAGTAAAGAACGCGAGGACTGTTAAGCATTTTCATCGTTTCACTCCGATTGTTATTCTAGACGATGTAACCGTTCCGCTGTTGAGCGTCACGGTAATGACCGCGACATACGTACCGGACCCGACATAGCGGTTATTGAAGTTCCGACCGTTCCAATTATAGTACAGCCAATTATTGGACAAAGTAAATGGATCGTCTTTGAGGACCGTATTTCCCACCACGTCGTAAATAGTGATTGTCCCCGACTTGGGAAGAGCGCTGACGTCGGCCATACGCAGCGGCGGTGGAACTTTAATAATAGTGCCCGTCCCGTTTACTCCCGCGTCAGACACCTGCTCGCCGATGGTAAATGGATTTCTGACGATAACAATGTGCGGCGTATAGGGGATCGGCGAGACGTTCAAAAGGGCCCGCCTGTTGGCCGGGTTGTCCTGGACCACCGACCCGGCGTCGCTGATATTGGCGGCCGGATCGATCCAAATTGAATCACCGGTGTTGGGAAAATTCACGCCTTGGACCTGGGTCACCAGAAACTCATGGACGTTGCCGGTGCTGGGAAACAGGGACGCGTCAAGGGTGAAAGAATAGGGCTGGCCTGAACTTTTTGTTGAAAGGTGAAATGGCGTTGTTGATGTGAGAGCATTCACCGGTTCCGAAAATTCAACTATCAAGGTGTCGTGTCCCGTTGGTGAGGGGGATGGAAAATATTTAGCGGATGTTATTACCGGGGCCGCGCTGTCGGCCACGTCGGCCTCGCTCGGCGCGTCGGGATTGCTGATATAGCCGACTTTCACGTACATATTGCCTGACGTCTTTATACTGTCTTTGGAAATGGTTTTAAAGGCCCCGAGGACGTTTATTTCTATGGTCAAATTATCCGCCGAGGGATAGCTTAGAGGCGTGTTGGAAATCGTGTTGAAAATACTATCAGCATAGGCCGGAGCAAGGTCGCCCCAAGTCAGCGACACGACCGCGTCGGCAAGCGTGACGCCCTTGTTGAATTTGACGTCTACCGCGTCCACGACGCCGTCGGCGTTTTTGTCAAGATACCATGCCTGGACAATCGATGCGGGAATGGTTTTCTGCGTGATGACGACCGGCCTGTTTTGCGGGTTTGCCGTATTGCCGAGCGCGTCCGCGATGGGGCCCGTTGCGTCGATGCGCAGGGAATCGCCGAGTTGCGGCGCGGATACTCCGGTTACCACCAGTTTATACCTGTTATTGCTCAGGGAAGCGGCGGAAATGGAAAGTGTCGACGTCGCCCCGTTTTTAATCAGAATCAGCGCATTACCGGTGAGCGAGCTCGTCTGGACTGCTTCGGAAAACGTCACATACAAAGTATCGATACCCGGGCCCGAAGTAAGCCGTTCCACCACCTGCGCGCTCATAAGAAGCGGTCCGACCCTTTCCTTGATCGCAAAGGGGCTGGACGATTCCGGTACACCGGGATTGTTGTTGGGTCTGTTATAGGTGATTCCCTGCTTGTTGGCTGTCGAAGCTACGGTAATTTCAGAGGCAAAAGGCTGCGCCAGGACGATGGTGACGCGCATGCTGTCGGCCGAGAGTTTCATCTGGCTGCCCGGAATCACCCGTTTGTCGGCGTCGGCCCCGGGCCAGAAAAGCGTGATCGAATCGGGGACCATGTTTAACTTTACCCTATAATAAATATCCACGCTGTCCACCGCGCCGGACCCGTATCGGGCATAGTAAAACGCGCTGTCCACCGCCACGGACGGACGCGAAAAGGAAATCTGGTAGCGCGGGCTGCTGTTACCGATGGTCATGGTAGAGGCGCTTATATACCCGTTGCTCATGGTATCGGCGCTGCTCACCCACACTGTTGCCCTGCCGTTTACCAGGTTAAAACTCGCGGCTTGGGTGGTTGCGAAGGCCGAACTGTAAAAAGCAAGACCCGGAGTGCCGGAAACCGTAAACGTGTCGTTTCTGGCCGTGGCAATGGTACGTATGCTCATGGTATCGATCGCGGCCTTCGTTGCGATAATGGTGACCGCCAGACGGTCGCCCACCTGTCCTTCGAGCCGAGTGGCGGCATTGTACTGGTTCGTGTCGCTGTAGAAAATGAATAGGTATTCCTGCCGCTTGCCAACGGTCATGAATGCAGTATCGGCGTTACCCGTTGCGGTGAGCAAGGCCTGGAGCGTTATGGGAGTGCCCTCCGTGGAATTGCTCGTGGCGCTGACGGTGAAATTACCCGTTCCCGTTGAATCGGTGGTAATGGTCGGGCTCCCGAAAGTCGCAATCGTAGGCGTAAGGCTGGTAAGCGTCACGCTTGCCGGGGCATTGACCTTGTTGCCAAACAGGTCATACACGAAAAGGTTGCCGCTATAGGGTTGCCCGGGATTGAGCTTTGGCGGAGGGATTCCGAATCTTTTCGAGGGCGGGTCTTGAAACACCACATTTGCGGGCGGACCTGCCAGTATGCGGATACCGTTTGACGTGCCGGGGAAGGCCTTTCTCTGCGTCGTGTCGGTTGTGCTGATCCAAACCCCGTTGGCATAAAGGTATTCGATACCGCCGCTCGGCACCCCTGTAAACATGGCAATTTTATTGGTAGGTCCAGTCACGCCGTTTGGATACAATAAATATTCCGCGGTGTCCTGGTTCACGCGGAAAGATGGCACAAGAAATTTAAAACTCGATTGAAGCCTGACCTTTACAGAGTCGACCTTGTTGGTAAACGTCGAGCCGTCGGCTTTGAGCGGCGTAATGCGCACAAGAACGCTGTCGCCGACCATCACCTGCGTCAGGGGCTTCTGATAGGTGATGTCGGTCATGGCGAACACCTCGACCTTGAACTTGTAATCGAGTTTACGGAAGGGTAGAAAGCCCGTCGACGTGGTATAGAGCCTGCCGTCGGCCCCGGCGCCCTCGATGATGCCCTCGAAAAAGGCGTAGGGCGAAGTTTGCGCGGCCGGAACGGTGATGGTATAGGTGTTCGCGCCAACCAGCACCGGCGTTGGCAGCGGAACGACGTCGTTGATGTTGGCGGTGCTGATGACCGCCGCGGCCGCGCCTCCCGCCCAGGAGCCGGCCACGAACTGGAGGTTGCTTATCCACCTGAAAAACTTGACCGACGGGTTCTGCAATTTTCCAACGCGCTCGGTGAGGCTGAAATTGACCGTCGCGACATTGCCGGTGAGCAGCACGGGCATGGTGGGACGTATGACGGCCTCGCTAGCGGGCCTCCCGGCGATGGAACTGATCGCGCCGATGTCGGCCCACGAGCCGTCGATGTTCTTGACGCTGGACTTCTGCCAGCCCTTATTGACGATGACGCTCTGGACATTGGGGTCGGTCCAGTTGGGTTCCAGGAAATTGGCCGAAGCGGGATTGACGGAAATGAAAAACGCAGTGTCCATTTCCAGCCAACGGTTTTTGGCGGCCTCGGGGAAGGCCTGGTTAGCGGTATTCGTCGAAATCACCGCGCCCGGGAGCGGCTGCGCGCCGCCAACGCCCTGCACGCTGGGCAGGCCGTTCATGATCGAAACATAGCCTGTGGCCGGCGCCTGGTTCTGGCACGAATACACGCAGTTGGTAATGCGGTTAGGCATGGCGGAGGTTATGTCCATATATGACAGGCCGGAAAAAACCGGAACCACCGACCAATACATGAAGGGATGCGCAAAGATATTATTGAAAACCAGGTGCTGGTATCCCGCCTGCCATCCGCCGCAAAAAATAAGGTAATTATGCCAGAAGGTGTTGTTGTAAATGGAAATGGGGCTGAGCATGTCGTCCTTGAAAAACATCGCCGCGCCCGGTTGATTGCTGCCCTCGGAGTTGAGGGCCTTGACCTGGGCCGCAAGCGCGGCGGTCGGATGATGGTTTTCATAAATGAGGTTGTACCTGATCGTCGAGCCGAGGTCCCACGCCGATTCAATGAAAAACCCATAGGAATTGTCGTGAATGCGGGTATATTCTATAATGTGATTGCCGGTCTGGGCAAATCCTGAAAGCGGCACGACGTTCCAGGGCGCATTGTCTCCGGGGTTTGCGTTGGCGAAAATACCGCCTTCGTTGCGGTCTTTAAGATAAATGCCGAAATAGGCGTTCTGGGCCTCACAATTCTTTATAGTGATATCGCCCGCTATCCACAGCACTATTGCCGTGTTGCCGTGTACCAGCGGATACTGGCAGTTTTGCTTTGAGCCTCCGGCAGCGGGCCAAACGGGCTCAGAGGACCCGAACGGCATGACGCCCCCGCCGTCGACAATGATCCCGTTGACCGTCACGTTGTGCGTCCGCATGAGCCTCAGGGCGCCGTTCTGGTCGAAGGTGATGAGGCTGTCGACCTGGGCCTGGAGGCACGTTTTGGGCCCCTCGTTGACCTTGTCCTGCCAGACGATCTTGGGCTTGTTGGGCGATAATGGGCTGGCCGAGGTCAGAGTAATGCCGCTATGAAGGCTGTTGACGGTGACCTGCTCCGGGTAGGTTGCAGCGTCAAGGATTTTCACCGTGTCTCCGGGGGCCGACTTGTCGACCGCGGCCTGAATGGTCGTGTAGGCGGCCGCAAGTGTTTTTGACACGGTGATGGTCACCGCGAAAAGCGGAAGGCCGCATAGGAGGACGATGCAGCCGGTTGCCAACAGCGTTCGTTTGCTTATTGACATAGTAGTAAGCCTTTTCCAGACGGTAAAAGAAATCGAAGGTTTTTGGGGGCGCACATGTTGATCGTTAATTCCCCCCGCAATCTATAATACTAACCCACAAGGTGGATAAGGTTCTGTATGGGTAATTATTTACGCTAAACGCGTATATAATTCACCTACAGAACCTAATTATTTCCAATTGACCCTGTCAAGAAATTCCGTCGTTTTCCCTTCGCCGAGCCGGGCCGTCACTTTCACCATATACATGCCAGCGCCGAGTTGTCCTTTACTAACAGGAATCATCAGCGGCGACGTTCCGGAAACGCCCGCGTTAAACGAACGCGAAAGCGCCGTTTTACCGCGCGTATCGTACACAATGGCAAAAACCTGTCCCCGACCGGCAATGCTTTGCGGAAGCGAAAGTCCGATGCCGCCGGGCAGGGCCTTGGCGCTAAACCTACCCGAGGGCCCGGCCATGTTCGGGGCTTCGGATGTTTTTACATACGTCTTGATATCGTCAGCCAGCACGTTGGGAAACATTCCCGTAAACGCCGCGAAACCCAGCATGGCCAGCGATTGGTTGTAGTAATAGTATTGGTCGCTGAGCGCCGGGTCGCCGAAGCATGACGTCTGCCCGGCCACCCGCTGCACCAAGGTGCCATTGAGAAGCTGTTTTGCGTACGCCGCGTCTTTGGAGCCGATGGCGCCGCACAGCCACATCGCGATGCAATGGAACTGGCCCGCGGTCGAGGAAATGGGCGTCAGCGAATTCGTGTACTGCGCCAGTTGTTGGAGCAGCGCGGGCGGGGCCTGCATCGAGGACGTGACGGCCGTATACTGTGAGAGCGTATTACGCGAATTCGAACAGAACGCTATGGCGTCGGCATTGTTGAACCACAGTGCGTCCATGCAGATGCGCCACGGCGTGCGCATGGCGTCGTTGGTCATTCCCAGCCCCGCGTAGTCCTGCCCGGAGGCGGGCTGGCTTGCCTGTCCGCCGCTGCTGGTGCACCAATCGGGCGCCTGGCCTTTGGCGTATTGTGCGCTGCGTGCCTTGAGCACCGAATAGCAGCTCGCGGCGACCGGAGCGAACTGGATGGCGGTCTGGTACTGGTCGAACGCTCGCAAAAATCCGGTCGCGAAATAGCTCGGGTTCAAATTGGATATACCGGCCCCGCCCCAGTTGTCGCCTGGGAGGAGATAATTGCCCGAGGTCATGTTGTTTTTAATGGAGGCCAGCATCTGCGTCGCGCGGGAAGCGTAAGTGACGCCGCCAGTGCTATAGGCCTGCCATTTAGTGATGGAGGAATATTTCGTAAGCTTGTCGGCGAAAATGAGCGCCATGCAGATGTCAAGCTCCGCGTCGGTCGCGGCGCCCGTGCCGCTCACGGAGCCGTTGACTATTTTCCAGTTGAAATAGGAATTATGGCTGCTGTTCCACATGTACTGGTTTGCGCCCGCGAAAATTTTATTGAAGGTCGCCTGGTCGTTGTTGATAAGCGCGAGGAGCAGCCCGTAGCCGATGCCCTCAGACACGGCAGTAGTTGTATTTACCCCAATCCCGGACATCTGCATGATAAGCCCGGTGCTCATGAGGTAGTTGGCCTTGTAATAATTCCAGCCGCTGGTCAACCGCGTCTTGAAATACGCGGGGTATGCCGCGAGATACGTGTTGATGTCGGCGGAAAAATAGCTCGAATAATTGTACTTCGACGGCCTGGCATAAGGCATGTTCCATAAGGTGTCGTCGGCTGAAGCAAGATCGGGCAGCAGGAGCGTACAAAGAAGTAATGCCCTGCAAAGACACACTTTAAACATCGTCATGATATTCCCCTAACGTAATTGTTGCCGTCTAATTAAAACCGCTTAACTGTAAACGCAATATCCGTATTCATGCCCCCTTCTCCTGTGGGAGAAGGGACGGGGATGAGGTCAAAAATCCACTAAAAGCAACCTCACCCCGGCCTTTGGCCACCCCTCTCCCACAGGAGAGGGGATGAACTTTTACGGCTTAAAAATTATCGCGAAACTTCCGTCGGTTTTCACCCACACGCATTGCGTGGCGTCGGCTTTTATATAATAACTTCCGTCAAGTCCGGAAATCGTTGTTCCTGAAATAGTAAACTGCGGGCTTGGTTGGCTGAAATTCTGAGTTATTGAATTGAAACTCTTATAATAAGGATCTCCCGTATAATTGAAATTAAACCCATAAAGACCTTTATTGGTTAAATCCCAATTGAATGCAAAGCTGGAAACGGTTGACATCACGGGCCCTTTACCATCGACTGTTATGGTCTTATAGGTCGTATTTGATACAGACGGCAACGGCGTCGTCAATGGCACGCCGTATTTCACTTTCAAATTCGTTCCGAAACCGGTGGTGTCCTCGACCAGAATAGTGCGTATTTTCTGCGCCGCGGCGTTCCCCGCGACATCCGAAACCGAGTAGGTGATCTTATATGATCCGGCGGTGGCGGTAAACGTGGTCATTGAAGCGGCGGCCCCCGCAGCGGTCGTCAGCGCCGCCTTGACTTTACTGGTAATGATCCCGTCGATATCGTCGGTCGCGGTCACGCCGGGGTCGGTAAAGGGGTTGTTCACCATGACGGTGCATGCGGCCGCGCCATTCAGCGTGATGATCGGCGGGGTCACGTCGATGGTGACTCCGATCACGTAAACATACCGCGTCGCGGAAGTTGACTTGGTGCCGGTCTTGTTGGTCACCGAATATACAAGAACATACGACCCGACCATCGCGGTATTGATGGGAAGCGTTTTGCCATAGAGCTCGGTAACCTTGACGCTGGCGGTCAGGTCGCCGTCGCGGCCGTTTGACGCCGAATATCCCGGATCGGTATACGTGCCCGTGGCAACCTTGACCGTGTCGGGGTTCTTGCCCAAAAGCGTGATGACCGGCGTGCTGTCGGTGGTGGTATTGTTCACGATGACCGTGCGGACCCTCGTGACTGCCGCGTTTCCGGCATTGTCGGAAACGTTATAGGAAATGAAATACGTGCCAGCGGAGGCGGTGTTGACCGTCCCGGTTATGACGATTTTGGAGGAGATATCGCCATCGGGAACATCGGCGGCCGTCGCGCCGGGCTCGCTATAAACGCCGTGCAGCACGACGGTCATCGGGCTATTGCCCTTAAGCGTGATGACGGGCGCGATGGTGTCCTTGACAATGGGTTTGTATATCGTCACGGCCCTCTTAAGAACGGTCTTGTTGCCGGCCCTGTCGGACACGGTATAGGTCACCGTGTCGGCGCCTTCCTGCTGGGTGTTGACCGTCCCGGTAATCACGATCCTGCTTGTTAGTGTTCCGTCAATGTTGTCAAAGGCCGTGGCGCTGGGCTCGGTGTAAACGGCCCCAACGGCAAGCATCATCGGATTGTCACCCAAGAGCGTCATTTCCGGGGCCCCGCAATCGACGATCACGGTCTGGTTTTTTTTGGCCGTAATTTGCGCGGGGTTGGTCACGCTGTAAACCACGGTATACGTCGTGCACTTCGAGGTGAAAACCGTCCCCGTCATGACAATTGAATTAGTGAGGTTTCCATAAACAGGGTCCGAAGCGCTCTGGCTCAGGGTCGAGAGAACGTGGTTCGGGTCGTCATGCCCAATTATGACCGTGTCTCCTCCCGTGATGGTAAGTACAGGGGTGCTCTGCGGAAAGATTTCGTTTTTGTGGTTTTGATACCACGTGGATGTGGGGTCATAGAAGTTGGCGATACCGTCGCCATTATCATCCGCGTACGCGGAATCACCCCAATTTTTATATGCAGTCCCTTTGCTGTCCAACGGGTTCGAATAGTCTACCTTGGTGCACAGCGACATTGCCATACAACCCAGGATGGCGCACCCTAAACCTATTGTTCGAAGAATCATATTTTCCCCGGTTTATTTTGCTACTTTGACGGAATCGCGAAGGTAACGCCGAATCCGATCCCCGATAATCCGCCAACGCCATACAATACGTTTCTGAAAAGTTGGTGCTTTTCCATATTATCATGGAGCGATTGTACTTCGCTCGTTGAACGCGACTTGGAATAATCAGTCTGTAAACCGCTTATTTTAGAATTAAAAAAATAGCCCCCGGCCACGGCGCCGATGGTAAGCGCCCCGGCAATGATCCGCAGGACGGTGACCGCGCGGATTCCGCCCGATCTTTCGCCCTGGGATTGTCCGGACATTGTCAAGTCCTTCTCCCCGCCCGTCCCCTGAATCTTCGCCTTGACTGTTTGTATGCTTCTCTCGGCCGTGGAATTGCCCGGTTCGAGTTTAAGGGCCTGCTCGAACATTTCCAGGGATTTGTTATATTCCGCGGATTTATAGCAGAGCGTCCCCAGCGTCAAACACACGCTCACGTCCGGCTTGCCGGACTGGACGTACCGATTAAGGTCTCGTTTTGCCGCGGCAGTGTCTCCAAGCTGGTACTCGGCCATGCCGATCCCCTTTTGCACTTCCGGATTATCGTAAAATTTCTTTTCGATCTTTTTCAACCCGGCAAGGGCTTCGCGCGGGTTGTTGAGCAGCATGTACGTGCGCGCGATTTTGATATGAATGTCCACATTTTCGGGAGCAAGCGCCAGGGCCTTCGAATAGCACTGTGCCGCCATGGAATTGTCGTTCTTTTTCGCGTAAAGATCGCCGAGCAAAACCTGCGGTTCGGGATTGCCGGGCAATAAAATAGCGGCCCGCGTGAGGGGCATTTGCGCTTCATCCAAGCGGTTCTGCGCCACGAGGGCCTTGCTTTTTTCAAGGAACGCCGGACCATCATTGGGATAATTCTGTAAAAAAGCGTCGGCGTATTTGACCGCCTTATCGTATTCCTTGTCGCGGTTGCTTTTCTTCATTAAAAAAAGCAGGGCGTGGTAATTGCCGGGATCGGATGACAGTAACTCCTGATACGCCTGCTGGGCCTTGTCCCAGTCTTCCAGTCCTTCCAACAGCATCGCCTTTTCCTCGGCGAGGTTTCCCGATTGCAAATTCAACCCCTCGCAGAGCTTGACCATTTGCAGTCCGTCCTCGAACTTTTCGCACAGACGGAAATAATGCGCCGCGCGCGGATAGAGCGACGGATAAACCGGGCCGAGTTTATAAATAAGGTCTTTTAAGGCGAGGCCCGCGTCCTCGTAATCATGCGCCTTTGCATATTCCAGTGCGGCCAGGTAGTACATTAAAAACGCCTGCGGGTCCTGGCTTGAGCATTTTTTAAGGTCTTCGGCTAATTTTTTGTGATTGGGTTCTTTTGACGAAGACGCCGCCACAAGCTCGTTTCCCGCTGCTTTATCGCATTTTCCGCTTCCCGTTATCGATAACCGGTAAAACCTGGCGGCATAGTCCTCCGGTTGAATTTCCCAGGCTTTCAACAATTGCGAAACGCATGAGTCCAGGCCCGCGTCGGCCTTGTCAATACCGGCACTGGATTCACCCCGCAGGCTGCTGTTGCTCTCGTCGGCCGCCGGGAGCGCCGTAAGGGAAAATTTGAGCGATTTACTCGATCTATCCGACTGGAATTCAGTGAACAACACATGGGTCGCATTTATCTTTTTCGCAAAAGACAGATATGCCTGTTTGGAGGGCGGGGTTTCTTTATAAGACGCATACCCGCGCATTTGCACGGCAAGAGTGTCGGGGTCGACTATACGAATTTGATTGATCACCCCGAGTCGGAACAGAAGAAATTCATGAGCAAAAGCCGGGACCCAGGATAAATCCTGTAAATCGCTTTTGGAAGAAGTGGACGGCCGGGCGACAATAAGGGTAATTCTTGCGCTTTCACGCCCGTTTGCCGCTTTATCGTTAATGCTTACAGGGTCCTGGGCAAACGAAAAACCGAATGCGAGAAACAACCCTATAATATATGAAAGATGAAAATTTTTAAACATAAACAAGGTTCCTGACCCAAGCATATAGTTTTGCGTTTAAATATTAGTGGAAAAGATATTTTACCACGTTCAAATATAATTTGGCCATTTATTTATTTTTCGCTGAACCTTAATTAAAAATCATCCCACTAATTATTTTAAATTGGAAACTTTATCTTACCACTTATAACGGAGGGATGCTGTATGCACTCGTTCAAACTTTTTTCATGTTTCCTGGCTGTGTTGGCCATGGGAACAACGTTTAATCTTTTTGCCGATGCTCTGGTGGACGACTGCAATGGCACCACCAACCAGAACAAATTCGGGCAATATTGGTACATGTACGACGACAACAAAGACGGTGGAAATTCAAAACTTTCCAATGGCACTCTCACCATTGCTAAAGTTGGTACCGATTATACAGTGACACCTACAGCTGGTGCGGGAAATACGCTTGGAGGCTTTGTGCTTCCCTATACTTTAGGTCCAATATATTGTACAGCCGGCAATTATAATTATGTTGGAATCGGGACTATGCTGTGTGATAGCGCCTCCACCTCTTCATGCGACCTTTCAGCGGCTACATCAATAAGTTTTTACTGTAAAGCAGCCGTTGCTACCATAGTCGACTTTTCCGTGCTTACTAAGGAAGTAACCGCTAACAAAGATTACGCTTATTTTCATCAACTGGTAAACGTTACCACGTCATACCAAAAATTCACCGTCATGCTGGGAACCGGCCTTGGTGGTTTAACGCAACCCACATGGACGAAGCTACCCGTTGCATTTAATGCTAAAAGCGTTCAAAAGCTCCAATGGCAAATGCACAGCGACAACGTTGGCACGAACAAAACAGGGACTATCTATCTTGACGATATTTATATTGTCGGTCCCAATTATACTTTTGTTCCACCCGACCTTTGCCCGACATGCGTCGGCGCACCCGGCCAGACTTCCGGCGCCCTTCTTTCGAACATGGACACGCCTCCCGACAATCAGAACGCAAGGACCTACTATTGGTATTGCTATAATGATGGCGCAGGCCGCACTCCCGCGGTGACGGCCCAGTCCCAGTTTTCCGCGATCACCGGCGGTGCAACAATTCCTACAGACGTGACTATGGCGCCAGTCATCACCATTGGGCCCACGGCAACATCAGGGTCCCATGGTTATAATAGCACGAACGGCGCCGACATTCTTTTTACCCTCGGCCCGACTTTTAACAAGACCGCCGGCGATAATGTTACCATCAAACCTTTCGTAGGCGTTGGAACGGGTTTGTGGCATGAAGCAGACCAAACGCAGCTTTACAATGCACAGGCCGATAATGCGACGGGCGTTTATTTCGACTACATGCTTTCGGGTGGCACAGCAACTACGTATGTAAGGCTCGAGGTCTACGATGCAACCCTGATGGCGGATGGGGTTGTACACTATATCAACCTGCCCTCAACCGGCGGCGCCTGGAAGGGTGCGACCGTACCCTTCACCACATTGGTGCTCCCTCATTGGGCCGGCGTCGTTACGACGACTCCCTTAGATAAAACCAAGTTGGAAAAAATACAATGGGCTGTCCAGGATGAAGCCCAAACAACCGGAGAATTGGCGATCGACAATGTCTATCTTCTTGGTGCAACCACTATTACCAAGCCGAGTAATTCAATAAAATTCCAAGGCAATGCGGTTAAAGCCATGGGCGGAATCAAAACGTCCATGATCAACAACAACCTGAAGGTTAATTTCCCCAAGGAAATGACCAATGCTTCGTTGACCCTTGTCGATACCAAGGGCTCGGTGGTTGCGAAAAACCTGACAATTGCCAATCAAACCGCAACCGTGAATATGACAGGCGTTGCCAGGGGCGTGTACATGCTCACGGTCAAAGCCAATACCAAGGCGGGAGCGTTCAACCAGACATTGCCCGTAACGGTTTATTAAAAAAAACGCGCGACTCATTGTCGCGGGTTTGTTTCGAGTGCAAAAGGCCCCTCTTGAAATGTCGGAGGGGCCTTTTTTATTTATGATAGGATACGGACAGTGGTTTTAAACTTTGGGGAAATTGATTCCCCTTTTTTATCATTAATAAAATATTACTTGACTTAATTTCATTAGTGAATTTAAATTATTGTTGAATTGTCAAATATTACCGTTAATCCGCCTGCTACTTTTATCATTACGAGCGGAAAGGAAGTCGATATATGGCCCGATACCTATATTCAAGCAGGCAGCAATGTATCAATAAAAATCGATCCATCGCTTAAATAAAAGGTAATAAAATGTGTAAAAAAAAATGGCTTTATAAAATAAAGCTAAAATTAATAACAGCTTTCATATTCGAAGCTTTATTCTTTATGCAATGTAACCTCTATGGGCCCGAGCCGGGAGACCCTGTTTTCCCGGCTCTAATTGATTCGGGAGACTCTTCGGCGGTACGGGCAATATTAGATTCGAACAATCTTAAAAACATTAGTGTGCGAAGGACTATAGGTCCATATTCTGCCGGAAGAATTACAATGCTGACATTCGATTCTTTGGGATTAGATTCATTTACATTTTCAAGCGATTTTCAGAAACTTGATAGTCTTTGGTCTATAAATTTATCGAATAATAATCTTGTAAAGGTCACTGTTCCGGACAGTTTGAAATTTAGAGAAAACTATATTGGCATAAGAATTGAAAGAAATTTGCTTACTGAATTTCCAATAGAAGTTTTAAAAATTAAAGGTTTATCCAGTGTGGATGTTTCCTATAATAAAATCGTTTCAATCTCTAATGAATTAATAAATTCAGGGTTTCGTCGAATTGGAATAGATTATAACAAGCTTTGTTCAGTTTCGGATAGCGTCAAAATATGGCTTGATAGCGTTCAAAACAATTGGGCTAATTTTCAGAATTGCCCTTAGAAGGCGCATTTGAGAGTTTCCGCGGGAACAAGATCGTTTGCAATGGTGTCGGGGCCAATATCCTGCCCATGTGGCCAGCCAACCCCTCTGAAAAAAAGACGGACTTGGCGAAAGTAATCATCCTGCAATATTTCTTTAAAATAATCGGAAGTACAATATGGCATAATGCTAAAAATGCCTTCTCTGCCATCCGATAAACCGACCCGAAGCAAAAAATTATTAAGCGGCACAACTTTTACTACTGAGATCATAATTACTCCAGTGGTTTAATGGATGCGGCCGGTTGGCCATTTACAGCCAATTTCCAATCCGCCATCAGATCTTCATGATGGATTTCCACCCACGCGGCTACTAACTTCATCTTGTTGGGCGGTAAAGAACCTTCAAGAATTTCACCACCATCAATGGAAACAACGGCTGTATGCTCCGCATATTCAACATGAAAATGTGGTAGGTGATGTCGCTTGGTGTCATAGAAATACATATAAATAATGATTCCATAAAACATGCTGATAATTGGCATTAAAAATCCTTAATAAGATTATGAAAGTAAAATACATTAATGTGTCCGTTTTGCCAACCCATCTTGCGGGGACTATTAGTGGTAGCGATTTTTATTACATTGGATAGGATGAGACCAGAGATGTATTGTTGATATAATGTCGGAAGTGATCTATAATACCATCTCATCAGGGACCGTCGTTCTTTTTTTTCGGAAAAACTTTGATTTCCATTCCCATGCCGATTTTTGAAATATACTTCGCCAAGGTTGAAATCTTTACAGACACTTGCTCATGCGCCGTTACCTGATAGTATTTTTCGTATATAAAAAAAGGCAAGGCGGCATTGATAATTTCAGGAAGGGACATGAGCGACAAGGAGAGAAAAAAATATGGCAAAAAATAAGAGTAGTGTTTCTAAAGCGGAAAATTACCGTAATTATTAAGCCGCGATTTCAATAAGTCTTTGCAACTTGTCACTTAATTTTAAAATCCTGCCCTTTCCCGCATTTTCCACAATGAATCCGTTTATTACCAAACTTTCAACCTCCCGGTAAACGCCGCTATAAGCATATCCGATATCTTTGGACAACCTTTGAATTGCAATCCCATTATCGTGTTCAAGCACATTGATAATTTCCGATCGAATATTGACCCCAAAAATTGCTCTTAAAGCAAGTAATCGGTTGTTTTTTAAGACCCATTCCCGCCCCCGAAGGCCATGGGAATAAAATTCGATCATCGTGCAATAAAATCCCCACTTCCGGTATTCCTTTTTCCCGAATTTTTTCTGTCCCTCAATGAAGATTGTTACCTCATCCATTCCTTTTTGGAAGACCTCGGCAGGTTTTAATGGCCTGCATTTGACAAGAATAGTTTTAAAATTTTTATCCGCGCCATGCTCCATGGCAATATCTATTGCAACGCCAAGCACCGCTGTGTCCGCTTTCTTAATAAACCTGAGAAGCTTTTTTTTATTCACCAAATCACCGAAATCTTTAAACCATGTCAGGAGCCATTTCATGAGGCGACCATCATAGCGTGCGGCTAAGGTGGTCTCTACTATCAACTCTTCCAAATCAACAGGCCCGTCGTACGTCGGTTCGCTTACCATCCATCCAAATTTGGCCCACTTCTGGTAGAGAACCGCTATTTTATTATCATCATAAACCCGCTTCATAATTCAGCTTCCTTAATCCGGTTCTTTCATAAAACGAATGCGATATTCCCGATCTTTCGCGGCAAATTTAGAATTCCCGCCTCCTATTTCTTTGCCCGCTTTATAGTCAATCTCGCCCACTATAATCGCGGATTTTTTAATCATATTTATTATGTCGTCATTCCATTCTTCAATCGTAATTTTACTTGGTTTTATCCCATATCTTTTAAAAACATATCGCGAAATGTCCTTGCCGTTGGAAAAGGGCATTTTTTCTTCATTATACGCATACTCAGGTCTCAGTTGCTTAAAAACCCCTTCCATTTTCAAAGAAAGCGACTGGTTGTATTTTGAAAATTCATTGATCTTTTCGTAAAACCGTCCAACGTCTTTGATGGTTACGGCCAAATTCTTGACATCAAGGTAGTCGTTCGATCGCAGGTTATGTTCTTCAATAGCAAGTTTGCATATAATAAGGTCTGCATTGGAAATCAATTTTGGATTGAGCTTATGAAAATTTTCCCCCGCTATACTTTCTCCGTCAAATTCATACGTTTTGGGAAGTACTTGATAAATGTTCCGCTCCGCCTCCGAATTAAGCCAGCTTGGAAGGTCGTTGGGAATATAGAGTATCTCATCAAGAATCCTTCGCATTTTCGGATCATCGAGCGGGTAAGAAGTTTTTACAACATCAATATCAATGGAATTCCTCGTCAAGGCGTTTTTGAGTATGGCCGAAGAGGCTCCACAAATCTCTATATCTAAATCTGTCCAAAGCTTTTTGTCAAGCTCATGAAGATTCTTAAGCATTTCTGATCTGTTCATATTTCTCCAATATCATTATTAATGATACATTAACTACGATTAAAATGCAAGAATTATTTAATGCGGCCGTTCATGGGATATCTGGCAGTCTAATCAAACTCCGCTTCAACGGCAAGGGCGATTTTTAAAGCCGCATCAAGTTCAAGCAATTTGATTTTTGAAAGCGAACCTATATAATCAAGTTCCCTGAACTTCCAACCCAAGAATGCCTACTAATCTTTTTGTAATGGAAAACAAGTCTTTTAAGAATACTTTCCGGTTCTGATAAAGACCACGCTTTTAACTTTTAAAATCATCTAAACAATTAGAAAGAAATAAGTTATGCGATTAAAAAGTTTTTGCATCTTTGCTCTTCTTTTATTTGTTCCGCTTTATAGCCAGGACTGGCCTACGCTCCAGAACACCCTTATAAAATTTTATCGATATCAAAGGTCAGGACTCTTACCGACAACCGGAAATTCTACCGGAAATCCATATAACCCTTTTTATGCCGCGCCAGGGTCCGATGGCAAATATCCACATTCGGGTGATGGCGGCTCAACTCCTTTAGACGGTGGGTTTTACGATGCAGGCGATTTCATGAAATTCGGGCTGCCCTTGGGTTTTGCCGTTTACTGCATGTTGAAAGGCTACGACGCTTTTCCCGATGTTGCATGCTATGACGACAATAATTCATGGAGCGTTATCGGCACAAAAGACAATATCCCCGACATTCTCAACGAAGCTAAAGTAGGCACCGATTGGATGATAAAGGCCGTCATCTCGGCCTCGCAAGTTGCGCGCGACGTGGGCAACGGGCCAACCGACCACGGGGCCATGTCGGAAAGCGGTTATACCAATTCCACAAGAACAGCGTCAAGCAGGCCCGTGGCCTATTGCGACGGCGCTGACGTTCCCGGGTTCTATGCGGCGGCGCTTGCGCTCATGTCGATACTTTACAAATCTTATGACGCCACCTATTCCGCCACCTGCCTGACAAAAGCGACAATGGCCTATACATTCGGCAACAGCCATTTGAAAATGTGCGCGGAGCAGGCCGATCCAAACAATCCCGGAGGCTATTATTATTCTACGCCCACCTATGCCGACAAAATGGCATGCGCTGCCATCGAGCTATATCGCGCCACCAAGACCGCAACGTACCTGACCGCGGCCCAGACGTTCATGGGACAAGTGCCGCAGCATTATGACGTTGTCGGATTCGCCCATTGCGGCGACCTGGCGGCTTTTGAATTATACCGTCAAGGCGATCGCAATTCCCAGGGCAATTGGAGGGCGGACATCAGTCTTGAAATGAACCGGGTGGTCAAAATGGGCGCCAACTATGTTGGTGGAGCTACCGTAAATACAACGGATTGGGGTGTTTGCCGCACTGTTGGAAATTCCGCTTTCAGCGCCGCGCTCCTTTATACGATTTCCGGCGACGTGGCGTTGAAAAATTACGTCACGCAGCAAATCAAGTGGCTCGCGGGAATAAGCCCGTTTACCCGCTCGTGGATCACGCAGTACGGAACAAGTTTTCCGCAAAATCCCCATTCCCGCAACGACATTAACCTGCGGCCGACACGTCTGACCGGCGGCGTGGTTTCAGGCCCGACGTCCAGCGGCTGCACCGCGGCCGATAAATCCACGTGCGGTTGGTCTTTTTCCGACAATAACGCCGTATACCAGAACACCGAATGCGCTCTTGACTATGGCTGCGGCGCGATCGGCGCGGTTGCCTTCATCCGGTGGGTAGCGAAAACCAGTGATACTATCCGTATCGACACTCCGCTTACCGCGACGCCGCTTAACCTCGATCTGGCCACCCAGACCGAGACCATTATCGGATCCATCGACAAGGCAGTGGCATGGAAAGTCATCCTTCAAGGCCTATCCAGCGGGGCAACCAAAACCTACACCGGCACCGGGCCAAAAATATCAATTCCAGGCTGGAACGGCGCCGCGGACGCCGGAAGTTTTACCGTTGAAAAAGTAAACGTCTATATGGACACGACCTCCATGAAAATCTGGGACGTACAGCGCGGGTCGGCCTCCCAGACTTCGTTTAACATCACCAACATACCCTCAAAACCATGGGGCGCCAACGACAAGGAAGTTGACAATTTCAACGACACCGCCATTCTGACGAACATGGTCGGCGGCAAGTGGTCGGGGTTCTGCGACGTTTCCGACGGCGTTGCCGGGGGCAAATCGAGCGCCCCCATTCTCGCGGCCGACATCGGGCCAGACGCCAGCAGGGCGCTGTATTTCACGCTGACCAGGACCGCCGGGGCCACAACGGGCGGCGGGCCCTATGCAGGCGTAAAAACGACCTTTACCTCGTCGGGATCATCCGCTGACCTCGGCCCGGCCGACACCATCATGTTCGACTGTAAACCGCTGGGGGCGAACGCGAACCTGACGGTCGAACTGGAACAGTCCGATATCACGGACAAGGCGTATTTCGGCCGTACGATACAACTGGGCTCGCCCGCCTGGGTCCGTCTCTACGTGCCGTTCGCGTCGCTTGCCCAGCCCGCATGGAAGACGACGGCCAAGACCCTGAACACCAAGAAAGCCGTTTCCATCCGTTTCGTGGGATACGGCGTGGGAAGCGACCGGTACCTCATCGACAACCTCAGGATATCGAATTTGTCAATCACCGCGAACGCCGTTAAAAGCGGTCCGAAACGCACTGCATCAGGCAGCGCCAGGAACGTCGAATTCTATGCTGTTTCGCCGGCGTCGATTTCATACGGGATTTTTCTTAAGGGCATTGAAGGGAAAACCATCGCGGCGCAGCTCTTCGACTGTCTGGGGAAAAACATTACTTCGTACCAGCTCAAGGACTATAAAACAGGCTCGGTCGTAACCGTAAAGGGTTTTACGCTTCATACGGGAATTTATTTCTTAAAGCATACGATCATTGACACGAACAAATCGGTCATCGTCCCGTTCATGGTGACGAAATAATGGTAGTAGGGGCGGTTCATGAACCGCCCCTACTACAGGTGCCCGAAGGGCGGGTTGATGTCAACGATTTTCAGAGATGTGAGTTATCTGCTTATCAGGACAGGCTTTTTATACACGACATTTCCCGCCGACCTTACGACCAGTAAATAAATACCCGGAGTAACTTTCTTATCGGCCGCGTCTTCACCGGACCACCGGACAATGCTTTGTCTGTCATTTTTAATGCAAGCGATGTCCCGGACGCATTTCCCATTAAGGGTGAATACCTGGGCTTTGATGCGCCCCGCAGGCGAATTTAAAAAGGCGAGTTCGACCCGATTGATCGCTCGCCTTTCCAACATTTTCGCCCCATTGCCGTTTACGGCGTTTTTGGAGTTTAAAACAGTGGTAAGACCGAAACTAACGCTGTCTAATGTGAACGCCGAGGGACTTGTACGCGCCCGGAGGTATAATACGTGAAGACCGGTTTCCAGACCTGCCGTGGAAATGCTGTCGAAAAAACTCTCAAACGGGCCGTCGTAACCCGCATCGAGGGACTTCACCGGACCCTTGAAAACCGTTGCACTGTCGAAGGCATAGTCTACGCCCGTCACGATATCGGTTCCGCCGCTTACGCTGCCGCACACGACCAGCTTGCGCCCTGAAGTGATGTTCGGGTCGTGGGCGCAAACATGGACAAATTTCGGAGGCGCGCCGGTACTGTCGGCGTTATGGTACCTGACCACGCACATTGACTGCGCAGGAACAACGATTGACTTAAGGGCGGCAGCGTTCGTGGAATATGAAACAGGACCGCAATTGGGAAACGCGACGGCGGTACTGTTGGAACCGTTCCACTTAAATTGCGCCTCGCCCCAGGTATACACGTCCGCCCGCCTATAGATATTGGCGGCAAGGGAACAGATCACGGTATCGGGGCTGAAGGAAACATTGAACATCAGCGCGCGAAAGTCAGCGTCGGTTTTTATTCCATAGGCCCTGACGTTATCCGAGCGGCTAAAGGTCCCCGCAACGAGCGCGTTTTGCTTCTCAGGGTCGATCCAGAGGTTCTGGGCAATAAACAGCGCCCAGTAACAGGCCGAGGGCGCCTTTACAAATGAAGAAAGGTACGAATTGTTGACGACATTGAACAAACTCAGGCTGCCGAAAGTCCCGTCAGCCCCCGAACTGCCGCCCTCAAAAGAGTCCCAGAACACGCTCATGGCCCTGTTGCCGAACTTCTGCGCGAGGCCCGCATACATATTTGCCGTAAATATACCATTGACCGCTTTCTGGAGCAGATCACTCATGACCACCGACGAATTGAATTCGCTCATCGAGACGTACACGCTGTCGGGGCCAAGGAGCGAACGGCTGATCCACGATTTGAGGCTGTCGGTCTGGTCGTATACGTAATCGACCTTCTGCATCATGTCCGCGGCAACGGGAGACGACGACCAATAGGGATATGAATGGAAATCGACGCCGTCGCAGTATTTTTTCCCGTCGGCTTTTTCCTGCGCTCCCACGGTGTCGATAAACGTCTGCGCCCATGATTTACCGTTAAAATTGCCGCTGTTCTTTATATAAAAATCGGCGTTCGACAGCACGGGCCCGAAAATTTTTATGGTGGAATCGACCAGCTTCATGGCCCGGGCAAATTTCAGGTATTTCTCCGCATACATGAGCGCGTTCACCGGGCCGCCCTCTTCCCATTCGCCGTCCATTTCATTGCCTATCTGCCAGAACCTGATATTGTATTTTTTAACGACGTTGGCGTAATATACCCATGCGGCCGCCTCCCGCGGCGTTCCGTTGCCGTAATTGACGCACATGACCGGGACCGAAGAGTCGCTGATTGATTTTATATAGCTCATATACGTTTCAAAATCCCAGGTGACCCACCCCGTTGTATAGCCGGGTCGAACGACATTTCCTTCATGGGTCGGCATGGCGATGACCCTCGTCTGGTCGCCGATGCCTGACCCGGCGTATTGTTTGGCATTTACGGAAATTTGACGCCCTTGGGCATAGAGATATACTTCCTTTACTTCCACGCTTTTTTCAAGGCCCTTGAATTTATTGATTATTACGCGCACATACCAAACGGCGGCGGACGGCAGCGCGCTGGAAAAAAACGTTGCGTCATTTCCAATCACCTTTTTCTGGGTCTGCCAAAGATTGTCGGAATATTTAAAAGGCCCGGGATACGGTGCGGCCGAAAAGAAAAAATCGATGGTGAAATCCACGGCATATTTCTCCCCCCACACGATCGCGATGGAGTCCACGATAGTCGACATGGGCAGTTCAAGGTAAAAATAAGGGGCGCTTCCGGAAATCAACTCGTCGCTTCGCCAAAACGTCGAAGTATCGCCGTCGGTGATTTTCGAGGGCCCGGAGTTTCCGCCGGAGTTTACGGAAGTCCCGCGGTTGCTGGTCGTGCCCATAAAACCCGGTTTGAACGTAGCGGAATCGCTCACCCAGATGCCGTCGGCGGTATATGAGCCGCTTCCGTTCCAATGATAGCCGTTTGACATTGACCCGTTGGGAAACCTGAACAAACGGTAATTGGACATCGACAGGCCCTTTTTAATGTCCTTGTATATGTCGGTACTGTTCCAGATGGGCAGGCAGGTGCCCGCGAGGTTCCGCGGATTGATCGCGCTTCCGGCGGCCGCTGGGTCAAAGGAAACTGTGGCGCCCAACGATGCGCTGAAAAGGCACATTGAAAAAACACCCGTGACAATCGCTGTATTGATGGATTTCATGAATTCTCCGGAAAAAGGGGTTTATAAATTTCGTACGGGCGGGCCGACTCTACATGATCACCGCTTCAACCTGGTGTTCTTTCGCATCGGCGAAGACCGGAACAACGGCGCCGACGATTTCTAATCCGTCAACCTTAAGCGCGATGTCGCCCTTGCTTTTGCGGTACGGATTTTTGACCGTAATACGGTACATGGTATTGCGGAACAATCGGGTCACCGTAAACCCGTCCCAGTCGCGCGGAATGCAGGGATCGATGCACAGGCCCTTGTACGAAGGCCGGATACCGAGGATGAACTGGGTGGCCGCCTGGTAGGTCCATGAAGAGGTCCCCGAAAGCCAGCTGTTACGCGCCAGTCCGAATTGAGGGTGTTCGTTACCTAATATATTCTGCGGATATACATAAGGTTCGCATTGGAATTCGTCGATGCAGTCGTTCTTGGCCGCGGGATTGATCTGGCGGTAATATTCATGGGCGCGGTTTCCGTTTCCCATAATGGCCTCGGCGATCATGACCCACGGATTGGTATGCAGAAAAATCCCGCCGTTTTCCTTGGCCCCAGGCGGATAGGTGGTAATGCCGCCTTTGGCCGGATCGAACCCGTTAAAACCCGGAGCGCTCAGCTTGATGCCTTTAGGCGTATCAAGGCGTTCGAAAACCGATTCCAGGGCGCTTGCGGCGCGGTCGGGCGGCGCAAAGCCCGCGAGTATCGGCCACGATTGACTGTTGATATATATTTTGCCCTGCTCGTTGGTGTGCGATCCAAGGGGAGAACCGTCATGGTCAAAGTACCGTACGTACCATTGTCCGTCCCAGGCGTGTTGGTTAAACGCCTTTTTCATGGCTTCATAATATTCCGTACAGGTTTTAATAATTGCAGGGTTCGACAGGTAACGCGCAAGCTCGATCATTTCGAGCAGCGCTTTCCCGAACAGGCAGGCGGTGAACGACGATTCCGCGCCGACTTTCAAATTCACCGTGTCGTTCCAATCGGCAAAACCCAAAAGCGGCAGGCCGTGTTTCCCGCGGTCATTCCAGGTAAACGACAGCGCCCTTTGCAAATGTTCGAGGACCTGCGCCGTTTCCCGCGGTTTACCGGTCAATTCTTTTTCATAAAACGGGACGTTTTCTTCCAGAAATCCAAAATTCCCGGTTTCCTTAACGTAAGAGCATACTGCCAGCACGGACCACAAATGGTCGTCGGAGTAATAATGGGGAAGATCGGCGCGCTCAAGGGAATCGCCTTCGTTTCCGACCATGGTGAGCGGATTGAACTGGTGCGGGGCGCTGCCGTTTTTTTTCTGGACCGACAGCAGTTTGACCAAAAGGCCCTTTCCCCTGTCGGCCGCTCGGTCCATGATCCCCATGACGTCCTGTGAACTGTCCCTGAAGCCGAGCTCCCTCGAACCGTAGGCCAATTGGTAGAGGGAAAGGTATCGCGACCAGTTGAACGTGATGAAACACTGGCGCGGATTGTGGATATTGAGCATGCGGTTCATGGCGAGGTCGGGCGTGACGACCTGCATGCGCGAAAGATACGCGCTCCAGAACCGCGACAGGTCCATAAGCGCGCGGGAGACCGAAGCAGGATCGCAATATTTCCGGGACTTTTCCTGTATCGCCTGGACCGAAGCCTCCTGGCCGAGCTGGGTGACGATGGTCCTGGTTTCGCCGGGCCGAAGCGCCCCGAAATGATGGAGCAGGGCGGCGATATTGTCGCCGCGGAGCGCCTCGTAGTCCGAAAGTTCCTTATCGTCAAGCGCTCCGGGGCGGGCCCAGGAGCCGTATTCATTGTCGCCGAGGAAGCGGGCGCGGTCGGTCTCGAACGACGAGGCCGCGCAGTTGCTGGTGAAATAATTGAGTTTCGTTTCCCGGCACATGAACGGGTATTGCGTAAGGATGGTCCTGCCGTCGTCGCCGCGAACGTATTTGCTCTGCATGGTCTGCGGCACCCAGTCGGCGTTGGTAAACTGTTTGAGCGCATCGGGATGCGAGTATTCGACGATTGGCACGCAATCGATTTCCTTGGTTGCCTGCGACTGGTTCGACACGGTTATCAACCGCAGCTCGACGCTTTCGTCAAGGGGAACGAAAATCACGGCGTCGGTGGTGATGCCTTTGAAGCTGGAAATGATCCGCGTATAGCCAAGGCCGACGCGGCATTCATAATGGTCAAGCGCGTCGAGCGTGGGCACGAAATAGGGCGAAAACAGCGAATAACCTTCGCCATTCTTGACGCGAAGGTACAGCGTTTCTCCCTTGAATTCGGAAGCGGGGAGCTGGGCAATGTAGCGCGTTATGCGGTTCAGCGACGGATCGCCCTTGCACAGCAGCGCTCCGCCCGTGTGGTCAACGAACCCGCCGAAGGCAAGCGTGCCGATATAATTGATCCACTTGACCGGCGTTTTCGGATTGGTGATGACGTATTCGCGAGCTTCATCGTCAAAATAGCCGTATTGCATGGTATCTATTTCCCCGGTCCCAATATGACAATGACCTTATGCTCTTGTGCATCATTAAAAACAGGCACGACATTCCCCTGCTGCTCTTTCCCGTCGACGATGACCTTGTATGTGCCGCTACAGACATGTGCCGGATTTTCAACGGAAATACTATACATTGCATTTCTGAATTTTCTCTTCACGTCAAAACCGTTCCATTCCCGTGGAATGCATGGGTCAATGCGTAGACCGTCGAATTCCGGCCGCACGCCGAGTATCCACTGCGATATCGCGACGAAATTCCATGACGCGGTCCCGGTGAGCCATGAATTTTTCGCTTCGCCCTGACGCCCCGCGTCCTTACCCGCGATCATCTGGGCATATACGTAAGGTTCCAGCCGGTGCACATCGCCGATTTCTTCGCGGAACGCCGGGCAAATTTTAGCGTAATATTCCATCGCTTCCCGGCCCCTGCCGAGCATGGCCTCGGCGATGATGATCCATGCGTTGTTGTGGCAGAATACCCCGGCGTTTTCCTTGTATCCGGGCGGATACGACGACACTTCGCCGAGGTTCAGATAATACCGGGAATAGGCCGGGTTAAGCAGCACGATCCCGTGGGGCGTGTCGAGGTATTTCTTGACGGATTCGAGTGAACGCTTGGCTTCGCCCGTTTCTTTACCTATGCCGGCCATGACGCAAAAGCCCTGGGACTCGATGAATATTTTTCCCTCTTTGCATTCTTTGCTCCCGATTTTTTTTCCGTCATTGTCGTAGGCGCGCACGAACCACTGCCCGTCCCATCCGTGGCGCATGATTGTTTCGGTCATCGTTGTAATATGGCCGTCGGCGCGGAAGGCTTCCTTATCATTTCCGATGCGCTTGCATAAAGAACTATACTCGCGCCCGATATACACGAACATGCCCGCTATCAGGACCGATTCGGCGGTTGTGCCGTCTTTATTGGTGCACGTTTGAAACGATTCGTCGGGAGTGCTGGAAAAACAATTGAGGTTCAAACAATCGTTCCAATCCGCCCTGCCGATGAGCGGCAGGCCGTGCGGACCCAGGTTGTTGACGACATGGTCGAACGAACGCCTGAGGTGCCCGAAAAGCGTGTCATGTCGAAGAGGGTCGCTATCGAAGAGGACTTGTTCGTCAAGGATGTTGAAATCGCCCGTTTCTTTTATATAGGCGCACACGCTTAAGATAAGCCACAGGGGATCGTCATTAAAATTGCCGCCGATTTCATGGTTGCCTTTTTTGGTGAGCGGCTGGTATTGATGATAGGCGCTGCCGTCTTCGAACTGGGTCGCGGCGATATCGAGGATGCGCTCGCGTGCGAGGCGCGGGATTTGGTGCACGAACCCCAGAACGTCCTGGTTTGAGTCGCGGAAGCCCATGCCTCGGCCGATGCCCGATTCAAAATACGAGGCGCTGCGGGACATGTTGTAGGTAACGATGCATTGGTACTGGTTCCAGATGTTCACCATCCGGTCGATCCGGGGTTCGATGGTTTGTGCATGATAGACCGAAAGGAGCGTATTCCAGTGGTCTTTAAGCTCCAATAGCGCCCGATCGACGGCCGCTGCGTCGGAATACGTTTTGATGACGGTGTTGGCCTTTGTTTTATTGATGACGCCGGCTGATTCCCATTTGTCTTCCTGGTCGTTTTCGGCGTATCCCAGAAGGAAAACCACCTCGGTCTCTTCGCCGGGACCCAGGTTTATCCGCACGTTATGGGAAGCCATGGGATGCCAGCCGTCGGCCCGGGAATTGGCGCTCCGGTTGCACATGACCGAATCCGGGGCGTCAAAACCATTGGCCGGGCCTAAAAAGGCGTCGCGGTCGGTATCGAAACCCGCCACCGGCTTGTTTACCGAATAATAGGCATAATGGTTCCGCCGTTCGCGGTACTCGGTTTTGTGGTAGATGGTCGCGCCGTCGATCTCGACTTCACCGGTGCTGAAATTGCGCTGGAAATTGGTCATGTCGTCGAGGGCGTTCCACAAACAAAATTCGACGCTCGAAAACAGCGAAATTGATTTCTTGAGGGACGAAGTGTTTTTCAGGGTGACCTTGTGGATTTCGACGCTGTCGTTTATCGGCACGAAAAACAGGACGCGCGCGGAAAGGCCGTTTTTGGTTCCGGTGATTTCGGTATACCCCAGGCCGTGCCTGCATTCGTATGAGTCAAGGTCCTGCTTGACTGGCTTCCAGCCCGGAGACCACACGCATCCGCCATCGTTTATGTAAAAATACCGGCCGTTCATGTCCACCGGAACGTTATTATAGCGATAACGCGTAATCCGGCGCAAACGCGCGTCTTTGTAGAAACAATACCCTCCGGCGGTATTGGAAATGAGGGAAAAAAAATCCCTGGTCCCGAGGTAGTTTATCCAGGGATAAGGTACATGCGGGGTGGTAATGACATATTCTTTCGCGTCGTCGTCAAAATGTCCGTATTTCACAGGCCGTCCTTATTGGCGGGCAATCTTATTTGACGCTTATGGCCGTCACCGAATATGGCGCGAGCTTGAGCTGCATAGGTTCTTTTATGTCAATCGGCCTGGTTTCCGGGCCTTTTTTGCCGGACGCACCCGTTAGTTCGCTGATGGTCCCTTTTCCGGTAAAGCCCGGTATTTTCAACGTGACCATGGCGCTGGTGGCCGGATATTTGTTGACTATCATCAAATGCTTGGTCCCGTCGGGATGCACGGTCAGGTAACCGGAAACGGTATTGTCGCTCATCGCGCATTCCACCATTTTCCCGCGCACATTATCGCCGGCCATCTTAAACGCCCAGTACGACGGCCGGGGCGCATTGTCTCCATCGGGCGCGCCCGTGCGGGAAAGGTAGCCGTAATCGCCGCCCTGTTCGGTCATGTCGTTGTGGACGTCCCAGTACGAGGCCTGCTCGATGTTTACTTTTGCAAGCATTCCCAGATAGTCCGCGACGTAGAGGGCATTGACAATCGAAAGCGTTTGCTTGCCCGGTTTGAAATCGACCGAGTTCCATTCGGTAAGCCATACCTGATAGTGTTTTCCCGCGGCGCCGTATTCTTTCGCCTGTTTGCGGACTTGCGGGAGGATTTTATCGAGGCCCTGCGCGGCGGCAAGGAGCCCGGGGTCGTTTTCTTCGCCCGAGTGCTGCGAATAATGGTGCACGATGACCCCGTCGGCGAGGTCTTTGGTATGGTCGAACACCGTCTTGTTCCAATCGCCCTCAAGCACCCACACGACGGCCACCAGAATCGACGGGTCGACCTGTTTCATCGCTTTGATGAATTCCGCCGCCCGTTTGCCGTATTCTTCAGCCGTGCAATGCTTGGGGTGCCAGTCACCATAGAGTTCATTGCCAACTTCCCACAACTTGACATGCTCTTTTTTGTCGATGTTGAGGTATTTGACCCAATCGGCGGCCTCCTGCGGAGTGCCCGTGCCGAAGTTTACGGTGATCATGGGTTCGCAGTTGGTCTGTTTGCAAAAACCGAGGAACTCGTCGATGTCCACGAGAAAGTCCTTCTTTGCAAGCACGTCCTTCCAATGGTCTTCGTCGGCCCGAAGGCCTCCGGGATATCGCAGGACCTTATGGTTTACGGCCTTGACATAATCGACTGTCGCGGGTTTCAGCAGATCGCCGTCCCACAGCGCGACGTTAATCCCGAAAATGCCGTCATTGATCGAAGGCGTGATTATTGTGTTGAGCGCGCCCGTGGCCACGACATTCACTTCGGCCGCAACGGGGGCCTTCTTGACTTCGCGTTCGTTCGTCAACGTGATATTGTCGATTATAAACGTACCCGTGGAACCGTCCCCTGATGGCTTGATGTCTATTTTGACCACGCTGTCAAGATCGAACTTCCCGTTCTGTATCGCCTCGGGCGGTTGCCAGTAGGGAAACTTGTAAAACGCCTTGAAGGGAACGAGCACTTCATTCCATCCGCGCTCGCCGCCGCTGCTGGCTATGAATATCTCGTTGCCCGCGTCGCTGATCTGCACGTTGATGGGCTGGTAGGCTTTATCGGTATAGAAATCGAATTTCATTCCCCAGTATTTTGTCCAATTGCGCTTTTTAAGCGGCGATTTGTGCGTCGTATAATCGTACATGATGTCGCACCAGTCATTGAGCTTGTACGTTATGGACAGCGCCTTTTGCCCGCCGTTTTTGTGCGTGGACTTGACAATTTCAAACTGCGCCTCGGACTTGGGCCCTTTGGCCACGTCCCAGGTCTGGTCGCCGGGCGTTTCAAGATCGTGCAGGACCATGTTCGGTTCGTTCGAGGAGAACGACGCCCAGTATTCATCGGGATCGACATAGCCGGGTATGGATTCGATAAAAGATATGTCTTCAACATACATTCGCACGGGTTTTCCGTCTTCCACCTTGTTTTCGCCTTTGTTCATCGAAAATCGCAATTCGTTGACCGCCTTCCAATCGATGTCGGCGACGATTTCCGCTTTTTTGTTAGCGTCCCAGTATTTGCCTTTGTCCTGAAAGCGCCTGAGCGGGACCATGAAATATTTCCAGGTGGTATCGAGTTTCCCGAAGTCTCCAAGCATGACCTTGGTTTGCACTTTTTTCTCCTCGGGCTCCAAGTCAAGCAGGCCAAGATAGACGGTATTGGTCCCCGGCCCGCCTTTTGCCCAGAATCCCAGCCCGGCGGCCTTTGCCTTGCGAAGGGGCTCAAGGTTAATATTGTTGCCTTTTCCCAGGGCCACGGTCACGCCCGAATAATCGTCGTTGTCTTCGTAGAGCGCCAAAATCCCCGTGTAGTCCTTAGTGGTGCCCTTCTGGATTTTATAGGCGGTTTTCCCTCCGTAAACATACACGAAACCGCCCGCGGGAAAATCGTTCCTGAATATGTTCTTGACGGGTTTGATCGCGGGATCGCGCGGCGACGGCGAGGCGATGGTTTCGATCTGGTCGTCCCAGTATTCCTCCTGTTTTTCCTGGCGGGGCTGGAAAACGTCTTTACAGATAAAAATATCGTCGACCCAAGCCCGGAATTTCTTGTTGTCGCCCTTTTTAATTTCCATGCGGAATTCGGCAACCTGGTCCCAGTCGAATTTGTAGGGGATTTCAACGCGTTTTTTTTCGTCCCAATACACGCCGCGCTTGCCGAAGTCGGCAAGCGGAATGCTGATCTGCTTCCATTCCTTGGAAATGCCGCCGTAATTGCTGCACGGCACGCGCACGACGGTCTTTTTGCCGTCGGATTTCTCGTCGTCGACCAGGGCGATCCAGGCGATTTCCCCGCCTTCGTTGCCCTTGATCCAGAATTGCAGAGCGCCGGTCGCGTAGTAAGGCGTCATATCGTAGAGCAGGTTGTAAAGGCACACCGCCCCTCCGGAATAATCGCCCGGTTCGAGGTCGAACTGTAAGGACACTTCGCTTTCATGGCCCGACTCTTCGGGAATGAACACACGGGAGGCTTCGGGGTAAATGTATGCATAACCGCCCGACACGTAGTCTTCGTCGAAAAACCGGAAGACCACGTTCGAATTCGAGGCGCCGGATTTCGCTTTCCCGGCGGAAGCTTTATCCACGGACGATTGCAAAGGTCTGAGCTGGATGCCGCAGCCGGCGACCACAACAAGCGCCAGCGCCGACAGAAACATTCCAATTTTTAATAAACGCATTCCTTGTGTCATTCAGTATCCTCTTGATTAAAACATCACGCGTAGAAAAAGGCTGACGATTTTTTGATTGAAATCGCCGAGTGACGGGTCCGATGGGCCGATCTTCGCCGGATCGTCGCTCGTGTGCGTCACGTCGATCTGGCCGAGCGTCCCAATAATGTACGATCCGTCGGTGACTTTATATTCCAGGCCAATTGCCGTAAGCAATTGGTTTTCCGTGTTATTATGGGTCGCGGTAAATTGATTGTTGATGAGTTCCATGCCGGCCAGAAACGCCGCGCGCTTCCAGAACTTGAAATACAAATTCTCGCAGTAGTAATTGCTGGTGACCGACGCGGCCGGATAATTCGTGTCGGCCGCGGCGCCCACGTTGGAGGCCTTCGAGCTGACGACGCTTGACGAAAGATTAATCGGATACTTCCACCCGATAAACCCGTCGAGCGAGATTTTTATTCCGCCGCCCGCCTGCGAATACGACGTCCTGGGAAGCGTTATAGCCGCCGACGTAGCGGTGGCTGGAATGGCGGTGGTATCGATTTCCTTAAGCGATGCAAAAACGACCTTGGCCTGCACGCGATCATGCAGGAATCCCAAGTTCAGGGCGCCGCTTATTCCGGTGCGATTCGGCGTTGCGGGCCCGAACGGCATGACGAGCTGTAGCGAAGGATCGAGGTACTTTGAACTCAGGTAGGCATATTTCATCTTGGACAATTCCGCTTGTGTAAACACCATGTTGGTATAGGAATTCTTTGAGAACGGCTCCTTAAACCACCAGTTCGTAACTTGGCCGCTGGCCTCCGACGGAGCAAATTTAAATACCTGTTGATACATGGCGTCGAACGTTGAATACAAAGGAGACGTGACGTTGAACGTGGTGTTGACGGAATCATTCTCCAGGTCCATGATCCGGCGCCCGACGAAATCGGGCGACTGCGCCAGTTCATTGCGGAAATTCGAGGCATTATTGATGAATTTCGCGTCAAGGGAAACGTCGAACATGTCCTCAAGGGAATATCCCGCGTCAACTCCGGCACGCAGGGCGTTTCCGTTGATCGTTTTTGCAGTAAGCACTTTTTGAGCATCAAAGAATGAACTATCATCATACGACATGGCCATTTCGGCGGTAACGTTTAATTTCCAGTTTTTAGCGCTGACCAGGGACCCGACGTCGACCCCGCCCCTGACATCCGCGATTTTCGTGTTTTGCGCCATGGTATCGGCCGTGGAATCCCCGCCCTTAGTGAGCTGGGCATTATAGTAGCTGCCTTTATTATCGAAAATATTTATGAAATTTCCTCCAAGGGAAAGTCCTTTTAAAAAAGTCATGTCGAGGTTGCTGCCGATCATGAATTTTTCCATGAGAGACGTGTCAATGGCCGCCGAAACCTTGCTGCCGTTTTGGATATTCGTTTGAACGCTGCGCAGGCGGGCGCCCATGAGGTTAACTTTCAAGGAGTTAAAAACAGGATACAATTCCGCGGCAAAGTTCATGTTGACGCCCTGGAGCAGCTTCTGGTTATCGTCCAGAAAAACTTCCTGTTGCGCAACTTCGCGCTGTTTGGAGAATATTTCGGGTTCATACAGAATATCAATGTCCGGCGTATACAGCGTAAGCGGGGTGTATTTCTGCCTGAAATCGCCAACGTCATACGAAAACATGCCTTTAAGTGATCCATCAATGCTGATCCAACGGGTAAAAATGGGGTTGGAAATGTCGGAATAAAAATTGCGCCAGTCCTGTTCCATGCGAAAAATCAAATGCCCTTGTGTTATGGTATTGGGCCTGGCCTTGATATCGAAATCCACCGACGTATATTCAACGTCTTCATCATTGCTGCGATGCGGATTTACAGCGCTTCCGCCTATTAAAGCGTCTTCATACTGGGAACGGAATTCCCCGTCAAAGGAAATTCCCGCCTTCGCCATGATATGCTCAAGGGTCTTCATGACGTTTTTCGAAGCGGTCGACGCGGAATCGGATATCGCATCGTCGGAATATCCGCATGCCGCCATAATGCCGATAATGGCCAGACAATGTAAATACTTTCTCATGAACGTTCCTTTTGTAGGTTGTGAGGTGATTAAAACCACATTTTAATTTCCGACGAAATAATCGGCGTCGCCCAATTATTATCGGTATAGTTCAGGTCCTCGTGCTGCATCCATTTTATACGGGTATGCAATCCGACCCGCGAGGCCATTTCCCAGTCAAAACCGATGCCGTACGCATAATCGTAATAGTTTATCGGGACCCGTGTAATGCCGATGACGGGAAGATTCATATAGGCATTATCGGCCCTCCAATTTTCAAAACCGATCATACCGATCAAATAAAATTTATCGGAAAATTCGAAAGCCGGCTCGCTGCGCACGTACCACGACCATAACTGCTGGTTTTTCTGGCTTAAAGCAATCGGAGTAAATTCGGTTGAAACTCCGTTGATGGCGCCATAACCGGATATGTAAAAATCCTTATTATACCCTACAAGTGGGCCAAGATCATACGAAGCGTCGAGCTCAAGATTAAAGGTATATTTCCTGTGTTGCGGAACATTGACGGAGCGCGTAAATATCGTGGTTTTCTCAGCGCTGTTTGCAGCCGCCTGAGAGGCGCTTTCGTAGGGAACAAAACCTTCGTACGTGGAAAGGTAGTCCTGGCGAATTCCTCCAGCGTCCGGCCCTCCGGTATTTGAAGCCGAAACATTGCTCGGATAACTTTCGTCACCCAATCTTTTCGCATATCGAGCAGGCAATATTGCGTCAAACAAGCCGATGCCCCAACGGTTATAGGAAGATTGGAACAGGCTCCAGTAATCCTGGCCGTTGAGCCGGTATGGAAAGAAAATCAGGTCGCGCGCCGTTTGCAATTGGAAATGCTGGCCATAGCTCAGTTTGAAATGTCCGCTCCCCAAATCCGGCATTATGGAAACCAGCGCCCCCGCCATGTTCTGGGCATAAGGCGAGGCCTCGCCGCGTGCGAGGAACTTTCCCGCGCCGAGAAGGTTCGCGCCGAACGGAAAGAACGCATCCGTTGGGGCGGCAAACGACATGGGAGAATAAAAATCCTTGGTAATGCAGGCCACGTCGAGATTCGCGGGCAAGGCATAAGTGCTTTTGAGGTGCCCGTAAAATGCCGGGGCCAGGGGCGAAGCAGATTTCCATTCGTGCGAGGCAACAGAATCATACCGGATCAAGGTGCTGTCGACCACGCTCAGCGCGAGGTCGGCTTGAATATCCAGATGACTATTGACCGGCCCCTTGACATCAACGGACACCACTTGGGGTTGTTTATAAAAAGCCGTGTCCCGCGTCCCCGACGCGCCGTTTATATAGGGGCTTCTTGAGCCGAAAAACGTGGCTGAAAAAAGCGGATTGTTTTTAATGTCGTCCTCCACGATGAAATTCATGTAATTGAGCCCGATGGTCATCCCGTCGAACAGTTTGTTTTTCGCCAGTCGTAAATGGAAAACCTGATTGTACGTATTGCCGACGCCCCGCTGCTTGGCCTGGGTCTGCGGCCAGTCTCCGGCGTAGGCGATATCATTCGACCAATCCACGAATTCGCGTTCGTCGCTATCGTAGCGTTCGTAGATCCCGTAGATCGCGTTGAGATAAAGGTCCCAGGGTAGATTTATGCTTTCCAGGTCTATCCCGTTGAGCGCCTTTTTATTCCACGAAGCACGGCCTTCCTTCGCGCCCTTGGCGATATTATAATCGTAATATCTGTTGATGGGCTGCTCTATTTCGTAAGGCAGAAAGTCCCATCCGGTATTGCGGGGTTGCGCTTTCCATATTGTAAGGGGAGAAGCCTCGGTCCACAGGATGTTTCCCATTTTCAGCCAGAACGAGGCAGGGATGGTTCGAATGGCGAGCCCCGCGCACATATCTTCGTGGATGGTGGCCGTTTCCTCTAGCTTGTCATGCCTTGTCTGGTCCTGAATCATTCCGTAATTGTCCGCGGAATTGGTGGTAACGGGTGTTGCATTGGCGTTCGAGGTAATGCCCGGCAAGGTGTTCTGGAACCCGATTTTCGACCACAATACCGTGTTGCGGCTGGCGCGGACCACCATTCCGATGCGCAGCATGTCCTCATTGCCTTCCCAGTTTGATTCGGTCCAACTCCGGTCGGCGCGCGCATAGTCGGGGCATTGCATAAATTCATGATATTGCAGTTTCATCCTTCCTTCGCCGGAAAATGAAACCGGACTCGACCCGCCGAACATGAGTGTGGATCTGACCTTTGATTCCAGGTCATTGATCGGAATTTTCATTGTATCGGTAGAAACCGAATCACTATGCGACTGGCCAAAGGATAAAGAAAGGATTCCCGCGAAAAGAAGGATTGATTGTACGAATCTGGTTATTGCCGCGCTTTTTGCCAAAAAAGCCTCCCGATTTATAGAGCGATTTTTCAATAAAATAAACAACAATAATTAGTGTAAAAAAAAATAATTACGTTCAATTTTTTTATTTAAGCGTCAAAACTATCTTCGCCAAAGGTATTTAAACGTTTTTACTGACATTTCCTACTAACTGCATGTAATTTAATAGGATTATCTGAAAACCGCCCCTTACAATTAAAGCCTTCTATGAAAAAAAACGCCTTTGTTTCGAATCCATATGTATTACTGTGCGGAACATTACTGTTCTGCATTTCTTCGGTTGCCTTGTCCGAATCCCCCGATACCCGTCCTTCGGCGTTACATAATAAGTATAATGAAACTAAAATCCGCGAACTCATCAAGCAAATGTCCTTGGAAGAAAAAATCGGCCAAATGACCCAGGCTGAGCGGGAATCGCTTGCCGTGGAGGACGTGGGAAAATATTACCTTGGTTCGATCTTAAGCGGCGGGGGAAGCGCGCCGCGCGACAAATCGCCCAAGGGCTGGACCGCCATGTACGACGCCTTTCAGAAGCAGGCTTTGTCGACGCGTATGAAAATCCCCCTTATCTACGGCATCGACGCGGTGCACGGGCACAATACCGTCGCGGGGGCCACGATTTTTCCCCACAACATCGGGCTGGGCGCAACGCGCGATCCGCGCCTTGTCGAAAAAATTTGCCGTATCACCGCCCTCGAAGTAGCGGCCACCGGCCTCAACTGGACATTTTCTCCATGCATTGCCGTGCCGCAAGACATCCGGTGGGGCCGCACGTACGAAGGATTCGGTGAAACGCCCGATTTGCAGCGGATGTTCGCGCCCGCGGCCGTGCGCGGGTATCAGGCGCCCGGTTTCCGCATGATCGCCGCCACGGCAAAACATTTCGTGGGCGACGGCGGGACCAGCTTCGGCACGGGAAGCGAAGGTTTTAAGCTTCTTGACAGAGGCGATACCAAAATCACCGAAGAAGAGTTGCGCGCCATCCACGTGCCCGGATATCGCGAGGCGATAAGCGCGGGCGTGCTTACCATTATGGCCTCGTTTAACGCCTGGAACGGCACGCGCATGCATGCGCAAAAATATCTGCTTACCGATGTGCTGAAAAAAGAACTCGGCTTTAACGGACTCGTAGTCTCCGACTGGCAGGGCATCGACCACATTGTTCCCGGCGATTATCGCGCCTCTCTAAAAATTTCAATCATTGCAGGCGTGGATATGGTGATGGAGCCGAAAAAATGGAAACAAACGATTGCGCTGTTAATTGACCTTGTGAAAAAAAATGAAATCCCCATGGACCGCATCGAAGACGCTGTCGCGCGAATTCTACGGGTGAAATACGCCATCGGGCTTTTCGACCACCCCTATGCGGATTGGACGCATTTCGACACCATCGGCTGCGCCACGCACCGGGCCGTGGCGCGCGAAGCCGTGCGTCAGTCGCTGGTGCTCCTTAAAAACTCCGACAGCACGCTTCCCTTGAAGAAAAAGGGTAAGACATATGTCGTTGCCGGGAGCCATGCGAATGACGCGGGACTGCAATGCGGCGGCTGGACGCTTAAATGGCAGGGGACCATCGGAAACATTCCGGGTGCGACTTCAATCTACGACGGCATAAGGCGCCTTGCCAGCAGAGACAGCATAATCTGGGTGCACGACGGCACAGTCGTAAAAAATGCGGATGGTGTTATTATCGTAGTCGGCGAACAGCTATACGCGGAATGGGAAGGCGATAAAACCGCCGAAGAGCTGGTTTTGGACGAGACCTCGCGAAGGCTCATCGCCGATTACCACGCCGCGGGAGTAAAGGTCGTGGTTGTCCTGATTTCCGGAAGGCCGCTTATTGTTACCCGTGAAATCGAATCGAGCGACGCGTGTGTAGCAGCCTGGTTGCCGGGGTCCGAAGGAGAAGGCGTGGCGGACGTGCTGTTCGGCGATTACCATCCCACGGGGAAGCTGGGTTTTGCCTGGCCCGCGACAACAAGCCAAATTCCCATTCACAAAGGCGACAATCAAAAGCCGCTTTTTGAATACGGATTCGGACTGACCTATTAAAGATTACAAAGGCGTTCGTCGTGGCGGGATCTTCTGAACTTGCTTTATGAAATCCACCACCAATCATACGCCATGAATAAGAATTTATTGTCAATGAACTACCCCACGGCAACCTTCGCAAAATCCGAAAACCGCCTCTCCCCTTGGCTTCTCATGACCGCTGTCCTTACTACTTTCTTCATCAGTTCAGTTCTCGGATCAGGCGCGGAGAATATCCGGCTCAATCAAATCGGTTTTTATCAATACGGTCCGAAAATGGCGGCCGTGATTTCCTCGCAAGCATGGCGTTTTTCAATTAAAAGCCCTGATTTATCAATAACCTACTTCTCGGGAGCTTTACAGCAGCCGAAACTTTGGCCCGCCGCGAATGAAACCGCTGAAATCGCCGATTTTTCCGATTTCACGCGCATCGGGACGTATGTCCTGGATATTGCCGGCGTTGGAACTTCCTACCCGTTCAGCATCGACGTCTCGGTCCATAATGACCTGATGAAGGGACTGATACGTGGCTTTTATTATCAAAGGGCCTCGACAAGCCTTCCTTCGCAATATGCCGGGAGGTGGAGCAGAAACGAAGGCCATCCCGACACAAAGGTAATCATTCACCCTTCGGCCGTATCGGACACGACGAAACCCAACTCCCGCAGGGCCGGTGATTTTTTCGCGTCCCCCAAGGGCTGGTATGACGCGGGTGATTACGGTAAATATGTGGTGAACGCCGGCATCAGCGTATATACGCTTTTGGCCCTCTACGAGCAGTTCCACGGTTTTTTCGATACGGTCTCGCTTAACATTCCTCCCCAGAGCGGGCTGCCCGATTTACTTTCGGAAATCAAATGGGAGATTGATTGGCTGCTTACCATGCAGGACCCTTCCGACGGCGGCGTTTACCATAAGCTTACCTCGCTTAATTTTTGCGGTTTTATCATGCCCGAAGCCGACAACGCCCCGCGCTATTTCATCGGAAAGGGGACCGCCGCCACCTTTGATTTCGCGGCTGTGTGCGCCGTGGCGTATCGGATATATAAATCATTTCTTCCATCGTACGCGGATTCCTGCCTGGCCGCCGCCAAATACGCCTGGACGTGGGGCATGGCGCATCCGAACGCGGCATTCAAAAACCCGCCTGACGTATTGACCGGTGAATATCCTGACGGGAACCTGGGCGACGAAATGCAATGGGCCGCGGAAGAGCTGTATTGCGCCACTGGCGACACGGCCTACGGCGCCGTTGCCCGTAATTCGGCCCTGGGCAATGCGGTGCCGGGCTGGCAATACGTGTCGACGCTCGGGACCTATTCTCTCGCTTATGTAAACAAAGATTCCTCGGCGGCCGCCGCCATTGTCGCGCAGGCCAATGCGCTGGCCGCCATTGTGGACGGCACGCCCTTTCACACGGTAATGTACAATCAGTTTTACTGGGGAAGCAACGGCATGGCGGCCAACGAGGGGATGGTTTTCATTGAAGCGTTTCTGGCGACGAAAGACGTTTCCTACTTTGAAAAGGCCGTGCACACGCTCGACTACCTCGCGGGCAGAAACGCCCTCGGAGTTTGTTTCGTCACCGGCTTCGGATCAAAATTCCCTTTACATCCGTCACATCGTCCGTCAGTTGCGGATGGCATCACCGATCCGATACCCGGCCTTCTGGTCGGCGGCCCGAATGTAGGTCAAAACGATGCAACCGATTGCAACACAACGTATCCGACCAAATTGCCGGCAAAATCGTGGATTGACATGGACTGCGCCTATGCGTGTAACGAAATCGCCATAAACTGGAACGCGCCCGCGGCCTTCCTTGCGGGCGCCATAGAGGCAATTTACACGGATACTTCCTATCACGTGTATCGTTACAAACACGATTCAGTCGCTTCCGCGGCCGATTCAATCGCAATGACCGGGCTTGCGGTCGACCGTGTTACCATTGGATGGTCGACCGGTCAGTCGGTTTCGGCTTCGGTCAAATACGATATCGACAGCGCCCTTGTCAATGCGCGAATGTTATTCAGCTCGGGGACCACAAAACATAGCGTGACCTTGACCGGACTTGCGCCCGCCACGAAGTATTATTTCCGGTTGGTTTCGGCGGATGATTTCGATTCCGTAACCGTGGGGCCATTGCAAACATTTACGACGAAAGCAAGCGCGCTCATGGACGGTTTTTCATTTGACCCTTCCGCGCTTAATGTGGTCCCTGCAACCGACTTGACAATTTCTTTCAAAGGCCTTTCAGGGCTCGTCGCTTATGTCCGGTTCTCCGTTGGAGGAAACACCCGGGTCAATATTATTGCCTGTAATGAAAATAGCGGTACCTATACGGCGACCATTCCCGGCCCAAACATCACGGCATCGGGAATACTCGTTTCGATTGCGCTTAAGAACTCAACGGACAGCATTACCACTCCTATATTTGCCCTTTCAGCCTCCGCGTTCGTTCAAATAAGTGACACGTTGCAATTCGCAAAGACTTATTATATGCTGTCGTTTCCGCTTCTTCAAACAATTTCCAAGCCCCTTGATTGGCTCGGCGCGCAACTCGGAGACACGTCAACGTGGAGATATTACGGCTATAATTCACAAACCGGAAAGTACGTTTTCAACGACACGATCCAAGGCGGTCAGGGGAAATGGCTCTACGCGGGAATAAAAAAGACGCTTTCGGTCCGGGCCAACGCGCCCAGGCCCGACACGCTTTTTGCCATTCCCCTGTCGCAAGGCTGGAACCTCATCGGAAGTCCTTTTGCTTTTCCGGTGTTCTGGGAAAATTCGCTGGTACGGTATAACGGCAACATCGTGCGCCTTTATGATAACGCGGCCCAGCAATTGGTCCGGCGCCAATGGTTCCATTATGTTGACACAACAGAAGACGGAATAAACGACGGCCAATATATTTCCAACAGGGACGTTCTTCTTGCCGACACCACGCAACTTATTCCGTGGAACGGCTACTGGGTGTATGCCGAAAAAAGCGGCGTGGAACTGCTCCTTAATCCGTCGCCAACGCTACCGCAACTGCCGTCGTTGGCAAAAAAGAAGTCCCAACAATCCGCACAGTGGACAATACATTTGATTGCCGCCTCAGGCAATGCTATCGACAACTCAACCATCATCGGCGAATCCCAAGACGCACTCGATACCTACGATCAATTCGATTCCCCCAAACCGCCCCAACTATCAAATGACCTTGTTGCCGGCATACTTCACCGGACATGGCCGGGGGGCGGCAAAGCGCTCTTCGCGGCAGACATCGCGCATTATGCGGACAATCGCGAGTATGAATGGCAGGTATCAATAAGCTCGTCGTCAGGCAAAAGCGCCATCGATCTTTCTTGGAAAACCTCCGGAAATGTCAATAGCATTTTGATCCTTTCGGATTCGATTTCCGGAGCAACAGTCGATATATCAACATCGAACTCGTATTCTTTTTCGCTTGGGCCCGGAGAACAGCAGCGTTTGCTAAAGATTAAATTGTTTCCGCGTACAGGGTCGATCTTTCAATCACTACCCGTGCTTTGGTCCTTGCAACAAACCGCGCCGAATCCATTCAGGGCCTCGACAAAAATTCGGTTTTCCGTTCCTATTTCAAAAACAGGGGCCATTTCTCCGAACCAGGTTATCGTTTCAGTTTTTGATGTAATGGGAAGGCGCGTTAAAAACATAGTTAATGACACAAGATATCCAGGGAATTATACCATTGTGTGGAACGGGACCGATGACGGCAATAAACGCCTGCGGCAAGGCGTTTATATCGTGCATCTGAGCGCCGAAGGATTTTCAGGCAGCGTAAAAACCCATCTTGTGGACTGAATTTGAGAAATAAAATAATGAATAAAATGAACTACCCCAAAGCAAGCTTCGGAATATCCGAAAACCGCCTCTCCCCTTTGTCCCCTCTCCACTTGTGGAGAGGGGAAGCGCTTCGCAGGAGTAAGGCAAGGAGACTTTTCAGATATCAGCTAGTTTGTTTTTTTGCAATGTGTTTATTCGGCCCTGCCGCTTTTGCAAACGACCAGATTGTTCAAGCCGATTCTTCGAAGAATCTCTCGGTAGCAACAAAAGCCCTCCGGGATTCAAGCCATGCGGATTCGACAAAAGTCATGACCCCTGCCGACACTCTTGCAGGCTTGCCAGCGACGACCCATGACTCAATAAATAAATCGGATACCACTAGCCAGGCCCAATACCAATCCACGTTGCCGGTCATGCGGCGTGATGCACCGGGTAACTCAAACACGCCTTCCCAACCTAAACAAAGAGAAAAATTCGTCGCTTCGAAAGACACGGTCAAGTCGCCGGTCCGAAAGGATTCGGTTCTTGTTGTGTCAAATAATATACGGGGAAATCCGCCGGCCAGGTCTCAGATCAAAAAAAGCGGCGTGTATATCGCGCTCGGCGCGTGCGCGATTTTGGGGGCCGGTATCGCGGCATACGTAATTTCAAGCTCACCGGGTAGCGGCTCCGCCGCGTCGAACACCGGCATTCCCGCCCCGCCCGTTCCGCCCTCGAACTTCGCGCCTTCGCCGTAGAATCTTTTACCATTTGGAAAAATTAATTTGTTTGACTGATTTGTTGCCAGCAGTCAAATCCGAGACTTTTTAAAATGTCCTCGGTTGCGGTTGTACGCTCCAACGGATTTTTCACGTCTCCTATCTGCAAATAGGCTTCTCCCGGCTGAAACGAGGTCCCATTGGAAACAGCCCCAAAATACGCTATTGCCTCCGTCGAATTGATCATGAAATGGATATAGGTATCCGTACCGCGCAAAAAACTAACGACCTGACGCATTTTCATATTATCCGGCATTCCGTAATGAACTACGACGGTTCCGTCCCAGTCATATTCTTTTCTTGTCACGAGGATATAGTTCCCATCGGCTTGACGCGCAAGATATTCAATATGGGTGGTCGGCGGAAAATTCATTAAAACAAAATTCGATATATCGGACTGCTTGCACGAGGTAAGCGTATAACTTGTTTCGGCTGCCCCTTCCTGGCATAAGGAAATATCCGTCCAAATCCCTGCGAAACATTGAAAATTAATTTTAAAATAATCGGCGGCACCTATCATCAAAGAATAATCCCGTTCGTTTATTATCGAGCTTCCTCCAACATTTTTCCTATAAAGCGTATCCTGGTGAGAAACAAAGCACCTTATGGTGTAACCTATTGAATCAACCACATAAAAAGTGCCAATTGAATCTTTGCCAATACAGAGAATCTTGTTCAAATGTATCGGTTCATAATTGCTCCCTGCAAGCTCGCTACATGGATTTTGTCCATTATTGGGCTCGATAGGTTTATTGATTTCTTTGCAACTGATGTTAACTAAAAGAAACAAAGCACCGATCACAGTAACGCAACTAGAAGGTTTCATATTGACCACCTTGCAACTATTTTAGCTCATGAATTTACTGCCGGTCACATTGTTCACGCGCCGTAAGCCATTGCTATTTGCTTTTATCAACTCGAATAATTTTCAATCCATTACCGTTTTCGTTTTTTACCAGATAAATTCCATGGTTAAGTCCGAGTTTCGACCTGTAATAATTGATGTTTAACTCCCGATCGGAAGTAATTTTTCCAACACATCTTCCAGAAATAGTGTAAAACCTCAGACTTCCGATGCCTGTATTATTACCCATTTGACTTCTTGGTTTATCGGCAATGCCGGTTTTGTCAAGGCAATATCCCAGAGTGCAATGGGACGAATCAAGTTTCACTTTTCCATCGTTCGATACTTTATAATAGGCATAAAAATAATCGGTACAACCCAAGGGACAATCACCGTATCCTGCATATTGCTTAAAATACCAATAGGAAGAATCATTGTAAGCCGTTAAACCCCAGGTAGGATCTCCGGAATAGGTAAGGTTAAAAATCGGACCTAATTTTAATACTCCGTTTTTGGGTGGTGCATATCCTTTCAAAATATTATTCTGATTAACAAAATTGTTTAAATCAGTTAATGCGCTGCGTAATGAAAATGAAGATACATTTTCATCCAAAAAACAGTCTTTTGATTTTGAAATAAGCCAATATCGAAGTCCTTCATAAGGTGAAATCTGAAGAATGAAAACTTTTTTGAATTCCCGGCCTACAGACAACGGCGTATCATAATAAGTTATCGATTGCGAGAAAAGGCTATCGGTGTGATGTAGCGGAAACCCCGAGGTATCATAGGAAATATACGGCGTATCGACATAGTGGCCGTTATTCATCATAGTCGTAATTGTATTCGAATAAACAGAAGTGTCGATTTGAGAAAGGGAAAGAACCGAAAAAGTGATTTTAGTATTGACAATGCTGTCGATTTTAACCGTAGCGATAACTTCAACGCCTCCTTTCCACGGAATTGTTAGAACTTGATTGTTGACAACGGGGTCTTGGAATCGATTGTAGTTGTAATAAATCTTACTGCAATTCGGGAGAGAATCTGAATAAGCCGCAATAAAATTAAATAAAACAAATAAAAAGGCACAAAGGTTTATTCTCTTAAACATATTGGGCGCCTCCATTCTAAACGGATTTGTCGAGTAGATATGGTATGGTTAGCTTCGCGAATAGCCGCAACCGACCTCGCTTGCTTTATCTTATAATATATGCTATAAAATTAAACATGTAATATAGTATTTTAAAATCTGATTTCTGCAAGGAAACAATAGATCGTATCTTCTTGATTTAAAATGATTTACCATCTTTTAAAGAGCTTTATTTTCGCGAAATAACGCCTACGTTTGCGAGCTCCTTTACAACAAGTCCGATCGTTTCGTCATGGACCTTTTGGCTTGAAACCGGGTCGGGCGTCACGCACGTACCCGACCAAACCAACTGCTGTCTCCCTTTTGTCAACCAAACATTTATTTCACGGCTGACGATTTTTGCGGAACTAACATAGCCGGGATTAGTTTCCTCAACATATCGGGTAACGTACTTGTCGTGCCATGAATCGTAATGCATGACTGGCGAAGTGGTAACGGAAGGTTCGACGGTGACTTCCATGGATTGCGTTGGAAGCTTGCTTATAATAAGGACGCCGTCGGACCCATACTGGCGAACCGCTTCAACGATCAGACTGGTATCTGGAAGTTCATCGGGAAAAAAGCGGTACGAGGGCGTGGCGGCCACGTGGTATTTTGTCAGCTCGAAAGCGAACGCGTCTTCCCATTGCTTGCGTTTGGCGTTGTCCTTGTTGATTGAAATTACAATCATGCTTTTCATCGGGCCGAAACTGTAAGCCGGATCACGCCAGAGATTGGTGAGCCGCGTCGATACACACGATGAAAAAAGAATTTCAATGCATATTGTCAGTACAATCGCGGAGATGAGACAAATGGGTTTTCGTTTCACGGTATCGACCGTCTGCCGCGTTTGTCTTTTTTCCCTTTTTCTTGTTCAAAATCTTCCACATCAGCCAAGTCCTGGTATCTTCCCGATGCCTTTTTATTTTTAATCAAATCTTCTTTTGATATCATCGAAATGCCAAGATTTTCGATCTTTATTATTTTCCTTCTTTTGTAGCAATCTTCAAAGCGTATTCCTGAGGCTTCATTGATTATGTCGATTTGTACGGGAGATCGCCCCATTCGAAACACATTGCCCTTCTCCTGAAAAACTTTTTTTTCAACTGTCGGCGCACCGAATTTATACAGTGCCTTTTGCAGTCTTTCAATATTTTCATCATCGATCGCGATAAGGAAATCAATATCCTTGGTTGCGCGAGGATTCCCGTAAATCCCAACCGCCCAACCGCCAATAAGCAGGTATCGTACCTTATGCTCGTTTAAAAATTTTATAAAATCTTTGAAGTCTACCGGTAGTTGCCTCGGAGCCATAAAAACACTCCCTTAAATACGTTATGGTGGATAGCTTTTCCCCAATACTCGCCTTTGCCCAATATTTTCGATCATCCTTGTCAAGGTCTTCAGGTTTCCCGAATGCTATTAGTTTTCGATTCATCTTTTTATTCATATTCAAGCGCCTTTCAATTTGCTTTTTTCATGTGTGGGGACTAATTTAACGGGTTTCATAGCGGTATTATAAAATAGCTTTTACCGAAGACAAAGGGTAAAAAGCGGCGTCAAATTAACCATTTTTCAGCCGTTTTATTGGTTTATGTTCCTCGACTTTTATTTTAGAAAAGTGTGACGGCCATCACAGACAAACCTTATGCCATGAATTAGGGAGATTTTTAAGGGCAATCAATCCAAATTCGGAATTGTGTCCTATTCGATACAATGGCGTTCTCTTTCTCGGTTCATTTTCGAACGGATTCCTAGGCATTTTGCCGATTGATTCAAAATGGTAACGTTTGACAAACGCAAGACGTAGCCGGATTGCGCGGGCGGCTATTATTTCCCTAGTTTCTTGAGCACTTCAAGAGCAATATGTTTATTCTCCATGTTTTGAACTTCAAGAAGAAAATCCTCCGAAAGAATCGAAATATCGGGCTTCTTAATTCCCGCCGCATCAAAAACATCTATGACCTGATCGGTTACGAGCGCCTTATCGATAACTTGCCGCATCGCGGTTTCTATCTCCTCATCGGTTTTACCTTCGCCGGTCCCGTCGAATTTTGCCAGTCTGGATTTAACCGCCTGGAAAAACGAAACCTCATCCTAAACATCCATTGCCTGTTCATGCGGAATAGCAATTGAAAAGGCCTGGGAAAGCGCCGCTACTTCATCAACAAACCTCTTTTTCCCGTTGTCCAAACCAAGAATGTGTTCTTCTGCGGCAAGAATGAGGGAAAGCTTTTTTCTTCTTTCTTCCCGCCGACGACTATTATTTCATTGTGGTTTACAAATTGCAAACATCGCACCTTTGAATGTAATTGAACAGGCGATCGAATATATCATTTCCGGTGAAATCGTTAATTATAAATACAATGTAAAAAACCAGGAAATAATTCGTTGGAAATAATTAAAACCTTCAGCATTTTTATACCCTTCGCAAACACGAATACGGTATACTAATTTTGTATACCTATGAACCCAGCAATCATCCATGAGTGGCTCGTGACGCTTGCCGGCGCCGAGAGCGTTTTGCAGTCAATCTACGACCTGTATCCGGGAACGATTTATACGCTCTTTCACGACCCTAAAGGCGTGGCGGGATCGCAATGGGAAAATCTTGACATTAAAACATCCATGCTTCAGCATTTGCCTTTCGCGTCGAAGCACCATCGGCTATTTTTGGCGCTCTTTCCCATGGCCATCGAGCAATTCGATCTGCGGGAGCACGACATCATCATTTCGTCTTCCTATGCCGTTGCCAAGGGCGTTCTCAACTCGTCCGACCAGCTCCATATTTGCTATTGCCATTCGCCAATGCGGTATATCTGGGACTTGACATTTGAATATATGGAGGCTTCGAACCTTTCGCAGGGGCTTAAAAGCTTTCTCGTGCGCGGCATTTTTCATTATATCCGGATGTGGGACGCGCTTTCTTCCATGCGTGTCAACGAATTCGTGGCAAATTCATATTACATCGCCCACCGGATCCAGAAATGCTATAACCGCACGGCCACCGTCATTTATCCGCCCGTAGACGTCGACAGGTTTTCAATAAGCGCCAAACGCGATAACTATTTCATAACCATTTCACGCTTGGTGCCTTATAAGCGGGTCGATCTTATCATACAGGCGTTTAACCAGTTGGATCTGCCGCTGGTCATCGTGGGCGACGGGCCTTCGCGAAAAAATCTCGAAAAAATGTCCCATAAAAACATTTCATTTCTTGGCCATTTACCTCCGAGTGAAATGGACGAATATCTTAAAAAAGCCCGCGCGTTTATTTTCTCCGCTGAAGAAGATTTCGGCATTGTCAATGTCGAGGCGCAGGCCTGCGGGGTGCCGGTGATTGCCTATGGCCGGGGCGGGGCATTGGAAACCGTTGAGCAGGACGTAACCGGGATATTTTTCTATAAACAGGACGCAACGAGCATCATGGACGCGATCAACCGGTTTTTAAGCAAGGAAGATTCTTTCGATCCCCAGGTCATCCGGGACCAGGCCAAACGTTTTCCTCGTTCACGATTCGAGTACGAGTTCAAGGCCTTTGTGGATGCGGCTTGGGACAGGTTCCCCTATAAAAGATAAATTGGCCTCATTATCGCTTCATATTTAAGTTATTTTTAATAAATTATTTTATTTACTAAACCCAAGCGTATTCACCTCACCCCTGTGTCCCCTCTCCTTATTAAGGAGAGGGGAAGACGCAAAGCGGCTGGGTGAGGAATGCTTGAATTCAATAATTTGAATGATTTTTCGTAATATTTCTGCACATTAAGAAGGGGGAAAAAGCATGAATTATCTTAAAACGACGTTATTACTGGGAATTCTCACGGGAGTTCTGGTCGTGTTTGGGCAGCTTATCGGGGGCTCGCATGGCGCAATGATGTTTTTAATCATTGCCGCGATCATGAATTTTATTGCGTACTGGTTTTCGGACAAGATCGTTCTCATGACATATCACGCGAAGCCAGTGGGGCCGGAGGACGCGCCCATGCTTTACAACGTTGTCAAGCGACTCGCGGAGCGGGCACAAATTCCCATGCCTAAAGTCTATATCGTCGAGAACCCTTCGCCCAACGCCTTTGCGACCGGCCGGAACCCCCAGCACGCTTCCGTTGCCGCTACAACCGGTATTTTACAAATATTAAGCGAGGAAGAACTTGAAGGCGTCATGGCACATGAACTCTCTCACGTGCGGAACAGGGACATTTTGATCAGCTCCATCGCGGCGACCATTGCCGGGGCCATAACGCTTATCGCGAATGTGGTGCAATGGGGCGCGATGTTCGGAGGTGGGGCGCGCGACGAAAATGATCGGGGCAATATTTTTGTCATGCTTGCCATGGCGATTCTGGCGCCCATTGCCGCGATGATCATCCAGATGGCGATTTCGCGATCGCGCGAATATGCCGCGGACTACGCGGGTGCAAAGCTCTGCCAAAAACCCCTGGCGCTTGCGAGCGCGCTCGGACGCCTGGAAAATACCGTCCGGCAAATCCCCATGCAAGGCGGCAGCCCATCCACGGCGCATCTCTTTATTGTCAATCCCTTCCGCGGAGGGGCGATGCTCAATCTTTTCAGCACCCACCCGCCCATGGAAGAGCGGATCCGGCGTCTGGAGCAATTGTCGCGGGAGATGTGATCAGGATACGCAGGATAAAACTGGATTGGCAGGATTTCAGCTCGGTTCGATTTCGCTCACCGGGTGCATAAATATCACGCACACCGAGCGAAGCCGAGGGGTGTTTAATTTATTCCAATATCTTCACTTGTTTCAGTTCAATTCCCGTCTTTTTTGCGATATCGATCACATGCTGGTCGCGGTAGAACTCCCCATAAAATATCCGCTGGATGCCGCTGTTGGCGATCAGCTTGAAACAGTGCCAGCAGGGCGAAGCGGTCACGTAAATATCGGCCCCGTTGACGGAAACGCCGTTTTTGGCCGCCTGGATGATTGCATTGGCCTCGGCATGGACCGTGGCTATGCAGTGGTCGTTTTCCATCATGTGGCCCACGTCGTCGCAATGCGGCATGCCGCGCACGCTGCCATTATAGCCTGTTGACAGAATCGTCTTTTGACGCACGATGACGGCGCCCACGTGTTTGCGGTCGCAGGTAGACCGCGTCCCGGCCTGAATGGCTATTTTCATGAAATATTCGTCCCAGGGCGCGCGCCGCTTCTTTTTATTGTCTTTAACTTTCGTGAGCATTGCTTTTCCTTCTTTGTTAGGACCCGAGCTTCGGGTCGTCAATCATTTCAATTCGTTCTTGATGGCGGCCGCCCTCGAAGGGGGTACTGAGCCAGGCTGTAAGGATTTTGGAAGCTAAAGCAAAAGGAGTGATTCTTCCGCCCAATACGAGAATGTTGGCGTCGTTATGTGAGCGCGAGAGCCTTCCCATTTCTTCCGTCAAGCAGAGCGCCGCGCGCACCTTTCGAAAACGGTTCGCGGTGATCGACGCGCCTATGCCCGTGCCGCAGATTACTATTCCGCGGTCATACTCGCCGCTAGCCACCCGGCGCGCGACTTTTGCCGAGTAAAGAGGATAATTGCTGCGTTCTTCGTTGAAAACGCCGATATCCTCGCTCGTGCAGTTCATGCGCGCAAGTTCTGATTTAATGTATTCTTTCATGGCAAATCCGGCGTGATCGCTCCCGATGATGATCTGGTTTACGGTATTTTGCATACTCTATTTCCTTTAATAAAAACAAAATTTATTAGGGCCTTAAATAAAATAGGTGTTTTACTTGGCCGCCTGGTGATTAACCTCACTCCTGTTCACGTCTTCCCCTCTCCTTGCCAAGGAGAGGGGACCGAGGGGTGAGGTGCGTTGATATAAAAATAATTAATATCCTACGCCCTCGGATGGGCCTGCTTATAGACTTTAAGCAAACGCTCCTTTGACAAGTGCGTATAAATCTGCGTTGTTGAGAGCGAGGCATGGCCGAGGAGCTCTTTTACCGCGCGGATGTCGGCGCCGCCGTCGAGCAGGTGCGTGGCGAAGGAGTGGCGAAGGACATGGGGGCTCTTTTTTTTCTGCTGGCTTACTTTGGCGATTTCGGCGGAAACGATCCGTTCGATGTGGCGCCGCGAAAGCCTTTTACCTTTTGAATTAGTAAACAGCGGCGAGTCCGGCCCCGCGCTGTCGGGACGCATTTGAAGATAGCGATTCAGCAGCGCCAGCAGTTGGTCGGTCACCGGAACGATACGTTCTTTGCGCCCCTTTCCCAGGACCCGTATGGTGCGTTTGCGGACATCCACGGTGTCACGGTCGCAGGCGTGGAGTTCCGAAAGCCGCAGGCCGCTCCCGTAAAACAATTCGACAATAGCGGAGTTTCTCAAGGCGTTAAGAGCGTCCCCGATGGTTATTTGGGGTGTAACGCTTTGGTCTTGTGCCGGTGAAAGGGCCATGGCCTGCTTTTCAGTAAGAAATGCGGGCAAAGGCCTGTCGAGTTTGGGTGTTGAAATGAGTTTTGCCTGATTGACGGAAAGAAGATGCCGCCTGATGCAATATTTTGAAAAAGATTTCAAGGCGGCAACTTTCCGGGCGATCGACCGGGGCTTGAGCTTATGGTCGCCCAACGAATAGGTGAAGGAGCGCAGCACGCGCTTTTCCATGATCGATTCCAATGTTTCGGCGCAGGCCATGTTTTTGACAAATTCTTTAAATTGGTCGAGGTCGCTTTTGTAGGCGCTTACCGTATGGCCGGAATAGCCTTTTTCTTTTTGCAAGTACAGAAGAAAAGATTCTATCGCGGAAATAAAATCGGACATGAAAGGTCCTTTTTTACTTGTAAACTTCAACAGGAGCGCCGATTTTTAATTTGAGATCTTTCGCGGCATTTCCCTGGTTAATTGAAATTTCTAAAAAGCCGGCGGACCCTATAATCCCCATGGCCTTTCCCTTTGCAACGTCGCAATAACATGAACAAACAGGGAAGGCCTTTTGGGCTTTTATTTTAACACGCAATTGCTGAGGATTGAAATCCGCAAAATGTGTCGCTTTGATGGTGGTTAAACAGTTCCCGAAGCGATCGATAAACGCGACGTTCCCCTGGAGGCAATTACCTTTAAGGATTACCTGTGGATTTTGATAAAGCACGAATGACGGCTTTTCGGGCCCGAGCTTTTCGAAGGCAACGCCATGGCTTAAATGGGCCGCGACAGGGCCGAAAATGTCGCGGCCATGAAAAGTCATGCTGACTGGTTTTCTGAAATAACGGGTGTTTTCCAGGCTTCGAATAATCGGTTTTCCCGCTTTTTTACAAGCAAGCGACAGCACGCCATTGTCCGGGCCGATAAAGAAATAGGGACCGGCCTTTATGGCCAAGGCATTGCGGTCGCCGCCCACGCCCGGGTCTACGACAACGACGAATATAGTCCCTTTGGGAAAATCGGAAAAGCTTAACAAAAGGGCTAATGCGGCGGAAGAGACATCGCCCGGGGCGATTGCGTGGGTGATATCCACGAGCGTGGCGTTCGGGTCGATACCGAGTATGGCGCCCTTCATGCTCCCGACGAAATGGTCGTTGGTCCCGAAATCGGTGATGAAGGCGATGATGCTCATTTTATGCCTCCTGCATATAAATTTATGCTTTAGGCATATTAAAAACCAAGGTAAATATCAGGGCAGGGATTAAAACATGCGACTATTATCCGCTTTTACCCTTTAATCGCCTCTCCCGAAACTTTGACCAGAAGCTCATTGACCCGTTTCGAATACACCAGCGGGTCTTTGACCATTTGCCCTTCGGCGATAAGCGCCTGGTCGAAAAGCAGCTTGACCCATTCCTCAAGCAGCGGGGATTTTGCGTCTTTTTCGTAAAGGGCGTTTAAATTGGCGAAAATCGGGTGCCCGCCGTTGATTTCGAAAATGGGCTTCGCGGGCGAATAGTCCTGGCCCATGGCTTTCATCATCTTTTCCATGTACGCGCCCATGTCGTGCTCGTCGGCCACCAGGCAGCACGGACTTTCCTTGAGGCGCGTGGTCACGCGCACTTCCTTGACCGAATCGGAAAGGATGTTTTTGATCCGTTCGGTGAGCTTTTTAAAAGTCGATTCGACCTTGGCTTTTTCCTTTTTCTCGTCTTTTCCCAGGTCGCCAAGATCCACGTCGCCTTTGGTGATCGACCGGAGCTCTTTACCTTCAAAGTTGTAAATATTCGGGACGATCCATTCGTCGATGGGATCGAGCATATACAGCACTTCGATGCTCTTTTCCCTGAACACCTCAAGGTGCGGGCTTTTTTCCACGATGGTCCGGTTTTCCCCGCTGATATAGTAAATATATTTTTGCCCTTCACGCATGCGTCCGGTGTATTGTTTCAGGGAAACCACGTCGTCCTTCGAATCGCCCATGGACGATTGAAAGCGGACAATCTCCAGAAACTTTTCCTTGTTTTCAGGGTCGGAATGGAGGCCCTCCTTAAGCACGGGGCCGAACTGCTGCCAGAAGTTGAGGTATGCCTTCGGGTCTTCTTCGGAAAGTTCCTTGAGTTTGCCGAGGACTTTTCCCGTCAGGCCCTTTTTCATCTTTTCCACGATCGGGTTGTGCTGGAGCATCTCGCGCGACACGTTGAGCGGCAGATCTTCCGAGTCCACCACGCCCTTGACAAACCGCAGGTATTCGGGGAACAGGTCCTTGCAGTCGTCCATGACGAACACCCGCCGAACGTACAGCTTGACGCCGTGCTTGCGTTCCGGGTAAAAAAGGTCCATTTGCGCCTTTCCGGGAACGAAAAGGACGAAAGAGTATTCCAGTATGCCCTCGGTTTTGCTGTGCAACGTAAGCACGGGCGCGTCGAATCCGCCCAGAACGGTCTTGAAAAAATCTTCGTACTGTTCAGTGGTAATTTCCGACGGCTGCCGTTTCCATAACGGTTTTGTTTCATTAATTACTTCGTCTTTGCCTTTGTCATTAGGTAAATGAATCGGGAATGCGATAAAATCCGAGTATTTTTTAATAATCGTTCGCACCTGCCAGTCTTCGGCGTAAACGCCGTCTTCGTCCTTCAAATAAATAATGACGTCCGTTCCGCGGCCGGGCTTGTCGGTTTCTTTTATCGTGTAGTCGCTTGATCCGTCTGATTCCCACTCAACCGCTTTTTCAGCGCCGCCCGCGCGTTTGGTGATCAGTTTAACGCTTGAAGCAACCATGAAAACCGAATAAAACCCGACCCCGAACTGGCCGATCATATTTGAATCGATTTTCTGGTCCCCCGTAAGCCTTTCCAGAAAAGCTTTTGAGCCACTTCTGGCAATGGTCCCTATGTTCTGGATGACTTCTTCCTTGGTCATTCCGATGCCATTGTCGGAAATGGTGATTGTTTTTGCGGTTTTATCAAGTTTGATGCGGATATTGAGGTCCGAATCATCGCCAAGAATGTCTTTATTGGTAAGCGATTCGAACCGAATTTTATCCAGGGCGTCGGACGCGTTGGATATCAATTCCCGAAGGAATACTTCTTTATGCGTATACAATGAATGGATCATGAGATGAAGCAATTGCTTAACTTCGGTCTGGAACTCCAGCCGTTGCCCCTCCTGGGTTGCTTTTTCAGCCATAGAAAAACCTCCATTTTTAACTTTGATTAACAAGATTTATGCGATTATGCTGATTTTGACTAAGGACTAAGATCTTTTTTAAAAAAAGAAAATAATATATGCAGGGTTTTTGTAATATTACGAAGAATTATTAAAAAATGATTAAAGTTCCTGGAAAAAATGCCGAAAAATCTAAGTGGTGGACTCCATTCGATTGGGCTTTTGTGACATTTGTTTTCTTTTAAGGTAATATATGCCTATAGATGCTGTTTCCGCATATTCGGCCAATGTGACCCTGTATAAATATTCTTCGGGCCAGGATACACCGCCTGCTCCTAAGAAAAAGGAGAAAATCGGTCTTTCCGACGAAGACCAGAAAAAGGTCAAGGAGCTTGAAAAACGCGATCAAACGGTAAGAACACATGAAGCGGCGCACATTGCGGCCGGTGGCCAATATGTCAAGGGCGGCGCGACATATCAATATCAAAAAGGCCCGGACGGTAAAATGTACGCGGTTGGCGGCGAAGTGTCCATCGATACCTCGCCGGTCAAAGGAGATCCGCAGGCGACTGTTGCCAAGATGGAAACCATAAAGGCCGCGGCATTGGCCCCTGCCGATCCATCGGGCCAGGACAGGGCCGTTGCGGCCGAGGCATCTCAGGAGGAAGCGCAGGCACGGCAGGAAGAAGCTCAGCAGTCAACGAGCGCCGGCAAAGACACAAAAGGCGTCTCCGGAAAAGTCGAGTCCCCTAAAACTTCTACATACAATAACAAGGGCGTCGCCCTTTTAGGCGCATCCCCCAAAGGCGATGACCAGAACGGTATTGCCCAAAAATCCATTGCCGCCGTTAATGATATTCAAAAATCCATCGTAAACATGATGGCGTAAAATTCCCGCTGAGCATTTTTGAGTTAACCAAACAAGCTGGTATTATTTTTAAACAGACAGACCTTTTAAAACATTAACAAATAATAATTTTCACGCATGCCCTCCGTATTTTTTGAAACCTTCGGTTGCCAGATGAATGTCGCCGATTCCGACTTGCTGGCGCATGCCCTTGCGGCAAGGGGATATTACAGAGCCGAAACCGGTGCGACAGCCGATCTTGTTGTGATAAACACATGCAGCGTCCGGGAACGCGCTGAAATCCGTGCTAAGGCCCGCATCGCCGAGTATGCCAGGCACAAGAAAAAGAACAAACACAATCAACAACTATGGGTCGTCGGGTGCATGGCACAGCGCCTGGGAAAAGCGCTTATTACCGAAATCCCCGGCGTGGACCGCGTAGTCGGGGCCAAAGACATTATGACCTTTGTCAGCGATATCGACGCTGTTTTAAATGTATCGCCTCCGGCGCGCACGGCGGACGCGGAAGCGGCGCAGGTGAGCGTCTTTGTTCCGATCATGCGCGGCTGCAATAATTTTTGCTCTTATTGCGTGGTGCCCTATGTTCGTGGGGAGGAACAATCGATTCCCGCGGCAAAGGTGGAAAACACAGTCCGGGAACTAATTGACAAAGGCGTAAAAGAAATCACGCTCCTCGGGCAAAATGTGAATTCATATTCCGACGGGGTATGTGATTTCGCGGAATTGCTAGGGAAAATGCATTGCCTTGCCGGACTGGAACGCATCCGATTCACCACGAGCCATCCCAAAGACTGCACCTTGAAATTGGTTCGCACGATGGCGGGGCTTCCGAAGGTTTGCAACCATATTCATCTTCCCGTTCAATCGGGTTCTTCCCGCATTCTTGGGCTCATGAACCGCAACTATACCCGAGAAGCCTATCTAGAGCGGATTGAAGTCATTAAACAGGAAGTGCCGGGTGTCGACATAACGACGGACGCAATGGTGGGGTTTCCTTCGGAAACGGAGGATGATTTCCAGGAGACCTTGTCGCTCTTTGAAAGCGTGAGGTTTACAACGGCTTCCATGTTCGCATATTCAAAAAGGGACGGGACCGCCGCCGCTGGTATGATTGACGATGTCGCCGTGAACAAAAAGAAAGAACGCCTGGCCGCGCTTATCAATGTGCAAACCAAAATCACCAAAGAACACTATGCCTCGATGGTTGGAAAAGAACTGGATGTGTTATTTACAGAGCGGCAGCGCGGACGGGAAAACCTCTGGATGGGGCAGGACAATGGGTGCAAAAGAGTATTACTCGCTTGCGATGACGCCATCGCAGGAACGATTTTACACGTACGGGTAAATAGGTCCAGTGGCATGACACTTATATGCGAAAGGATATAACCATGACTTTGATAAAATGGGTAATGGTATTTGTCTGCGCTTTTTGCGTCGCATTCGTCATAATCGTGACATTTTCACAGGAACCATTCAAGCAACATGTTCCTGCAATGCTTTTTACGTATCAAACGGTAGCTTTCCCGATTTATCTCTATGTTGCCGCCGCCTTATGTTTAGGCCTCATCATTGGTTTTGGGGTCGCGCTCTATCAGTTCATTACCCTGAAAACAGCTCTGTATAAAAAAAGCAAGAGCATCAAGGAATTGGAAGAAAAAATCGCCATTTTGGAACATACGTCTTCAAGCGCGCCTCTCGCGGCGGTTTCAGGACCGCCTGGTTTATCATCTGATTATGAATAGGACTTGAAACACGACCATGGACCGCGATTTCCCTTGTGAATTTAATAAAATGTTTGTTTGCAGGATGGCTGTTGTATTGTGTTTTATTGCGGTCGCGGCGCATGCATCCGGCGATTGTTCGGCCATGGTGGACAGAAGCGAATTCGACAGCGCGCGGGCGTGTTTGCATAAGGCCCTTGCCAAAAAACCTCTGGACCAGAATTTGCAATTGGCAAATGCAAAGCTTATGGCAAGCGCATCGGCGGCCCGTACTGTTTACAAGAAGCTCATTGCAGCGACCTCATGCCCCGACAGCGTTCGCGCGGAAGCGTATTATTATCTGGCATGCCATTCCTACATGATGGCCAATTATACCAAGGCCGAGCAGTATTGTAAGGGAGCTTATGATATTGACAAGAAGGATCTATATAAAAACATGTATGCCCGATGCGCCCGGTTCAACAACCATAACTCACTTTCGCAAAGCTTGCTTAAAGATACCCTTACCCATGAAATTGCGAAAGGTCAAGATACCCTGCGGCAAGAGGTGCTTGCGGAAAAGAATGCATTTAAACAAGCGTATTACTTGCAGGTGGGGGCTTTTGGAGAAATAGAAAACGCCCAGGCGCTGAGGGCCGAGGTCAAACGATTCTGCACGGATGTTGCCGTGGTGGCCGCGATAAGCAATGATAAAAACATTTACCGGGTGCGCATCGGCGCGTTTGACTCGAAAGAATCGGCGCAGGCATACGGCGATAGCGCGCTTGCGAAAAGGAACATCTCGTTTAGAATCGTAGAAGAGTAAACGGAGGACGCAGGTGGAATTTGAAACGGTCATCGGCCTCGAAGTTCACGCGCAATTGCTCACGAAAACGAAGATATTCTGCGGATGTAAATCGGCGTTCGGCGGGGAGCCTAATTCGCGGGGATGCCCGGTGTGTCTTGGGCTTCCGGGCTCGCTTCCGGTGCTCAACCGCGCGGCGGTCGACATGGCGATCCGCATGGGGCTCGCGGTACACTGCACGATCGCGCGAAAGTCGATATTCGCCCGAAAGAACTATTTTTATCCGGACCTGCCGAAGGGCTACCAGATATCCCAATATGACCTGCCCGTGTGCGAGCACGGAAAAGTCGCCATCGAGGTCGACGGTCAAACGAAGGAAATCGGCATAACGCGCATCCATCTTGAGGAGGACGCGGGCAAGCTCGTCCACGACCAGGACGCCGACTCGCTCTTTGACGTCAACCGATGCGGCACGCCGCTCATCGAAATCGTCAGCGAACCCGAAATGCACGGTCCCCGCGACGCCTACGCCTATCTCATGGTCATAAAGCAGATACTCGAATATCTTAACGTATGCGACTGCAACATGGAGGAAGGCAGCCTCCGGTGCGACGCAAACGTATCGATACGGCCCAGAGGGCAACAGCGGCTTGGCACGAAGGTCGAGCTGAAGAACATGAACACGTTCCGCGGCGTCGAGAAAGCCCTTGAATACGAGGTGCTCAGGCAAAAGGAAGTCATTGAAACCGGCGGTAAAATCGTCCAGCAGACGTTTTTATGGGATGCGCAGAGCGGGCGCACTGTCCCCATGCGCTCAAAGGAGGACGCCCACGATTATCGCTACTTTCCCGAACCCGATCTTCCTGCGCTTATCGTGGAGGATGAACGAATCGAAACTTTGAGAAAGGGCCTGCCCGAACTTCCGCATGAAAAACGCCTCAGGTTTATGTCCGCGCACGGGCTCACGCCGTATATGGCGGAGATACTCACCTCAAGCCGGGCCGTGGCTGATTATTATGAACAAACCCTGCAATTCTGCAATGACGCGAAACTTGCGGCAAACTGGGTGATGGGCGAAGTATTGCGTCTTCAAAAAGATAAAAATTCCATGGTCGAGATGCTGAAAGTCACCCCGAAGCGCCTGGCAAGCCTTTTAATCCTGGTTTCAAACAACACCATTTCGGCACAGGCCGCAAAAAAGGTTTTTGACCTTATTGAAGCGCACGACAAGGACCCTGAAGTCATCGTTGAAGAACAGGGGCTTAAACAGATTTCCGACACCAATGCCCTCGAGAAAGTGGTCCGAGACATTCTTGAAAAAAACCAGGCGGAAGTGGCCCGGTATAAGGCCGGAGAAAAAAAAATCATGGGCTTTTTCGTGGGAGAGGCGATGAAACTGACAAAAGGTAAAGGCAACCCGAAGGAAATAAACAGATTAGTGTCGGCGATGCTGGAAAAAAATCTATGAAAAGGTTTCTTATAGTGCTTGTTCTTGCGGTGTATTTTTCAGCGTCTGCCCAACCATTACAGGATACGGCAAGAGTGCATCAAGGAGCAACGCAGAGGGTGGCCGATTCCTTGAGCGTAAATCCCGGCCAGTCCAGCCAGTTGCAGGCGCAGAAAATAAAGATCATCAAGAAAGAAATCGACTATGCAACATCCATTAAGCTTGCATTGGGAATGATGGCATTCATAGCGGTTATTTTATTTACCACGCAATCGTGGAACCCGGGTGGTGTAAACCAATAAGAAATGGGCTTCAGTACGTTTTTTACTATACTTATTGACTCTTAATTTTGGAAAATAGTATCTTTAAACTCAAATTTGTGATGCGAGAGTAGCTCAGTTGGTAGAGCACCACCTTGCCAAGGTGGCTGTCGCGAGTTCAAGTCTCGTCTCTCGCTCCATTTTTTTAAACTCTCTTAGGGCGCATCCTGCCAATATTATTCAGGGCGGCATAGCCAAGTGGTAAGGCAGAGGTCTGCAAAACCTTTATTCTCCAGTTCAAATCTGGATGCCGCCTCCATTCATACTTTCCAGTAAAACTCTTAAATTCGTTTAAAAATCAGGAATAAAGCCGGGCGCGCGCCAGGAACACAGGATCGGCGCGCAAATTTGCGCGCCGATTTTCCCAAAGAAATGAATGGCAATAGATTTAAAAATTAAAATTCTTGCTGTTTAATAACAAATATGCTATAATTTCATGGTAGACATGAACGTAATTTATTATAAAACTTCTTCGGGCAAGGAGCCTGTTCGGGAATATATTGACAGCCTCCCGGTAGCGGACCAGGCCATAATTTTGGCTGACATTAAATTAATAAACGTGTATGGAATTTTTGAAGCCCCGATAATAACCCGGAAGCTTCAAGAAAAACTTTGGGAAATCAAGACAGGGACCAGACATCAGCAAAGGATTTTTTATTGTGTCATGACTGAACACGGAATAATATTCCTGCATGCCTGTAAAAAACAGAAGCAAGGGGCGCAGCGCGGTGACGTTGATTTGGCATTCAAACGAATGAGGGAGGTATTATCATGAATAAAAAACATATCGGGTCTTCGGTACTCAATCATATCCGGGAAAAGGAAAAGGACCCGGCATTTAAAAAAGCATTTGACGAGCACCTGGAAAAGGCAAAAATCGCAATGATGCTGAAAAAGGTGCGAAGAAAAGAAAACTTAACACAGATGCAGCTTGCCGAAAAAGCCAACGTGGCGCAATCAGTAATTGCCCGAATCGAATCCGGGGAAGCAAAGACATTGCCGCGAATAGACCTTTTTAATCGAATCCTTGGTTCGGCAGGATATCATACAAGCATTATCGCAACGAAAAGGCGGACTTCCATAAAAATGGCGCTTTCGGCATAACCGTCCGTTGAATGCGGGTAACCGAAATACGTTTCGATGCCGCCTCTATTAAAATTATTGGATTATCTTTTTTACTTTTAAAGCGGCTAAGGTAAGGTCTTTTCGCAATGCGAGGTCCTGCTGATTCCGGATCTTTAAATTGGCGGCAAATATCCAAGTCGATTTTCTGTTTTCAACATAGCCAACGTACCAACCGTATTGGGGAGTTACTCTCGCGGTCCAACCCGTTTTTGCCCTGATTACATAATCGGCGGTCTTTTCCACGATCATGATTTTCTTCAACAGGTCGATGTTGTTTTGGGGAAAGGGAAGTTTTCCCAATACAAGCTTTCTTAAAAAATCAACCTGTTCCCTTGCGGAAATACCGAAGGGACCCTCCAGCCAGAATGTTGTGACATTATCGCCGATCTGTTTATTGCCATAATCAAGTTTGCTGACATAGTGCCGGTATTTTTCAGTCCCAACCTTTTGGGCAAAAAGCTGATAGACCCAAACACAAGAATATTGGAACGCGGTTTTTAACGTTTGGTCTTTGTTCCAATCGGGGAACTCTCTTAGAACGCCGTCCCATTTGATCACTTCGGAATCGCTTTTAATTACGCCTTCTTCAAGCGCTATTAAAGTATTGGGGATTTTAAAAGTTGAGGCTGGCAATATCCTCATTCGTGAGCAAGAATCATTATACACATAATCGGTCTTTCCATCCAAGGAAGATATCACGATCGTTCCAGCAATACCTTTTTCCAGGAAAAGTTTGGATATTTCCATATCTTCCGGATAAACGGTAGGCGCTAAAGTAAATAAAACGAGAAAAAATCGGACCATGAAAACCTCGTGACTCAGATTTCCACTAATTCGTAGGCCCTTGTTCCCAACCCTAATTTTTCAGCATAGGCCAATTGTTTCTGGCTGTCGCAGGATGGGTGCGCGATTTTGAAGATGTCCTTGTTGCCCGCTTTCTTAAACACGACGTCGTACGTCGCCTGGTCCACGCTTACCGGATCGCTTGAGGCGAAAATGCCCACGTCGGGGATCAAGCGCGGATCGTCTTTTGCCATGCAGTCGCATTCCGCGGTGATTTTAAGGGCAAAGTTGACATACGCGTTTTTTTTCCTGCCGTCGAGAACCGCCTTCGCATATTCCACCATTTTTTCGACCATGGTGCTTGCGCCCGATCCCCAGTTGACGTCCATGGCCCCATACGGACACGCGGCGATGCAGCTTGCGCACCCGATGCAAGTTTTTTTATCGATAACGGACTTTTTCTCCACAATCGAAATGGCGTTTACCGGGCAGACCTTTTCGCAGGAGCCGCAGCCAATGCACTTTTTTATGTAGACCGTGGGAGAAACGCCGCTGTGCTGTGCAAGCTTGCCCTCGCGGCTTGCGCATCCCATGCCGATATTTTTAAGCGTGCCCCCGAAACCCGTCATCATGTGGCCCTTAAAGTGCCCGACGCTTATTAAAACATCGGCTTCCTTGTAGAGTTTTAAGACGCTTGCTTTCTTGATAAATTTTTGGTTTATGGCAACGCTGAGACAATTGTCTTTGTTCGTTTCATCGGGAACAACGACCTTTCCTCCGCTTATTTCCGGCGTAAATCCGTGTTCCAAAGCAAGCTTTTCATGGTCTTCGGATTTTACGCGCCGGCCGCGATATAGGGTATTGGCGTCGGACAGAATCGTCGAGGCGCCTTTTGAAGCGATCATGTCCGCAAGAACCCGGACATAAGGCGGCCGTACGAATCCCGTGTTGCCTTCCTCCCCGAAATGCATTTTGATGACCGCCCGGTCGTGCGCGGAAACACAATCCAAAACGTGGCTTTGATCGAGCAATCGCCGGATTTTGGATTGCACTAAAGGTATTTCATCGGAATCCTGAACAGGAACAAAATAAACGGACGATTTCATAAACTCTCCAATTTTTTTAAAATAATCGTAATTTCTTTTTTAACTTTTTCGGCATTGAGCCGTACTTCTTTTACGCATGCATCTTGATCGGCCGGCGGGTGGAGAGTGCCGTAATCCGGGAATATTTTTGCGCCGCGCACATCGTCCTTCCCTTTTGCATTGTGAACGTTAAGTGCAACCTGCTCTTCAAGGTAAATCAGCCGCGTAAGGTTTTCTTTGATGCTCAGCGCGGCAAAATTCTCCTGAACCATGATTTTCCGTTGGTGCTCCCAGAGCGTATCAGCGGTGGCCAGGGTGAAAGCCGACGCAAAAGCAATTTTTTTTCCTTTTTTAAACTGGTCCGTGACATATCTGAATAGTCCCCGTAAACAATAATGCTCTATGCACACATCGTACGAGGCGATGCCCCTTTTCCGGCTTTTTTCAGTTAAAAGGTTTTTGCCCAGCCCGGGGATTTTGCTATCGGTATAAAAAGCGTTTTCGTTCTTCACCCCTTTGAGCCTGTTTCTGGCCACTATCATCATGTCAACAATTTCGGGTCGCACCGCGTCGGTGTTGAAAACGGTCCTTCGCGCCTTGTTCCGGTCCATGAATTTGGCCTCGTTTCTTTTAAGGGCATAGATGTTTTCGTAGAGCACCCAACCCGGAAAAATTTCGTTGTACGCGGGCGGGACATTGAGAACGCGGTCGGATGGAGTGTTGATAAGAGAGAAGGGAAATTCCATGCGTTGCGGGAGCGTGGTCACGCCGGTCGCGATGATGCTGTAGGGTGCGCGGGTAAAGTCGGAAGGGAATTTTATGCTGGTCCCGAGCCCGAAAAACATCCCCTCTCCGCACTGGATTTCCTGGTCAGGCGCCCTGGAGGTATGGTTGGAGCCAACGTTTGCGCCATAACCCACGTTACCTTTACCTTCGGGCCAGAGGGCGGCAATGAGCAGCGCCTGATGATGGAACCCGATAAAAGGGCCGACGAGGCTCGCGGTGACTTCTCCGGCAGCAATTCCGGTATTGGGGCCGATGATGCTCATGGACACTTTCCCATGACTCCTGACGCTGGAATGTTCGGTGAGTATTGAATCATCGACCATGGCCATGGACGTGACGCTGCACCCCCATTGTACGCATGAATTCCGTATATACGCGCCTGCGCTGATTTCCACGGGTTCTTCGGCAGACCCGAGAATAGTGCAGTTTTTTACCAGCGTTGCACCATTGATGGTCGTGTTTTTTCCAATATAAGTATCTTCAATGTTGTCTGTTTGAGCAAGGACGCTTCCTCTTTCCACGACTCCACTGCCGATTTCACAGGAACTTGTATAGCGCTCGATGAAATTTTTATATGCGGATAAAAATGAAGCGTCTTTCCGACGGCTGCATACCTCAATGGCGAGAGGTATGGTCATTTCGGCAAAGGAAAGCACTTCGCGGCCGCCAGTCTCTATCCCGACAATGATTTCCCTGCCATTGCCGAATGAGGTAGAACGGGAACAAGAAAGGCTGCCGACATTATGGACCAGGGCCGTATCATTAATAAGATAATTGGAAATGGCGCTATTGCAAATGCAGCAATTATCGCCGACTTCGGAATCGATTATAATGCTTTTGTAAATTCCTGAAGGCAGGACCATTGATGCTCCAGCCAAAACTTCTTTCCCGTTAAAAGCGCCGAGAACGCAGGCGCCGTGGAACATAGTGTCAAAAACACAGTCGGGCGTAAATCCGGTATGGACCGAAATTTTTTTCCAGTCACGGGCATGATTGCCATTGCTCTCAAGGCTTTTGATTTCCTTTTTTGTCAAAGGGCGGACGGCGGCGCCAAACAAGCGGCTTTTTGATCGCGCTTTAAGGAACGGATTCAGCGATTTTAAAAAGTCTGAGTTTTTAGGTATTGAACCGTTAGCATCATTGAATTCAATCGCCATTTTTGTCTCGTGGGTCCTAATTAAAATGGACCTTCTGAAGGGTCTGTTTGATCGCTTCAATCTGTTCTCTGGCTTTGGGATCATTGCCCGAATGCTGTTCCAGCCTGAGGAGCGCATCATTGATTTGGACAAATTTATCACGGTAAAAATCAACGAGGGTGTTGCATTCGTGCGTCAGGTCTTCCATGTCGTGTTTTTCACGGAATTCTATTCGCGTGTGCAAATTGCCGGATTTCAAATTTGTCACCCATTTTTCAAATTTGTAAATTGGAACGGCTATTTTCCTGGAAGAAAATAGCCCGATTCCGAGTCCGATAAGCATGCTTATGATCTGCGCGCCGATGACGCTCGGCAATATGACTTCCAGGATGTTTTTCAATTCGAGGTCCTGTTTTGTATCATTGCTCATATAGTAAAAACTGCCGTTTTTTGATTTTACATTATAAACCAATGACACGGTAACGGTGGTCAGAAGGGCAGTCACAAAAACCACAAAAAGGATTTTTCCGATGATCTTGTATTGCATCGATTTTTTAATAAAAAAGTGACGTATTGGCTGCCGAATAATTTTGTCAGTCATTCTTTTTCCTTTTCTAGGGTATAACAAAAATAACTATTGCAAGTCAGCTAAGGAAAATTCCTTAACGTATTTCATCGCGTTCGACATTTTCCATCAAATAATAAGTATACAATTTCCGGTGAAACAAGTTCGATGTTTTTTGATTTAAACCGCTTTGTGTTACGGCTTTTTTATTATTTTTACTTGTCTCATGGATACTATCGCAATCATAGATTTCGGCGGGCAATACACCCATCTAATTGCAAACCGCATCAGGCGGTTAGGGGTTTATTCCGAGATTTTAAGAAGTGATGTTGACGCGTCGCAATGCACCCGGTATAAAGGCGTCGTCCTTTCCGGTTCCCCTTACAGCGTTTTGGACGCGGGCAGGCCCGCATTCCATACCGAAATATTTAAGCTTAAAAACCCCATCCTTGGATTATGTTATGGCCATCAGCTCATGGCCCAGAGTCTTGGCGGCAGCGTGGTGCGCGGGATTTTCAGGGAATATGGCATCGCAAAAATCGATATTCGCATAAACGACGGCCTTTTTAAAGGGCTTGGCGAGCAGGAACAGGTGTGGATGAGCCATGGCGACTCTGTCGGTACCATGCCCGCGGGTTTCGTCGCGCTCGCTTCAACCAGGGATTGCGCCATCGCGGCGATGGGAAACCCATCGACAAAAATGTACGGTCTGCAGTTTCACCCCGAAGTTACCGATACCCCCCGGGGAAAGGACATTCTGAGTAATTTTCTGGACATTTGCGAATGCAAACGGGAATGGAACGCAAACGCATTTCAAAAGGAAATTGCCGCGGACATCAAACAAAAATGCGGAAAAAGAAAAGTGTTTTTGCTTGTTTCCGGCGGCGTCGATTCAACGGTGGCCTTTACCCTCCTGAACAATATTTTAGGCCCGGAGCGGGTTTTAGGGCTCCATATCGATAACGGCCTTATGCGCCATGGCGAATCCGAAAGTATCCTGGATTACATGAAAACGCATGGTTTCGCCAATCTGCGCATCGTGGACGCTTCGGACCGCTTTCTTGCCGCGCTTGAAAACATCGCCGATCCCGAGGAAAAGCGGCGCGTCATAGGCGCGCAGTTTATCGAAGTCAAGGAACAGGCGCTTCGCGAGTTCGGTCTCGATCCTGCTCAATGGGTCCTTGGGCAGGGGACGATTTATCCCGATACGATCGAAAGCGCGGGCACCCGGCATGCCGAGCGCATTAAAACACACCATAACCGCGTCGACGCCATCATGAAGCTGCTCGAAAGCGGCGACCTCGTCGAGCCGCTCGCCCAGCTTTACAAAGATGAAGTCCGCGACCTCGGCGCGTCGCTTGGCCTGCCCAAAAGCCTCCTGTGGCGGCACCCGTTTCCCGGTCCAGGACTGGGCGTGCGGCTGTTGTGTTCCGACGGCAACGACCTAAATATTGACGATACGGTAAAGCGCCGCGTTGCCGAAATCGGGCTAACGGAAGGCTATGATTCGCTGGTACTGCCGCTTCGCAGCGTGGGAGTTCAGGGCGATTCGCGTACATACGCGCACCCGGCCTTGGTGCAAGGGGCTAAAGATTGGAAGCGGCTTGAGGGGTTCTCGACGAAAATCACCAATTCACTTAAGGAAGTCAACCGCGTGGTTTACGGTCTCCGCGTGGAAGGTGAGCCGCAATACCGCCTGATAAAGGCCTTTGTGACCAAAGACCGGCTCACGATACTTCGCGCCTTCGACCATATCGTGACAACGGCGCTGAACAAGTTTGGCGAATACGACACGGTCTGGCAGATGCCGGTTGTACTTTTGCCGCTTATCAACGAACAGGGAAACCAGTGCGCCGTGCTGCGGCCCATCATGTCGCAGGAAGCCATGACCGCGCGCTTCGCGCGGCTCAAGGACGAAACCATCCAGTACATCCTCGAACAATCCCACAGTGTCAAAGGCCTGGGAGATGTTTTCTACGACGTGACGAATAAGCCGCCGGCCACGATTGAGTGGGAATAGTACCTTCGTAATAACAAATGTAATTATTTTTTAATGGCAAAAGGTACTATCCCAAACTTTTTTATCGGGGTTGATAGCCAAACCTCATGATTTTTCCATGAAAAATTTTGAAAAGGGGAGCTTTACTTTATTAATTCCACTTTTGCATGTTCTTCTTGACGGAATCTATATTATTTGAAGGAATAAAGATTTTATAAAATAGGGAAAATCCTTATGATAATTTTAATTGTATCTATTTTTTTGTTAATCTGTTCTTGCGCTCCCACAGTATCTTTGCATTTTGAACCGGAGAACATAACAAACCGATATTGTAAAACACATGATTTAAATAAAATCCATAAATTAGCAGTGCTTCCTTTTGAAAATAGCACCTTTAGAAAACAAGAAATTTATTATCCTCCGACTAATTCAATTTCAAGAGTTAATGTTGGTCAGCGTATGGAAATATATTCATTTTTTGATGATGATGGAAAATATGCTGCAGATATATGCGAAAGAGAAATATCAAATTCAGATAAATTTAAAATTGTCGATAGACGGACTTTAGAAAATATTTTCAATGAATTGAAATTAAATATGAGTGGAATTATTGACGAATCAAATTTAAAAGAAATTGGAAAATTATCTGGAGCGGATGCAATATTAACAGGAAAAGTCATTAAAGCTTTTTCACAAAAGCAAACCGCTCAAGATTCATATGGAAATTTTATGTATGTTGAAATGAGTTTTGTATCTATTGGGATTAGATTAGTTCAGGTGGAAACCGGGGACGTTTTGTGGAACTGTACCTTTGATCGGAATAGCTGTAATTATTTACGGAACCCTATTACCATCACAAATAAAGATTTGTTAGATGGGAAAAAAGTTCATATGCCGAATACAGAAAATTTGCTTGAAACTATTTGCGTTGAGGCTATTTCAAATATCCAACAGTGAAGTATTTTAACCCTTAAAAATTTTTTTTTACTGGTTAAAGGAATTGCATGAACGATCATGCTTAGATATAATTTAATGTAGTATGGAAAAAAATATTATCCAATTGGTTAAATCGGCGGCAAAGAAAAAGATTTTATATCTTCCGCATGCTGTTAGCCAAATGAACAGGCCGGAAAGAATGATTTCAACGATAGAAGTAAAAAAAGTTATTGAAAAAGGCCGAGTAATTGAATATTATCCGGAGGACCGGCGCGGTGAAAGCTGTTTGATCTTGGGAAAGGGAGAAGAAAACAGGTCTATTCATGTCGTATGCGCTCCCAAGGAAGATTTTCTGGCGATTATTACCGCCTATTTGCCCGATGATGAAATGTGGAAAAACAATTTTTCAGAAAGACAAACAAAATGAAGTGTATTTACTGTCAAGCCGAAATGAAAAACGGAACCGTGCCATACCATGTTGACCGGCATGGGTATCATTTAACCTTGGATAAAGTACCGGCAAAAGTCTGTTCCCAATGCGGGGAAGCGTATTTTGAGGAGAAAGAAGTTGAGGAAATTCAAAAGGCAATTCGCTCCTTGGATAAGCAGACCTCAAAGGTATTATCCGCTGCTTGAAAAAATGTTTAGAGTTAAAGGGTATGAAACTAAAAAGAGTTTTATCCGTTGGTAACATGTCCGACAATTTCAGCGGGGCGCGACTGACGGAACACCTTACCGGAAACCAGAGGGTTTCTCTTTTAGAGGATATTCGCCGCGATATGGCGAGGATTCTTCATTATGAATATCCAAGAAGACTTCGAAGAGTTCTTAAAGTTACTGAACAAAAAAAAGGTTGAGTATTTAGTTGTCGGTGGCTATGCAGTCGCCTTTCATGGGTATGTTCGGGCAACTAAAGACCTTGATGTTCTCTTCCATAATTCACCTTCAAACATTCAGCGCCTTAAGCAAGTTCTCAATGAATTTGGTTTTCCTGTCAATGATCTCAGGGATGTCGCCTTTTCTGAACATGGGAAAATTATCAGAATGGGCGTGTCTCCGGTCATGATCGAGCTTATCAATGTGATTAGCGGTGTACCTTTTAAAACTGCCTGGAAAAACAGAGTCACGGGAGTTTATGGGAAAACGACCCTTTTTTATTTATCTAAACCGGATTTAATGAAGAATAAGAAAGCGTCCGGTAGGCCTCAGGATATTGCCGACGTTGAAGAATTAAAAAGAGTAAAAAAATAAATTTCTTTCTAAAAATCTGTCAAGATACTCATTTTTTGTTACCCTCTTGTTACTTGACAAAAAATACCTGCTTATAATTCATGGCCTTAGATTGTATTGCAATCATTGAGTGGGAATAGTCCTTCGTAATAATTTTCCTAAAGATAGCTGTAAAATAAGCCATAGGTTTGATTCTCTTTTCAGACGGATGGGCGCAGGGGAGTTATATAATTCCGGAAACTGTTGGAGAAACCGAATTGCGCCTCAGCACCGCTGAGAGAAATTAACAAAAGGGAAATATCATGCGAAAAGGGCCGCTTAAAACATCCGCATTGGATCGGTCGTCCAAACGCCCGCGCAAAGCGGCGGTCCCTAAAAAACCAAGGTCTAAAAAACCGACGCATATCCCATTCAGCCGGTTCGCGGCCATAGACTTCGAGACCGCGGACTTCGGCCGCGACAGCGCCTGCGCCCTTGGGATCGTGGTCGTGGAAAACGGAAAGATTGTTAATAAGGAATATTCTCTCATAAAACCGCCAAGGCGCGATTTCGTGTTTTCGTACCTCCATGGCATAACCTGGCAGGACGTGGCTTCAAAGCCCGCTTTTGGAGATTTTTGGCCTACCGTGCAAGACCTTCTTGACAATGTAGATTTTATCGCCGCGCACAACGCCTCCTTCGACCGGAGCGTCTTGCATGCATGTTGCGACATGCACGGCCACAGGCCGCCGCTTGACAATTATGTATGTACCATGAAGCTCGCGCGGCGGCTGTGGGACATTCGCCCTACGAAACTGTCGGACGTCTGCCGCCATTTCGACATCCGGCTCAAGCACCACGACGCCGCCTCCGACGCGCTTGCCTGCGCAAGCATCGTACTCAAGGCGCAGGAGACCGGCGTGCCTATAGGCGCATTTTTATCAAAAAGCAAAAATATTGGGTAAATAGAGTAGTATTTACGTCACCTGCAGGGCAAGAATGGTCAGGTCGTCGTGGTAGGGCGCGCCGCGCGTGAATGATTTGATGTCGGCCATGATCGCGGCGATGAGCGCCTCGGCGTCGGAGTCCGTGTCGCGCGCGAGGAGCCCGCACAGGCGATGGAAACCGTAGGTGTTTTTCTGCGGGTCGGAAGCGTCGACCAGGCCGTCGGTATAAATGAGGAAGCGATCTCCCTTTTTAAGCGGGATGGCCTTTTCTTCGATCAACTCGCGGAATTTTTCGTTTTCCGGAATCAGGCCGAGGGCAATGCCGTTACAGTCGATGTTTTCCGGTTGCTCTCCCCTAAGGCCTAATTTTACCAGCATGGGATGCCCGGCGCGGGCATACGACATGGAACTGCCGTCGCTGGCGATGATAAGGCACAGGGCGGTGACGAATGAGCGCTCGTCGAGATTGATGGTCATGAATTCGTTGACCGCGCAGAGCAGCTTTCTGGCCGACGTCTCCTTGCGCGCCTCGACGCGGAAGGTGCTGCGCAGCATAGTCATAAGTAAAGCGGCAGGGATGCCCTTGCCGCACACGTCGGCGATCACGATGACCCAGTCGCCCGCGTCGGTCTGGAAATAATCAAGGTAATCGCCCCCCACCTCGTAGGCCGGATAATACACGCCCTTGATGTTGACGCGCGGGATAAGGGGCTTGAAGTTGGGCGTAAAGCGGCGCTGGATGCTGCGCGCGGCGTCCAGTTCCCCGTCGAGACGCGATTTTTCCCCCAGTTCCTGGTAGTGGATGGCGTTACTCAGACAAATTGACGCGTGCGCCGCCAGCGTGCCGAGCAGCGTCTGTTCCTGGGGATAGACCGCGGCGTAGTCCTTTTTAGTGAATATCTGAAGGACCGCGCCGCACTTGTTGTCCACGACCAGGGGAAGGGCCATGTAGCATGGCAGCGGGCCGGCCCCGGGCCAGGGATACTGGTTGAGCCGTTCGTCTTTTTTCCAGTCGGCGACGATGACCGGTTTGACAATTTCGGCGTGAAGAAACGCGTGGAGCGCTTTTTCGCTGTAGAGCCTTCCCTGGTCGCAGTTAAGTTCGCCGGTCGCGTTGGTGCACAGGAAAGAATCGCGCTTGAGGCGGCAGATACTTCCCTGGGCCTGCGGGAACCGCGCCAAAAAGATATTGAGTATGGCGGGGAACAATTTTTCAATATGGATAATGGGGGAGAGCTCATAAAAGGAAGTATTGAGAAAGTTGAGTTGTGAGATATGGGCCTCTAAAAGCTTATTTGCCTTCTTAAGGTCCCGCGTGCGTTCTTCCACACGTATCTCAAGCATGTTTTTTGCCTTCTGCAATTCCTCTTCGGCGCGTTTGCGTTCCAGCGCATTCATGAAAACTTCGCCGATGATGGTCAAAAGCGTGAGGGTGTCCTCTGACCATGTTTTCTCTTTACGCAGCGATTCGAGGCCGATGATGCCTAAAGCGGTCCCGCCGTAGACCAAAGGCACGTTGATAAATGATTGCACCCCGTGGACCTTGAACCATTGCCGTTCACCGTGGGCCTCTTCGGGAAGGTCCTCGATACGGTCCATGGAGACGCTTTCGAAGTTTTTGATTTTCGACATAATCCAGGAAAAGGTCCCGGCTTTGAGCGCCGTGTCTTTGAGAGCATTCGATTCAACGGCCTGGGCGTTCCACAGATACTTTCTTTGCAGCATTATATTTTCTTTACCGAACAAAATGCAAAAACACCGGTCGGCGCCGGTAAACAACCCCAGCACCTGTAAGGCCGAGGTAATGCCGCCGTCGATCTGGCTTGAAGTAAGGTTTACGAAAGTGGTTGAAATCGAGGTGATGAGCTTTTCGAATTCGACCCTGAATTTGAGCGCCTCTTCGGCCAGTTTGCGTTTGGTGATATCGCGCGAAACGCCGAAGGTGCCGATGACGCGGTCCTTTTTGTCCCGCAGGGGCATTTTCGTGGTGGAAACCCATGTCACGTGCGCGTCGGGCCACGTCTCTTTTTCCTCGATGCCGATCATGGGACGGGCGGTCCGTATGACCTTCTGCTCGTCGTCGAAGGCCTGCTGGGCATGCTCTTTTGTAAATATATCGAAGTCGGTCTTGCCGATCAGTTTGCCGGGGTCGGGAAAACCCATCTTTTTTGCCATCGCCCTGCTCATCCTGAGGAAACGGCTTTTGAGGTCTTTGAAATAAATGGCGTCCGGAATGTTGTCCATGAGGGCGTGGAGCAGGTCGCGCTCGTGTTCCATGCGCTCGAAAAGTCTCGTGTTTTCAAGGGTTATGGCGATCTGTTCCGCGCAGCCGTTGAGCAGCCGCACTTCTTCCTGGGAAATAAAGGGCCTGTCTTTGCGATTGTAACCGACCTCCAGGATTCCGATGGATTTCCCGCGCAGAAGCAGCGGGATAAACGCCCGGACGAGCGCCGCATGGCCCTCGCGTTCGAAAATTTCCCTGTCAAAACGGTCATCCCACCCGTCAATGACTTCTATTTTACCCGTATGCACCACATCAAGGAGAATGTCGCCCTTTAATTGTTCCAGAGGACGGACCAAGCCATTGAGACCTTGCGCAAGTCCCACGGCTCGTATCGTGCACATCTCGTTTGCACGTTCATCAATGACATCTATGGCTATAAAGGTAAATCCCATATCTTCCGACAGCGCGTTGAATAGCGCATCCAGCACTTTTTCAAGGTCAAACGTGCCGCTCACGGCGCTGCTTATCCGCTGCAGGATCTGCATATCGCGCAACCTTGCCTCGGCCTGCTGGCGGGCGGCGGAGGTCTGCTCGAACAGGCGGGCGTTTTCAAGCGCATTGGAAACTTGGTCGGCCATGGTCTGGAACACGGGAATGTCTTCAAAGGAAAAGGCCGCCGGATTATTCGACTGTATGGTCATCACGCCGATGGTGCGGCCCTGATAGGCAAGAGGCAGAAGTATTTCGGACCTTGTTTTTGGAAGCAAATGGTTGCCTGTTTTGGCCCCGTCTTTGCCCTCATAGAAAGCAATGTGCGCCTGGCAGTCGGCAATGCATCTGCTGATAAGCGAAGAATCCTCTATATCGAACTTGTAACCCGAGGCCAGCATTTTCCTGCCGGTTTCACCGGTACCGGCGCGCAGAAGCGCGTATTTTTTTGTTTCATCAATAAGAAAAATGGCAACATGCGAAAGCCCGAAACGTTCACGAATGACCTCTACGGTCGTTGAGAGGAGCTCGCCAAGGTTCAGGATCGAGGACGTGGCCCGCGCTATGTCCGCTACGGTTTGGAGCTGCAAGGCGCGGTGTTCCACCGCGGAGCTTTGGCATAGGGTCTTTAACTGGGCGATTTCGGCCCGCAGATTTTTAATTTCTTTTTCTACAGCGTCTTTTTTCGGGTCAAGAGTATTCATGGGCCTTTTTCAACCGTTTTTCGAGGTAATGAATGAACAGTTTATTCTTTTTGGTTTTTTACCTTGAACCTTTCATTAAATTCGGACGACTATGATTATGAACAATGGATATATAAATCATGAAACAATAAATTTCTCCTTTTTTTAAACATTTAAATCGGCGCATGGGTTGTCGAATAATGATACTTTATGATATAATTATTCAGGATGTAATGTCAAGGTACTTTATTTCTCAATCCCCAAACCGAAAGATGTGCGAGGGTCCTGTGGACAAGATAAAGAGAAAGATACTGGGAAGCGGCTCAACCGGAATACTGGTGTTATGTTTGTGCATGTTGTGCGGCCGGTCGTATGGAAGTTTG